>Ga0187892_10003965_pt1 | contig 25894 bp, 18 predicted proteins | sample MA1701073metaG_FD_139345 | JGI IMG/M metagenome (GOLD analysis project Ga0187892, IMG submission 139345) | Bio-ooze microbial communities from a basaltic lava cave in the Kipuka Kanohina Cave System on the Island of Hawaii, USA - MA170107-3 metaG ... | reverse complement strand
GGCGTCGTCCGTTCGCCGCAGCTCCAGGTCTTCCAGGCACGTTCCACCCGAGAGCGCGTTGTACGCCAGCGCCAGCACATGGTCGCTTTCATGATAGGGCAGATGCATTTTGAGTAGATGCACGTGTCGATCGATGGCCTCGATCAGACCCAGCTCCCGCACCAACAGATGGATGGCGCCGATGCCGCCCGCGCCGGTGCCGGCGGCGCGCTGGGCCAGTTCATAGCGAATGTTGCGGGCGGTGAGCATCGGCCGCGAGCAGTCCTCCCCGAAGTTCCAGCGATCGAGGCGCTGCAGGTTGCGGCGCTTGCGGCGTGCGATCTGTCGTCGTAAATTCGTGTTCACTCGAAATCCCTCTGTGGTCCGCGGATTGGTGGTAATCTCTACCCACTAATACCCGCGAAAAGCCCGAGGGATTTCGATTTTTTTTGCCCTCGCGAAAAAAATCGCCGCCGAGGGATGCTTGGTTAAGGACTAGCGGGCTACTCGTCGGCCTCGTCTAAACCGCAGGCTGGTGCCGCGCGTCTCTTAGGGCCGTTCAGATTTTTGAAAAGTGTTGCACCATTGTCCCTACCGAATATTCAATCGCAGTTTGTTTGCAAGGAGTTACGGCAACGGAGCCCGAAGAAGTAAAATCGCCATCGCATCGCAACTCGCAACTGACGAGGGACCTTGGGATGGGTATCTGCCAAGAGTCCGGCCCGTGCGCCGTGGTGAGCAACGTTCACCGCAGCCCCGTTCAAAGGCAACCCTGTGGCCGTCGTGCTCGACGGAGACCGGGTGCCGGCGGAGGAGATGCAGGCCATTGCCCGGTGGACGAACCTATCCGAGACGACGTTCGTCTGCACGCCAACTGCGCCCGACGCCGACTACCGACTGCGTATCTTCACGCCGCAGGCCGAACTGCCATTTGCGGGTCACCCAACGATCGGGTCGGCGCACGCCGTGGTGCGTCGCGGATTGAAGCCGCGTGTGCCAGGGCGTCTGGTTCAGGAGTGCACCAGAGGCCTCATTCCGCTGCGACTAGAAGCGGATCGCATCTTCTTCGAATTACCCCCGAGTGTTCACTTTGAGCCGTCCGTCGAACAGGTTGCCGCGGTGGCCGACGCGCTGGGCATTGGCAGGCCCGAAGTAGTGCGGGCGGAAGTTGTCGACGTCGGCCCATTGTGGTTCACGGTGCAATTGGCCCAGGCTCGTGCGGTGCTCGCGCTGCGGCCGGACATGCAGAAGGTGGCCGCCCTGGCCCCAACGAACCTGACCGGCGTCACCGTATTCGGACAGTACCCGCATGGTTCGCCGGCCCACTTGGAAGTCCGCTCATTCGCACCGGCCCACGGCGTGGCGGAAGACCCGGTTTGCGGCAGCGGCAACGGGTGCGTGGCTTCGATGCTGCGGCGCGGCCCGTCGGCAGTGCCCGGCGAGTACATCGCGGCACAAGGCAGGTGCCTGGGACGAGACGGCCGCGTGTACATCCGCTTCGACAACGACGACGCGATCTGGGTCGGAGGTGAAGCCGTCACGTGCGTAGAAGGCACGTTGAGCACGTGACCCCCCCGGAGCGAAAGTCCGTGCGGGGCGCGCGCTAGCGAGGATGCACGGGAAACGCAGGGCGCTGACGAGCCGGGGCAGGCGTGTTCGCGATCGCATTCAGCCCTTGTTTCACGGCCGCTTCGAGCTGGGGATCGCGGCCGGCTCGCCAGTCTGTTGGCATAATTTCGACCGAGACATCGGGGTGCACGCCGTCGTTCTCGATGCCCCAAGTTCCGGTGGGGTTGTACGCGCCGCGCGAGGGAATCCGCATTCGGCCGCCATCCACCAGGTGCGGCATCGGAATCGAGCCGTAAGGTCCGATGCCGGCGCCACTCGTGCGTAGGCCCACCAGCGGACCGATCCTTCCCAACTGAAACATGAAGGCGAACGTCTCGGCCGCCGAAGCGTTGCGTTCGTCGATCATCAAGACCATAACGCCCGCCGCACGGCCGTTCACAGGCACCGCCAGATCATCCCCCTCGCGAAACAAGTAGTAGTACAACGGCCGCCGGGCAAGCATCTCGATGAAGAAGTCGGGGGTGATCCCGCCGCCGTTTCCACGCTGATCGATGACGATTCCCGGTTTCGACCGGCTGCCGAAGTAGCCGCGAAAGAACGTTTGAATGCCCTGGCCGGAATACGCAGACACGTGGAAGTATCCGAGCTGCCCTTTGGAAAGCTCGTGGACCATCTGGCGATTGGTCGCCGCCCAATCGGCAGCGCGGAGCATGATTTCGTTGGCGATCGGCGTGACGCGGACGGTTCGAGCCTTGGCGGCATCGCGCGACTTACCCACCAACAGCCGCACCGGCCGCGAGGCCTTTCCGCGGAGCGCGACGTAGATGTTCTGCTTAGCGTCGAGCGGAACGTCGTCGATGGCCAACAGATACTCACCATCGCCGACCTCGCCGCCCAACTGGGCCAGCGGCGCGTGCACGGCGGCCTGCGCGTCGAAGCCTGCGCGCAGGACGCGCTTGACGCGGTACAGTCCGTTGGATATTTCCAAGTCGGCGCCAAGCAAGCCGACGGGCTCCGGCTCATCGAGATTGGACAACACGTCGCCGTCTCCCACGCCGAGGTGACTTACCGACACCTCCCCCAGCATCCGGCGGATGAGCACGTTGAGCTCCTCGCGCGAAGTCACGCCCGGCACGAATTCCAGATAACGGCGCTCGACGGCGGCCCAATCCAGCCCATGAATGTTCGGGTCGTACAGGACGTCGCGCAACAGCCTCCATGTCTCGTGCAGGATCTGCCGCCACTCGCGCGCCGGATCGACGGGGGTCGGCAAGGTGGATATCGGCGCGGGTCGAAGCGTCGGCTTCGCGCGTTGAAAGACCGCCAGCCGCCAGGCGCCGCTGCTATCACATAGGATTCCCTTGCCGTCCCGCGACACTGCGTAGCGATCGACGAAGGGAATCGCCTTCTTCACCTCCGACGGCGAGCGTAGATCGAGCCGGTAGAGCGCGTGCGCCGGCTCGATCGCAAGGCCGGGGGTCGGTGGCCATTCCTCTACGAACAAGAACAATACACCTGGTTCGCCGGTCGCGAGCCTCGTTGGTGAATGTGGGGCCACGTCAATTGGAACGATTCGCGACTCGATTCCATCGAAATCGATGCTCGCTCCGGGCCCGGGCTTCCAATCGACATTGAGATTCGGCGACCCGGCCAACACCGGAGCGGGATCGCCACGATGCAGCACGATCGCGCTCAGTTGCCGAATCACAAGCGGCCGCGACAGCATGCCGGCAAGCACGCCCCAGCCAAAATCGGCTGATGCAGCGTTGGGGCTCGAAAGGAAATAAAGGTAGCGACCACTCTTGTCAAATGCCGGTTGCGTGGCATGACACTCCTCGGGTGTAGCGGCGTGATTGTCGCCCGTGGCGACATCATGCACGTAGATCCTCGGTAGACGATTCTCGCCATACTTGGCATACGCCAGGTAGCGCCCGTCCGGCGACCAGTTGAGACCGAACTGGGTCTGGCCGGATGAAGTCGAGCGATCGATTCGCTTGACCGCCCCGGCCGACAGGTCGGCCATCCACACGGCCAGTCGCTTGTCCGAGAAAGCCAAGCGTTTACCGTCGGGCGACCAGGTCAGCTCATCGTAGTATGACGGTTTCGACTCGATCGAGATTACGCTTTCGGCCGCCGATTCAACCGGACGAACAGCTAGGGCGTACTCGCCCGACTCGTCGGAGAAGTAGGCAATCCGTCTGGCGTCGGGCGAAAAGCAAGGCTCGCGCTCGGCGACGCCCGAGGACTTCGTAAGATTAGCCGCTCTGCCTGACACCGTGTCGACAAGAAACACATCGCCTCGCGCTGCGACCGCCGCCTGTTTGCCATCGCGGTTGAGCGAGTAGGATTGCACAAGCCCGGCGGCGTTGACGATTCGCGGGCGCAATGCCGATTCGTTGCGTTCGACGGCAATCGCGATCGCGCGGGCGGTCTGACTGGCCAGGTCAAAGACCTGCATGCCACCGTCGCCGGTCAGCACGATCGAATTGCCGTCAGTTGCCGCGCCGCGCGCTCCAAAAGTTCCAAAATTCGTGAGTTTGCGAGTCTCCTTCGATGAGATCTCGTGGACATAGAGATCGAATCGCCCATCGCGGTCCGATAAGAAATAGATTCGCTCCTCCACCCACATAGGATCGCGTGCGTTGGAAAAGTTGTCGGTCACGCGCTCGACGGCGCCCGATTCGAGCTCCACAACCCACAGCGGCGAGCATAGCCCTCCGCGGTAGTAGCGAAACTCGGCAAAGTGGTAGTCGAACGAGCGCGGGAGATAGGCCAACCGCCTTCCGTCCGGCGAGAGCGAGCCAGTATAAGCTTCGGGCAACGGGAATGGCGTGGGCAACTGCTCGCCGGAGGCCATCGAATACAGCTTGCTGCGTCCGTCTCGGGCGGAATTCAGCAGCACTCGTTGGGAGTCGGGAGTCCAACCGACGGGAAAATCGCGGCCAGGATGATACGTTAGCCGTTGTTCTGCGCCGTCCACGAGAGTGCGCAAATACACGTCGTACACGGCGACGGTCGGTGGAGGGTCGTCGGGAGCGGCCGGAGGGAGCTCCGAGTAACGCTCGCTGCGGCGCAGGAAAGCCAACGTCTCTCCATTGGGCGAGAAGCACGGCATGGCGTCGTGTGCCGCGCCGCTGGTGATCGGCTGCGCCGTGCCCCCTTCGTGCCCGACGACCCACAACCTGCCGCCGCAAGCGAATGCGATTTTGTCGCCATGGACGGCCGCCCCCTCCAGCACGAAGGGCCCCCGAAAAAACTCCGCGCCAATCGATCGATCGCATGGAGCCGCTATAGCGGCAGCGCAGGCAATGATGCAAACTCGCGTTGACCAACGATCACTCATAACGCAGCACTACCATCGGATCAACACGCGTTGCCTTGCGCGCCGGCAAGTAGATTGCCAGCCACGCTACGGCTAACAAGATCAGCGGCACGACAACAAAAACCTGCAAGTCGGTCGGGCTGAGGCCACCTAACAGCGGCGCCAAAAATCCAGTGACAAGAGCGGCCGCGGAAATTCCCACGGCCGCGCCAATCGCTACAAGTCCGATGCCTCGACGTACGAGCAAGGCGACAAGATCGTACGGCTGCCCTCCCAGAGCCATGCGGACGCCAATTTCCAATTGACGGCGGGCGACGCTGTAAGACACGACGCCATAAACCCCGATCACCGCCAAGACAAGCGCGAGCCCTCCCAGCGCCATAAACAGAGCCGCCGAGACTCGAGCGGCAAACAGCGAGCGGTAGGTATGCTCCTCGACCGTCCGTAAGGTGGAAAGCGCAAGATCAGGATTGAGTTCACGGATTTGGTTGGCGATGGGCGTCTTCATGGCGTCCGCATCCGCGGCGGTGCGAACGCAGAACGCCAGCTCCCGAGTCGGCGCCTGCGCCAGACACAGGTAGGCGAAGGGCGTGTCTTCCTCACCCAGGTCCCAGTACTTGCTGTCCCGCACCACGCCGACGATTTCCGCGCTCTCCGCGCCTCCTCCTGGGCCGCCGCTACTGATCAGCTTCCCGACAACGTCGAGGCTGCCTGCGTAGCGGCGTGCCAGTGCCTCATTAACTACGACCACTCGCTTCGACAAATGCGTGTCGTTGTCGTTGAAGTCCCTGCCGGCTACGAACGAAATCTTCACGGTCTTGAAATAACCGGGCCCGACGCTGTTGATTCCGACCACGATTTGATCGCCGGAGCTCAAATCGTCCCGGATGGGCGTCGCGCCGGTTATGCTTCGACTTTGAGAAAGCGGCGGGAATCGCGACACGCTCACCGACTGCATGCCTGGAATGGCCGCCGCTTTATTGAGGAAGTCGCGAATGAACTGCTCTGTCCTCTGCATCGAGTACCCGTAGATGCTTAACTCGGTGTCGAAGATCACCATCCGCTCGGTTTCGAAGCCGGGGTCGAGCGCCTGGGCGCGCCGCAGGCTCTTCACGAACAATCCCGCGGTAATCAGCAGCACCACCGCCAGCGCGAATTGGGCGGCGACCAGCACGTTGCGGGCGCGGGCGCTGCCGAAGTCGCCGCCGGGATCTTGACTCTTCAGGGGCCCGATCAGGTCGGGACGAGACATTTGCCAGGCGGGCGCGAGGCCGAACAAGACCCCTGCCGCCAACGACACCAGCAACGAGAACGCCAAGACGCGGAAGTCGAGCGACGACCCGAGCACAATTCCGCCGGGACGGTTGGGGGGAAGGAGAAAACGATACAACTCGAACGCCCATGGCGTGAGCAAGATCGCCAATCCTCCGGCCAGAACCGCAACAAACACGCTCTCGACCAAAAGTTGGCGAAAGATCCGCCAGCGGCTCGCGCCCACGGCCATTCGAATGGAGAGCTCGCGCCGTCGCACGGTGGCGCGAGCCAGTTGCAATGCTGCCGTGCTTGAGCAGCTCAGCAACAACAATAGCAATACGACGATGGCTGCGAGCAGGACGATCTGAGCGATGGGTCCGACCGCCTGATACGGAATTGGGGAATACGGAATGGCTGTAAACGTCAGGAACTCATTGGTGCGCGGGTACTCGGTCGCGAGCTGGCGTGAGATCTCCGCCAGTTCCCTATTGACATCCTCGATGTTCGAGCCCGGCCGAATGCGGCCAAATGGCCGCATCCACGAGTGATTTCGTTGACCGCGCTGCGACGGGACGTCGGGGCGAACTTCATCCATCATAGTCGTGGGAACCCACAGCGCGGGCTGAGTAACAGCCGTTTGACCCGTGAAGCTCGCCGGCATGACGCCGATGATCGTGAAGTCGTGGCCGTTCAGGCGCAACTTTGTGCCGACGACCCCCGAATCTCCGCGAAAATGTTCCTTCCAATGGGCGTGCCCCAAAACGACGAGGGGCTGCGAGCCCGGCGCGTCGTTGTCGGGGGCGTGAAACACTTCTCCCAGCATCGCTTTGCGTCCCAGCGCGTCGAAGAAATTTGGGGAAACCATTGCGCCATCCAATAGCTCGCTTGTGCTACCGGAACGAACGCTGAGGTGGGCGCCCGTGACCACGCACACCTCGCTGAGCGTGGTCGATCGGTTGCGGATGTCGACATAGTTGGGGAAGGCAATCGATTCGTTGAGATCGCCCGTGCCGACTCGATCGGCCAGAATCGTCACGAGCGTCTCTGGGGCCTCGACGTCGACAGGGTGCAAGAGCGAGGCGTTGAGGACGCTGAAGGTCGTGGTGGTCGGTCCGATGCCAAGCGCCAGACATCCGACGACGACGGCGGAGAACGCAGGATTGCTTCGCACCAGCCGGGCCGCTTGCCGGATGTCTTGCCACCAGGAGTCCCACATGATAGTTCGCCTCTCGTCAGCGTGAACGGTTTGCGGCCAGGTCAGTCGGCGCTCGGGCGATCGTCGACGACGCGGCCGTCCAGCAGGTCGACAATCCGCCGAGCATAGCCCACGTAGCGCGGGTCATGCGTGACCATGCAGATGGTGGCGCCCCCTAGGTGCAATGTGGACAACAGGCGCATGATCGATTCGGCGTTCTTGGAATCGAGGTTGCCAGTAGGCTCATCGGCCAGCAGGATGTGTGGCGCGACGACCAGCGCCCGTGCGACGGCCGCACGCTGCTGCTGCCCACCGGAAAGCTGCGACGGATAGTGCCGCGCCCGGTGCGACATTTCCACGCGATCAAGCACCTCCTGCACGCAGCGCGTTCGTTCCGACTTGCTCAGCGGCTGGTACGTCAATGGAAGCTCGACGTTCTGCTCCACCGTCAAGTCGCCGATCAGATTGAAGTTTTGAAACACGAAGCCGATCTTCTTGTTGCGCAACCTGGCGCGCTCGGGCTGGCCTAGCGTCGTCACGACCTCACCGTCGAGCGTGTAAACACCGGCGGTGGGAGAATCGAGCAAACCGACGATCGACAACAGTGTGGTCTTGCCGCAGCCGCTCGGTCCCGCCACGGCCACGAACTCGCCGCGGCAAATCGTCAAGTCGACGTCAACCAAAGCGTGCGTCTCGACATCTTCGATCGCGAACACCTTGGTGATCTTGTCGAGCCGGATGACCTGCGCAGCACTCGGCAGTGGCGGCAGGGGGGTGCTGTTTTCTGTGGCCTCGATGGGCGGCGTCTTCGAATCAGTCATACGGCCCTTGTCCGAAAGCAGTCGCGGATCTTAGCTGCGGGTGATCTTGCCGTGCTAAGTCGCGCGAAGCGTTGGCGACCTAGAAAGCAATGCGCGTGCCAAGTTGACAATTCGCGTAGAATGCGTGAATTCACGAGCAATATGAGAAATCTTTCGCCGGCGTCACGGACTGCGCGCTCGCATTCGGAATTCTGGCGTCCCAAAATCGAGCGCAGCGGCGATCGCCGCGCGATTATGCCAGCGGTAGCCGTAGCGTCGAGCGGCAACCCCGCCCACCGGCGCGATTCACGAGAGTCAACGAGCCACCGTGCGCCTCGGCGATTTGCCGCGCGAGCGCCAAACCAACGCCGGATCCGCCAGGTTTCGTGGTGAAAAAGGGCACGAACAGGTTCTCGACATTGGCAAGCCCGGCGCCTTCGTCGTCAACCCAGATTTCGAGCCGTGCCTCTACCGTGCCCGAAATACCAATGCCGTTCATGCCGACCGGAGCACTCACCGACCAACCGATCGTCGCGCCACCGCTGGTGGTTTGGTTGGCATCGACCGCATTGCGCAACAGATTCACAAGCGCGCGGTCAATTTGATCCTGATCGGCGGCGAATGCGATGTCCGGGCCGGCGAAAATGTTGATCTTGGCGCGGGTTTCGGCTGCGACCGCCCGCTCGACGAGCGTGGCCACTCTCACTATCTGCTTGACCGGTGGCGGTTCACAACTCAGTTCGCTATACGAATGCAGCATTCGCGCCACAGCCGCCGACCGCTCACGAATGACCATCAGCGACTCTTGAAAATCGACCTGTAAATCCGCCGACAATGGACGCTGCTCGACAAGACTTTGCAACGTTTCGGCCAGCGACGAGATGGGCGCCAGCGAGTTATTGATCTCATGCCGCATCACTCGCACCAGCCGCGACCAGGCCTTGCGCTGCTCGCTGCGAAGCGCCGCCGTCACATCCCATAACATGACGAGCTGAAATGGCTCACCGTTCTGCCGCATCGTCGTCCTTCGGAGTTCCCAGCGGCGGCCGTTGGGGTCGCCATCCAGTGCCACGATCCGCGGCGATTCGCCCTGCAGGCAGGCCGCCAGCCCAATCTCGGCGGCCTTCTTTCCGAGCACAGAGCCAGAGCAATCCGACCATAGCAATTGTGCATGACGGTTTGCGCGGCGCAAGCGGGACTGGCTGTCGAACGTCAGTACGGCCACTTCCACGCCTGCCAGCACGCGCTCGACCAGCGCCGAGGCCTCGGCGACGTCGACGCGCTGCTCGTGCAGCAAATCGCGCAGCGCATTGGCTTCGTCGATCAGCTCGGCCAGGGCGTCGCCGGCACCGCTGCGCTGCAAGCGAATGGAATAGTCGCCTTCGCGCACGGCCGACAGCAAGTTTGCCACGCTGCGCAACGAGAATGCCAAGCGATCGCGCAGATACACGATGGCCGCGCCGCTGGTGACCAGTACCAGCGCGGTCAGCGTCAAGCGAACGCGCGGCGTGTAATCGCCGAGCCACAACAACGCGAGAGTCACCGCCGTCGAGGGCAGCAAGGTTACAACGGCTGCATGCAGCATCCGTCGCTCGAGCGGCCACCGGTTGGCCAACCGCGGCGACGCCTTGGCTTGGGGCGCGGCAACTTCAGAAACCGACACCGGATTCCTCGCGTGCAAAGCCGTACTTGACCAACCGCCGGTAGAGCGCGCTGCGGCTGAGCCCCAGGGCCGCAGCCGCGTCGCCGACCTTGCCCGCAGAGCGAGCCAGCGCCTTGCGGATGAGCGCCTGTTCGACCTCTTCCAGCGTCATGTCGTCCAAAGATATACTGCCACTGTGCGGCGTGTTCAGCCCCAGATCGGCCGGTTCGATCGCAGCGCCGCGCACAAGCAGCACGGCGCGCTCAATGCTGTGCTCCAACTGACGCACATTACCCGGCCACGAATACTGGCGCAGCGTCTCCATGGCGGCCAGCGAAAGACTCAGGCCGGCGCGTCCATAGCGGTCCACGTTGGTTGCCAGGAAATGCTCGGCCAATGGGACGATATCTTCGCGCCGTTCGCGCAGAGGGGGCAATCGCAGCTCGACGGTGTTCAAGCGGTAGTACAGGTCCTCGCGAAACGTGCCTGCCAGCACACCAGCCGCCAACTCGGCGTTGGTGGCTGCCAGCAACCGCACGTTGACGCGCCGCGTCAGCGACGAGCCGACCGATTCGAATTCGCCGGTCTCGATGGCCCGCAACAGCTTGGCCTGCAGGCCGTGCGGAAGATTGCCGATCTCGTCGAGAAACAGCGTGCCGCCATCGGCCAAGGCGAAGCGCCCCTCGCGCGGCGCCCGCGCATCGGTGAAGGCCCCTGCGACGTGCCCGAACAGTTCGCTCTCAAAAAGTCCCTCAGCCAGAGCGCCGACATTGACGGTCAATAATGGCCGCCCGGCGCGGCGTGACCGTGCGTGCACTTCCCGCGCGATCACCCCCTTGCCCGTGCCGTGCGCGCCTGTGATGAGCACGTTAGCGTCCGATGGCCCTATGCGTTCCACCATCTCCAAAATGGCCCGCATCGCGGGCGATTGCGCCACGAGCATCGTCGGTGCGCGGGCACCGAGCAAACGATTCTCGTTTTCCAGCAGTTGCTCACTCGCCAGAGCTCGGCTGAACTCCAGTTGCGTGCGCAGCGTGGCCAACAGGCGGCGGTTGTCCCACGGTTTCTGCACGAAGTCGCGCGCGCCACGGCGCACGGCCTCGACCGCCAGATCGATCGTGCCCCAAGCGGTCATCACGACCGTCGCAGTCTCGGGCGAAATTTGCCGAATGCGTTCAATGAGCTCCAGGCCTTCCGCGCCGGACGTCGTATCCCGAGCATAGTTCATGTCCACCAGCACGAGGTCGCACCGTTCGGACGGCAAGACCTGCAGTACTTCGGCGGGCGAGCGGGCGACGGCGACTTCGAAGCCCTCGGACTTCAGCAGCAAGCGCAATGCCATGAGGACGTCCGCCTGGTCATCGGCGATAAGAATGCGTGGCCGATCGACTGCTCGAAGCTTCACCGAAGTCTCCTTTTGTGATTGCCCCCGCGGCGATGCCGGCATGCCGTCAGCAGGACTGCTCAAATCCTGACGCAGCGCCGGTCCGACTAAACTAATTCGCTCGGACACCTGGTTTTCTTGGTCGCGAAGGCGCTGTTCAAGCGGGGCCGAAATGCGCGCGCTTCGTACCCAACTCATGTCGGCACATCGACTGCGAAAACGAAGGTCGCGACAGTGAAAGCAAATGGCGTCCTGCCAGCAGCTTTCGGACTATGATGCTCGTGGCTGCATCTGATTACGCAACCGCCTATTTTCCACCACTACGCGTCATGAGCCGACGCGCGTATTCGCGAGAAGCCATGAATCACGCTTCGCTCTGGAAGGATCGGCGTGGTAGCGAGCAGCGGGGCTGGAGCCACCGCCATGCCAACCACACTGAAGACTGCAGTCCAGAGATACGTCGACGCTGGGAAACTTGCGCATGGCCGTGGGAATCGATGAATTCTCGCAGCGCTTCGATGTACGTTGGCGGAATGGATTCGGCGGCGATGGCTGAAAGGTGCGATTTGCCCGGCAGCACGACGCTCTTGAAGTCCGCCAACTCGCGCTGCATGCGATGCGTTCGGGCGTTTGGCTGGTCAAATTCACCGTTGATGGCCAACACCGGGATCGTTACTTTCGTCAGATCGATGGGTGGGCGCGAGCCGTCGTCGCGCCCCTCGCCACGCCGTTTGGGCCGGCCTTGCTCCGAGGCCTTGCCTGCGTCCGCAGCCTTGTTTCTTTCGGCGAGGCGTGCGTAGAACCTCTTGTACAACTCGGCTTCCTTCGGATCGGCCCCGGGCTTGTCCATCGGGACTTTGGCTTTCCATTCAGGGTCCACTTCCGGAATTCCCCATCCGCCAAAGGCGACCGTGATCAGGCGATCGGGATAGCGCGCGAGGATTTGTTCGGCGATGGCGCCACCCATCGAGTACCCGTGGACATGGGCCCGGGCGATGTCCAAGTGATCCATCAGACCAATCACGTCGTCGGCCATGGTTCGATTGGGCATGGCACCGCCTAGCGGGTTGTCGCTTAATCCGTGGCCGCGGCAATCGATGGCCACGATCCGGTGATTGTTGGCCAGTGCCTGGGCAATTCCGTTGGCAAACCAGCTTCCCTCAGCGCTGCCACCGGCACCGTGAATCAAAACGACGGGTGTACCGCGTCCCATGACCACATAATGCAGTTTGAGCCCATCGGGAGTCACGACAAAGCCGTGGCTCGGCGTCGCATCAGCACGCGCGGTGCCGCAACTGGCCGACAGACAGGCCACGAATACGAGTTTGACTGACCATTGAATGGGTGACGGCATCTTGGCTCCCCCCACCTTCGCTGATGCAGGAGTCCACAGAACAGTCTACAAGATTCGCTTCAGTCCGACACGCCGAGGTCAATCGCCGAGACAACTCGGTCGAATTGACCGACGCAGGTTGGCAGTTCGGCGCACACCGATTGCAGCCGCCGACCGTGCTCGCCTTCTTGGTGACGGTTGAGGACACCGCACCCTAGCACGAGAGCAGTGGAACTTCGCGCCCTAGGCACCGCCCACGCACGGCCAGCAATCGGGCGTGGACCGCCGCGCGGTGGGTGACGCGCTTGTGGACCATTGCGAACAATGCGCGAATCGGCTGCCCGTTCGACGACCAACCGGTCATTCGTCCGCCACGATTTCCGTCCAGTCAAACTGCACGCCGCGGAAGTAACCCTCCCCCCGTGGTGACGGAGAGAAAGCAATTTGACCGGTTCGATCGACCACGCGCGTGATGCGGTCGGTGACCTCGATCATGCCCATGCCCCCTTCGCGCGTAATGTAAATGAACGCGGCATTCGCCTCAGGCAGGAACCGCCGCGACTCGCGGTCATAATGCAAGAGCAACTCGCCCACCGGTTCACCCTCGGACAATTTGCCGCTCGCGACCCGTCTTTCAATATTACGTGCGTCGTGGAGGCTGACCTCCCGCAAGCGCAGGTTGAAGCCTCGCAGCGCATAGGTCGCCTTGCCCACGTCTGGCTGATAATCGACGCACATCAAGTCCACGCCGGTTTCGGCAGCCCAAGCCGATAATTCTGTCAGTTGCTCAGTCGAGTTACCGCGCGCGATGTGCTTCGGCCATTTCAGCTCAAGATCGGTGTCAAGGTCGAGGAAAAATGTCGCGAACGGGTTCTCTTCGCTAGGTGGAGAAAGCATCATCCCTTCGGATCGCCCAACGCTTCTCAATTTCCGCGGCGATTCAGCCCTTTTCGGTGGCGTTATTGCCTCCTCGATCGCCAGCCCCACGCGCGCGTATGCTTCATCGTCGACAAACTCCCGGTAGTGCTCCTCCCACCAGGCCTGCCATCGCCGCGCATGTTGTTGAATCATGCGACGTTGCAGCGCCTGGCCGTGACGGTCTTCGACCAGTGTCAACTGTTGGAGTGCAAAATCGTCGAGATTTTTCCGTGCTAACTTGTGCAGCGCGCCGAAGATCTCACGCGCGGGCCGGCCGAGGTCAAAATACTCTTCGCGTTCATTCCCCAAGTCGTGCAACTGCATGAAGGTGGTCAACTCTTTGTCTTCGACGAGCAACCCATAATCGCTCAATGGAGCATGCAACGTCTTGGGGATCGATCGGATGAGTGCCGGTACGGCGCGAGGATCGCCGATCGCGCGCAGCGCAAAGCCCAAGCGCCGCAGCATGAATTGCTCGCTGGTGTGATCCAACTCGGCGCACAACTGCGGCACGGCCGGTGCCCCGACCGCCACTAGCTCGCGCATCAGCGAGCACCACAGCTCGGTCTCATCGACGGTGTGATTCAGCTTGCGGAATTCGGCGATGATTCGCGCGACCCGCTCGCGCGGATCCTGCGGCAGAGACATGACGACCTTGCGTGCATGCGCCATCTTCTCTTCGCGCGGTACCGGACGGTCTAGCTCGACATCGACCTGCACGGTCTTTCCCGCTTCCACGACGACGGGCGCCTGCCGGTGCGTATCAAAGATCGTGCGCGTTCCCCGCGTGTTTATGAGGTACGGAAAATTCTCACCGGGCGCCGCACGCATAACGAACCGGCCGTCATCGCTCACCTCGGCAAGGACCGTTGAGCTTAGCAACTTTCCGCGCGGTCGCGCGGGACCGAACAGGCCGAGGGTGATCCGCCAGTTGCGTTCATTGTGACTGACCGGCTGCCCGGTAGACGGATCGAGAACGCGGCCGCTGATGATTCCACCTTCGATCAACTCGAGCAGTGGCAACTCAATTTGTTGATCCTTGGGGCATTCCAGGTCGGCGAGCGCGATGCAAACTCGATTGGGCGCCTCAGCGAGCACGTTATAGTTGCCTTCCGGCAAAACGAGCCGGTAGCGCCCGGCGGCGTCGGTGACGGCGCGGAATTTTTTGGCCTCGTCCATGTGCTGCGCGGTGATGGCCGCGCCCGAAGCGGGCCGACGCGTGACGTCGTCGACGACCAAACCCACAAGCGCGCACCCGGCTGATAGAGTGATTTTCACTTCGTTCGAAAACGGATTCGCCTTGACGAGCGCTGGGGCGAACTCGACATGATTGGCAGTAAAGGCGAGCGGCCATCGCGTGTGCGCCGGCAGGCCCGCAATTGTGAACCGGCCGTCTGGCCCCGTAACCGCGCTGAACACACCCGGAATGGCGCGCTCGCCGATGCGATCGTAGATCACCGTCGCCCCTGCCAGCGGCCGGCCGTGATCGTCAGCAACTGCGCCGCTGATCGTCCGCGGCATGTGGGACAAACCGATCGGAAAGCTGCGTTGCTGCTCATTCAACACCCAGAACTCGTCAAGGACTCGCGACGCCTTGCCCTCGGCCTTCGCGACGATGCCGTAGACGAGATATTCAAAGTCCTCGACCGTTCGCGGCAGCGCTAAATCCTTGAACTCGAAGCGGCCGTCGGCGTTGCTGGTGACTTCGGCGACCGCTTTCGGCGGCTCCGCTGGGCACGCTTCTTTTTCTTGGGCTTGAATTGCTCGCCGGTGTTCTCGGTCGGCATCGGTGCGTCGATCGCCTTTCGCCAGGCCGTCAACATGGCGTGCAATTCGCTTGCCTTTTCCGGTTGCTTGTCGGCGAGGTTCGTGGTCTCGCCGATGTCTTCGCGCAGGTTGTAGAGCTCCAGGTGACCGTCTTCGAGGAACTCAAGCAGCTTCCAGTCACCGCTCTGGACCAGAGTGACCGGTGTGGTTCGCCAGGTGTCGCCGCCCGCGCCCAGGTAGCCCGGAAAGTGCTGGTAGATCGCGTCGCGATGCAGTTCGCTCGCCGGTTCGCGCAGCATCGGCACAAGGCTCGCGCCGTCGAGCAGCTGGTCGGGCGAGTCGACACCGGCGATCTCTATTAACGTCGGAAAGAAATCGACGTGGATGGTCGGCGCGTTGCATTGCGAGCTCGGCGGTGTCACGCCTGGCCAGCGGACAATTAACGGCACGCGGGTCCCTCCTTCGTACAAGCTCCCCTTGCCGCTGCGGAGCGGGGCGTTGTCCGTGATCTCCCCTCGGCGTTGAAGTCCTTCCCTGCCGTACCCACCCACCCCGCCATTGTCGCTGGTGAAGATCACGACGGTTTTCTCGGTGAGCTGCAGCTTGTCGAGCGTGTCCATGATCCGACCGACGCTCTCGTCGACGCTGGCGATCATCGCCGCGTAAATTGGGCTATGGTGGCCGCCCACCGATTGCTTCGGCTTGAATCGATCGATCAGCTCGGCTTTGGCATGATGCGGCCCGTGGACGCCGAAGTGAGGCAGGTAAAGGAAGAACGGCCCGTCCTTGTGCCGGCGAATGAAATCGACGGCACGATCGCTCAAAAAGTCCGCCAGGTACTGGCCCTCAGGGTAATCCACCGCGGGAACGGTCTTGAAGTTGAAGTGCTGGCCCGCCGAAACGATCGCCTCGTCGAAGCCGCGCCGGCCGGGGTGATAGTCGCCCGTGTTGCCAAGGTGCCATTTGCCGAACATCCCGGTCACGTACCCGGCTTTTTTGAACTGTTGGGGGATGAGTACGCGGTCGAGTGGAAGGTTCACCACGTTTTCGACCGGCCGCAGGGGGCGCCGCGACCAGTCGAAGCGCCGGATATCACCAACCGTGTAGACGCCTGTCCGCGGGCCATACTGCCCCGCCATGATGGCCGCGCGCGTGGGGGCGCAGTTCTGGCAATGATGGTGGTTGAGCAGCCGCATGCCCTGTGTGGCGAGGCGGTCGATGTTCGGCGTTTCGTAATACTTGCTGCCATAGCAGGCTACATCGGTGTAGCCGAGGTCGTCGGCCATGATGAACACGATGTTCGGCCGCACTTGCTCCGCCGCCGGGGCGTGTGCCAGCAACGAGATCGCCGCCAAGAAACCGGCAGAAAAGTGGCCTGACATCTGGATACGTCCTCGCTTACAAAAGGATTGGGCTGGTCCCGACGTCGATCACCGATCGCGCCGGACAGAACGAGACCTTGAGGCTAGTCGACCGCGGAAGTGGATTCCAGTACACGGCGCGTCGAAGAACGGCTTTTCTCCTTTGTTCGGCGTACTGGATCGGTCCCCGGGAGGCGGAATGAAATTCCCCCTGTTCGCCAGTCGCCATGCACCGGGGCCCTTGTCGTGAACATCTCGGGCATCCCGTGGAAATTGCTATGAAGCGCATCGATCGCCGCACGGCCCTGAAGATCACCGCCGCCGGGTTGGGCGCGCTGTCGATTCAACCAGTCGAACTCGCGGCGCAGGATGCCGAGTTGCCCTTTGGCACCGAGTTTCCCCACCTCGACTCGTTGACGACCGGCCGCTGGTGGATGAAGGGCGCCGCCGCCGAGCAAGGACGCAAGGGTAACGGCAAGCCCAAGCCCCGAGCCGGAGGAACGGCGCCCCCCTCGATGGATGTGCCGCGCAACGAAGTCGTCGCATTTGCCGTTTACACGAACGACCACGGCGTGCTGATGATGTCCGCGCAGCTCTTCCCCCTCAAGCCGGGCGAAGAACGCGTCGCGCGTCTCGAATTGTGGCGCGACGATCGGTGGACCGAAGCTGCGCGGGCCGAAGTGCTTTATCCAGGCTGGGACGCGCATTTCCGCCTCGAGCCCTGGGACGCTACGCAGGACGTGCGTTACCGGGTGCGGCACGGCGAAGAGGCGTCGTTCGAGGGCCTTATTCGCCGCGACCCGGTCGACAAAGACGAAATCGTCGTCGCGAACATGTCGTGCAACTCGAGCCGCACGACCGGCCAGCGGCCCGAGATCGTCGAGAACCTGAAGCGGCAAGATCCCGATCTTCTTTTCTTTGCCGGCGACCAGACCTACCGCCATACCGAGCACACGGCGGGCTGGATCGAGTTTGGCCTCCAGTTTCGCGAGATCATCCGCGATCGACCCACGATCACTATTCCCGACGATCACGACGTGGGCCACGGCAATCTGTGGGGCGAAAACGGCAAGCGCTCGACCCTGCCGGGGGGCGCCGACGGCGGCTATCAGTACCCGGTCGAGTACGTCAACCTGGTGCAGCGGCAACAGACCTGGCACCTGCCGGACCCGGCCGATCCGCGGCCGGTCGAGCGCGGCATCAGTGTCTATTTCACGCGGCTGCGCCTCGGCGGCATCGACTTCGCCGTGCTCGAAGACCGGAAGTTCAAATCGGGGCCGGCGGGCAAGATCCCGCAGATGGGGCCTCGGCCCGATCACATCAACGATCCGGCGTACGACCCGCGGTCGATCGACCTGCCGGGGCTGCAACTGCTCGGCGGCCGGCAGTTGGAGTTCCTTCGTACGTGGGGCGAAGACTGGACCGGCGCCAAGATGAAGGCCGCCCTTTCGCAGACCGCGTTTTGCGGCGCGGTCCACATGCATGGCTCGCGCGACGGCCGATTGCTGGCCGATCTCGACTGCAACGGCTGGCCGCAGTCGGGCCGGAAGCAGGCGCTCGAAGCGCTGCGCCGCGTCCGGGCCACGCACCTCTGCGGCGATCAACATCTGGCGGTCGTTGTCAAGCACGGCATATCCGAATTCGGCGACGGGCCGTACGCGTTCACGAGCCCCGCCTTGGTCAACACGATCTACGGTCGCTGGTGGCATCCGGCCGACGAACAGCCCGGCCCGAATGCGGTGCCCGACAGCCCGCTGCCCTGGACCGGCGACTACACCGACGGACTGGGCAATCGCATCTCGATGCTCGCCTATGCCAATCCGGCGGATATCAACGACGAGAAACAGCGGGCCGACGGCTACGGCATCTGCCGGTTCAACAAGCGGACCCGCGAGATCACGTTCGAATGCTGGCCCCGGTTTGCTCATGCCGCGAACGACTCGCGCGAGCAATTCCCGGGCTGGCCCATCACGTTCACGATGGACGCCAACGACGGCCGCAAGACGATCGGCTATTTGCCCGAAGTGTCTCTGGATGGTGTGACGAACCCGGTGGTGCAAGTCATCGAGCAAGCCACGGGCGAGATCGTCTCGACGGTCCGCGTGTGCGGCGATCGCTACCACGCGCCGGTCTATGCGGCCTCAAAGCACACCGTCAAGATCGGCCGCGACAGGCCGTATGCCAGGACCTATGTTGATCTAGTGCCGCAATATGCCACGGCCGGCGTCAATCGGGCGCCTTGAGCGTCTTGATTAGGTAGTCGTGCACGCGCGGGTGCTTCACGTCCTCGGCGCCGGAATACACGAGCTCGATCGCAGATCGTTTGCTAGGAGTTACGGCAACGGAGCCGCAAGGAAGTAAAATCGCCATCGCATCGCAACCGACGGGGGATCTTGGAACCTTGGATGGGTATCTGCCAAGAGTCCGGGCCCCTGCGCCGTGGCAAGCATTGGTCATGCGCACCTGGTCCCTGTGACGCCATTGCGCCTGGTGGAGTGCCCGAAGCTCGCTCGCCATTTGGAGCGATCCGCAGTAGTTTTCCCTGGTGGCAGCACGAGAGAGAAGCAGAAAAGTAGAAGGTGCCAAAAGCGGACGCAATCGAACCTTCCTGACGCAAGCAGTGGAGGTCGCTTACCAAAGCGGCGGTACCTGCGCATCGGCGCGACGTACTCAATTGTACGGGTGGGGGACGCATCGGCCGAATTGACTGACGCAGGTTGGCGTTCGATTTGGACACAGGACGGCTTCTTCCTGGGCGCCCTGGGCAAATTCGACGGATGAGCCTGTGTTTGCCGCCTCGTGCGCACGCGGATAGACTGAGGCCAATCCTGGCTTACTGAATTACTGAAGGAGTTTCAGTCTACTAGTAAGAAGTTCGGCGGCGGAGGGTGGACATGGCCGACCTTAGGCGCGAAGACATTGTCGAGGCGGCACGCAACGCGGCTCGGGAGAATGGCGAGCCGCTGACCCGCCGAGAATTCGTCCGGCGCACGGGCATCACAGAATGGCAGATCAATCGTCTTTTCCCCGAGGGGCGCTGGACGGAAATCCGAGATCTGGCAGGAATTCCGCGCCACCGATTCGATTATGAGGCCCGGTCCGACGACGAACTGCTCAAAGAGTTCCATCGAATTGTCTCTGAGATCGGCACGCTGCCAACCATCGCACTGCTAAATGCTCGATCCACGATTTCATACGAATCGTACAAGAGGCGCTTCGGAGGAATGAAGTCGCTAGTGCAGGAGTACGGCGTCTGGCTCAGCGAACATCATCCCGAGTCTCCTCTGATCGAACAGATCCGAACGGAATCGCGCCATGAGATTCCGGTACCACCACAGTTCACAACGCCACGAACGGGGGAAGGCCCAATGCGATGGACGAAAATCGGTGGCCCCCAATTTGGACCGCCGCTCGATTTTCGGGGCCTCCGGCACGCGCCAATCAATGAACAAGGCGTAGTGTATTTGTTCGGTGTGGTTAGCTACGAGTTGGGCTTTATCGTTGAGGCAGTCCAAGGCGACTTTCCAGACTGCGAAGCCAAGCGTCATATCGGAAATGATCGATGGCAGCGTGTCAGAATCGAGTTTGAGTTTCGTAGTCGGAACTTTCGCGACCATTGCCATGATCCGAACGGCGCTGATCTCATCGTTTGCTGGATTCACGATTGGCCGGAGTGTCCCTTGGAAGTGATTGAATTGCGCACCGCAATTGACGAGCTTGAAAGCTGAATGCCATTGCAGACGCCGAACGAGGCGCTGCACCTGACCGGCGGGGCATGTCGGCTTTGCCAAGTTCATCGCTCCCCGTGCCCCGCCGGCAGGTGAGCTTGGTCGTTGGTCAGCGCAAGGTGCGCGTGCCCTGAGCGCGAAAGCGGTTGCTGTAAAGTGCACCAGTCCGACACGCCGAAGTCGGATTCTTGGTCAACTCGGCCGAATTGACCGACGCAGGTTGGCAAATCCCACTCGGCCGATGTAACCGAAGCAGGTTGTGGTTGAATAAGCGGTGGAGTTATAAGAATGCGAGAAGACGTTGAATTGATGAGACAATGAGCGCCCCGTTGGGTCAGCTCAGTCTTTACCCTTGACAAGACTTTCAGCTACGGCCAGGGCATCTTTGAAGCGATTCGAGAGTGACGCCGCGACGATGCCGCGGTGATCGACAACGACGAAATGTGGGATGCCATCAATGGCGAACTTAGCCGTGAACTCGCTTGGGAATGAAGTCTCGTCCTTGGCATTGGTCTCGCGACGAATTTCGACGTCGACACAGATCGGATAAGCGAGTCGAAGGTCATTGACCGCCTTCTTTACTGACGTCAGCTCGCTGCCCGCAACATGGACACCAATGACAGTCAGGCCATTGGTCGTTCGATTCTCATGAAGTTCACGCAATTGCAATAGATCATTGTGGCAGGCGCCGCACCAATCTGCCCAAAAATTGAGAATCACTACCTTGTCGCGCAGGGTCGTCCAGGTTAGCGGCTCTCCATTCAGCCACGTTGCACCCTGGGGGAATTCGGGGGCAGACAGGCCTACCAATGCTTCGATGGCTCGATCGCGTGCAGCGAATTTTTCCGAGGCCGCAGCATCGCCCTGCACGAAGCGTTGGTGCGTGTCCATGTTGAACACTTCCGCGCCGTCCTGAGGCTCAAACCAAAGATTGACATCGGGATCGATCGGCTCCAGCTCGATGATTCGCCATTCATATCGGTACGCGAGCTCCAGCTCGTCCGGAAAACTGACCTTTCCCTTGGCAAGCAGCTGATCGGCGATTCCGTCGGGATCAAACGCCCGCTGGCTTTTCTCTTTTGCCTGATACGAGCTCTGTTGGCCCTTGCGAGGTACCCACACGTCGGCGAACTGCTCAAAATTGGAGGCTTCGTAGACCAAATAACCAAGTCCGTCCTTGCGCCGCTCTAGCCGATAATCTTGACCTTGGAACTTGTATCCCATCGAATGCTCAATCTGCAAAGGCATCATTCCATAACTCTTCGCGAACCACACCAGATACATCGGCGTCAGGACTAACTCACTTGTGTGTCGCGTCAGGGGGATTGCGACGGGATCTTGCTGATAGATCTCGACAAGAAACGCATCGTCGTCCCCCAGCTTGGCATCGCCCGTCAGATGCCATGCAGAAAGTGGTCGGCCGGCAATGGCATTCACCACTGGTGAGCCGTTAAGGCGGTTTGACGGAATCCAGGGCTTATTCAGATCGATGAGAGGCACGAAGAGGTTGGCAACAAGGCTCGTCGATTCGCTGACCGTATGCAATGTAAGACGTTTGCCCTCAGGTGCATCCTTGAATATCCGAGAGTCGGCATAAGGCAATTCCCTGGTCATATCGACGCACGCCATCAAGCCCGGCAGAGTGCCGAGATGATCGGTGGTCAGCGGTCCCGTGATCGACTTGAAACCTGTCCACCATTTTTCGCCACCGCCATCGCCGTGCCAATCCATGTAAAGCTGCGCCGATTTGTCGTGCATCCACATTTCCTTGAAGACAACTGGGACTGGCACGTCTGCCGCTCGCCGCGTGAAGTCTCCTTTTTCCGCGACGACAATTCTCAGATCCACCAACTTAGCTGCCGATTCCACCAGCGCTGCTCGGATCCGCGCCGTGATCACCCCCGATGGATCATTCGATGCGCCCTGAATTGCGAAAGCCCGGGGCAGAGGGTGTTCGACTTCCGCGACAGGTCCGATGGGGCGATCTTCGGCGGGTGACAATTCCCAGTTCCCAATGATCAGCCCCACCGAGCCGAACAGAATTGCGAACCCGAACACCGCACAGCCTAATCGCCTTGATTGTGGATCACGTTTCATGATCGCAGCCTTGTCACCTATCCTCGGCGTCTGGTTGAAGATATCGTTGGGGGCATTTTAAGTTACATGCTTCATCTTCTCCAAACGGGCGGTTGCATCTGTGCACCTTTCGCGACAGGGCGCCAGCGGCACCGTGTTTGCGTGCATCGGCCCGACACACCGACGCAGGATTGGCCGTAGTCGTGCGACTCGCTCAACGCTCAATTGCGTTACAGCTCACGGGCGAAATCATGGCTGGCAACTCCCGTGGCCGGACGCATTCGGATGGTCTCCCGCGCCGCCGGCCACCATCAACAGGGGACCGGCGAGGCAAATCCACCCCGCCGCGAGTAAAGGACAACGGCCTACTTATACCGTTGGGTATAGTTCCCGTCAAGAGAGAAACGGGGGACCGTTAGGAGCGATTAGTGGCGGTTTCGCGTGGTGGGGAGAGCAACAGATCGACGGAGGTTTCGAGGGCCTCGGCGATGCGCGCTAAGACGTCGATTCTCGGCAGGCGATTTTCCCCGAGAATGCGCGATATATTCACTTGCAGCACATCGCAGCGATCGGCAAGTTGCTGCTGGGACCAGCCGCGAGACTGCAACATGCGGCGAAGGTTGACGGAGATATTATGCCGTGCTTCCTCGTTCGTAAGCATCGAATCCATCCACAAATAGTAACCGAACGGTTTCGACGAGTCAAAACAAACGCCAAGTGGAGCGGAAGGGAGTCGAACCCTCGACCTCTGCATTGCGAACGCAGCGCTCTCCCAACTGAGCTACCGCCCCAGGTTGCTAAATTTTCCGGCCAGGAATGGGTGTTGCATTCTAGGACGCACGTCGCTGGATGTCAAAACCGATGCCTGGCCGATGCGCCCACCATGGTGTATGACCAGCGGATGGTGCGCGGCCAAGGGGCAGTCGGCAGCGGCGCGGGCTGAATCGAACATAGCGAGCCGCTCGTCGTGATCTGGCTGGGCGCTTGCGCATCGTTTGCGGAGGCGATCAGTCGCCAGTTGGAATACAACGGCACTTGTTCGCAAGACTGCGTGGCCAAAGAGACATTTGGCGGTTGGGCGAAGCGGTAGGTCGAGCCGAGCCGCTCGGGGGGCGCGTGGATTCGCGCGGCCACGTCGAAGCTGACGTGCGGCGCGGCGCGAGAGAGCTTGACACTTGCCGACCAGTGGGCGCGGCCGGCGATGCCCGTGAGCAGGACCACGCGCGATCCATCGCGCGCGATGTCTCGTTCGAGGTGCTGAAACGGAGGGCTCGGCGGAAATATCTGGTCAGCGTCTCCTTCGATCGAGGCCAAGAGTGGAACCAGCTTGCCGTGCTCGACGAGCGCGATCTGGTGCGCGAATCGGTCCGCTTGTCGCTGGAATGTGATTCGAAGACCGCAGGCATCTAGCACGATTGGCGGCTTCAACGCGCGGTTCCTGGTTTGCGGACGCGCCAACGGAGATAGGCATCGAGGAAGCCCTGGATGTTGCCGTCCATGACGCTCTGAAAATTGGTCATCGCGTAACCGGTCCGCTTGTCGGTGATGCGCTGGTCGGGGTCGCGGAAATAGTTGCGGATTTGCGAGCCGAAGCCCACCTTGGCCTGTTCGCAGTATTTCTGCTCCTGCTGGGCCTCGCGTTTCTCTTCTTCGAGGCGTGCCAGGCGCGAGCGAAGCATCTTGAGCGCCATCGCTCGGTTCTTGTGCTGGCTGCGCTCATTCTGGCATTGGACGACGATGCCGGTGGGCAAGTGCGTGAGGCGGATGGCGCTCGACGTCTTGTTGACGTGCTGGCCGCCGGCGCCGCTTGCGCGAAACACGTCCTCGCGGACCTCGTCGTCGCGAATCTCGATTTCGGCCGTGGTGGTGATCTCGGGCGAAACGTCGACCGCGGCGAAGCTCGTTTGCCGCTTTCCTTCGGCGTTGAACGGACTCATCCTGACGAGCCGATGGAGGCCGGTTTCGCCTTTCAGATAGCCATAGGCCAATGGCCCACGGACGGCGACCGTGGCGCTATTGATGCCGGCCTCGTCGTTGTCCTGGCGGTCGAGGATTTCGGTTGTGTAGTCGTGGTCGTCGGCCCACTGGAGGTACATCCGCAGGAGCATCTCGGCCCAGTCGTTGGCGTCGGTGCCGCCGTCGCGCGCGTTGATGGTCAAGAGCGCGCTGCCGCCATCGTGCGGGCCGTTCAAGAGCGACTTGAGCTCGATCTCCTCGACGAGTGCCTCGAGCTGCTTGAGCGTTTCGGGGACCTCGGCGGCCAGAGCGTCGTCCTCCTCGGCCATTTCCATGAGCGCTTGCAAATCTTCGCCGGCGCGACGCATCTCGGAGAGGGGCTTGAGCACCGAGGAAACGGCCTTTAATTGCGCGACCGTTTCCTGGGCGCGGGCGGGGTTGTCCCAGAAGTCGGCGGCGGCCATCCGCTCCTCGATGGCGCGCGCGTCGCGCTCTTTCGAGGCGTAGTCAAAGAGAGTCTCGCAGTTGGACGATCCGCTCCTGAATGCGTTCGGCACGGTCGATCAATTCTCGGTCCATGAGGAGTTTCCCACTGCTGGCGACGGCTGCTGGTTTTGATTGGAAAAGCTTCGCGTCATTGTACGTGGCGAGGGACCTGGCGAGTAGAGCGATTGTGGCTGACGAAAAAGGGGCGATGTGCGCGCAGCACGGCCTGGGGAGGTTGAGATGGAGAGTCAAAAATTTGTGCGCCGCCGCTTCTATACGAAAGCGCCGGACGTTCTTGGTTTACACGACGCAACGCATGCGGCCGTCGTGGCGGATTGTCAACGTCGGAGCGATGCGGCACGGGTTATCAAAAACTCGTGCCTCACCCGGCAGCACGGTCGGCACTGGCACAGCCAGTGTCACACGATGACCCACTCAACGGCGCTGGGGGTTCGCCCCAGCCACCCGACGTTCTAGACGGCCGCGAGCCGGTGCTTTCGCTCGACGAGGCACTGCTGCGACCAACGGCTTACGCCGTTGGTGCGTCGGTCCGCCGGGATAAACTCGGCGGCTCGCTCAGTGGCACGCGCGGAAGCGGCGACGCACGGGACAACCTCCGGACCTTACCTGCCTTGGTTTCGCGCCAATTCCGACCACGTTGCCCCCGTGGCCGGCGGAAACAGCAGCCTGGCGGAGGGTCGAGTCGACAAACGACCGCGTCGTGAGCCTCATGGATCCGAGAGGCTCGTCGGCGGAGAGCGCACTTGGTCGGCTGTCCGCCAGGATAAACCTGGCGGCTCGCGACGCCCGTTGGGACAAGAACAGCCCGAGGGGTTCGCACCGACCGGCACCCGTTCTTGTGTTGGGTGGAGCGGGCGCTCAGGTCGAGTCGGCTACGCGAGGTTATGACAGAAGGCGCGGCCGATTTCTAGGGGGTGTTTTTCGATTTTCGCGAAGTGGGTGATTTGGTGGAGGGTTAATGGAATTTGCACTGTGTTGGTGCGCTGCTGGGGCACGGCCTGCGGCCTTAGCCCCAGCCACACGGCGGCGCTGCTGGGGCACGGCTTAAGGGCCTTAGCCCCAGCCACACGGCGGCGCTGCTGGGGCACGGCCTGCGGCCTTAG
>Ga0187892_10003964_pt1 | contig 25899 bp, 24 predicted proteins | sample MA1701073metaG_FD_139345 | JGI IMG/M metagenome (GOLD analysis project Ga0187892, IMG submission 139345) | Bio-ooze microbial communities from a basaltic lava cave in the Kipuka Kanohina Cave System on the Island of Hawaii, USA - MA170107-3 metaG ... | reverse complement strand
TGCTCAAAGTTGGCCAGATTAGGGGAGCAGCGTTCGGAGAAAGTCAAGCCCAAAGTGGGCAGGAGGGCGCGAGCCGGCGTCGTTATGACGCAGTGTGAGATGAACGGACAGTCAGTCCTCTCTCCCCGGGAGCTTGAAGGTGGAACGGTACTCTTCAAAGCGGGCTTCGAGAGCTTCACGGGCCTCCTCCACCCTCCCCCGGTCGAGGGCTTCGACGATGCCCCGACGCAGCTCGTGCCGGAGCAGGGGCCCTCCCGAGACGGGATCGTAGAGGCGGGAGAGATGGACGAGGGTCCGGTTCACCGCCTGGGGGTCGGGGAACTCGGCGCGGGCCTGCTCGAAGAGCTTGCTGACGATCTCGGGAAGGTCCCGCCCTTCACGCCGTCTCGGCACGTCCGCACCTCTCAGAAGTCGGGCCCGGGCTCATGGCGCCCCATACCTCGGACCCAGGGGGAGGGAACGCCCGAGTCTAGGCATTGGGCAATTCAGCGGTCAAGCCCGTAGAGCACACGCAGGAGCACCAGCCCCTGGGGCGGTGCTGTCCGGCCCGCCAGGGTGCGGTCGCGCCCGGCCAGGAGCTCCCCCATCCACTCTGGCGGCCGGGCTCCGCGGCCGATCTCGACCAGACTGCCGACCAAGGTTCCGTACCATGTGATGGAGAAAACTGTCGGCCGAGACCAGCACGATCAGGCGCTCCTTCCGGGCCAGCAGGCGGGCAGAGCGCACCGTGCACACGGGCGTGCGGCTGCGCCCCGGCGCCGCGCAGAAGGCTGAGAAATCGTGCTTGCCCCGCACCGCGGCGAGGCCCTTGGCCATCCCGGTGGCGTCCGGCGCATAGGGCACGTGCCAGGCGAAGCGGCGCAGGAGTGGGTCGGCGACGGGGCCGCGGTCGATCAGGTAGGCGTAGCGCTTGCCCCGCGCCGAGCGGCGCGCGTTGAAGCCGGCCGGCGCGGTGGACCGCCACCTCCTTGCCGTCCTTGTCCTTCTCCACGAAATACCTCTCGCGCGCGCCGTAGTAGCGCTTGGCGATCTGCTCGTACATCCAGTCGAGGGGCTTCTCCTCCCACTTGTCCGAGTTCGGCGCGCGGTACATCGCCTTGGTCGGCCGGAGGGGATTGTTGGAGAGCCGGATCGTCGCCGCGCCCTTGGGGCAGAGGCGGCCCAGGGTGTGCGGCGTGTCCGGATACCTCTCGATGTCGATGATCTTGTCGCCCTTCGAGTACACGAGCTGGATACAGCCGACGGCGCAATCACCAGTGACTCACGGCCGGGGGCTGGGTCATGGCCGGGCCGCCCGACGGCCCGCGTCGGCCTCCGGCCCATACAGAACGCGCACCAGCACGAGCCCCTGGGCCGGCGCGGTGGGCCCGGCCCGCTTCCGGTCCCGGCCATCCGCGATCTCGGCGATCCATCCGGGCGGGCGCGCTCCACGGCCAACCTCGACGAGGCTGCCCACAATGTTCCGGACCATGTGGTGGAGAAAGCTGTCGGCCGAGAGGCCGATCGCGAGGCGCTCGCGCCGCGCGACCACGCGGACCGACCCGATCGTGCAGGTGGGCGTCCGATCGCGGCCCGCCGCCGCGCAGAAGGCGCTGAAGTCGTGCTTGCCGCGCAGGGCCGCGAGCCCGGTCGCCATGGCGGCGACGTCGAGCGCGAACGGCACATGCCAGGCGTAGCGCCGGAGGAACGGATCGGCCTGCGGGCCGCGGTCGATCAGATAGACGTAGCGCTTGCCGCGCGCCCAGCGGCGGGCGTCGAAGCCCGCCGACGCCTCCCGCGCGTCGAGGACGCGCACCGAGGGCGGGAGCAGGGCGTTCAGCGCGCGGCGAAGCACCGCGGGCGCGACGTCGGACGACGTCGAGAGACTGGCCACCTGCCGGAGGGCGTGCACTCCAGCGTCGGTGCGGCTCGCGCCCGTGATCTTCACGGGCCCGCCCAGCACCCGATCCGCGGCCGCCATCAAGAGGCCCTGCACCGTCGCGAGCCCCGGCTGCGCCTGCCAGCCGTGCAGCTCCGTGCCCTCGTAGGCGAGCGTGAGGCGGACGGTGCGCCCAGCCTTGCCCATCCGTGAATCAGCGGATCAGGAGCTCGGCGATCTGGATGCCGTTGAGGGCAGCGCCCTTGCGGAGCTGGTCGCCGACGACCCAGAAGTTGAGCCCGTTCGACAGGGACAGATCCTCACGGATGCGTCCCACGTAGCAGTCGTCCTGCCCCTCGACGACGACGGGCATCGGGTACCGGTTCTCGCCCGGCTCGTCCCAGAGCTTGAGTCCCGGGAACCCCGCGAAGGCCTCGCGCGCGCGCGCCCGGCTGACCTTGACCTCCGTCTCCGCGTTGACCGCCACCGAGTGGGCGGTGAAGACGGGCACGCGCACCGTGGTGGGCGAGATCGGCAGCCCGGGCAGCTCGAGGATCTTGCGCACCTCGTTGACCAGCTTCAGCTCTTCGCCGGTGTAGCCGTTGTCGGCGAACTTGTCGACGTGGGGGACGACGTTGAAGGCGATCTGATGGGGGAAGAATCTCGGGGTGATCGCCTCCCCGCGCGCCCACGCCAGGGTCTGGCTGCGCAGCTCCTCCACCCCGTTCACCCCGGCGCCCGAGACCGCCTGGTAGCTCGTCGCGACCACCCGGCGGAGGCGCCCCGCCTCGTGGAGCGGCTTCAGCGGCATCACCGTGACGATGGTCGTGCAGTTGGGGCACGCGAGGATGCCCCGGTGCCCGCGCACCGCGTGCGGGTTGACCTCGGGCACCACGAGAGGCACCTCCGGGTCCATCCGGAAAGCATTCGACTTGTCCACGACCACGGCCCCGGCGCGCACCGCCTGGGGTGCGTACTCCTTCGACTGCGAGGACCCCGCGGAGAAGAACGCGATCTCGACCCCCTTGAAGGCCTCGGGCCCGACCTGCTCGACGCGCACCGCGTCGCCCTTGAAGGTGACGGTCTTGCCCACCGAGCGCGCGGAGGCGAAGGCACGGAGCTCCCGGACCGGGAACTTGCGCTCCTCGAGGATCTTGAGCGTGGTCTGCCCCACCGCGCCGGTCACGCCCACCACCGCCACCACGAGCCCTGATGCCATCTCTCACTATCTCCTAGTCATCTCAACGATCTAATACGATTTCTCTACTTCTCCAGCGATGAGATCTCCCATCTCCACCGTTCCGACCAGCTTGGTGCCCGCGGAATGGACGTCACGGGTGCGGTGCCCCCGCTCGAGCACGCGAAGCACGGCGGCGTCCACCCGGTCGGCGTCCGGGCCGCGGTCGAGCGAGTAGCGGAGCAGCATGGCCGCCGACAGGATTGCCGCGATCGGGTTGGCCACCCCCTGGCCGGCGATGTCCGGCGCGGTGCCGTGCACCGGCTCGTAGAGGCCCATACGACCGCCCTTGCCACCCAGGCTCGCGGACGGCAGCATGCCCATCGAGCCGGCGAGGATCGCCGCCTCGTCGGAGAGGATGTCGCCGAAGGTGTTCTCGGTGACGATCGTGTCGAAGTGGGTGGGCTTCTGGACGAGGGCCATCGCGCAGTTGTCCACCAGCACGTGCTCGAGCTTCACCTCCGGATAGTCCTTCCCGACCCGCGTCACCACTTCCCGCCAGAGCTGCGAGACCACCAGCACGTTGGCCTTGTCCACCGAGGCCAGGCGCTTCTTCCGCTTCATCGCCACGTCAAAGGCGGCGCGGGCCACCCGCTCGATCTCGCGGGTGGTATAGGCCATGGTGTTGACCGCGCGCGTCCCGCCACCCGCGAGCTCCTCCCGGCCGCGCGGCTCCCCGAAGTAGAGGCCGCCCGTCAGCTCGCGGATGACCATCAGGTCCGTGCCCTCGACGACCGAGCGCTTCAGGGGCGACGCGTCGACCAGCATCGGGAAGCAGGTGGCCGGGCGCAGGTTCGCGAAGAGATCGAGCTCCTTGCGGATGCCGAGCAGCCCCCGCTCGGGACGCTGCTCCTGCGGCAGGTCGTCCCACTTGGGCCCGCCCACCGCTCCGAAGAGGATGGCGTCGGCCCTCTGGCACAAGGAGAGGGTGGCCGGCGGCAGGGGCGTGCCCTTGGCGTCGATCGCGGAGCCCCCGATCAGGGCCGTCTCGAACTCGAGTCCGAGGCCGGTGGCCTTGGCGACGACCTGGAGGATTCTCTGCGCCTGGGGCGTGACCTCTTGCCCGATGCCGTCGCCGGGAAGCACCGCGATCTTGTAGGTCGCCATGGCTCTCCGGTCCTAGGGACCGATCTCGTGGACGTTGCGGGCCTTCGCCGGAAGCACGAGCCGGTTCAGCGCATTGACGTAGGCGCGCGCGCTCGCCTCGATGACGTCGGTCGAGCTGCCCTTGCCGAACACGAGATTGCCGTCGAAGTCCACCTTCACCGAGACCTCGCCGAGCGCGTCCTTGCCGGAGGTGACCGCGCGGAGCTGGTAGTCCTGGAGCCGCCCCTTGAGGCCGGTGATGGCGTCGATCGCGTTGAGCACGGCGTCCACCGGCCCGTCGCCGACCCCCGAGTCCTGGGAGACCTGCCCTTCCTTCTTGAGCCTTACGGTGGCGGACGGAATGATCCCGGTGCCGCTGATCGTGTGGAGATAGTCGAGCGTGTAGGTCTCGGGCACCTGGGCGATGTCGTCCTTCACGATCGAGATCAGGTCCTCGTCGAAGATCTCCTTCTTCCGGTCGGCCAGGTCCTTGAAGCGCTTGAAGGCCTTGCCGAGGGCGCCCTCGTCCAGCTCGAATCCCAGGTCCTTGAGGCGGGCGGCCAGGGCGTGGCGACCGGAGTGCTTGCCCATCACGAGCTTGTTGGTGGCGCGACCGATCTCCTGCGGCCGCATGATCTCGTAGGTGAGCTTCTCCTTCAGCACCCCGTCCTGGTGGATGCCCGCCTCGTGGGCGAAGGCGTTCTCGCCCACGATGGCCTTGTTGGGCTGCACGTGGACGCCGGTGATGTGGGAGAGTAGCCGCGAGGTCTTGAAGATCTCCTCGGTCCGCACCCGGGTCTCCACGTTGAAGAAGTCCTTGCGGGTGTGGAGCGCCATCACGATCTCTTCGAGCGAGGCGTTGCCCGCGCGCTCCCCGATGCCGTTGACCGCGCACTCGACCTGCCGCGCGCCCGCCCGGACGGCGGCCACCGAGTTGGCCACCGCCTGGCCGAGGTCGTTGTGGCAGTGCACCGAGAGCACGGCGCGAACGCTATTCGTAACTCGTTCACGGATCTGGGTGATGCGCTGGGCCCACTCCTCGGGGATGGCGTAGCCCACCGTGTCCGGGATGTTGATGGTCCCCGCCCCCGCGTCGATCACCGCCTCCAGGACGTCGCACATGTAGTCGAAGTCCGAGCGCGAGGCGTCCTCGGGGGAGAACTCCACGTCGTCGCAGTAGCCGCGGGCGTGCTTGACCGCTTCCACCGCCGCCTTCAGGACCTCGGCGCGGCTCTTGCGGAGCTTGTACTTGAGGTGGATGTCGGAGGTGGCCACGAAGGTGTGAATACGCGGCCGCCGCGCGTGCTTGACCGCCTCCCAGCAGCGGTCGATGTCCATGAGTCCGACCCGGCTCAGCCCGCAGATCACCGGCGCGCCTTCGAGCGCGCCGACCTGCCGGGCCACCTCCCGGGTCGCCTCGAAGTCCTCGTCCGAGGAGATGGGGAAACCCGCCTCGATGACGTCCACGTTCAGGCGCGCGAGCTGCCGCGCCATCTCGAGCTTCTCGCCGGTGTTCATGGAGAAGCCGGGCGCCTGCTCGCCGTCACGCAGCGTCGTGTCGAAGATGATGACCCGGTCCATGCTCAGATCCTCCGCTCCCGCTCGGGGAAGTCCCCCGGCTCCCGCTCCACGATGAGGGCGGCGTCCCGACGCCGGGCCCACAGGGGGCGTGTCGGCCCGCTCAGCACGTAGGCCGAGAAGAGCAGGAACAGGAACCACTGGGGGTGGGTGGCGACGATCAGCACCCCCAGCACCACCAGGACCAGCACCCCCGCCGGCCGGCGGCGGGCGAAGTCGATCTCCTTGAAGCTGTAGTAGCGGAACCTCGTGACCATCAGGATCGCCACCAGGTACGTCCCCGCCGCGATGGCCCCCCCCAGCCAGCCGGGGATCTCGTCGCTGCCGAGCAGCAGCACCACCGAGGCCACGATGCCGGCCGCGCCGGGAATGGGCAGCCCGACGAAGTACCGGCGATCGGTCACGCCCGCGTACACGTTGAAGCGCGCGAGCCTCAGCGCGCCGCAGATGGCGAAGAGGAAGGCGCCGAGCCACGCCGCGCGCCCCAGGGGCTTGAGCGCGAACGCGTAGAGCATGAAGGCGGGCGCCACCCCGAAGGAGACCACGTCGGCGAGCGAATCGAACTCCACGCCGAACTGGCTGGTGGTCTTGGTGAGCCGCGCCACCTTGCCGTCCAGCATGTCGAGCACCATCGCCACGAAGATGGCGACGGCCGCCTCGGTGAAGCGCGAGTCCGCGGCCAGAACCAGGGCGAGGAGCCCGCAGAACAGGTTGCCGGTCGTCAGGAGGCTCGGCAGCAGGAAGATCCCGCGCCGCGGCTGCTGCCTCAGCTCCTGCCACTTCCGCCGCCGCGGGCTGCGGCCCGCGTCGTTGCCATGTCGACGTCTCATGTGAGTACCCCCATCACGGACTCCCCTCCCCTGACCCGCTCCCCCACCGCGACACGCACCTGCGTCCCCCGCGGCACGACCAGGTCTGTGCGCGAGCCGAAGCGGATCAGCCCGAACCGCTCGCCGGTCGAGAGCGTCGCGCCGGGGCGCACCCGGCACACGATGCGGCGGGCCAGCACGCCCGCGATCTGCTTCACCGCGACGCGAGCCGTCTCACCCTCGAGATTCACGGTGCAGCGCTCGTTCTGCTCGGATGCCTCCGGCCGGTACGCGGCCAGGAAACGGCCCGCCACGTACTCGACACTCTTCACCAGGCCGCCGATCGGCGCGCGATTGACGTGCACGTCGAGCGGCGACAGGAAGATCGACATCCTCACCGACGGGCCGACCCACGGATCCGTCACCTCCGCGATCGCCATCACGCGCCCGTCGGCCGGAGCCAGCACCGCGCCGGGCACCCGGGGCGGGGTACGCTCCGGGTCTCGAAAGAAGCCCAGGAAGGCGACCGCGGCTGCCGCGAAGACGGCCGCCGCGGCCCACCACCCCATCCAGGCCATGATACACGCCGCCCCGGCGGGGGGCAGGACGAACGGCCACCCTTCGGCGGCTACGGGAAGGCGCAACCCCCGCCTCGCGTCGCGACCGCCGTCACTCCCGCGGAGGCTTGATCCACGCCATCATCTTCCGCAGCCGGCCGCCCACCTCCTCGATGGGGTGGTCGGCGTCCCGCTTGCGCATGGCGAGGAATCCGGCGCGGTGCGCCTGGTTCTCCAGCACCCATTCTCGGGCGAACTGGCCGGACTGGATCTCGGACAGGATCTTCTTCATCTCGGCCTTGGCCCGGTCGTCGATGATGCGCGGACCCCGGGTGTAGTCGCCGTATTCCGCGGTGTCGGAGACGGAGTAGCGCATGTAGGCGAGACCGCCCTGGTAGAAGAGATCCACGATCAGCTTCATCTCGTGCATGCACTCGAAATAGGCGACCTCGGGCTGGTAGCCCGCCTCCACCAGCGTCTCGTAGGCGGCCTTGATCAGGTGCGAGACGCCACCGCACAGCGTGGTCTGCTCGCCGAAGAGATCCGTCTCGGTCTCTTCCTTGAAGGTGGTCTCGATGACGCCGGCGCGCGTGCACCCGACGCCCTTGCCGTAGGCGAGCGCGAGGTCGCGGGCCTTGCCCGACACGTCCTGGTAGACCGCCACCAGGGCCGGGACGCCGGGGCCCTGGGTGAAGAGGTCCCGCATCACGTGCCCGGGCGCCTTGGGGGCGATCATGGAGACGTCCACGTCCGCCGGCGGTACGACCTGGTTGAAGTGGATATTGAAGCCGTGGGCGAACATCAACATCCTGCCCTTGGTCATGACCGCTTTGATCGACTCCTCGAAGACCTGCCGCTGGGTCTGGTCGGGCAGCAGGATCATGACGATGTCGCCGGCGGCCGCGGCATCGTTCACGGTCATGACCTTGAGGCCATCCTTCTCGGCGCGCGTCCAGCTCTTGGACCCCTTGTAGAGCCCGACCACCACGTTCTGGCCGGAGTCCTTCAGGTTCAAGGCGTGCGCGTGCCCCTGGCTGCCGTAACCGATCACCGCGATGGTCCTGCCCCGCAGCAGACCGAGGTCTGCGTCCTGGTCGTAGAAGATCTTGGCCGGCATGGTCCTCGTACCTTTCTGTTGTGAGATCAGTCCGCGAATCCGACCACCCTCGGGTCATCGCTCGCCGGACGCCCCGGCTCGCGCGGTTTGCCCAGCCGCTCCTCGACCTTGCGCAGCCGGGTCTTGGGCCCGCGGGCGATGGCCACCTTCCCGGTGCGGACGATCTCCTGGATGCCGAACGGCCGCAGCAGTTCGATGATGCCCTCGATCTTGGACTCCTCGCCGGTGACTTCCAGGGTGTAGGTGGCGGGGGTCACGTCCACCACCTTGGCCCGGAAGATGTCACCCAGGCGCAGGATCTCGCCCCGGTTGGCCGGCTCCGCGTTGACCTTCAGCAGGAGCATCTCCCGCTCCACGTGATTCTCCTCGCTGAGATCGGTCACCTTGATCACGTCGATGAGCTTGTGCAGCTGCTTGATGACCTGCTCGATGACGAAGGCGTCCCCGCGGACCACCAGCGTCATGCGCGACACCGACGGATCGAGCGTCTCCCCCACCGACAAGCTCTCGATGTTGTACCCCCGCGCGGAGAACAGCCCCGCCACGCGAGAGAGCACCCCGAACTTGTTCTCGACCAGCACCGCTATGGTGTGCTTCTCGCCACCGTTTGCGTCACTCAACGGGAAGCCCCCCTTCATCTGCGGGGGCCCAGAAATGGCCCCCGCACTCCCCCAGACCGCGGACGCTCGTTTCGGCACTGTCTCATTCGTCTAGAAACCAGTCTGCGACTTGGCCGCCTTCTCCTTCACCTCGCGGGTGGGGGGCGCCAGGATCATGTCCTTGTTGGCGCCGCCCGCCGGCACCATCGGGAAGACGCACTCGTCCTTGTCCACGCAGACGTCCATCACCACCGGCGCGGGGGTGCTCAGCATCTTCTCGAGCGCGGGCACGACCTCGCTCGGCTTGGTGACGCGGATGCCCACGCAGCCGTACGCCTCCGCGAGCTTGACCCAGTCCGGGATGCCGGGCAGGTCGATGGCGAAATAGCGCTCCTTGTAGATGATGCGCTGCCACTGGCGCACCATGCCGTGCCCGCTGTTGTTGATGATGATGGTCTTGACCGGCAGGTTCTCCGTGAAGCAGGTCGCCAGCTCCTGGCTGTTCATGGCGAAGGAGCCGTCACCGTCGACGTTGACCACGAGCTTTCCCGGATGCGCCGCCTGCACGCCCATGGCGGTGGGCAGCCCGTAGCCCATCGTGCCGAGGCCCCCCGAGGTGCACCAGCGCCGCGGGTGCTTGAAGCGGTAGTACTGGGCGGCCCACATCTGGTGCTGGCCCACCCCGGTGACCAGGTGGGCCTCCCCCTGAGTGACGTTGGAGAGCTCCTGGATCACGTACTGGGGCTTGATGACCTCGTCGTCCCAGTCGTAGCGCAGGGGGAAATCGCGCTTCCATTCCGCGATCTGCGCGGCCCACTGCCGGCGCCCCTCGCTCACCGGGGCGGGCACCCCGTCCTTGAGCTCCTCGCGCACCGCCTCCACCAGCCGGCGCAGCACGCGCTTGCAGTCGCCCACGATCGGGATGTCGACCTTGATGTTCTTGGAGATGGACGAGGGGTCGATGTCGATGTGGATGATCTCGGCGTTGGGCGAGAAGGCGTCCACCCGGCCGGTCACCCGGTCGTCGAAGCGGGCCGCTACCGCGACCAGGCAGTCGGCGTGGTGCACCGCCATGTTGGCGTAGTACGTCCCGTGCATGCCGAGCATGTCCAGCGAGAGCGGATCCGCCATAGGGAACGCGCCCAGCCCCATCAGGGTCTGGGTCACCGGGATCTGGGTCAGGTCCGCCAGCTCCCGCAGCTCGGGCGAGGCGTCGGAGGAGATGGCCCCGCCGCCCACGTAGAGCACCGGCCGCTTGGCCCGGACGATGGACCGGGCCGCCTTCTTGATCTGCCCGGGATGGCCGTCGTAGGTCGGGTTGTACGAGCGGAGGTGCACGCGCTCCGGGTACTCGAAGTTCCACTCCTTGACCAGGATGTCCTTGGGCAGGTCGACATGGACCGGGCCCGGGCGCCCGGTGGAGGCGATGTAGAAGGCCTCCTTGATGATGGGCGCCAGGTCCTTGCCGTCCTTCACCAGGAAGTTGTGCTTGGTGGCCGAGCGCGTGATACCGACGTTGTCGGCCTCCTGGAATGCGTCGTTGCCGATCAGGTGCGTGGGCACCTGCCCGGTGAAGGCGACGATCGGGATCGAGTCCATCAGGGCATCCTGCAGCGCGGTCACCAGATTGGTCGCGGCCGGCCCCGACGTGACCAGGCAGACCCCGACCTTGCCGGACGTCCGCGCATAGCCCTCCGCCGCGTGCCCGGCGGCGGCTTCCTGGCGCACCAGGATGTGGCGCAGTCCCTCGAAGTCGTACAGGGCGTCGTAGATCGGCAGAACCGCACCGCCCGGCAGACCGAAGATGAGATCCACGCCTTCCCGCTTGATGCACTCGAGCACGATGCGTGCGCCTGAAAGCTTCACCGCTTCCTCCCTTTCTCCTTGCTGCCGTGACTTCTCTTCTTATCCGCTCGGCTCGCCTTCGGCTGCACCTCGCCCGGCCACTTCACCTCGGCCTGGGCGGCGGCGAGCCACGCGACGGGCACCATGTAGGGCGAGCACGACACGTAGGTCATCCCCACGCGGTGGCAGAACTCCACCGACGAGGGCTCGCCGCCGTGCTCGCCGCAGATGCCCACCTTGAGTCCCGCGACGGTGCGACGGCCCCGCTCGATGCCGACCCGCACCAGCTCCCCCACGCCCTCCTGATCCAGCACCGCGAAGGGATCGTTCGGCAGGAGCTTCTTCTCCAGGTAGAAGGGCAGGAACTTGCCGATGTCGTCGCGGCTGTAGCCGAATGTCATCTGGGTGAGGTCGTTGGTGCCGAAGGAGAAGAACTCCGCGTGCTCGGCGATCTTGTCCGCGACCAGCGCGGCCCGAGGCACCTCGATCATGGTCCCTACCGAGTAGGCGACCTTCCGCCCGGTCTCCGCGATGACCTGCTGGGCGACCCGGTCCGTCATCTCCCGGGTCAGCTTCATCTCCGCCACCGTCCCGGTGAGCGGGATCATGATCTCGGGCTCCACCGCGCGCCCCTGCCCGGCCACCTCGCAGGCCGCCTCCATGATGGCCCGCACCTGCATGTCGTAGATCTCGGGGAAGGTGATGCCGAGCCGGCAGCCACGATGGCCGAGCATCGGGTTCGCCTCGAGCAGCGCCTCCAGGCGGGCCTTGATCGCGCCCAGCTCGGCGTGCCGCTCCGGGTTGAAGCCGCGGGCGTCGAGCCGCGTGTACTCCTCGAGCACCTCCTTGTACTTCGGGAGGAACTCGTGCAGCGGCGGGTCGAGCAGCCGGATCGTGACCGGGTGCGGCGCCATGGCCCGGAAGATGCCGATGAAGTCCCCCCGCTGAAAAGGCAGGAGCTGGTCGACCGCCTTCTTCCGGGCCTGAGCGTCCGCGGCCATGATCATGTCGCGCACGATCGGGATGCGCTCGTCGCCGAAGAACATGTGCTCGGTGCGCACGAGCCCGATACCCGCCGCGCCGAACTCCCGGGCCTTGGCCGCGTCCGCGGGGGTGTCGGCGTTGGCGCGGACGCGGGTGGTCGCGTGCTCCTGCGCCCATCCGAGGAGCTGCCTGAACTCGTCCGAGAGCTTGGGATCGACGAGCGGCTGAGCCCCGATGATCACCTCGCCGGTGGCCCCGTTCAGAGTGATCACCTGCCCCTCGCGCACCACCGCGCGCCCGGCGCGGAACAGATGCTTCTCCTCCTCCACGACCACGTCCCCGGCGCCCACCACGCAGCACTTCCCCCACCCGCGGGCCACCACCGCGGCGTGCGAGGTGAGTCCGCCGCGCGAGGTCAGCACGCCCTGCGCGGCGTGCATGCCCGCCACGTCCTCCGGCGACGTCTCCGCCCGCACGAGGATGACCTTCTCTTCCCGCAGGGCCATGTCGACCGCCTTCTCAGGGTCGAAGACGACCTTGCCGACCGCGGCCGCCGGAGTGGCGGGCAGGCCGCGGGCGATCGCGCTGTAGCTGGCCTTGGGATCGACGGTCTTCACGAGGAGCTGGTGGAGCGACGCCGGCTCCACGCGCAGCAGTGCGGTGTTCCGGTCGATGCGCTGCTCCTTGACCATCTCCACCGCGATCCGGACCGCCGCCGCCGCGGTGCGCTTGCCCGAGCGCGTCTGCAGGATGTAGAGCCGGCCCTCCTGCACCGTGAACTCGATGTCCTGCATGTCACGGTAGTGCCGCTCCAGCCCGTCCTTGATCGCGGTGAGCTTGGCGTACGCCGCGGGCATCCGCTGCTTGAGCGCGTCGAGGGGCTCCGGGGTGCGGATGCCCGCCACCACGTCCTCGCCCTGGGCATTGACGAGGAACTCGCCGAAGAACCGCCGCTCCCCGCTCGATGGATCGCGCGAGAAGCACACGCCGGTGCCGGAGGTGGGGCCGAGATTGCCGAAGACCATCGCCATGACCGTCACCGCCGTCCCCCAATCGTCGGGCAGCCGGTGGATGCGGCGGTAGTCGATCGCCTTCTTGGCCCACCAGGAATCGAATACCGCGTTGATGGCGAGCCGGAGCTGCTCGAGAGGGTCCTGCGGGAAAGCCCGCCCGGTCTTCGCTTGCACGACCCCCTTGAAGTCGACCACCAGGGCCCGGAGCGCGTCGGCCGGGAGGTCGGCGTCGGTCTGGGCACCGGAGCGCGTCTTGGCTCCATCCAGCAGCGTGTCGAAGGCGCGGCGATCGATGGCCAGCACCACGTCGCCGAAGAGGGTGATGAAGCGGCGGTAGCAGTCCCAGGCGAAGCGCTCGTTCCTGGTCCGCTGGGCCAGGCCCTGGACCGTCTCGTCGTTGAGGCCCAGGTTGAGGACGGTGTCCATCATCCCCGGCATCGAGGCGCGCGCGCCCGAACGGACCGACACGAGCAGGGGTCGCGCCGGATCGCCGAGGCGGCTGCCCGCGGCGGCTTCCAGACGCGTCAGATGGAGCCGCACCTGGTTCCAGAGATCGGGCGGATGCTTCTTGCCGGCCGCGTTGTAGGCGGCCCAGGCCTCGGTGGTGATGGTGAAGCCGGGCGGGACCGGGACGCCCATCTTGGTCATCTCGGCCAGCTCACAGCCCTTCCCGCCGAGCAAGGTGCGGAGCGCGCTGGATCCCTCCGCCTTGCCGTTGGCGAAGGCATACACATACTTGGGCGCGCGGGCGGATGGGCGCCGGGAAGCCCGGCGTGCGCTCGTTCGACTCCCGGTCTGCGCCATCGACGATCCCCTCACCGGTCCACCCGTGGCAGAGAAAAAGACACAGGCCCAGCAGCCGGGCCTGCGTTAATAGGTGATGGTAGGTCGGCAGCGTGAGGATGTCAACGATTTAATCGTGCAGCAACAAGCACTTACGGAGTGATCCGGCACCGGCTTTCACACCGGGCGGTCAGGGGCGGGGCTTCCGCTTCCTGGCCGTGGCGGCCGCGCTCCGATCGTCAGCGTGCGCGCCGGTGACCAGCGTCTCGACCGCGATCAGATGGTCGAGCATCGCGCGGTGCGCCGCCACTTCGTCCCGCCGCTGCACGGCGGTCAGGATGCGCCGGTGATCCTCGTGGGAGCGGGTGGGTCGGCCCGGCGTGTGCAGCGACTCCTCTCGGCTCTGGGTGAGCAGATCCATCAGGGCGGCGACGATGCGGGTGATGGCGCGGTTGTGGGCACTGTTGGCGATGGCGGAGTGCAATGCGGTGTCCTGCAGCATCCCCGTCCGGCCCGCGGCCACCTCCTTGGCCTGATCCTCGAGGATGCGCTCCATCTCCGAGATCTCCTCGCGCGTCGCCCGCCGCGCGGCCAGGGCCGCGATGGCGGGCTCGAGCAGCCGGCGCGACTCGAACAGCTCGCCCACCGCCTCGCGATGCGGAAGGATGACCAGGGCCAGCGGCTCGATGAGCGTCTCCACCGAGACGTCCCGCACGAAGGCCCCCTCCCCGGCCCGGATGTCGATCAGCCCCCGGCTCTGCAGCGCGCGCAGCGCCTCGCGCACGGAGGTGCGGCTCACCATGAACTTCTCGGCCAGGTCGCGCTCGGGGGGAAGGCGGTCGCCGGACTTGAGGCGGCCCTCGGCGATGAGCTGCTTGACCTGCCGGACGATCTCCTCGTAGATGCGGGTGGACTTGACGGGCTCGAGTCCCGGCCAGCCGGCGCTCACGGCATCCTCGCTCAGTGCGCGGACGCCCGGCCGCCCGCGACGGCGCGCCGTCGCGCGACGAGCCAGCCCACGAGCATGATCCCGAGCGCCAGGACCAGCCGCACGGCCCACTCGACCGGGTCGGGGACCACGCCGAGCCGGCTCCGGAGGAAGTGGTCGTGCAGGATCATCTTCCCCGCGACCTCGCCCAGGATGCCGGCCGCGATCAGGATGATCCAGGGATATCGATTCATCAGCCGGGCCAGCACCCCGGAGCCCCACACCACGATGGGGATCGAGAGCGCGATCCCGAAGACCACGAGGCGCATGTCGCCCTCGGCCGCGCCCGCCACCCCGATCACGTTGTCGAGACTCATGATCACGTCGGCCACCAGGATGATCCAGATCGCCTCGAGCAGGCTGGTGCCCTGCCGGACGTGCCCGCCCTCGACCTCGTCGGCCGACTGCAGCACGAGCTTGATGGCGATCCAGATGAGCAGGAGCCCGCCCACCACCTGCAGGAGAGGGACGGCGAGCAGGTAGGTCACGATGAAGATGAAGGCGAGCCGCAGCCCCACCGCGCCGACCGTGCCCCAGATGCGCCCCTGCAATTGCTGGCGAGGGGGCAGCGTCCGGACGGCCAGGGCGATGACCAGCGCGTTGTCCCCGGCCAGAGCCAGGTCGATCACCACGATCTTGAGCACTCCCAGCAGGAAGTCCAGGTTCATTGGGCGCTCCGGAGTGCGAAGTCTAGTGGCGGGACGACGCGGGGGTCATGTCCGCGCGGGCCCGCCGCTTGCGCCAATAGGGCACGAGCAGCGGCAGCGCGAAGAAGAAGACGGCCACCGCGGTGAGGGCGCCCGAGATGGGGCGGGTGAGGAGGATCAGCAGCGAGCCCTGGGACATGATCAGGCTCTGGCGCAAGGCGTTCTCGGCCAGATCTCCGAGCACGAGCGCCAGGACCAGCGGAGCCGGCGGGTAGTCGAGCTTCTTGAACACGTAGCCGATCACACCGAAGAGGAGCATATACCAGATGTCCACCATGCTGTCATGGACCGCGTAGGAGCCCAGCGCGCATACCGCGACGATGAGCGGAGTCAGGATCGGGAACGGGATCCGGAGGATCGCGGCGAAGAGCGGCACGAACGCGAGCACGATCGCCACCCCGATGAGGTTGCCGGTGTACATGCTGGCGATGAGGCCCCAGACGAACTCGGGCTTCTCCCGGAACAGCATGGGCCCCGGCTGCAGGCCCCAGATGATGAGGCCGCCCAGCATGACGGCGGCGGTCGGGCTGCCCGGGATCCCCAGCGTGATCATGGGCAGGAGCGAGGCCCCGCCCGCGGCGTGGGCGGCGGTCTCCGGCGCCACCACCCCCTCGATCTCGCCCTTGCCGAAGCGCTCGGGGTGCCGGGACAAGCGCTTCGCGAAGGCGTAGCTCATGAACGAGGCGGGGGTCGCCCCGCCCGGCTTGAAGCCCATCCAGAAGCCGATGACGGCGCTGCGGATGAACGTGCGGTAGTAGCGAGGCAATTCCTTCCACGTCTGCCACACCACCTGCGGATTCACACGGGCTCTCACCCCGCGGAAGGACAGCCCCTCTTCCATCGAGAGGAGGATCTCACCGATCCCGAAGAGGCCGATGACGGCCACGATGAAGTCGAAGCCCTTCATCAGCTCGGTGACTCCGAAGGTGAAGCGCAGCTGGCCGGTCACGATGTCGAGCCCGACGGAGGCGAGGATGAAACCGATGAGAATCGACACCAGGGACTTGATCGGGTTGCCGCCGCCCAGGCCGATGAAGGAGGAAAAGGTGAGCAGCTGGATGGCGAAGAACTCGGGCGGCCCGAACCTCAGCGCGATCTCCGCCAGCACCGGGGCGAACAGGGTGATGAGGACCACCGCGAAGAGCGCCCCGAAGAACGACGACGTGAAGGCGGCGGTGAGGGCCTCTCCCCCCCGCCCCTGCCGGGCCATCGGGTAGCCGTCGAAGGTCGTGGCCACCGACCAGGGCTCGCCGGGGATGTTGAAGAGGATCGAGGTGATGGCGCCGCCGAAGAGGGCGCCCCAGTAGATGCTCGTCAACAGGATGATCGCGGACGTCGGCGGCATCGCGAAGGTGAGCGGCAGCAGGATCGCCACTCCGTTGGCCCCGCCCAGCCCCGGGAGCACCCCGATGATGGTGCCGAGCGTGATCCCGAGGACGGCCATCCCCAGGTTGTACGGCTGCAGAGCCACCTGGAAGCCGAGGAGCAGGTTCTCCCAGCCCATGCTCAGTAGCCCAGCCAGGCTTCGAGCGGGCCCTTCGGCATGGGGACCAGGAACCACTTCTCGAAGACCACGAAGGTCACCAGCGGGAAGAGTAGGCTCACGAGCGCGATCGGCACCCACGGATAGCGGCCGATCCAGCGCATGTAGAAGCCCATGAAGACCGCGGCGGCCACGTAGAGGCCCACGAACTGGGTCAACACCACGAAGCCGGTCGACGGCAGGAGGGTGGTGAGCACGGGCTTGAGGCGCTCGCGGGTGACGAACGGGACCCGGCTCGTCCTCCGCCGCGTCTGCAGCGCGATGGCCGCGCAGCTGACGATGAGCAGCACCGCGAGCCAGAAGGGGAAGAAGCCGCTCTGCGGTCCGTCGGTGCCCCAGCCGATACCCAGGCGGAGGGAGTCCCAGATCACCAGGACTCCGCCCGCCATCAGGATCAGCGCCGTCGTCAGGTCAGCCGCGCGCATGCCCGACGGCTACTTCTTCAGAAGACCGCCCTTCGTCATCAGCTCCTGGTGGAGCTGCTCTGCCTGACCGAGCCACTTCACGAACTCCGGCCCGGTCTCCCAGGCGGGTTTGAGCGCGCCCAGGTTGAGATACTCCTTGAACTCCGGCGTCTCGTACACCTTCCTCAGGAACCCCTGGTACCAGGTGGCCGCATCTTTCGGCATGTCGGGGGCGCCGAAGATACCCCGCAGCATCAGGTAGCTGATGTCGGCGCCGACCGCCTCCTTCACGGTCGGGATGTCCTTCCACTCCGGCACCGCGATACGCGCGGTATCGAAGACGGCGAGGGGACGGACTCGCCCCGCCTTCCAGTGGCTCGCGCACTCGATGGGGTTGTTCACGGTGGAGTCCACGTGCTTGCCCACCAGGTTGACGCAGACCTCGCCGCCTCCCTTGAAGGGCACGTAGATGAACTTCACGCCGGTGGCCTGCTCGAGCTGGATGGTGAGGATCTGGTCCTCCTGGGCGGACCCGGTCCCGCCCATCTTCATGCGGTCGCCCCCCGAGCGCTCCTTGGCCGCCGCCACGTACTCCTGGGCCGTCTTGTAGGTGGTCTCGGCGTTCACCCACAGGACGAACTCGTCGAGCGCCATCCGGGCGATCGGGGTGAGGTCCTTCCAGTTGAAGGGCACCCCGGTGTGGAGCGGCGTCGTGAAGAGATTCGAGAGGGTGATGATGATGGTGTGCGCGTCACCCTTCTTTCCCTTGACGTGCAGGAACCCCTCCGCGCCCGCGCCCCCCGACTTGTTCACCACGATGAGGGGCCGGGGGGAGAGCTTGTGCTTCTCCGCGATCAGCGCGATGAGCCGCGCCATCTGATCGGCTCCGCCGCCCGTCCCGGCGGGGATCACGAACTCGATGGGCTTGGTGGGTTCCCAGCCCGTGGCCGTCGAGGGGAGCCCCCACGCAACAACCACAAGCACCGGAACGACGGCCGCGAAGCGTCGCCATTGACGGGTCATAGGGCCTCCTCGTGAACAAGGTCCCCGCCCGCCCGCGGGCGGCCGGAGCCGCTGGATACCGCGCTGCTATGGGATCAGCGCCGCTACTTGCCGGGGCGCTCCTTCCAGAACGGGATCACGCCCGGGATCTCCCACTTGTCCCACATCTCGTCCACCTTCGCCTGGAAATAGTCGAGGTCCTCCTCGGTGAAGTGGGCGAAGCGGCCCTGCTTGAGCAGGTACTCGCGCACCGGCTTGCGCGGCCGGCCCTCCACGATGGCCTTCGTCTTGCCGTAGTGCCGGACCACCCCGTCCTCGACCTCGTAGAGCGGGAACACGCCGGTCTCCACCGCCAGCTCGCCCAGCTCGTGCGAGAGCATCGGGTCGTAGTCCCATCCCTTGGGGCACGGGTCCAGCGAGTGGATGAAGGTCGGGCCGCCTTTGCTGAGGGCCTTGCGGACCTTGTTCATCATCTCGACCGCGTAGGAGGCACATACCGTGCCGACGTAACGGCACTCGGGGTGCCCGGCGGCCAGCATCCCGGCCGTGTTCTTCTTCCAGCGGGTGTGGATGATGCGCTTGACGGAGCCCGGCGGGCTGAAGGTCGTGTTGGCTCCGTAAGGGGTCGACCCGGACAGCTGGATGTCGGTGTTGGCGTACGACTCGTTGTCGTACATCAGGATCAGCGAGTTGTATTCCTTGTGGGTCAGGGTGGCCGAGATGGCGCCCAGCCCCATGTCGGCGCCGCCCCCGTCGCCGCAGAAGGCGATGACGTTGATCGGCTCGGCCTTCATCTTCCCCTTCTTCATGAGGGCCTTGAGCCCGGCGGCGGTGCCGAGGGCGGCCGAGCCGGAAGAGCCCAGCTGGGTGTGCATCCACGGCACCACCCACGGCGTCGTGTAGTACGTGGTGTTGGCGACGTACATGCAGCCGGTGGACCCGAGGACGATGGTGCGCGGGCCGGAGGCCTTGACCATGAGCTTCATCACCAGGGCCGACTCGCAGCCCTGGCAGGTCCGGTGGCCAGAGGTGAAGTACTCCTCGATCGTGACCTTCTTGACACCCTTGAAGGGCTCGAGGATCTGCGTCGCGTTCGTGAATGTCGTCTCAGGCATGGTCAACTTCTCCCTTGTATTCGCTCGCCTCGATCGCCATTTTCGCTCGGCTCGCCTTCGGCTCGCAAAGCTCGGGCTACTCTCTGACGCCTAGCCAATGGGTCTTGGGGTCCGACTTCCCGGCCTTGGCGGCGGCATAGCACATGTCCGTCGCCTTGTAGACGTCCTCGAGCGTGACCTCCCGACCGCCGAGCCCGCAGATGAAGCTGAGCAGCGGCGGCCGCTCGTCCGCGTTGTACATGGCGGCGCGGATCTCGTTGGCGACCACGCCCGAGTTGAACGGCGACCCGAAGGAGTAGTCGCGGTCGATGACGCCGATGGCCTGCGCCCTCGACAGCGCCTTGACGAGCCGGTCGGTGGGGAACGGGCGGAACCACCGCGGGCGGATCAGGCCCACCTTCTTGCCCTGGGCGCGCAGGTTCCGGATGCCGACCTTGATGGGCAGCGAGATCGTCCCCATGCCGAGCAGGATGATCTCGGCATCGTCGGTCAGGTACCCCTCGAACCACGGGTTTTCGGGACCGCGGCCCATGACCTTCCGGAAGTCGGCGTAGGCCTCCTCGATCACGGTGCTGGCCCGCTTCATCGCCTCGTCGTTCTGCCGGCGGATCTCGATGACCCAGTCCTCGTTGGCCTGGGGGGCCACCGTGATCGGGTTGTCCGGGTGCAGCTGCAGGTCGCCCCGGTCGTAGCGCGGCAGGAACTTGGCCACCAGGGACCGGCTGGGCACCTGGCAGATCGCCTGCGAGTGGGTCAGGAAGGCCCCGTCTGCGGAGATCGCGATGGGTAGAAAGACGCGCCGGTCCTCGGCGATCCGGTACGCGAGAAGCGTGGTGTCGAGCATCTCCTGGGCCGTGTCCACCCAGATCAGCAACCAGCCGAGGTCGCGGACAACCAGAGCGTCGTTGTGCTCGACGCCGAAGGCCCCCGGATCATCCAGCGCCCGGTTGCCCACCATGCAGACCATGGGTACGCGGAGCGGTGGGGTGACGGTCAGGCACTCCATGGCGTACATCCAGCCGACGCCCGAGGAGCCGCAGAAGACGCGCGCCCCGACCGTCGAGGCGTGCTTCACGATCTCGAACTGGCTGTGCTCGCCCTCGGCCACGATGTACTCGGCCACGAGCTGCCCGTTGGCGATCTTCTTGGCGATGGCCTGCATGACCGTGTCGTAGGGCCGGATCGGGTACGCGGTCACCACGTCGAGGTCGGCGAGGGTTAGCGCCTCGGCGCAGGCCTCGCTGCCGGAGATCAGCATCTCCTTGTGATCGGCGACTGCTCCTGCGGGCTTGGTCTCCACCGCCATGATCTGTGCCCTCCCTACTTCTTCGACTCGGCGTTCTCGCCGGGGATGCCCGCGGTGATCTCGGTGCCGCCGGCGTCCAGCTCCTGCTTGATCTCCTGCTCGTACTGGCCGCGGAAGCGGAAGCCGTGCGACCGGGTGATGTGCTCCTTGCTGTGGATCTTGTCAGTCATCCAGGTCTTGTACGTCGCCTTGTCCTGCCGCCACATCTCCCACTGGCTCGCGTTGTCCTCGAAGGCATCCTCGCGCACCATGGTGATGCAGTCCTTGGCCGGGCACACCGCCTCGCAGACCCCGCACCCGCAGCAGGCTTCCATGTTGGCGTCGTAGAGCCCGTCGGGGGTCACATCGAAGCAGGAGTCGGGGCACTGGATCCAGCAGAGGGTGCACTTCACGCACTTGTCGAAGTCGATCACCGGCCGCATGGTGCGGGTGGTGAACTTCTTGAAGTACGGGTTGCGCTCGGGCACGTAGCCCTTGCCGCCCTCCATCGGCTTGCCGATGGGGATCGCGGGGATGGTCACACCCTCGCGCATCTCCCACCACTTCGGCTTTTCGAAGGAGAACGGAGTCTCCGCGTTACCCTCGGTGATCTTGACGGGCCGGCTCTCTAGCCGCTCGTGGGCCTTGCGGGCCGAGGCGACCTTGAGGTCGGAGCCCCACTCCGCTTCCTTGATGGCCTGGCAGACCGCGTCCAGGGACAGGAAGCTGGGCTGGATCTTGGCGAGCGCACCGAGGATGCGGGCCTCGGTATGGTCTTCCTTGTACACCCAGAGGCCGGAGAAGGAGGCCTTAGCCCGGATCAGGGCCAGGTTGTACGGCGCCTCCTTCTTGTGGATGTCCTTGAGCAGGTCCGCCGGGTTCTGGAGCGAGGTCATGAGGACGGTGCCGTTGGGAACGGTGAGCCGGTTGATCGGCTGCAGCCCGTACCACGCCCAGGACTCGACGCCTTTCCCGAGGGTGTCGTCCACGCAGATGGTGACGTCCACCTCCTTGGGTTCGTAGCGGGCCATGTTCTGCTCGAGCTCTTCCTGGGAATCGGCGACGATGGCGAAGTCCTTGGCCGGGATGCCATTGCGCTGAGGACTGTCGCCATAGCGGCCGAAGGCGATACCCCATCGGCCGGCCTTGCGCGCCGAGAGCACGATGCCGCGGCAGATGCGCGCGGCCAGGTTTTTCTGGAAGATGCCGCGGTACACGACCTCGCAGGTGAAGTGAGCCATCCCTTCCCTCCTCGGATCCTCGCCGAGCCGTCGTGGTCGACTGGTCGGACCATACCTTGCCCTTCCTAACCTCCCGCTGTCAAGGGCAAAGCCGGACCGCGGCTAGGCGGGTCGCCGGCGACCGTGGCGCCGGCTGTGGGCCGCCACCTTCATCCGGTTGCCGCAGACGGCCATGGAGCACCAGCGCCGTCGCCTGGCGCGGGAGCGGTCCCGGAAGTAGAGAACGCATCGAGGATTGGCGCACTTCCTGATCTCCGCGGCCCGGCCCAAAGCGGCCAGATCGGCGATCGAGCGGGCAATCGGGCTCAGAACCCGGAGTGGCTCGTTCTGAGCCGGAGTGAAGCCGACTCGCCAGCCGGTCTCGTGGCGCACCAGGCGGTCCGCGCCGGCCCCCCATGAGAGCGCCTGATTGACCTCGGCGATCCACATGGCCTGGAGATGGCGCTTGGCCGCCATGGCACCCAGCATGGCGCGAACCGTCTCGCGGAGCTGCAGGCCCTGCGTGAACGCGGCGGCACAGCGGCGCGCATCCCTCTCGCCCATGGCCCGAAGCTCCGCTCCGTCGGCCCGGGTCAACGCTCCTCGGAGCTCCAGGAAGTCGATGAGATCAACCCACGCGTGCATAGCGCCGGTATTGGCGAAGTCGATGGCGAGATCGCCACCGATCTTGATGAACGACCTTCGGATATCGCTCATAACTTACTTAATAACTTGACCAATACCAAAGTGGAGTCCGGTTGAATCGGCTAACCCATTTTTCTGATCTAAGAGGTTAGCACGGAAGGAGGGGGCCACATGTGGATTGCGGAGCTCTGGCGATATCCCATCAAGTCGATGGGCGGCGAGCGACTCGAGGTCGCCCAGGTGAGGGATGACGGCATCGCCGGCGATCGCGTCGTCCACGTGAGCGGGCCGGGCGGGCGCATCATCACCTCCCGCACCCACCCCCGTCTGCTCGGGCTCCGCGGCACCCTTGGACCGGACGGCGAGCCGCTCATCGACCGCCGGCCGTGGAGATCCAAGGAGAGCGCGGCCGCCGTCCGCGCCGCGGCGGGGCCCGGGGCTCGGCTGATCCGTTACGAGGGACCCGAGCGGTTCGACGTACTCCCCCTCCTGATCGGAACGGACGGCGCCTTCGAGCAGCTCGGGGTGGACCATCGCCGGCTTCGCCCCAACATCGTGATCGGCGGCGTGGAAGGGCTGGCTGAGCGCGGCTGGCCGGGGCGACGTCTTCGGGTCGGCGCCGTGGTGATCTCGGTCGCCAAGCTGCGGGCGCGCTGTGTCATGACCACCTACGACCCGGACACGCAGGAGCAGGACCTCTCGGTGCTCAGGCGGATCGCCCAAGAGTTCGGCGGGCGGATGGCGCTCGACTGCGGCGTGGTGAGCGGCGGCCGGATCGCGGTGGGCGACCCGATCGATCTGCTAGAGGGCGGCGAGGAAGCCTAGCCGCTGGTGAAGCGCGCCATCCCGGCGAAATACTCGTGGACGGCGGGCTCGTCGGTCAGCTCGGGATGGAAGGCCGCCACCAGCACCGTCCCGTGCCGGGCCATGACGCACTCGCCGCGGTGTTCCGCCAGCGGTGTGACCGCGTGACCGATGCGGCGGATCCGCGGCGCCCGGATGAAGATCATCTTGAGAGGGCCCGGACCCCGGCCGAGGTCACCGGAGCCGACGGCTTCGAACGACTCCTTCTGGCGGCCGTAGGCGTTGCGCTCCACCGTCAGGTCGATGAGACCAAGGGAAAACTGCGCCGGGCTCTGCACCTCCCGCGCGAGCAGGATCAGCCCGGCGCAGGTCCCGAAGATGGGCTTGCCCGCGGCGTGGAACTTCTCGATCGCCGGCACGAAATCCCACGCATCCATGAGCTTGAGCAGGGTCGTGCTCTCGCCCCCCGGCATGATCAGCCCCGCCACCTCCTCGAGCTGCCGCGGCATCCGCACCTCGACGGAGGCCACCCCGATACGGTCCAGCGCCTTCCGATGGAGACCGAAGTCTCCCTGCAGGGCGAGGACGCCGATCTTCACGCGGATCGCACCTCCGGGAGGACCCGCCCCCGCGCCCCGAGCCACTCCAGCACCATCTGGGCATTGCGATCCGGCGGAAAGACCGGGTACCAGATCTTCTCGATGCGCCCACGCTCGACGTACCAGGCCATGCGGCGGATCAGCGTGGTCGGCCCGCCTCGCTCCACCGGATATTCGAAGGTCGGCAGGCGAAGGGCGCGGGTGAGCGCGAGATCGCGATCGCTCAGCAGCTCGAAGGGCACGTGGTTGCGCCCGACGAACTCGCTCTGATAGCCGGTCTCCTGGGTGCTGACCCCGAACACCACGACCCCCAGGGCCACGAACTCCCGGTGCAGATCGCGGAACCCACAGCTCTGCGGGGTGCACCCGCGCGCGCCCGGAATGGCGTCCCACTCTGGACCGGCGGCTTTCCCGGGCTCGCCGGTGCGCGGGTAGAGGAACAGCACGGCGGGGCGCTCCGCGATCTCCGCCAGGTCGACCACCCGCCCCGCGGTGGAGGCCAGGCGGACGGATGGCACCTGCGCCCCCGGAAGGTGGTCGCAGGCGCCGTCATCCGCCGGAACCGGGAGGTTGGGTGGCAGGTCGTGCAGATCAGCGGTCATTCGGCTCTCTGTCGTGAGCTTCTCTTTTCTATTCGCTCGGCTCGCCTTCGGCTGCGCCTCGCCAAGCAGCTGCCCCCTACCAGCCCCTGGTTTGCAGAAGCTCGGATTCCTTGAGCTTGGAGGTCTCGATGCCGGGCATCGCGTCGCCCAGGCCCTCGGAGACGCGGGCCAGCACGTCGGGATCCTTGAAGTGCGTGGTCGCCTGCACAACGGCCTTCGCTCGCACCGCGGGATCCGCGGACTTGAAGATGCCCGAGCCGACGAAGACGGCCTCGGCGCCCAGCTGCATCATGAGCGCGGCGTCGGCCGGGGTCGCGATGCCGCCCGCCGAGAAGTTCGGCACCGGCAGGTGCCCGCTCTTGGCCACCCAGCGCACCAGCTCGTAGGGCGCGCCCAGGTTCTTGGCCTCCGCCATCATCTCCTCGTCGCCGAGCATGGTGAGCCGGCGGATGCCCGACGTCACCGCCCGCATGTGGCGCACCGCCTCCACGATATTGCCGGAGCCGGCCTCGCCCTTGGTGCGCATCATGGCCGCGCCCTCACCGATACGGCGCAGGGCCTCGCCCAGGTCGCGCGACCCGCAGACGAAGGGCACCTTGAAGGCGAACTTATCCACGTGGAAGTGCTCGTCGGCGGGGGTGAGGACCTCGGACTCGTCGATGAAGTCCACACCCAAGGCCTCGAGGATCTGCGCCTCCACGAAGTGGCCGATGCGGCACTTGGCCATCACCGGGATGGTGACCGCCTTCTGGATCTCCTTGATCTTCGTCACCGGGGACATGCGGGCCACGCCGCCGTCCCGCCGGATGTCGGACGGCACGCGCTCCAGCGCCATCACCGCGACCGCCCCCGCGTCCTCGGCGATCTTGGCCTGCTCCGCGTTGGTGACGTCCATGATGACGCCGCCCTTTAGCATCTCGGCCAGCCCCACCTTCAGCCTCAGCGTCCCGATCTCCATGTCCTGGTCTCCTTTTTCGTGGTCACTGCGTGAGTCGCGCTTGAAGCCTGGTCCTGATCGCGGGCCACTCCGAGTCGAGAATGGAGAAGGCCGCGGTGTCACGAATCGTCCCGTCGCTGGCCGGCCGGGCCGCCCGAAGGATGCCGTCGAAGCGGCCGCCCAGCCGCATGATGGCCTCCCGCGAGCGCAGATTGCGCGCGTCCGTCATGAGGCTCACCCGATGAACCCGCCACCCGTCGAACGCGTGCGCCAGCATCAAGAGCTTCGCCTCCGAATTGATCGGCGTCCGCTGCGCCGAGACGGCCAGCCAGGTCCATCCGATCTCCACGACGTCTGGCCGGTCCGCCCCACGCTGGTTCACGTTGCCCGGCGGCCACGGCCAGAACTCGATGTTGAAGAACCGCGTCGAGCCGATGGTCCGGCCGCTCGCGCGGTCGACGGTGGCGAACGGCAGCGCGCGCCGCGCCTCCTGCTCGGCGAGCGCGGCCTCGACATAGGCCCGCGCCTCGGCCTCGTCCCGCGGCACCAGGGTGAAGCCGTAGGTCTCCCGCGGGCCCGCGG
>Ga0187892_10003962_pt1 | contig 25902 bp, 25 predicted proteins | sample MA1701073metaG_FD_139345 | JGI IMG/M metagenome (GOLD analysis project Ga0187892, IMG submission 139345) | Bio-ooze microbial communities from a basaltic lava cave in the Kipuka Kanohina Cave System on the Island of Hawaii, USA - MA170107-3 metaG ... | reverse complement strand
GCGCGCGGCGAAGAAGCTGAAGAAGCCGCCGAGCGCGGTGCCGAGCACGGTGGCGAGCCAGGCCATCAGCAGCGTGTTGAGGAGGCTCCCCATCCACTTGTCGAGGTCCCAGTACCACTCGCGCAGATCGGCGCCGAAGGTCGCGAGCCCGATCGGCGGCACCATCCGCTCGAGGAACTCGGTGGTCCGCGGCAGGCCGCGGATCAGGGTGAAGACGTCGAACTTCGCCGTGATCGCGGCCGCGATCAGGCAGACGAGGAACGCCGCGCAGAAGAGCGCGGCGTAGAGGCGCTTCGCGCGCCGGTAGGCGGCGTACTCGTGCTCGAAGCGCGCGACCTGGCCGCGCGGCGCGGTCTTCGGGCTCACCGCCGCCGCACGCCTACTTCGCCGCCTTGCGCCGTCGCGCCTCGCGCTCGTCCGCCGCGGCCTGGCACATCAGGCCGTAGTCCTTGTGGCTCACCGGCATGATGCCGGTCGTCTTGCCCTGGGCGACCGCCTCGGCGAGCTTCACGTCCACGTCCTTGAGCCCGGTGAAGAGCTTCAGCATGTCGGCGCGCATGTCCGGCGGGACGTCCTTGCGGATCACGACCGGCGGCGAGGGCAGCGGGTCGGAGACCCAGATCACGCGGATGTCCTCGCGCTTGAGCAGCCCCTGGTTCATCATCTGCCGCAGGTTGCCGAAGCCGTCGTCCTTCGAGGTCCAGGTGAAGGCGGCGTCGTAGGTGCCCTTCAGCACGCCGAGCACGCTCTGCACGTGGCCGCCGGAGAGCGGGCTCTTGAAGTACTCGTCGACCGGCTTGCCCATCGCGCGGAAAGCGGCCGTCGGGATGAGGTACCCGGAGCCCGACAGCGGGTCGGTGCGCGCGACGGTCTTGCCCTTGAGGTCCTCGATCGTCTTGTACGGGCTGTCCGCGCGCACGACGATGATCGCGTTGTAGCCCATCGAGCCGTCGATCGCGGCGGCGGCCACGAGCGGCTCGACGCCGCCCTTCGAGTCGGCGAAGGTCTGGCAGTAGCTGAAGCCGGAGAGCCAGGCGAGGTGGATCTGCCCGGCGATGAGCGCGTTCATCACGCCCGAATAGTCGGTCGCCTGGTAGAGCTCCCACTTCACGCCGGTCACGCTTTCGGCGTGCTTCAGGAAGGCGTCCATCGTCTTGGTGGTGCCGGTCTGCGTCTCGACCGGGATGACGCCGTACTTCACGACCGGGTACTTCTTCTGCCACTGCGCGGCGGCGGGGCCGGCGCCGAGCAGGGCTGCGGCCGTCAGCGCGGCCGCGAGGTGTCGCAGGGTGATTCGGACCATGACCGTGTGCTCCTTCTCGATGGAACGCCCGTTTTCAGTCGTCGGTGCCCGTGCGCGCTTCTTCGCGCGGGTGCCGTCCGGTCGGCGCCGAGGTGGCGGTGAGCGCGAGCTCGACCTCCTCGTCGCCGGGTTCGCCGCCGCCGTAGATCTCCCGCGCGTCCGCGTCGGCGAGCGCCGAGGGCGCGCCGTCGAACACGATCTTGCCCTTGCGCATGCCGATGATGCGGTCGCAGTAGTCCTTCGCGGTCTGCAAGAGGTGCAGATTGGAGACGACGGTGATGCCGTCTTCCCGGTTGATCCGGCGCAGGGAGTCCATGACGATGGTCGCATTGCGCAGATCGAGCGAGGCGATCGGCTCGTCGGCGAGCAGGATCTTCGGCTCCTGCACCAGCGCCTTGGCGATCGCGACGCGCTGCTGCTGGCCGCCCGACAGCTCGTCGGCGCGGTGCAGGCCGTGCGACACCATGTCGAGCCGCTGCAGCGCGCGGATCGCGAGGGTGCGGTCCTGCGGCGAGAACATCATGAGCAGCGTGCGGGCGGTCGAGTGGTAGCTCAGGCGCCCCATCAGCACGTTGGTCATCACCGCGAGCCGCGGCACGAGGTTGAACTGCTGGAACACCATCGCGCAGCGCGCGCGCCACTCGCGCAGGCGCCGGCCGCGCAGCGTGCAGACATCGACCTTCTCCGGGAACACGTCGTCGCAGAGGATGCGGCCCGAGGTCGAGTCGGTGAGCCGGTTGATCATCCGCAGCAGAGTCGACTTGCCCGCGCCCGAGCGGCCGATGATCCCGACCATCTGGCCGGTCGGCACCACGAAGCTCACGTCGTCGACCGCCACCAGCGATCCGAACGTCTTCGTCAAGCGTTCGACTCTGAGCATCCTCCCCCCTCCCGGTCGATGGTGGCCGAAACGCGGAAACGCTGTCAAGCGACGCGTCGCGCGCGGCCCGCCGCCCCGGGTGTGAATTTGATTTCGGCGACGCTTTATCCGATCATCGCCCGGGCCCCATGCGCGCGATCATCATCGGAGCCGGCCGCGGCCGCCGGCTCATGCCGACCACCGAGCACGTGCCGAAGTGCTTCGCCGGGATCCGCGGCAAGCGCATCCTCGACTGGACCGTCGAAGCGCTCGAGGCGGGCGGCGCGACCGAGATCTGCTTCATCGGCGGCTACCGGATGGAGGCGGTCGAGCGCGAGTACCCGCGCTTCGCCTTCCGCCGCAACGCCGAGTGGGAGTCGAACAACATCCTCGTCTCGCTGATGTGCGCCGAGGACCTGATGGACCGGCCGTTCCTCACGGCCTACTCCGACATCCTCTTCACCCGCGCGGTCGTCGCCGGACTGATCGCGTCGGGCGCCGACATCGCGCTCGGCGTCGACACCGACTGGCGCGAGCACTACCGCCCGCGCACGCAGCATCCACCGCACGATGCGGAGAAGGTCATCACGCGCGGCGGCCGGGTCGAGCGCGTGCAGCGCACCATCCCGTACGAGGAGGCGTCCGGCGAGTTCATCGGCGTGGCGAAGTTCAGCGCGCGCGGCGGCGAGCTCTTGCGCGAGCACTACCACCGGCGCCGGCGGGAGTGCTGGGACCGGCCGTACCGCGAGGCGGCGCAGTTCCAGCAGGCCTACCTCATCCACCTCTTCCAGGACATGATCGAGCAGGGCGTCGAGTTCGGCCACGCCGACACCCACGGCAACTACCGCGAGATCGACACCCAGGAGGACATGGACCTCGCGCAGAAAGGCTGGCTCGCGTGAGCGGGGCGACGCTCTTTCCGGCTTCGGTCGTGGGCTCGCTCCCGCGGCCGCAGCACGTGCGCGAGCTCATCGAGCGGACCGACTGGAGCGCGGCCGACGAGGCCGCGATGGACGCCGCGGTGCGCGGCGCGGTGTCGATGCAGGAGTCGGCCGGGCTCGACGTGGTGACCGACGGCGAGTGGCGCCGGCGCTCCTACATCGGCGTGATCGCGGAGCTCGCCCACGGCTTCTCGCTCGAGACCAACCTCGCCGACGGCCGGCCGTGGACGGTGGTCACCGGGAAGCTCGCACCGAAGCCCGCCGGCTTCATCGCGCGCGAGGCGCGGTTCCTCAAGCGCGTGGCGCGCGTCGGAACGAAGATCACGCTCCCCGCGCCGGCGCTCCTCGGCGAGCGCCTGTGGCACCCCGTGCGCTCGCGCGGCGCCTACCCGCGGCGCGAGGACTTCGTGCGCGACTGCGTCGAGCCGCTGCGGCGCGAGATCGCGCTCATCCGCGACATCGGCATCGACGTCGTGCAGATCGACGACCCGCACCTCTGCCTCTTCGTCGACCCGGACGTGCGGCGCGGCTACGACGATCCCGACCGCGCGGCCGATTTCGCGGTCGACATGGTGAACGCGGTGGTCGACGGCTTCGACGGGGTGAAGTTCGCGGTGCACCTCTGCCGCCGCGCCGGCGCGCGGGTGCGCGGCGAGAAGCATCACGCCGGCACCTACGGCCCGATCCTCGCCCAGCTCAACCGGCTGAAGGTGCAGCACCTCACCATGGAGTTCACCGCCGCCGGCGCCGACGACCTCGAGAGCCTCGGCCGGCTGCGGGAGGATTTCGAGCTCGGGCTCGGCGTGGTCGACGTGACGCCCGGTGTCGAGGAAGATCCCGCGCGGATCGCCGGGCGCGTCGAGCGCGCGCTCGGACGCGTCGACGCCCGGCGCATCACGCTGAATCCCGACTGCGGCTTCGCGCCCGGCTCGGCGGCCCAGGTCGCTATCGACGAGGTCGACCGCAAGCTCCGCGCCGAAGCGCAAGCCGCGCGGCTGCTGCGCGCGCGGCACGGCTGAACGCCGGGGCGCCGGGGTCAGTCGGCCCTGGCGCCCGACTCCTTCACCGCCTGCGCCCACTTCGGCACCTCGGCCTTCACGAAGGCGGCGAACTCGGCCGGATTCAGCCGGTGGACGTCGAAGCCGAGGCCGGTGAGCTTCTCCTTCACGTCGGGCGACTCGAGCGCCCGGGTGATCTCCACGTTGAGGCGGTTGACCACCTCGCCGGGGGTGCCGGCCGGCGCGAAGAAGCCGAACCAGGTGAGGTCGTCGAAGCCCTGCATCCCCTGCTCGTTCATCGTCGGGACGTCGGGAAGCGCGGGCGAGCGCTGCGCGCTCGTGACCGCGATCGGGCGGAGCTTTCCGGCCTTGACCTGCGGCACCGCCGGCGGCATCGAGGTGCTGGAGATCTGCGTCTGGCCGGAGACCGCGGCGCCCACGGCCTGCGCCGGCTGGTAGGGGACGTGGGTGATGTCGAGCTTCGTCGCCCCCTTGAGCCGTTCCATCGAGAGGTGCGTGGTCGTGCCGATGCCGGAGGAGGCGTAGGCCATCGGCGTCTTCCGCGCGGCCTCGATCAGCTCCTTCAGGTTCGTCGCCGGGACCGACGGGTGCACGGCGATGATGTTCGGCGTGCTCGCGGCGAGCGCGACCGGGACGAAGTCCTTGATCGGGTCGTAGCCCGCGTTCGCGTACAGGCTCGGGTTGACCGCGTACGACACCCTGATCACCAGCAGCGAGTAGCCGTCCGGCGCGGCGCGCTTGATCTGCTGGGCGGCGATGTTGCCGCCCGCGCCCGGACGGTTCTCGACCACGACCGTCTGACCGAGCGCCTCGGTGAGCTTGGGCTGCACGAGCCGCGCGATCGTGTCGGTCGAGGCGCCCGGCCCGAAGCCGACGAGGAGCTGCACCGGCTTCTGCTTCGGCCAGTCCTGGGCGAAGGCCGGCGGGGCGAGTGCGGCCGCGGCGACGAGGAATGCGGACCAGCGACGGGTGTTCATGTTGTGGCTCTCCTCCTGGGGCGGCCGTGGCCGAAGAGTAGCGATAATCCGGGCCGGTTGCCGATGCCGGCCGGCGTGTACCATCCCTCCGTGCACGAACGAGGCGGCGGATACGGGGAGCGAGCGCATTGCCCGAGCATCTGAAGCCGCTGCAGGCGAGCCTCGCGCTCGCCGTCGCCGCGCGGATCGTGGACGCGGCGCTCGCGATCGGGCGGAAGGAAGGCCTGCTACCGCTCGCGGTGGCGGTGCTGGATGCCGGCGGCGGCCTGATCGCGTTCCAGCGCGAGGACGGCGCCGGCGTGATGCGCTTCGAGATCGCGCGGGGGAAAGCGTACGCCGCGCTCGGGATGGGGATGTCCACGCGCCTGATCCGCGACCGCCTGGCGAACCGGCCCGCGTTCCAGAGCGCGCTCGCCGCCGCCTCCGACGGCCGCTTCGTCCCGACGCCGGGCGGCGTGCTGATCCTCGATCCGGCCGGGCGGGCGATCGGTGCGGTCGGGATCAGCGGCGACGCGTCGGACAAGGACGAGTACTGCGCGATCGAGGCGGTGAAGGCGGCGGGGTTCGCGAGCGAGCCCGCCGCGCCCGCGGCGAACTGGCGCGAAGCCGGGCTGTAGAGGAGCGGCGATGAAGCGAAGAGCCGTCCTGGGCATCGCCGCCGCGCTCGCCGCCGGCGGCCTCGGCTACCTGCCCGCCGCGCTCGGCCAGGCGGCGTTCCCGTCGCGGCCGATCCGGCTCGTCGTGCCGTTCCCGCCCGGCGGGCCGACCGACGTGTTCGCGCGCCAGTACGCGGTCGCGCTGGGCGCCGCGCTCGGGACTTCGGTGGTGGTCGAGAACAAGGCCGGCGCGAGCGGCGCGATCGGCTCGGTGGACGTGATGCGCGCGGCGCCGGACGGCCACACGCTCCTCTTCGGCACCGCTTCCACGCACGCGCTCTACAACCTGCTCGTGGCGAAGCCGCAGTACGACTCGCTCCGGGACTTCGCGCCGGTGGCGATCGTGGGCGGAGCGCCCATCGTGTTCATCGCGAGCCCCGCGCTCCCGCCGACCCTGAAGGAGATCGTCGCGCAGGCGCGCGCGAACCCGGGCAAGTACCGCTACGGCTCGCCCGGCCAGGGCACGATGATGCACCTCGCCGCCGAGCGGCTGAAGAACGAGGCGGGCGGGGTCGACATCGGCCACATCCCGTTCAAGGGCTCGGCCCAGGCGAAGACGGCGCTCCTCGGCGACCAGATCGAGCTGATGACCGACACGCTCGGCGCGTCGCTCGCCGACCACAAGGCGGGCAAGCTCCGCATCGTCGCGATCGCCGCGCCGAAACGCTCGGAGATCGCGCCCGACATCCCCACGGTCGACGAGTCGCTCGGCACGCGCGGGTTCGAGGCGGTGCTGTGGAACGTGGTGCTCGCGCCCGCCGGCACGCCGCCGGCGACGATGAGCGCGCTCGCCGCCGCGACCGCGAAGGCGATGAGCGACCAGGCGCTGCTCGAGAGCCTTGCGCGGCTCGGGATCGCGCCGCAGGCGGGCTCGGGACCGGCGGCCGCGACCGAGTACATCCGGGCCGAGATGGGACGCTGGAAGTCGCTCGTCGACGCGAGCGGCATCAAGCTGGAATAGCCGCGCCTCCCGCGCGTTGCCTTCAACCCAAGGAGAAGGACCATGCTGCTCGACGTTCGCACCTACGTATGCCGGCCCGGCACGATCAAGAAGCACCTCGCGCTGTACGAGAAGATGGGGAAAGCGCCGCAGACGCGCCACCTCGGCCAGCCGTTCGCCTACCTCGTCACCGAGACCGGCAACCCGAATTGCTACCTGCACATCTGGCAGTACGAGAACGCCGCCGACCGCGAGAAGCGGCGCGCGGGGATGCAGGCCGACCCGGAGTGGATCGCGTACCTCGAGGAGAGCGCGAAGCTCGGCGCGCTCGAGTCGCAGCAGAACGCGCTGATGCGGCCGGTCGAGTTCTTCAAGCACACGCTGAGCCGGTGATCGGCGAACCGGTCGCGCTGACGATCCGGCGGCGCATCGAGCGGCCGGCCGCGCAGGTGCTGCGCGCCTTCCGCGGCGCGCCGTCGGGCTTCGTCACCGACGCCTTCAACGGCCGCGGCTGCCTCGACTTCCGCATCAAGCCGCTCGTCCCCGAGATGACGCTGTGCGGGCCGGCGGTGACCGCGCTCTGCTCGCCGGGCGACATCCTCGCCGCGATGGCGATCCTCGACTTCGTGAGGAAGGGCGACGTGATCGTGATCGCCGCGCTCGGCGACACGGTCGAGGCGAAGGTCGGCGACCTCTGGCTGCACCAGGCGCGCAAGCGCGGCGTCGCCGGCGTCGTGTGCGACGGCCTGGTGCGCGACGTGAAGGGGCTGCTCGCCGCCGGCGTGCCGGTGTTCGCGCGCGGCGTCGCGCCGAACGCCGGCCACAAGACCGGGCCGGGCGAGATCAACCTGGGCGTGAGCTGCGGCGGGGTCTCGATCGGCCCGGGCGACGTCGTCGTGGGCGACCGCGACGGCGTGGTCGCGGTGCCGCTCGGGCAAGTTCCTGCGGTCGCGGCGCAGCTCGCGCTCGTCAGGCGCAAGGAATCGGAAGCCGAGAAGAGGCTTGCGCGCGGCGAGCGCTTCGAGTTCTGGAGCGCGCAGGCGCTGAAAGGGCGGATCCGCCACGTCGACTGAGCGCCGCAGAGGTGCTTCTCAATCGGAAGCGGTTGCTTTGCTTTTCAAAGCGGACGCGGCTGGTGGCCTCGTTCTTGTAGCCGGAATTGAGGATGTAGCTGCTGACCGCAAACGTCTTGGATGGCAGGATTGCCAGGGCGGCGCGCAAGCGATGCCCGACCTGGTCGCCGGGCGCGTGCAGGTCAACTTCGGGGCCCCGTCCAGCGCGCTGCACTATGTGAGCGACGGCCGGCTGCGCATGCTGGCGGTGCTGCCGCCGCGGCGAAGCGCGGCCGCGCCCGAGGTGCCGACCCTGGCCGAGGCCGGATTGCCTGAAGTCTCGGCGCCGACCTGGCAGGCGATCTTTGCGCCGCCGAAGACGCCGCGCGAGGTCGTCGAGCGCCTATCGCGCGAGGTTGCTTCGGTCCTGCAGAGCGCCGAGCTGCGCGCGCACTTCGCCCGGCAATTGCTGCAGGTCGACGGATCGACGCCCGAGGCGCTCGCCGCACTGATCGAAGCCGATTACCTCACCTGGAAGCAGTTCATCCGCGACAACGGCATCGTGCCGGAGTGATGCGTGATCGCCGCCTCGACACTGGTCGAGATGATCAGTGCGAGCTGGGGTGGCGCGCTCGGACCTCCACATGCTGGTCGGCTCCGGGGGCCGTGAGCGGACCCGGGCCGAGCTCGCAGCACTGCTCGTCGACTCCGGATTCGAGGCGGCGAAGTTCATTCCAGCCGGGCCCGACTATTGGGTGATCGAAGCCGTCCCCGACTCGCGGTGCGGCTGAAATCCGCGCGGCCGCGTGACGATCCACGTGCGGTTCGTACTGCCCAGCACGGCGGCGGGTTACCAGACCGCTTTCGCGTAGTGCCTGCGCACGTTCGCGTCGGTCGTGATGAGCGCCGCTCCATCCAGCTTGGCTTGGGCAACGATCAGCCGGTCGAACGGATCGCGTGTCCAATCGAGATCGAGCGCGTGCCGGACGAGCGACTCCAGCGACCGGTCATGCACCGCCAAACCGATGCGCCGCCCGAGATCCGCGGCGACGGTGTCCGGGGCTACCGTAACGCGCCCGATTTCACGCAGATACTGGAGCTCTAGAAGGACCACCGGGCTCAGTGCGAGGGGTTCGCGGTTGATCGCCAACGCTGCGCGCTTGCTGATCCGCGCTGCCTCCCCCGCATAGAGCCAGAGCGCTACGTGGGTGTCGAGATAGACGCTCATTTCAGTCGCCGGCCCCACTTCTTGCGCCATTGCGGCTCGTCGAAGGCCCGGACGCGCGACAACCGCGCGGAGTCGCCGACGATCGCCCCCGGACGCTTGACCAGTTTGGAGAGCTTGTCGGCCGGCTCCGTTGGCACGATCCGCACCCGCTTGCCGCGAAGCTCCACTTCCACCGCCGTGCCGTTCCTGATGACGCCGTCGATCACGCGATAGAGATCCGCCCTGAGCTTCGTTACGGAGATGGCCATGGGACTTCCCGGGAGTATCGTGCGCTCATTCTACGCCCATACGTACGGGTACGCACAACAGTGCGTACGTACTGCCAAACCGCGCCCGGTGCATCCGCGGCCCGCTATGCCGTCAGACCGGCGTCGCCAGCAGCGTCGGCACCGCACCGGTGTCGGCCACGGCGATCGCCTCGCGCAGTCGCGCGACGCCGTCCGTCTGCGCCCTTACGTGCAGCAGCTGTCGTCGAGGCCGGCAGCCTGCGCCGCCGCTTTCAGCGCGGCCGCCTTCGATCCCTCGCCGGCGAGGTTGGCGACGCCCGGGCGGTAGCGCGGCACGTTCGGGTCGCCGGCGAATGGCTCGTCCTTCGGCAGTCCGGCGGCGTGCATCGACGCGCGCAGGGCCGCGCTTGCCTCCGGGTCGGCGCGGCCGCTCCCCGGGTCGATCACCGCGCCGTATTCCGCGCGCGCCGCACGCAGCGAGACGTAACCCTGCCGCACGTCGTGCTCGATCGCCTCGAGGTCGCGCTCGAGCGGCGAGCCGAAGCCGCCGCCGCCACCGGAGCGCAGGATGTACCTGTCGCCCGGCTTGAGCAGGCGCGAGAGCACCTTGCCCGAGGGGAACGCTTTCTCGTCCTCGCCGACGCGATGCAGCGCGACCTGGTTGCCGGCCGCCGACAGCCCGCCGTTTAGGCCCCACGGCCGGCACTCGACGCGCTCGATCTGCGAGTCGAAGCCGATCTCGGCGAGCGCGCGCACTACCTGCTCGGTGCCGAGGCCGCCGCGCCAGCGCCCCGGGCCGCCCGAATCGTCGCGGAGTCGATACGCCTCGACCAGCAGCGGGAACTTCGCCTCCGCCTGCTCGGTCGGGCTGTTGTGCGTGTCGCCGTCGTTGATCGCGATCGTCGCGCTCACGCCGTCCTCGCCGCGCTTCGCGCCCCAGCCGCCGCCGATCAGGCCGCCGGTGTGCATGAAGAGCCGGCCGTCGCGCGGCTGCTTGCCGCTCATCTTCGCGATCACCAGGTCGGCATGGTGGCCGGCGATCACCTTGTCGGGAATCGCCGGCGCGAGCGCCTTGAAGATCGTGTCGACGATCGTCATCGGGTAGGTCATCCACCAGCGCATCGGCGCCGGCTTCCTCGCGCTGATCACCTTGCCCGGCGGCAGGATGATCTCGAGCGGCCGGAACGCGCCGTCGTTGATCGGCAGGTCGAGCGCGGTGGTGAGGCACTTGAACGCGACCTGCGCGCACGAGCGGCCGGCGGTCTCGCCGGAGTTGTAGAAGCCGCGCACCTGGTCGCTCACGCCGCTCAGGTCGACGGTCATGCGGTCGTCGGCCACGGTGACCTTCACCCGCACCGGCACGCGGCGGCCGGTGTCGACGCCGTCGTCGTCGAGGAACGATTCGGCCTCGTACACGCCGTTCGGGATGGCGCGCACGCTCTCGCGCGCCGCCGCCTCGCTCTGGTCCATGATCGCCGCGATCGCGCCGAGGACGGTGTCGCGGCCGTACTTCTGCACGAGTTCGAGGAACCGCTTCTCGCCGGTCCGCACCGCCGCGATCTGCGCCCGCAGGTCGCCCATCGCCCGCTCGGGAATGCGCACGTTCATGCGGATGATCCGCAGCAGGTCGTCGTTCGGCACGCCGGCCTTGTAGAACTTCACGATCGGCATCTGCAGCCCCTCGGCGAAGATGTCGGCGGTCATGCCGCCGATCGCGCCGCCGACGTCCTGCCAGTGCGCCATGCAGGACGAGAAGGCGATCAGCTCGCCCTCCCAGAACACCGGGACCGAGAAGGTCATGTGGTTCAGGTGGCTGCCGGTGAGGTAGGCGTCGTTCGTCAGCAGCACGTCGCCCGGCTCGAGCCCGGCGGCGCCGCCGAAGTGCGCGAGCTTCGCCTTGGCGGTGTCGCTCATGCCGCGGATGAACATCGGCAGCCCGAGTCCGATCGACACCGTGTTCCCCTTCGCATCGAGGAGGCCGACGGTGAAGTCGAGCGCCTCGTAGATGATCAGGTTGTACGCCGTGCGCATCAGGTTGGTCTTCATCTCCTCGGTCGCGGCGACCAGCCCGTTGCGGATGATCTCCGTGAGGACCGGGTCGAGGACCGGGGGCCGGCGCTCGTTCATGACGCGTACACCTCGATCGACAGGTTGCCGTAGGGATCGACTTCCAGCGCCGCGCCCGGCGGCACCACGGTGGTGGACGCGTACTCCTCCACCAGCGCCGGTCCGGCGATGCGGTTCCCCGCCTTCAGCAGGCGGCGGTCGAAGGCCGGCGTGCGGACGAAGCCCTCGCCGGTGAAGAACACCGGGCGCTCGCCGGTGCGCGCGGCCGCGTCGGGCGCAGCGCCGCCGGCGGCGACGCGCTCGAGCGCCGGTTTCGGCATCTCGCCGACCACCGAGCAGCGCAGGCTCACGATCTCCGCCGCCTCTTCGGCCGACGCGTAGCCATAGCGTTCCTCGTGCGCGGCGTCGAACACCGCCTTGATGCCGGCGGCATCGCGCGTGCGAAAGAGCGCGGTCGGGATGTCGACCGACACGGCGTGCTCCTGGCCGACGTAGCGCATGTCCGCGCCGTGGCGGATCCCGATCGCCCGTGCATCCGGCGCCGCCGCGCCGATCTCGGCGCGGCCCGCCGCCTCCATCTCCGCCAGGATCCGCTCGAACAGCTCGAACGGCGCGGTCGCGAGCCGCGCGAAGAGCGTGCGCACGTAGTCGCGGCGGAGATCGGCGACGAGCATCCCGAACGCCGAGAAGTGCCCGGGGGCGTTCGGCACGATCACGCGCGGGAGCGCGAGCTCGCGCGCGACCAGCGCCGCGTGCAGGGGCCCGGCGCCGCCGTAGGCCACCAGCGGGAACTCGCGCGCGTCGAACCCGCGCTCGGTCGTGACGCGCTTCACCACGTTCGCCATCGCCGCGACCGCGATGCGGACGATGCCGTCGGCGGCCTCCTCGACCGCGAGCCCGAGCGGCGCGGCGATCCGCTCGCGCAGAGCGCGCCGGGCGCCAGCCGCGTCGAGCCGCATGTCGCCGCCGAGGAAGCGCTCGGGCGCGAGCCGGCCGAGCAGGAGATTCGCATCGGTGACGGTCGGTTCCGCGCCGCCGAGCGCGTAGCAGACCGGCCCGGGCTGCGCGCCCGCGCTCTGCGGGCCGACGCGCAAGCTCCCCCCGGGCGCGAGCCGCGCGATGCTGCCGCCGCCGGTGCCGACCTCCTGGATGTCGATCATCGGGATCTGGATCGGCAGCCCCTCGGCGTAGCCGCCGATCATCGCGGTGCTCGCCATCAGCGCGGCGCCGTGCACCACGACGCCGGCCTTCGCGGTGGTGCCGCCCATGTCGAAGGCGATCGCGCGCTCCAGGCCGAGCGCCGCGCAGAGGCGCTGCGTGCCGATCACGCCGGCGGCGGGGCCGGATTCGAGCATCCGGATGCATTCGGCCCGCGCCTGCGCGCTGTCGAAGAGGCCGCCGGTCGACTGCACGACGAGGAACCGGCCGGGGAACGCTGCGGCTTCCAGGAAGCGGTCGACTTCGCCGAGGTAGGTGTCGACCCGCGGGCCCACGTACGCATTCGCGACGACCGTCGAAGTCCGCTCGAACTCGCGGTACTCCTGCGAGAGCTCGTGCGAGGTCGAGACGAACACGCCGGGCAGCCGCCGGCGGAAGAAGCGCTGCGCCGCCAGCTCGTGGTCGGGATTGCGGTAGGAATGCAGGAAGAGGATCGCGAGCGCCTCGACGCGCTCGGCCTCCAGGTGCTGCGCGATCGTCTCGAGCTCGGCCTCGTCGAGCGGCGCGAGCACCTCGCCGGCCGCATTCACCCGCTCGTTCACCTCGAAGCGCAACGCCCGCTCGACCAGCGGCACATGTTTTCGGAAGAACAGGTTGTACGACTCGGGGCGGTTGATGCGCCCGATCTCGTACACGTCGCGAAAGCCGTGCGTCGTCACGAGCGCGGTGCGCGCGCCGGTGCGCTCGAGCATCGCGTTGATCGCGACGGTGGTGCCGTGCAGGAAGAGCGAGCTCGCGCCGAAGCGCGCGCCGGCCTTCGCGACGCCCGCGCCGATGCCGTCGACGATTCGCTCCGGCGTCGACAGCGTCTTCCCGAGCGCGAGCCGCCCGGTGCCGCCGTCGAACACCGCGACGTCGGTGAACGTGCCGCCGACGTCGGCGGCGATCCGCGCCGGCCGCGGTTGCGCCGCGCTCGCCATTTCCCGTTTCTCCTTGACGCTTTCGGGTCGTCGATGGTACCCATGGTTCTCCCGCAGCGGCAACCGCGTGCGGGCCGCGCGCGGCCCGCGCGAGAGGACGGCACGCCATGGCGCAGATCGACATCGTGTTCGGCGAGATCGGCGAGGCCCGGCGCGGCACGTACGTCGCCGAGAAGATCCGCGCGATGTTCGCGGCGGCGACCGCGCAGGCCGCCGCCGGGCGGCGCAACCGGCTGACGCCCGCGAAGCTGCGCACCTACGCGCGCGGCATCGAATCCGCGCTGCGCGCGGGTACGGCCGGGAACGTCCCGCTCGCGCGCGGCTATGACCTGGGCCGGCTCTCGCCCGCCGAACGACGACTCGTTCGCCGCGGCATGCGCTGCCTCGTCGAGACGGTGAACGCGCGGTTCCCGCTGCTCGACGGCGAGCACCTCGAGCCGGAGGCGGACCGCGCGAGCTACCTCGCCCGCGACTGGGGCGGCTATCCGCGCCGCACGGTCGTCCTGCGGCGCCGCTCGAACCTCGCGACGACTTACTACGTCGTGCCCGACACCGCGGTCGACGTGCGGCGGCGGCGCGTGGTGATCAGGCCGGCCGCCCCGCGACGGCTCCCGCGGGCGGCACCGGCGGCCGCCGGTCCCGACTACGCCACCGCGGCGCGCGAGCTCGCCAAGGCGCTCTGCGGCCTCGCGCCGCCGCCGCTGAACATGATCGGGGCGTTCGCGATCAACGCGTTCTGGCCGAGCGGCGGCAAGGCCGCCGCCGACTGGGCGACGGTCTATGCGGAGCTGCAGAAGGTCGTCCGGAACGGGCTCGCGGCGGACAAGGTCGAGAGCGCCGCGGGCAAGGTGAAGGGGTTCGCGAGCTTCCTCGCGAACGAGTACGTGGAGCTGAAGAAATCGAAGCGCAAGCGCCCCGGGCAGCTCCTGCAGGCGCTCGCGCCCTACGACGTCGCGTTCTTCCTCGAGGTCACGAACGTGTTCATGTTCGCCGAGAAGCCGACCGCAGACATCGCCGCGGCGAGCCTCGCCAACTTCATGCTCGGCGCGAACCTGCACATCGCGCTCAACCAGGAGCGTGCGCTGGTCGACCCGGACTACGCCGACGACCCCGGTGCCTCGCCGTACGCCAGGACGGCCGCGAACCTCGCGCGGTCGTACGCCGACTACGCGCGCAACGCTGCCCCCGGCGTGCAGGCGGCGCGGCTCAAGCAGATCACCGCGATCCTCGAGGATCACGTCACGTCGTGCTCGTGGGGGCAGGCGGCGCGGTGCACGACCACGTGGTTCTTCTGGTTCGAGGACGCGAATCCGCGGCCGAAGTACCGCTCGGCGACGTACTCCTACAACGACGCGGACAAGCAGCACCCCGACGTCCGCGCGCAGGCGGCCAAGGCGCGCAAGACCTATGTCGCCGCGGTCGTCAAGGCGCTGAACCTGCAGGCGCAGGTCTACGCGGTCGCGGAGTACTGGGACCGGATCGGCAAAGACCCGATCGCGCTCCGCTACGCGCCGCCGAAGAGCGCGCCGGGCCTGGATCCGAAGGGCTGGGCGGGCCGCACTCCGGTGGCCGGCAGCCGCAGGTGGCGCGACGGCTACCGCGTGCGGTACGCGGTGAGCTACTACGACGCGCGCGGGGAGACGGCGAAGGGCCCGTGGTGGGCGCCTGCCGGTGCCGACAAGGACGGCTATCTCGCCGGTGCGCCGAACGCGCTCCCGCGGCTGACCGGACTGCCGGTCGATCCGTTCTGGCACGCCGAGGGGCGCCGGCTCTATCGGCAGTTCGACGGCTTCGCGGAGGAAGCGTTGGCGACGATCCCGGACAATCGGACGACCGAGTACGTGGACAAGGCGAGGTAGCGGCGCGGTGCGGGCCCGGCGAGCCGAATGAGGCGCGCCTGCGCAGTCGCCGGTGTCGCCGGCCTGTCGGGCGGGCCCGTACGGGCCGTCCGATGTCCGGCTCCCGGAAGGTTCGCCGCTCGATTGCGGCACAGTTCCCGATTGCACGCCGCCGGCCCCGGGCGGGCGGCCGGCGATCGATCCAGAATCCGGCCACGATCCTCGAGAGCGCCCACGATGACGTTGCAGGACCTTTCCGCCCCGCACGCGGAGCAGCGCCGCCCGCATCACCGGCTGACGCTCGTCGCCGCGGCGATCGCCGCCATCGGCTGGACCGCCCCGGCGCCGGCGCAGACCTGGAACCTCAACGCGAACGGCGCCTGGGGAACGGCCGCCAACTGGCTTCCGGCCACAGTGCCCAACGCGGTCGGTGCGGCCGCTACGCTCGGCACGATCATCACCGCCCCGCGCAACGTCACGATCGGCATCCCGATCACGGTCGGGTCGCTCGACTTCGCCGGGGCGTTCGCCTACACCGTCACCGGAACGAACACGCTCACCTTCGACGTCGCGGCGGGCAACGCCACGATCGGCGTCACCGGCACCGCCGCGCACGTCATCCTCAGGCCGATCGTCCTCAACGACACCCTGGTGGTGAACCAGGGCTCGACCGGGACGCTACGCCTCGCCGGCGCGCGTTCGGGCGCGGGCGGGCTGGTCAAGAACGGCACCGGCACGCTGCTGCTCAACACCGCCGCGAGCACCTATGCGGGGGCGACGCAGATCAACGATGGCATCCTCACCTACGGTGTCGGCGCCGCGATCCCGGCCGGCTCGCCGGTGACGGTCGGCGACGGCGTCGGCGCGGCGGCGAGCGCGCAGCTCAACATCGACAGCGCGATGACCGCCGCCCAGGCGCTCGACGTGACGCTCGCGTCCGACGGCGCGGTGATCCAGGCGAACAACCGCCTGGTGCGCCTGAGCGCCGTCGCCGGCTCGGGCGAGGTGCGGCTCAACTCGGTGGTCGGGAACGGCTTCGAGATCACCGGCACCGGCGGCAGCACGACCCTGAGCGGGCTCGTCACCGGCGGGATCGGGGTGGCGAACGCCAATCCCAACGCGGGCAGCCGGTTCACGAAGATCGGCGCCTCGACGCTCACGCTGACCGGGGCCAACACCTACGTCGCGCGCACGTTCGTCAGCGGCGGGAGCCTGCGCGCGGCGAGCAACTCGGCCCTCGGTGCGACTTCGGCGGGGTTCAACAACGCGACCTTCGTCTACGGCGGCGGCGCGCTCGAGCTCGCCGGCGGCATCACGACCCCCGAGCGGCTCTACCTGAACGGCGCCGGCGTCGGCGGCGCCGGGGCGCTGCGCAACTTCGCGGGCAACAACACGGTGACCGGCGACATCACGATCGGCTGGACCGGCCCCGGCGTCGCCGCAGCGAACGCGTCCATCGGCGCGGAGGCGGGGACGACGCTCACCCTTACGGGCGTCGTCAACGGGCCGAACGCGGTGACCAAGGTCGGCGCGGGGACGCTGATCCTCAACGGCGCCAACACCTGGACCGGCGCGACCACGGTAGACGCCGGCACGCTGCAGCTTGGCCAGGCGGCCGCGCTCCCCAACGCGACCGTCCTCACGGTGAACGGCGGCACGCTCGACCTGAACGGCTTCAGCCGGACGGTGACGAGCCTCTCCGGCACCGGCGGGGCGATCACGCTCGGCGCGGGGACGCTCACGGTGAACCAGGCCGCGGCGGGGACGTTCGCCGGCGCGATCTCCGGGTCGGGCGGCCTCGTCAAGAACGGCGCGACGACGCTCACGCTCACCGGGGCGAACGGCTATTCCGGCGGCACCACCGTCAACGCCGGCACGCTGCGCGGGGACGCGACGAGCCTCCAGGGCAACATCGCCAACGGTGCGGCGGTGGTGTTCGACCAGGCGGCGGCCGGCACCTACGCGGGCGCGATATCGGGCACCGGTACGCTGACGAAGCTCGGCGCGGGCAACCTGACACTGACCGGCGCGAGCACCGCCACCGGCGCGACCGCGGTGAACGCCGGGACGCTGACCGTCCTCGGCTCGCTCGCCGCGCCGGTCACGCTCGCTGCCGGCACGACGATCGCCGGCACCGGCGCGGTCGGCGCGCTCACCGCCGGCGCCGGGGCGACGGTCGCGCCGGGCAATCCCGGCGGAACGCTGACGGCGAACGGCAACTACACGCACAACGCCGCCGCCGGGTTCCGCGTGGTCGTCGCTCCCTCCGGCACCGGCAGCCGCCTGAACGCGACCGGCACCGCGACGCTCGCCGGCGGCGTGGTCGACGTCCAGGCCCAGAGCGGGAGCTACGCGCGCAGCACCCGCTACACGATCCTCAACGCGGCCGGCGGGGTGGCCGGGACGTTCGCCGGGGTCACCTCGAACCTCGCCTTCCTCACCCCGACGCTCCAGTACGACCCGTTCAACGTCTACCTCGTGCTCGCCTCCAGCGGCGTCGACTTCGCCACGGTGGCGCAGACCCCCAACCAGCTCGCGGTCGCCGCCGCGCTCGACAACGCGGCGCGTGCGGGCGCGACCGGCGACATGGCGACCGTCGTCAACGCGGTGTCCGGCCTGTCGGCGCCGCAGGCGCGCAGCGCGTACGAGGCGATGGACGGGCTGATCCACACGCTGCTGCCCACGATCGGCACGAGCGACGCGAGCCAGTTCCTGCGCGCCACCGCCTCGCGCCTGCGCGACCTGGGCGGCGGTGCGGTCGGCACCGGGCTCGCCTGGAGCCGCCTCGACGTCGCGCTCGGCGACGCGCCGCGGAGCGACGCACCGGCGGCGTACGCCCAGGCGGGCGGCCCGGGCGCCCCGGCGGACCGCTCGAAGCGCGGGTGGGTCAGCGGCTACGGGCTCGGCGGCGACATCGACGGCGATGCGAGCGCGGGCGACTACCGCTACCGGATCGGCGGCGCGATCGGCGGCGTGGACACCGACCTCGGCGGCGGCTGGGTGGCGGGCCTGAGCCTCGCCTACAGCGACTGGCGGGTGACCAACGGCGGGCGCGGCGACCGCGCCGACGCGAACGCCTACCGCATCGGCGGCTACGCCCGCTACACCGACGGCGCGTTCACGCTCGACGGCGTCCTCGGCTACGGCCACGTCCGCTACGACACCGACCGGCGCATCGTCTTCGGCACGATCGACCGCACCGCGAGCGCCGACTACAGCGGCGACCAGCTCCTCACCTACGTGGTCGGCCGCTACCGCTTCGAGCACGACGCCTGGGGCATCGAGCCGTTCGCCGCGTTCCAGTGGGTGCGCGAGTGGCAGAGCGGGTTCACCGAGCAGGGCGCGGGCGCGGTGAACCTCGCGGTATCGAGCCGGACGCTCAACTCGACGCGGGGGACGCTCGGCGCCCGCGTCGACCGTGGCTTCGAGAGCGCCGCGGGCAAGGGCATGGTCGAGCTGCGGGCGGGCTACAGCTACGAGTTCTCCGGCGTGCCGAGCATCGGCGCGACGCTCGTCGGCGACCCGACCCGGACCGGGATGGGCATCGTCGCCGAGACCTGGGATCGCTCGAGCTGGATCGCCGGCGCCGGCGTGGCGATCGCGCCGCGGAAGAACCTGACGCTCTACGCCGACGTGAACGGCGAGTTCCAGAGCAACACGACGCTCTGGTCGCTGCTCGCCGGGCTGCGCTATACGTGGTGAGCTGGCCGGCGGACGCCCGCTCGCCCGTCGCTCGCGGTGCACCGGCAGCGCGGCGATCCGGGCGTCGATCGCCGCGACCATCCGGCCGTAGGCGGTCGTCGAGGATCCGCTTTACCCGCTCGATCTGGCCCGGGCCGAGCGCGGCGGGGCGCGCGACGGGCGGCCTGTCCTCGAGCGCGAGGAAGACCGCGCCTGCGAGCGCGAACGGCAGCGCGAGGACGAGCAGCGTCAGGAAGAGCAGGACGCGTCGCACGAGGTCCTTGCTGGAACACTGGAGACGCTTTACGGCTCTCGTCCGCGCCGCACCGGATACCCCGCCTCCCGCCACGCCTTCATCCCGCCGTCGAGCGCCACCGCCCGCTGGTAGCCCATCTCGCGCAGGGTCGCCGCGGCGAGGGTCGAGATCCGGCCGAACTCGCAGACCGCGAGGATGCGCGGCGTCGGATCGGGCAGGTCCTGGTTGACGCGCAGCTCGAGCTGGCCGCGCGGCAGGAGGCGCGCGCCCGGCACGTGGCCTTCCTCGTAGGCGTCGCGCTCCCGCACGTCGAGCACGACGAGCTCGCTCGCGCCCGCCTCGACGCGCGCCTTCAGCTCTTCCAGCGACATGAACGGCACGGTCGCCGCCGCCTCGGCGAGGAACTGCGCGACGGTCTTGCCGCCGCTCATGTTGGTGCGCAGCGCCTCGGTGAGATGCGTCGGCATCGACAGGTTGAGGCCGCGCATCATCTCGACGAACGCGGGGCGCTCGCGCTGCTGCAGGCGCGGGTTGCCGGCGAGCTCCTGCGCGATCGTCGAGTGGCCCTCCTTCTTGTAGTCGTGGGCGGGATACACCGCGAGCGCGGGATCGAGCTTCAGCAGGCGGTCGAACAGGCTGTCGTAGAGCGCGTCCGGATCCCCGGTGGGGAGATCGGTGCGGCCGGTGCCGCCGATGAGGAGCGTGTCGCCGGTGAAGACGCGATCCTCGGCGACGAGGCACATCGAGTCGCGCGTGTGGCCGGGCGTGTGCACCACGCGCAGCCGGAGCTTCCCCACGACCAGCATCTCGCCGTCGTCGAGGCGCATCTGCACGAACGGCGCCGGGCTCGCGCGATGCATCACCACCGGCACCTCGAGCCGCCGCGCGAGCTCGCGCGTGCCGGAGAAGTGGTCGGCGTGGGTGTGCGTGTCGATCAGGTAGCGGATGCGCAGGCTTGCGCGCGCCGCGAGCGCGAGGTAGCGGTCGACCTGGGCGAGCTCGGGGTCGATCAGCGCCGCCGCGCAGGTGTCGGTGCAGCCGACGAGGTAGGACTGGCACCCGCCGGTCGCGATCTGCTCGAAAATCATGCTGGTGCCTCCGTTTCGGTTCCCGTTTCAGTTCCCGCTTCAGTTCCTCGCGGCGGACCAGCGCAGGGGCTGGTAGCCGTGGACGTCCGACTCGCCGCTCATCCTGCCCGCTTCGACCCGGCCGCGGTAGTGCCGCGCGCTGCCGTCGACGTCGAACGCGACGAAGCCGATCTCGGTGCCGCGCAGCCGCGCGCCGATCACCGGGACCGCGCGGCCCGCGCGCTCGCCGCGCGCGGCGATCTGCTGGCGGACCTGCTCGAACGTCACCTTCAGCGCGTCGCCCGCCGTCGTCACGGTCCAGGGGCCCCGGACGTCGGCCGGCACGACCCAGAGATAGCCGTCGCGGCCCTCGACGCGGAACGTCTCGTCGGGCTCCCAGTCCCCCAGCGTGAAGTGATGCGACACCACGCGCGTTCCGGCCTTCAGGCCGAGGAGCCGCGGCCTGAGCTTCGTCATCACCCCGGGGCTGATGTAGAGCGCGACCACGGTCGCGGCCGAGAGGTCGAACTCGAAGAGGTCCTGCCGCACGAAGCGCGCGCGATCGGCGACGCCCTGCGCCTTCGCCGCCTCGATCGAGAGCCGCACGAGGTTCTCCTCGAGCTCGACGCCGACCGCCCGCGCGCCGAAGTGCTTCGCCGCGTAGACCGGGATCCGGCCGTCGCCGGCGCCGAGGTCCACCACGACGTCGTCCGCGGTCACGTCGGCGGTCTGCAGCATGCGCCGGATCATCCGCTCCGGCGTCGGGACCCACACCGAGTCCTTGCTCACCTGGCCGACGTGCGGCAGCTCCTGCGCCGGCGGCTGCGCCGCGGCCGCGCCAACGGCGAGCGACGTCGCCGCTGCGACCAGGAGGGCGCGCAGCTTCTCCATGGCGCCCCGCTCCATTCGGTTGTCACGATGCGAGGGGCCACAGCCCCTCGCGCTCCCCAATCTCGCGAAACCCGCTGCCTTCGGCATCGTGTTTCCCCTCAGTCGGCGCGGAACCGCCGCAGGACTTCCGGGTCCGGATCGGCGCCGAGCCCCGGCCCGCGCGGCAGCGCGAGCGCGCCGCGCACCGGATCGAGCGCCGCACCGTACAGCTTCGCCTCGGGCCACAGGTAGAAGAGCTCGAAGCGGGCGTCCGCGCGCGCGGCGAGGAGATGGAGCGTTGCGAGGGCGCCCGGTCCGAAGTAGGGCGAGTGCGGCGCGACCCGCACGCCGCGCGCGTCGGCGAGCGCCGCCACCTTCAGGAATTCGGTGATGCCGCCGACCTTGGTCACCGACGGCTGCGCGAACGCGACCGCGCGCTCGTCGAGCAGCGCCGCGAACTGGGTCGCGAAGCAGAAATTCTCGCCGGCGGCGATCGGGACGCCGCTCGCCTCGCCCACCGCGCGGAGTGCGCGGAAGTCCTCCGGTGGGAACACCGGCTCCTCGAGCCATTCGAGGTCGAAGGCGCGGAAGCGCTGCGCCGCCGCGATCGCGTCGGCCGGCGTCCACTCGCAGTTCACGTCGACCGTGAGCGGGATCTCCCGCGGCACCACGTCGCGCGCGGCGGCGATCGCGGCGTCCTCGACCTCGTGCAGCTTGATCGAGCCGAAGCCTTCGCCGAGCGCGCGGCCGCAGTACTCGCGGACGAGCTTCGGCTCGCCGTAGCGGAGCAGGCTCGCATAGCAGGGCACGCTCGTCCGCTGCGCCCCGCCGAGGAGCGCGTGGAGCGGCTTCCCCGCGACCTTCCCCGCGATGTCCCAGAGCGCGATGTCGAGCCCGGAGATCGCGAACACCGTGATGCCGTAGCGGCCGAAAAGGTGGAGATCGCGCTGGAGCTTCGCGTGCAGCCCGGCGATGTCCGCTGCGTCGTGCCCGACCGCGATGCGCGCGACCATGCCGTCCACCGCCGCCGCGACCGCGCGCCGGCACGAGTACGCGAACGCGTCGCCCCAGCCGACGATGCCGTCGTCGGTCTCGACCCGGACGAGGCAGAAGTCGAGCGCGCGCCACTCGGTGCCGGCGAGGCGCCGCGCGCCGCCGTAGGTGAACGGGATCGAGAGCGAAACGGCTTCGACGCGGGCGATCTTCATCGGGGCCTCCTGGCGGGCGGATTCTATTCCGGGCGGCGCGCGGAGTTATGATCCGTCGGCCACCACGCCGGGAGACGCCGCATGAAGACCGTCCAGATGACCGCCGCCGAGATCGCCGAGCGCACCGCGCACTTCGATTCGCTCCAGTCGATGTCCACCATGAAGGACAACGACCGCGTCGCGCAAGCGGCGAAGGACATCATCTTCGCGCGCCGGATCATGCCGATCGTGCTCGAGCGCACGAAGAACCCGTTCGGCGACGCCGCGGCGATCTTCGGCGCCGGCGGCCTCACGATGAACATCTCGGTGTGCCCGCCGGGGCAGGGGCCGGGCCTGCACTGCCACCACCAGACCTACGAGACGTTCTTCGTGCTCGAGGGCGCGTTCGAGTTCCACGTCGGCGACCGTGGCGAGGAGAAGGTGCGCCTCGACAAGTGGGACACGTTCTCGTGCCTGCCCGGGGTCTGCCGCGGCTTCGTCAACGTGCACGACCGGGACAGCGTGCTGCTCACCGTGATCACCGGCGAGGTGCACGCGCGCGACGACGTCACGCTGCCGCCGGTGATGGCCGAGCGGCTCGAGGCGATCCAGCCGGGGGTAGTGCCGGAGTTCCAGGCGATCGGGCTCGCCTTCACCGCCGGGCTGGAAGAGGAGCGCGCGCGCTAGCAGCCCGTTCCCGGCCGCGGCGCGCGCGGCCGGTCGGCGCGCCCGCCCCGTTCGCGTAGGCCGCGGCGGCGTCGGCCTCGAGCAGGGTCAGCTCGACGTGCACCAGGTGGTTCAGCATCGCGGCGTGCGCGGCGGCCGCGTCGCCGCGCTCGACGCAGGCGAGGATGGTGCGCTGGTCCGGCAGGGTCATCGACTGCCGGTTGGTGAGCCGGGTGCGCTCGCTAGGCGCCGGCTTCGCGCTCGAGCAGCGCGCGCTTGCGCTCGATCCCCCAGCGGTAGCCGGCGAGGCCGCCGTCCGTGCGCACGACGCGGTGGCACGGGATCGCAATGGCGATCCTGTTCGAAGCGCACGCGTGCGCCACCGCCCTGACGGAATCCGGCGCGCCGATCCGCCGCGCGATCTCGGTGTAGGTGGCGGTCGACCCGGCGGGGATCCTGCGCAGCGCCTGCCAGACCCGCTGCTGGAACGCGGTGCCGCGGACGTCGAGCGGCAGGTCGGCGCCGGTGCCGGGCGCCTCGACCAGGCCGACGACCTGCGCGACGACCCGCTCGAACGCGCCGTCGCCGCCGGTCAGCTGCGCGCGCGGGAAGCGCGCCTCGAGCTCGCGCACCAGGCCGGCGGGGTCGTCGCCGAGCTGGATCGCGCACACGCCGCGTTCGCTCGCCGCCACCAGGATCGCCCCGAGCGAGCACTGCCCGACGGCGAACCGGATCACCGCGTCCTTGCCGCCGGCGCGATAGCGCGCCGGCGTCATGCCGAGCACGCGGTCGGACTCCGCGTAAAAGCGCCCGTTCGAGCCGTAGCCGGCGTCGTAGAGGGCCGCCGTCACCGAATCGGCGCGACCGAGCGCGTGGCGCACGCGCTGCGCGCGGTGGGCGGCGGCGTAGGCCTTCGGCGTCAGGCCGGTCGCCGCCTTGAACAGGCGATGCAGGTGGAAGGGGCTCATCCGCGCGCGCCGCGCGAGCTCCCCGAGCGTCGGTGCGCGCTCGGCGGACTCGATGTAGCGGCAGAGCTCCGCGACCCTGGCCGCCTGGCGTGCCGCGAGCGGGAGCTCGCCGGGCCGGCAGCGCTTGCAGGGGCGAAACCCGGCGCGCTCCGCGTCGGCTGCGGTTGCGTGGAAGGCCACGTTCTCCGGCTTCGGCGTGCGCGCGGCGCACGAGGGCCGGCAGTACACGCCGGTCGTCCGGACCGAATAGAAGAAGCGGCCGTCGGCGGCGGCGTCGCGGGCGGCGACGGCGGCCCAGCGCGGGTCGCTCGCCGTCGCGGCGGCGAGCAGCTCGTTCCTGGCGATCATGTTCACTTTGCGTCCTCTCGGGTGCCGGGTGGATGAGCGCACTCTAGCGGTCGCGCTCGACGAGGACACTCCGGGCCTTGCTTTCGAATCCGGGATCAGCCGGCCTTCCTGAAGGTGAGGTTGATGCGGCGGCTGCCGAGGGCCGGATGATGCGCCGGTTTGAGCGCGAGCACGCCGTGGAAGCGCATCCGCGCCGGCCCGCCCCAGACGACGACGTCGCCGTGGACGAGCCGCACGCGCGCGACCCGGTCCGCCCGCTTCGCGCCGCCGAAGACGAACACCGCCGGGACGCCGAGCGACACCGAGACGATCGGCGCGGTGAAGTCGCGCTCGTTCCGGTCCTGGTGCAGGGTGAGCCGCGCGCCCGGCTCGTAGCGGTTGACCAGGCAGGCGTCGGGAACGAACCCGGCGAAGCCCGCCGCCGCCGCCGCGTCGTGCGCGAGCCGAAGCAGCGCGGCCGGCATCCGCGGCCACTCGCGGCCGCTCGCGGGATCGATCCGGTCGTAGCGATACCCGGTCCGGTCGCTCACCCAGCCGAGCGCGCCGCAGTTCGTCAGCGCGACCGACATCCGGAAGCCGCCCGGCGTGACCATGTGACGGAACGGCGCCCGCGCGGCCACGCCGCGGACTGCCGCGAGGAGCGCGGCGGCCGCCGGTCGGGCGAAGCCGCGGAGGATCGCCGCGCCGGGGCCGAGCGGCTCGATCCCGTCGCATGCTTCGAAGAGATCCTCGTCCGCGCCGGCGGCGCGCGCGCGCGCAGCGACGGTCATGCGGCGTCGTGAAAGAGGATCCCGAGCGCGAAGCGCTCGCCGGAGCGCAGCCGGCTCACGCCGTGGCGGAGCGTGGTGCGGTAGCAGCCGCGCGCTCCGGCCACCGGCCGGTGCCGCACCGCGAAGACGACCGCGTCGCCCTGCGCGAGCGGCACGACCTCCGGCCGCGACTGCATGCGCGGGCGCTGCTCGGCGAGCACGAACTCGCCGCCGGTGAAGTCGCGTCCCGGCTCGGACAGGAGGAGCGTGGCCTGCAGCGGGAACACGTGCTCGCCGTAGAGATCCTGGTGCAGGCAGTTGTAGTCGCCCGGGCCGTAGCGCAGGAGGAGCGGCGTCGGGCGGCGCTGGCCGGCCGCGCGGCAGCGCTCGAGGAAGCCGTCGAGCCGGGCGGGATAGCGGATGTCGGTGCGGAGCGCCTCGTTCAAGCGGTTCGCGATCGGCGCGAGCAGCGGGTACAGCGCGGTGCGCAGCGCCGCGACGATGGCCGGCAGCGGGTACTCGAAGTACTTGTACTCGCCGCGCCCGAAGCCGTGGCGGGCCATCACCACCCGGCTGCGGAAGCGGGCGTCGTCGGCGTACAGGCCGGCGATCGCCGCGCACTGCGCCGGGTCGAGCAGGCGCGCGATCGTCGCGTTGCCGCGCTCGTCGAGATCGCGCGCGGCGGCCGTCCAGTCGGTGCGCCCGAGACGCGCGGCGAGCGGGCCCCCGGACGCGGGGGCGAGGACGGCGGCAGTCATGCCGCGAACTTAGCAGGCGCGGGCGTGGCTCGCCCGCCGGTTCTTGCGCCGCAATCCGCGCCGGGCGCGCCACGGCAATCCCGGCCCGCGGGCAGGCAGGGCCGAGG
>Ga0187892_10003961_pt1 | contig 25915 bp, 27 predicted proteins | sample MA1701073metaG_FD_139345 | JGI IMG/M metagenome (GOLD analysis project Ga0187892, IMG submission 139345) | Bio-ooze microbial communities from a basaltic lava cave in the Kipuka Kanohina Cave System on the Island of Hawaii, USA - MA170107-3 metaG ... | reverse complement strand
GTGGGGGGGGCTAGTAGTTCAGAGGGGCGTCGAGGTCGGGGGCGGGGCGGGCCGCCACCTCGGATCGCAGGTGGCGGGGCGGGCGGGTCCCGCAGAAGCGGCAGCGCGCCGTCGAGATGTTGGAGCCCTCGCATTGGCACGCCCACAGCACGTCGAGCCCGCGAACGATCTCCTGCAGGCGGCGGCGCCGGCGGTTGCTCATGGCCCGTTCGTCGGCAGCGGGGCCCCGATGCTGAATGGGTCGAACGCCCTGGGCCCCGGCCGCCTCAGCCGCAGCGGGTGACGGTGACGGGGCGGGTGCCCGAGACGGTGGCGCCGCCGCCCACGGCGCGGGCCCACGTGCGCAGGGCGTTGACCAGCTCCGTCGTGTCGCGGCTCGAATCCATGACGATGTTGGCCCGCACGCACGTCTGGGCACCCCTGGTCCAGGCCACGTAGCCGTCGTTGCCCCAGCCGTTGGCGGCCTGGAGGGCGAGGCCCCTCGTCATGGCGGTGTCGAGGATCTGGATCAGGCCCAGCTCCCCCAGCCTGCCCTCCTGGACGACGGGGCCGTCGGCCCGGGGCGGGGCGACGGCCGCCTCCCGCTCGCCGGCCAGGAAGCGGTCGGGGTGGATGATGTGTTCGGTGTTGGTGGGCGAGGCGCGGAAGGCCTCGTCGAGGCGGGCCGTGCCGCCCGCTTCCACCAGGGCCATGACGAAGAAGGGGCCGACGGCGTAGGGGAAGGCGCCGAACTCCTCGAACACGCTGAGGTCGGGCTGGTCCTCGACGTCGTGGGGGACGTCCTCGAACAGGCCACCCTCCTCGGCGTCGATCGCTTCCTGCTCCGCTGGCGGCCGGGAGTCGTACCACTGCATCTCGACCCATGTGGCGCTGCCCTCGGTCAGGGCGTCGAAGGCGGGCGAGGCCTCGTCGTCGAGATCGGGCCGGAACAGGTCGAAGTGCTGGTCGTCGAGGGCGTGGGCCAGCTCGTGGACCAGCACCTGCTTCAGGAAGGGCGTGGGCGATATCCCGCGGGCGTACAGGACCTTGGCCTCAGTGTCGTAGAAGCCCAGGATGTGGGGCAACTGGTCCTCGAATACGGTCTCGATGTCGACGTCGCCGTCGACGAGGGCGAGGGCCCGTAGCACGCCGAGGGCGGTGTCGCCGTCGAACGCACCCTCCTCCTCCCCCGCCTCGAAGTCGCCCCGCAGCCTGGCGTCGAAATCGGTCGACGAGAGCAGCTCGACCTCGGGCCGGGCCTTGAAGCGCAGGCCCCGGGTCTCCTCGACGAAGCCGATGAGCTCGGGCAGGGCCGCCTCGAGGGCGCGGCGCTCGGCCGAGGGCACCGTCTCGGTGGGGGGCCCGGTGGAGCCGCCGGCGGCGGGCTTGGGATCGTCGCGGCGGGCGACGACCACGGCGGCGTCGCCGGCCAGCAGGCCCACGATGGCCAGCGCGAGAACCCAGTTGGTGAGGCGTGACCCCGCCGTCGTCGTCATCATCATCAGCCTCCTGGCCGCGTCGTCGTCGTCATGTGTATCGGATGGACAGGGCAGCGGCTGAACCGGGAGTGTCGGCGCGAAACTGGGGGCCGTGCCCGGCCTTCCCCTGCGGCCCCGCTGGTACCCGGCGACACCGGGGCTGGTGCGGCGGACCGCCGCCGACTACTCCCCCGCCGAGCGGAGGGCCCGTGGCTCCCGCACGTGGCTGACCCAGGCCGGCCTCGACCTGCGCCCCGAGCACCCTCGGCTCGTGAGCTCGTCGGAGGGGCGTATCGAGGGGCTGCTGCTGACGGTGCCGGCCTACGCGGTGGAGTCGCCGCCGCTGGCGGCGGTCTACGCCAGCCTGCTCGACGCCCTCCGGCCGGAAGTGGCGCTGACCGTCCTCACCCACGAGTCGGTGGCGGCCGAGGTGGCGGGGTGGCGGGGGGACCGCGACGGCGCGGTGCTGGGCGTGGAGGACCACCTGCTCTTCTCGGTCTGGGCCGAGGACGGGTACGTGATGGTCACCGACGGCGACACGCCCGCCCGCACGTGGTTCGTCGAGCCCTACGCCTTCCCCCGCTACGGCGACGGCCTGGTGGCCGAGCTGGTGGCGAACGGGACAGGGCTGGGCAAGGCCCAGGCGCCGCTGTACTTCCAGGGCGGCAACGTGCTGATCGGCGACGACTTCGTGCTGCTGGGCGCCGACTACCCGGCCGAGTCGCTGGACTACGTGGGCGACGTGCTGGCGCCGGCGCCCGGCGAGGCGCCCGCCGATCTGGTTCGGCGGCTCTACTCCGAGTACCTCGACACCGGCCGGCGCCTCCACTACGTGGGCAGCACGATCCCTGTGCCGGCGGAGGCGGCCCGCACGGTGACGATCGACGGCGAGGAGTGGACCGAGATCGTCCACACCGGGAACGAGGCGGGCACCGTGCAGCCCGTGTTCCACATCGACATGTTCGTCACCCCCGCCGGCCGGGGGGCGGACGGGCGGTTCCGGCTGCTGGTGGGCGACCCGCGGCTGGCAGCCGACCTCCTCGACGAGCCGGTTGCCCCCCACGCCATGCGGGAGGTGTTCGACTCGATCGCGGCGGTGCTGGGACGGCTGGGCTTCGACGTGATCCGCAACCCGCTGCCACCGGCCTACGTGGACGACCCCGACCAGCGCTTGCGGGTCTGGTACTTCGCCACCGCCAACAACGCCCTGGTGGAGCCGGGACGGGTGATCCTGCCGACCTACGGCCACGGGGCGTGGGAGCACCTGGACGCGGTGGACCGGGCCAACGCCGAGCTGTGGAGGTCCCTGGGCTACGAGGTGGCCGAGCTGGCCGACTGCCACCCCCTGGCCGAGGCCCTGGGGTCGGTGCACTGCATCAAGAAGTACCTGGGACGCGGGTGATCGAGCGTGGTAGGCCGTTGACGGTAAGCCGGCCCGTCGTGCGCCATGGACATCAGCCACCCGGCGGCGTGGCCGCCGAAGCGGGGATCAGCGGCCTCCTACGGCGGGGGGCGTAGGGCCCGATTGCGCCCGGCGGCGGATGCGCCCCGCCCGGTCCGGCCGTACGGTGAGGAGGTGAGCCTGCCGGCCCGGCTGCGCCGTTCGGACGTGGTGGACGGCGTGGTGGCGGCGGCTCTGGCCGCCGCCATCTGCGCCGTCACGTCCCAGTTCCCGCCCGAGGAGGGGGGGCGGCCGGTCGACGCGTTCACCTACCTGTGCGTGGCGGTGGCGGCGGGGGCCCTGGCCGGGCGGCGGCGGTGGCCCGTGGGGGTGCTGGCGGTGGTGACCGGCGCGCTGGTCGCCTACCTGCTGCGCGACTACCCGGGCGGGCCCGTCTACGTGACGTTCTTCGTCGCCCTCCACACCATGGCCGCGTCCCGGGAGCTGCGGCGGTCGGTGCCGGTGGCGGCGCTGGCGACCGGGGTGGTGATCGGAGGCGGGCTGCTGCGGACGGGGGGCGTCCACCTCATCTGGGCCCAGGTGGCGCTGGCTGGCTGGACGGCGGTGCTGATCTTCTGGGCCGAGGCCACCCGCAACCGGCGGGCCTACCTGGCCGGGCTGGAGGAGCGGGCCCGGCGGCTGGAGGAGACGAGGGAGGAGGAGGCCCGGCGGCGGGTGGCCGAGGAGCGGCTGCGCATCGCCCGGGACATGCATGACGTGGTGGCCCACAGCCTGGCCTCGATCAGCGTGCAGTCCGGGGTGGCGGCCCACGTCCTGGACAAGCACCCCGAGCAGGCCCGCGACGCGCTCGTGGCCATCCGCCAGACGTCCAAGGAGGCCCTGGACGACCTGCGGGGCACCCTCGGCCTCCTGCGGGAGGGCGAGGAGGCGGCGCCCCGGGCGCCCGCCCCCCGCCTGGACGGCCTGGAGCCGGTGGTGGAAACGGCCCGCCGGGCCGGTCTGGCGGTCGACGTGGTCGTGTCCGGGGAGCGGCGGGCCCTGCCGCCGGCGGTGGACGCGGCCGCCTTCCGCATCGTGCAGGAGTCGCTGACCAACGTGGTGCGCCACGCCGGGGCGTCGGCAGTGCGGGTGGTGGTGACGTACGGGCCGGAGGCCGTGGAGGTCGAGGTGACCGACGACGGGCGGGGCGGCGACGGGGGCGGTGATGCGGGGACGGGCGCAGGCCATGGCCTGCGAGGGATGCGGGAGCGGGCGGCGGCGGTGGGCGGTGAGGTGGAGGCCGGTCCTGGGGGCGGGGGCGGGTTCCGGGTGTGGGCCCGGCTGCCGGGCGAGGCGCCCGTGCGGGAGGGGGCGTGATCCGGGTCGTGCTGGCCGACGACCAGGCCCTGGTGCGGGCCGGGTTCAGGGTCCTCCTCGACGCCGAGGACGACGTGGAGGTGGTGGGCGAGGCGGCCGACGGGGAGTCGGCGGTGGCGATGGTGGCCGGCACCAGGCCCGACGTCGTCCTCATGGACATCCGCATGCCGGGCGTGGACGGCCTCGAGGCGACCCGCCGCATCGCCGACGACACGGCCCTGGCGGGCGTGAAGGTGCTGATCCTGACCACCTTCGAGGTCGACGAGTACGTGTTCGAGGCCCTGCGGGCGGGGGCCAGCGGGTTCCTCGTCAAGGACACCGAGCCGGTCGAGCTGCTGCGGGCGGTGCGGGTGGTGGCGGCGGGCGAGGCCTTGTTGTCGCCAGGGGTCACCCGCCGGCTGATCGCCGAGTTCGTGTCCCGGCCCGACGGAAAGGTGGTCTCCCCCTCGTCACTGCCGCTGCTCACCGATCGCGAACGGGAGGTGGTGGCGCTGGTGGCGGCCGGTTTGAGCAACGAGGAGATCGCCGAGGAGCTGTTCGTCAGCCCCGCCACCTCCCGCACCCACGTGAGCCGGGCCATGATCAAGCTCAACGCCCGCGACCGGGCCCAACTGGTCGTGCTGGCCTACGAGTCGGGCCTGGTCACCCCTGGGTCGCGCCGCCCGCCGCCGAGCTGACGCCCGCCTCGAACACGCTGAAGCGCGTGAGAAGGGCGCCGCCCAGGATGGCGGCGGCACCGGTGCGGGCGAGGGCGGGGCGGTCGCCGGTGGCGACCAGGGCCGCGCCGGTGGCGGTGAGGGCCTTGGCCGCCCGGCCCAGGGCGGCGGCCCGGCCGTGGTGGTAGGGCGAGCCGGTCGTGGGGCCGAGGCGGCGTTCCATGACGGCGGTGGCGGCCAGCTCGGCGGCGGCGCCAGCGCCGGCGAGGGTCCGGGCAGAGGCGGATTCGGCCCAGGGGGCGAGCAGGGTGGCAGCCGCGCCCCCGCTGGCGGCGGCACTTGCGGCGAACACGAAGGGCAGCTCGCGGTAGGCGTCGTGCCAGGCGGGGACGGCGGTGTCGGCCACCAGCACGGCCGTGTAGGTGGCGATGGTCGGGCCCAGGACGGCGGCCACCGGCTCCGCCCCGCGGCCGAGGCTGGGCAGCCGGCCGGTGAGGTCGGACACGGTGGCGGCGGTGGTGGCGGCGCCGAAGGCGGTGAGAAGCCACGTCCCCACGCTCATGGGCGACGTGACCTTGGCCACCCGCAGCATGTTGAGGAAGCGGGCGGGGCGGCCAAGGTCCTCGATCAGGAAAGCGGCGCTGGCGGCCACGGCGGCCGAGGAGGTGGCCAGGGCGGTGCGGGCCAGGCGGTGGCGGCCGGTGCGGCGGGCGGCATAGGCCAGGGTGGAGGACGAGGCGGCCAGCCCGCCGGTGAAGAAGTAGGCGGGGATGGGCCAGCGCCAGGCCGGCGCCTTGAGGACAGGCCGGCCGTAGTAGCCGCTCATCTTCTGCGGGCGAAGGCGGCGGCGATCCCGCCGGCCAGGGCGAGGGCGGCGGCGGCCGCCGCCCGCCACATGGCGGGCAGGTCGCGCGTGGTGACCACCGGATCGGGCGGAAGGCCGTAGACCTCGGGTTCGTCGAGCAGGAGGAAGAAGGCGCCCGCCCCCTCGATGCCGTCGCCGGCGTCGTGGAGGTAGAGGCGGGCATCGGCCACGCCGGCGCGGTGGAGGTCGTCACAGCGGGCGCCGGCCCTCGTCCGCAGGTCGTCGAGCGGGCCGAACTGGATCGAGCCGGTGGGGCAGGCGGCGGCGCAGGCGGGCTGCATCCCCCCCTTCAGGCGGTCGTAGCAGAGCGTGCACTTCCAGGCCCGGCCGTCCTCCTCCCGCTTGTCGATCACCCCGAACGGGCAGGCCGAGACGCAGTAGCCGCAACCGTTGCACACGTCGGACTGCACCACCACCGACCCGAACTCGGTGCGGAACAGCGAGCCGGTGGGGCACACGTCGAGGCAGGCGGCCCGGGTGCAGTGCTTGCACACGTCGGAGGACATGAGCCAGCGCACGCCGCCGCCCGCGTTCGCCCCGGTCGGCTGTTCCACGAAGGCCACGTGCCGCCACGTGTTCGCGCCCAGGGCGCCGGTGTTGTCGTAGGACGAGGCCAGGAAGTGCAGCCCGTCGTCGGGCACCTCGTTCCACTCCTTGCAGGCCACCTCGCACGCCTTGCAGCCGATGCAGATCGACGTGTCGGTGAAGAAGCCGACCCGGCGGGGCGCCGTCATGCGATGCCCGCTCGCCGCCGGTAGCCGTCGACCAGTTGCAGGAGGCCCTCGCCACGGGGTCGGCGGCCGGGGCGGATGTCGCAGGTGGCGGCCTTGACCTCCTGGATGTGGGCGTTGGGGTCGAGGGCCAGGGGGAACAGGTCGTTGGCCGAGTCCCCCCTGCTCAGGCCCCGGTTGCCCCAGTGGTAGGGCAGGCCGACCTGGTGGAGGGGGCGGCCCTGCACGACGAGCGGCGCCAACCGGTCGGTGACCAGCACCCGGGCCTCGATGGCGGTGCGGGCGGTGACGATCGTCGCCCAGCCCCCGTGCTCGAGCAGCCGCTCGGCGGCCAGGGCCGGGCTGACCTCGCAGAACATCTCCGGCTGGAGCTCGGACAGGTAGGGCACGAAGCGGGACATGCCCCCGGCGGTGTGGTGCTCGGTGAGCCGGTAGGTGGTCATCACGTAGGGGAAGACGGAGGACTGGGGCGGGTGGTAGCGGTTGCGGCGGCGGGCGAACGTCTGGCGCACGGGGTTGGCCTGCTGGCGGTAGAGCGGATTGGCGAAGGGCGACTCCTGGGGCTCGTAGTGGGTCGGGAGGGGCCCGTCGACCAGACCGGTGGGGGCGAACAGCCACGCCTTGCCGTCGCTCTGCATGACGAAGGCGTCGTCGCCGCCGAGGGCCTCGGGCCCCGTGGCGCCGGGCGGGGGCAGGTGGTCGGGCGCCACGTCGGCCCGGCAGTCGGGGACGTCGTGGCCCGTCCAGCGGCCGGCCTCCCCGTCCCACCACACGTAGCGCTTGCGCTCCGACCACGGCGCCCCCGACGGGTCGGCCGAGGCCCGGTTGTACAGCAGGCGGCGGTTGGCGGGCCAGGCCCAGCCCCACTCCGACGCCACCGGGGATTGCTCGGCGGCCGGGGGGCGGCGCGCCGTCTGGTTGACGTCGCCGGCGAAGCAACCGCTGTAGATCCAGCAGCCGCAGGCGGTCGAGCCGTCGTCGCGGAGGTCGTCGAAGCCCGCGAGGGCGCGGCCGTCGGGGCCGATCCCGTTGATCTCCCGCAGGACGGCCTCGGCGCTGGGCTCGTCGTGCGGCCCGAACGTGGGGTACGACCACGTCAGGTCGAGCAGGGGCCGGTCGCGGGGGTCGGTGGAGGCGGCCAGCCTCTCCTTCACCCGCAGGCCGAGGTGGTAGTAGAACCACAGCTCTGAGCGGCAGTCGCCCCGGGGCTCGACCGCTTTGGTGTGCCACTGGAGCAGGCGCTGGGTCTGGGTGAACGAGCCGTCCTTCTCGGTGTGGGCGGCGGCGGGCAGGAAGAACACCTCGGTGGCGATGTCCTCGGTGCGCAGTTCACCCGTCTCGATCTCGGGGGCGTCCCGCCAGAACGTCGCACTTTCGATCTCCACCAGGTCGCGCACGACCAGCCAGTCGAGGCGGGCCAGGGCGAGGCGGTGGAGCTTGGCGTTGGCCGACCCCACCGCCGGGTTCTCCCCGGCCAGGAAGTAGCCGTTGACCTTCCCGTCGGCCATGTCGAGGGTCGTGTGGTAGGCGGAGTGGTCGCCGGTGATGCGGGGCAGGTGGTCGAAGCAGAAGTCGTTGGCGGCGGTGGCGGCGTCGCCCCACCACGCCTTGAGCAGGCTGACGACGTAGGCCGAGGCGCTGCCCCACCAGCCCTTGGCCGTGGTGTTGGCGGCCACGTAGTCGGCCAGCGTGGCGTGGCGGTCGGCCTTCGGCATGGGCAGGTAGCCGGGCAGGAGGTTGTAGAGGGTGGGGATGTCGGTCGAGCCCTGGATGCTGGCGTGGCCCCGCAGGGCGAGGATCCCCCCGCCGGGACGGCCCACGTTGCCCAGCAGGAGCTGGAGGATGGCGGCGGTGCGGATGCACTGGGCGCCGGTGGTGTGCTGGGTCCAGCCCACCGAATAGACGAACGCTGTGGTGCGTTCCCGGCCCGAGTTGGCGCACACCGCCTCGGCCACGGCCAGGAACTGGTCCCGAGGCACGCCGCACACGTCCTCCACCAGCTCGGGGGTATAGCGGGCGAAGTGGCGCCTGAGGATCTGGAAGACGCAGCGGGGATGCTCGAGGGTGGGGTCGGTGGGCGGGTCGGGGGAACCGTCGGCGCCGTAGCCGAACGCCTCGGCCGCCGCCTGCGTGGGCGGAATGCCGCGGACGTACCGCCACGACGACGTGTCGTAGGAGCGGGTCTCGGCGTCCCACCCCGAGAACAGGCCGTCGAGGTCCTCGGTGTCCTGGTAGCGCTCGTCGACGACCGTGGCGGCATTGGTGTAGGCGGCCACGTACTCCCTGAACTCGCGCCCCGTCGACAGCACGTGGTTGACGAGGGCGCCGAGGAAGGCGATGTCGCTGCCCGCCCTGATGGGGACCTGGCGGTCGGCCATGGCCGACGTGCGGGTGAAGCGGGGGTCGACGTGGACGACCTGGGCGCCCCGCAGTTTGGCCTCCATCACCCACTGGAAGCCGACGGGGTGGCACTCGGCCATGTTGGAGCCCTGGATGACGATGCAGTCGGCGTTGGCCAGGTCCTGGAGGAAGGTGGTGGCCCCTCCCCTGCCGAACGATGCCCCCAGACCGGGGACGGTGGCGGAGTGTCAGATGCGGGCCTGGTTCTCGATCTGGACGGCGCCGAGGGCGGTGTACAGCTTCTTCATGAGGTAGTTCTCCTCGTTGTCGAGGGTCGCTCCTCCGAGGCTGGCGATGCCCATGGTGCGGCGGACGGGCGGGCCACCCGGGCCGTCGGTGTCCTGCCAGGTGGCGGCCCGGGTGGCGAGGACCCGGTCGGTGATCATCCCCATGGCGGTGTCGAGGTCGAGGTCCTCCCACTCGGTGGCGTAGGGCCGGCGGTACTTGACCGTGTGCTCGCGGGCCGGGCCGGTGACGAGCTGGCGGGTGGCCGATCCCTTGGGGCACAGCCGGCCGCGGGAGATGGGGCTGTCGGGGTCGCCCTCGACCTGCACGACCCGCTCGTCCCCCACCCAGACCCGCTGGGCGCACCCCACTGCGCAGTACGGGCAGATGGACGGGACGACCCGGTCGGCCGCATCCGTGCGGGCGGTGAGGGCGGCAGTCCGGCGCGAGCGGGCCGCCTCGCCCACGCCCAGCCGGTCGCGACCCAGGAGCTGGCGGGCCACGGGCCAGGAGGGGATGCGCACGCCCCACTCTGGCGCACCACGTGACCCCGGTGCCGTCCAGCGGCGGCGTTGGGACCGTAGACCGGGCATGCGACGCTCCCCGGCACTCTTCACGGAGCTCGACGCCGATGGGCGGTTCCACCGGGACAGCCTGCTCGGCCGGCTCTTCCACCTCGGCGCCGTGTCCTCCTACCGGGAGGTTTCGGCGACCGACAGCGTCCACGTGTCCGTCCTCCCCGGCAACCGGGTGAGCGTGCACATCGACCGGGTCTCGCCGCTGGTCGTGCGGGTCGGGCAACGGTGCCGGTACTCCGTGGCCCGCGCCGTCGTCCACAACGTCGTCCACCTGGGTGAGTGCCTGGGGCGCCTGCTGCGCCGGGAGCGGGGCCGCCACGCCTGCCACCTCGACTGCGAGATCGTGTGGGTGCCCGACTCCGAGCTGGACGAGGTCGAAGAGCCGCAGGGCGCCGTCGCCTGAGGGGCGCTACGGTCCGCTCGTGGCCGACCGCCCACCCGCCCGCCCCGCAGCCCTCACCGCGTCGGTCGTGTTCGGGGTGGTCGGCGCGCTGGTGCTGGCCATCGGGTTCGTGACGTCGAACACGCCCGTGCTGGTGCTGTCGGGCGCCGCCGGCTCGCTCTCGCTGATGTGCGCCCTCGTGTGGCGGTCGCAGCTGATCGACGCCTGGCGGGCCGAGCGCAAGGGCCGGCCCTCGGCCTAGGCCTCGAAAGGGGCCTCGTAGCGCAGCGTGCCCGAGCCGTCGAAGACCCGGATGGCCCGGAGGCGGTGGGCGGGTACGTCGAGCGTGGCGCCCAAGGTGCCGCCGCCGTCGGCCAGCTTGAGGACGCCCAGGGTGGCGGGCGTGCCTCCCCCGTCGGTGGTGACCTCCACCCGGTAGTCGGCGGTCCATTCCCGGGGGGCCTCCAGGGTGACGAACACCCACGCCTCGCGGTCGCCGTAGGCGAACGCCCGGCACGTGGCCCGTCCGCTGGCCGACACGGCCAGGGCGGTTCGGACGCCCTCGGGGGTGTCGTCGATGGCCCGGCCCACCGCCAGGCCGGCGGCGCCGGCCAGGAGCACGAGGGCGGCGGCCACCGCGACCCGCCCGATGCGCCCGATGCGCCCGAGGGGGCGGCTGCGGTCGTCGCCGCGCAGGAGAGGCTGCGGACCATCGGGGCGGTCGGCGCCGGCGGCCGACGTGGCCGCCAGCACGCGCGACTCGAAGCCGATCGAGGGCTCGAGCTCGGGAGCCAGGAGGAGCAGCGGGTCGGCGGCACCGGACAGCTCGTCGACCAGCCGGCGGCACGAGGGGCAGCGGGGCAGGTGGGACAGGGCCGACGCCCGTTCGGCGCCCGACACCGAGCCGAGCGCCAACTCGGCGGCCAGCGCCTCGACCTCGGGACAGCTCGCGTCATTCACTGCCCTCGTCCTCCCGCTGGGGGTTGAGGCTGACGCGGAGCTTCATCAGGCCTGAGCGGATGCGCGTCTTGGCCGTGCCCACGGGGATGCCCTCGGTCTCGCTGATCTCCTTGGCCGTCCGCCCACACAGGGCGGCCAACAGGAGGGCCCGGCGCTGGCCCTCGTTGAGGCCCCCCAGGGCCATGCGCACCCGGGCGACCTCGGCCTGGATCTCGGCCGTGGCCGCAGGCGACGACCTCGTCCCCTCGGCCGCCATGTCGAGCGACGACAGGACGCCGGGGTCGACGGGCTGGGGGCGCCGCATGCGCACCGCGTCGACGGCCAGGTTGCGGGTGATGGTCAGCAGCCACGTGGTGACCGTGCCCTTGCGCGCGTCGTAGGCGGGGGCGTGGCGCCAGGCCCGCAGGAACGCCTCCTGGGCCACGTCCTCGGCCAGGGCGGTGTCGCAGACGATGGCCCGGGCCAGCCCGCAGACCCTCGCCTGGTGGCGGCGGATGAAGGCGGCGGCGGCATCGGGGTCGCCCACCGCGTAACCGGCCAGGAGGGCGTCGTCGGGAGCCGCTCGCATCACCGGGGCCGATGCTACGCCCGCCCGGCCCAATCGTGAGGTCGACCGCTCCGCTAGCTTGGCAGCCGGTATGCCCCGACTCGAGATCGAGCTCACCAGTGCGCGCCCCGACGGCACCTGGACGTGGCGAGCGGCCGGCGCCCGCCAGCCCAAGGGCGCCCTCGACGGCGGCTTGCTGCCCGAGGGGTCGAAGGTCGGCGAGGTCGTGCGGGCCGAGGTGGTCGTCGACGTCGACGGCATGACCGTCACGTCGGTCCTGCCGGTGAAGGCCAAGAAGGCGGATGCCGGGCGGCTCGAGATCATCGGCCCGCCCCGGCCCGAGCGGCCCGACGTCACCGTGGAGCGGACGGGCAGGCCCAGCCGTGACGAGCGCGGAGACCGCGACCGCGATCGAGGGCCGCGGCGGGAAAGGGGCGAGCGAGGTGAGCGGGGCGAGCGCGGTGATCGGCCGCCGCGGCGGGACGAGCGCGGCGAGCGCGGCGAGCGCGGTGATCGGCCGCCGCGGCGGGACGGCGAGCGGGCCGGTGCCGGGGCAGGTGCCGGTGCCGGTGCCGGTGGGCCGCGACGGGAGAGGTCAGGTCCCAGCCGGCCGCCGGGCCAAGGCCGGGCGCCGGGCGGCGGGGACCGTCCGGAACGCAGCCGTCCCCCTCGTGACCGGTCGTCCGAGCGCACGGGGCCGCCGGCGGCGGCGAGGCCGCGTCCCAAGCGGCTGAGCGCGGGCCGGGCCCATCGTGAGGCGGTCATCGCCAGCCTGCCGCCCGAGCAGCGTCCCGTTGCCGAGCAGGTGCTGCGGGGGGGCGTGCCCGCCGTCCGCCACGCCATCGAGGAGCAGAACGCCGCGGCCCGGGCAGCGGGGGCGCCCGAGGTGCGGGCCGACGCTCTCGTGGCCCTGGCCGAGGGGCTGGTGCCCCGCCTGCGGGCGGCCGAGTGGCGTGACCGGGCCGACGCCGCCATCGCCTCGGTCGACGAGGTCGGGCTGCGGGACCTGCGGGCACTGGTCGTGGGCTCCGACGCCGCCGCCCGCGACGAGGAGAGCCGCGCGCTGGCCGGGCGCCTGCGCCGGGCCCTCGACGAGCGCAGCGCCAAGGAGCGCGACGCCTGGCTGGGCGAGATCGATGAGGCCCTCGACGCAGGACGGGTGGTGCGGGCCCTGCGGTCGAGCTGCCGCCCGCCCGAGCCGGGCGCCCGCTTCCCCTCCGAGCTGGCCGAGCGCCTGAGCGCGGCAGCCGGTGCGGCCATGGCCCCCGACGTCGCCCCCGACCGGTGGGCGGCGGTGCTGGAGGCGGTCACGTCCTCACCCGTGCGCAGGATGGTGAAGCCCGTGGGCCTGCCCGACCCGCCCGGCGACCTGCTCCACGCGGCGCGCCAGGCCGCTGACCGGGTCCCCGGCCTGGGCCCGCTGGTGGGAGCCGGCCCGCCCCCCGCCATCGGGGCCCGTCGCCCCGCGCCCCCGCCGCCCCCCCGTCCTCCCGCCGCCGGCCCGCCACCGCCTCCGCCCGCCGAACCGTCAACGAACGCGGGAAGTGATGTCGCTGGGTGACCTCTGAGGTCACCGGGAGACAACAGTTCAGGCGATCACGGAGACGATGCCGTGCTCGTGGAGGAACTCGGCCAGGCCGTCGACCAGGCGGAGGTGAGGCACCTCGTCGAGCGCGACCCATGCCGCCTCGGCGGCGTCGCCGCCGGCGGTGGCGGCCCCCGGCTCGAGGACGGTCACCGCGAAGTCGAGGATCACGAAGTGGTGGTCGGTCGCGATGCGCTCCACCCAGCCGACGAGGCGGTCGCAGACGCCTTCGACGCCCGTCTCCTCCGCCAGCTCCCGGACGACCGCCTCGGCCAGGGTTTCGCCCGCCTCGACCCGGCCGCCGGGGATCGACCACTCCCCCGCCGCCGGGCCGCCCCCCCGCCGGACGAGCAGCAGCTGGTCGTCGGCCACGGCGATGGCCCCGACGCAGACCTCCGGTTTCACGGCTCCGGCTCCCGGGCCAGGGAGTGGTACATGACCAGCTTGCGGGCGGTGAAGCCCGACGTCTCGAAGAAGTTCTTGGTGTTGCGGTCGCCGGGCAGGGCCATGGCGTCCATGCCGGTGCAGCCGTGGCCGTCGCACCACCGGACCAGGTCGTCCATCATGGCCTCCCCCAAGCCCACGCTTCGGGCCTCGGGCTCGACGTAGATGTCGTCGACCACGCCGTGCACCGTGCCGTCGGCCAAGCGCTCGATGCGGGCCACCGCGTACCCCACCGCCACGCCGTCGAGAGTACCCACCAGGACGCGGGCATCGGGCGCCTCAAGGCAGCGGCGGAGGCCGTCCTCCAAGGGCTCGCGGCGGGCCTCCCGGCGCCGCCACACCTCGCCCCCCCGCTGCGGCCGCAGTTCGTCGATGGCCACGCGGGCCAACTGGGCCAGGCGAGGCAGGTCGTCGGCGGTGGCCAGGCGGGCCGCCTCCATGCAAGCGCCTAGTTCGTAGCCCGCAGCTGGGCGACCCGCAGGAGGACGGTCTTGCGGCCCCGCCCCGCCTGCTCGTAGGTCCGTACCGCCTCCAACTCCTCCGACGACAGGCCGGCCAGGCGCTGCACGACCTGGCTGGCCGACAGGCTGTCGTAGCCGGGAATGGGGAGGGCGTCGGCGTCGGGCGCGGGGGCTACGTCGGCGGGGGCCGCCACGCCGGGCGACGGCTCGGGGGCGGGGACGGGGACGGCCGCGCCGGTGGGCCCGGCCACGAAGTCGGCGGCGGGGGTGGTGGTGGTGGGGGGCGAGCCGGCCGCGGGGCCCGCCCGGCGTTCGAGCATGTCGTCGACCTTGCGGCGGCCCTGGGCAACGGCCATCTTGCCGACCGCGCGGGCCAGGTCGGACTGGCTCCCGACCTTCTCTCGCCCGTGGGCAGCCAGCTTGGGAAGCTCCTCGGCCGCCTTGAGGGCAAGCCCGAGGGGGGCGTAGAGCACGACGTCCAGCAGCCGGTCGAGGGGTCCCGTCACACGCAGTCCCGGCAGTACATCCGTTCGGGGTCGGCCAGTTGGCTCGCGTGCTTCACGAGGAAGCAGGACTGGCACACGAACTCGTTGGCCCGCTTGGGGAGGACCTTGGTGGAGGTGTCGCCCCGCTCGTCGGCCTCGGGGGCCTCCTCGTCCTCGCCGTCGTCGTCCTCGTCGATGGCGACCAGTCGGTCCTTGAGGATGACGTCGAGGCCGGCCTCCACGTCGTCGGGGTCGACGTCCTCGTCCTCGTCCTCCTCCTCGTCGTCGTCGTCGCTGGCGGCGGTGGCGGTGGCGGGCTCCTCGTCCTCGTCCTCCTCCTCCTCGTTTTCCTCCCCCTCGTCGGCGGCGCCGTCGTCGAGGTCTTCGTCGAGACTGTCGTCCTCCAGGATGTCATCGTCCTCGAGGGCTTCGAGGTCGACGGCGTCGGGGTCGTCGGGTTCTTCGATCTCTTCGAAGTCGTCGTCTGCCATGCGGGCGCGGGAGTGTAGACGACCGGGGGGACCTCGCCTACCGCCGTTGAACGGGGGACTCAGGGGACCGTTGGTGCCGTTCGGTAGCCCGACGCCGCCCGGCCACCCGGGCATCCGTGGGTTATAGGAACGTTCTCTACTTGGCCCCCTGTCCCCCTTCTGCCCATCCACCACCACCTCAGCGCCGGCGCGTGACAGCCACCTGTCGTACTCGGCGCTGAGGCCCACGACCAGAGGTGGGGGCTTCAGGGACAGGGGTAAGATTGGACAATCGAAGCGGGCCTGTCAACTCGCTCGGGCCGCTGAAACATACGCTCTGACCAGCCACTTTGCGCGTCAAGGCTGGTCAGGCGTTGTGCTCAAGCATTCGTTGAGACTTAGGTGCCGGAGGCGGCCCGGCGGCGGGCCTCGGCCCGCCGTTCGCCCTCGAGGCGTTCGAGCGACGACCCTTCGTGGTCGACAAAGGACATGGCGGCGGCGATGGCGCGGTGGCCGGCCCGCTCGGCGATGAGCCGGTGCATCTCCTGGCACACGCGGCGGTAGCCGGGGTGGCCCGACGGCTGGGTGCGCAGCTCGAGGAGGTGGAGGGCGGAGCGTGCATTGAGGTCGATGGCAGAGCGGACCCGGTAGGCGAGGGCGACGGCGTAGGCGGGCGAGGCAGGATGGTGGTCACCCAGCTCGTCCGCAAGGGCGTCGTGGAGGGTCGCCGAGGTGGCCATGGCCTCGGCATAGCGGTCGCCCAGCCCGGCGTCGGCCACGTCGGCGGGCAGCTCGTAGCCGTGGCGGGGGGTGAGGGGCTGCCACTGGATGGTGAGCATGCGGTGGCGCTGGAGGTCGCGGAAGGCGCCGTAGTCGCACAGGACGTCGAAGCGGTACGCCACCCGCTCCATGGCCCGGCCCGGCTTGTGGCGGCGGTTGCGCCGCTCCCCCACCCACGCGGCCAGCACGGCGTGGCGATCGCCGTCGGGCATCGACCGGGCCCGGGCCAGCAACTGGTCGTCGGGGAGTGAGCTGTGGGGGTAGAGGACGGCGGCCACCAGCTTGACCTCGGCATCGGGGTCCCAGTCGACGAGGCTGACGGCGGGGCGCTCCTCGGGCGCGATGCCCACCAGCAGCCGCTCGGCCACCTCGGCGGTGGCGGAGGTGGTGGCGGCCAGGTAGGCCGTCCACTCCCCGCCCCGGTCGGGCCGGTCGACCCGGGACAGAAAGCTGGGGATCACCTTGCGCAGCTCCTCCAGCATCAGCTCGGCGTAAGCCCGCGCCTCGACCAGGGGGTGGGCCCGCATGCGCAGGATGAGCTGCTCGTAGGCCTGGCCCGAGCCGTAGATGCCTACGTTGGAGAGGGCGGCGGCCGGCAGTAGCCCCCGCAGGGAGTCGAAGGCCTTGGCCCGGATGGCCCGGCGCCACACGAGGTCGGAGTCGGCCGCCTCCCGGGGGTGGCACTCCCGGTACCACTCGACCATGGCCGGGAGGAGGGCGGCGTAGGTCTCGAACAGGCTGTCGACGTCGGCCACGTAGCGGGTGCCGAGGGGCGACGAAAGAATCTCGGCGGGCCGGTGGTAGCGGTAGCGGCCCTCCAGGCGGGTGTCGTAGGCCAGGTAGCGGGTCGACTGCTCCAGGTAGGCCATGAGCCGGCCCCACTCCAGGACCTTGGTGAGCAGGTTGGACGCCTGCTCGCAGGCCAGGTGCACGCCGCCCAGCTGGGCTACCGAGTCGTCGCCGTACTCGAAGAACACCCGCCGGTAGAGGTCCTCGGCCCGGGCCAGGCCCACGGTGGCGTCGACCGAAGCATCGCCAGTGGTGTCCAGCTCCCCCACGAACTCGTCGAGGAACAGCCGCCGCAGGCTCTTGTGGGTGCGGGAGTAGCGGGCGAACAGCGCCCCCTTGACCACCTCGGGCAGGTTGACCAGGGCGAACACCGGCCCGTCGAGGTTGGTGACGTAGCGGCGGAGGACGTCCGCCTCCTCGTCGGTGAACTCCTCCTGCGCGTACGGGTGCACTATTCCCATCCCCCTCTGCCTCCATCCCCCCTCTGCCTGCCCGAGGTTAGGGGCCGGCGGCGAAGGCGGCGCGGATCTCCGAGGCGGCGCCGGGCTGCATCCACACGTCGACGGCGGTCATGGCCATGGCCGTGGCCGCCGCCACCACCGCCCGCTCGCCCTCGGCGGAGGCGGCCCACTCGGCGAACTCGGCGGTGTGGAGGGCCACGTCGGGTGGCGAGACGGCCACCATCGGGTGGATCGACGGGCAGGCCAGGCTGACGTTGCCCATGTCGGTGGAGATCGTGAGGCGTTCGCCCGGTGCCAGGTGGGGCACGGGGCGGCCGGACGCCTCGCTGTTGGCCCGGTACAGCTCCAACAGGGGCTCGTTGCTTCGCAGCTCGGAGTACTCGGGGCAGGTGGGGGTGACCGTGATGCCGCAGCCGGCGGCGGCCGCCCCCGCTTCCAGGCAGGCCCGCACCCGCTCCTTGAGCACCTGGAGCGAGTCGAGCGTGGCGGAGCGCACGTACCACTCCGCCACGGCGCGGGACGGGACGATGTTGGGCTTGCGCCCCGCCTCCAGGAAGACGCCGTGGACCCGCTCCTCGTCGGCGATGTGCTGGCGCAGGGCGGCCACGGCGTTGTAGCCCAAGACGGCGGCGTCGAGGGCGTTGCGGCCCCGCTCGGGGAAGGCGGCGGCGTGGGCGCCCGCCCCCTCGTAGTCGACCCGCCACGTGGCGATGGCGAGGACGCTGCCTTCGGCCCGGTCGACGCCTGCGGGGTGAGTCATCATCGCCGCGTCGACGCCGACGAACGCCCCGGCCTCGAGCATGCGGATCTTGCCCCCGCCCCCCTCCTCAGCCGGCGTGCCGAGGATCACCAGGCGGCCACCCGCCTCCTCGGCCACGGCCGCCGCGGCCAGGCCGGCGCCCAGGCCCATGGCGGCGATGAGGTTGTGGCCGCAGCCGTGGCCGATATCGGGCAGGGCGTCGTACTCGCACAGGATGGCCACCGTAGGCCCCGCGCCTTCGCCGGCCGAGGCGGCGAAGGCGGTGTCGACCCCGAAGGCCTTCCGCTCGACAGCCAGGCCGGACCCGTCGAGCTCGGAGGCGAGCAGCTCGGCGGCGAAGTGCTCCTCGTAGAGAAGCTCGGGCCGCTGGTGGATGGCCCGGGAGATCTCCCTCAGCCGCCCGGCCCGAGAGCGAACCTGCTGGGCGACTCGCTGCTTGGCGGTCTCGATCTCCACGCCGGCTGAGCCTACGGCCCCGCGGTCGTGAGATGGCCACCCGGATCTCCGCCGGATCGGCTGCGGGGCCTGTCATCATTCGCACGATGCGTTGAGTAGGCGACTGCTCATGACGTCCGGCCGAGCTGTCGGTACCGTCCCCTCGATGGCCCACCCTGTGGTCGAGCAACTGGCCGAGCCCTACGTGGTCGCCCTGGTGCTGGTGGCGGCGGATGTGGGCGTCGAGGGGATTGCCGCCCACCTCGACATCCCTTGCGCCTCGGTGCAGCCCCTGCTCGACCTGGCGCGCGCCAAGCTGGCCAGGGTGCTGGCTGACGAAGCGGCCGCGGGCCCGTGAACGCCCGGCCGGGGCGGTACCAGCGGCGGCTCCTGGTGCTGCTCTCCAGCGCCGGGTTCTTCGCCACTTACGACGCGTCGGTGCTCGCCTTGCTGCTGCCAAACATCCAGTCGGCGTTCGGCGTGGGAGAGGCGACGCTGGGCCTCGTCCGCATCCCCATCGAGCTTGGGCTGGTGGCGGCCCTCTTCCTCGCCCGCCTCGCCGATCGCGTCGGCCGGCGGCCGCTCCTGCTGTGGTCGATCATGGGGTACACGGCGGCGACGGTCCTCACCGCGGTGTCGTGGGACATCTGGAGCTTCGCCGCCTTCCAGTTCGCGGCGCGAGTGTTCGTGGGCAGCGAGCTGGCGGTAGCCGTGACGATGGTGGTCGAGGAGCTTCCCACCGGCCGCCGGGCTCGGGGGCTTGGCCTGCTTCTGGCGGTCGAGGCGCTGGGCACCATCGCCGTGGCCTTGCTGCTGGCCGCCGGTCTCCAGGAAACGGGGCTCGAGTGGCGGGCCTTCTTCCTCGCGGGTGTCGCGCCCCTCCTGGTGCTCGCTGTCTGCCGCCGGAGCATCCGCGAGACCGAGCGGTTCAACGCCACGCCCAGCGCCGCCAAGTCGGCCCGCTCGTCCTTGCTGGCCCCGTGGCACCATCCCACCCGGTCCACGCTGGTGGCCGTCGGCCTGGTGTACCTCTTGCGCTCGGTGCCGCTCTACGGCGCGGTGGCCTGGTGGGCCTACTTCGCGCAGCGGGAGCGGGGCTTCAGCGAAACCGACGTGGGGCTCACCGTCCTGACCGCCTACGGCCTCGGGTGCGCCGGCTACTACGTGTGTGGACGGCTGATGGAGCGGGTGGGTAGGAGGGCAACCGCGCTCCTCTACCTTCCGGTGGCCATCGCCTCGACGATCGCGCTGTTCCAGGTACGAAGCCCGGTGGTGGGCTTCGTGGCCCTGTTCCTCGCCGTCGCCACCGGCCTGGGGCTGCAACCGGTCCTCAGCGCCTTCGCCACCGAGCCGTTCCCGACCGATATCCGGGCCCAGGCGGCGGCGTGGGCCCGCAACGGCTTCGAGATCGCCGGCCTGGTCCTTGGGCCCGCGCTCGTGGGTGTGCTCGGCGACCACGTGTCAGGTCCCGTCGGCAGTGTGGGGGACGCCGCCAGCCTGCTCGCACTGGTGGCACTGCCCGCCCTCTACGTGGTCTGGCGCCACCTGCCCGAGACCCGGGGCCGCGAGCTGGTGGACGTCTCGGTCCCGTCGTCCCGGCCGAACGGCGACGCCAGCCCATGGCGCATGCGGGCGGCCGCGGTGGCCGCCGTCACGGTGCTGGCCGGCACCTTCGCCCTGCTGGTCGCCGGCCGCTCGGCTCTCCGGCCCGAAGGGCGAGCCGAGCGCTGGCTCGAGGCCGTCGCCGACACCGGGCGTCCCGGGGCCCAGGCCGACGCCCGCGCCCGGGCGGACGCCATCGGCGACCTCGAGGTGGCCGCTCCCCTGCGGGCGTGGGGCCCCGACCGCCGCGGCTACTTCGCGAGCCTGGAGGTGGGCCGAAGCCGGCGGGCGGGCGCAGAGGTGGCCGTCCCGTTCGGCGTGCGCCGCGACCACCACTTCCAGAGCGGGGTTGTGGTTCTGCGCCAGGAGGGAGGGACCTGGCGAATCGTGGCCCTCGGGCCCCGCCGCCCGGCACCCGAGGACCGGGTGCCGTCCGAGGGTGGGCCCGTCCCGGGCGGCGCAGCGGCATCTGCCTGGGTGGCGTCTGCCGCCGTCACCGGCCTCGTGGCTCTGGCCTGCGCCCTCGGGCTGTGGCGCCACACCACGAGGTAAAGCAAGAGCCACTCGCGGACGGCGGAAACCGCGACGAGGTCACGCATGGGCGAGTTGGTAGCGGCTGCTCGCCGTGTGGTCGTGGTGCCCACCGCTCGGGCAGGCGCCCCCGCCCTCGCCGTAGGCCAGGCCCTGGCAGCGGCTGCACCACCGCCAGCCGTCTTGGCCGGCGTCGCCGGCCTCCTCCAAGCTGATGACGTAGGACGCGCTGTGAGAGTGGTCGTGATGGCCGCCGCTCGGGCATCTGCCGGGCGCACCGCCCAGGAACGCCAGGCCCTCGCACCGCCGGCACCACTTCCATCCACCCTGCCCGGGATGCTGGGGGGCGTCGGCGAAGAGCACGTAGTCCGAGCTCGCCGAGTGGTCGTGGCGTCCCCCGGTGGGACACGTGCCGGCTTCCCCCCCGCCGTAGGCCAGGCCCTGGCAGCGGGAGCACCACCGCCAGTCCCGCTGGCGCCAGCCCGCGCTGGCGATCGCCGGCGGCGGCACCGGGCTGTAGCCCTCGTCGACGAAGTACGTGCGCCAATGCTCCCCGAGATCCTGTCCGTCGGAGTTCTCGGCCCGGAACCTGTTGAGCGGGGCTCGGGGACGAGAGTGGTGACGACGTTGGGATGGTTGGGGTCATAGACGCGGATGCGGAGGTCCTCGATCTGGCTCCCGGTGTCATATCCGATGGCCAGCATCTGGTGATGGGCGAACAGGTCGGCGTGCACGCTGATCACGCCCAGCGGCGCGGGCCGGCCGGCGTCGACGGCGCGGCGGAGCCGGCCGAGCTCATGCTCTTCGCCGACACCCCAGCTGAACCGGGCCCGGTCGTCGTTCCAGATCGAAGCGAGACGGGAGACGAACCCCGGTCCCTGGCTGACCAGGCTCTCCACCTGGCGGGTGAACAGGAAGTTGCGCAGAGGACTGCCCTCGGGGGGAAGCCCCGTGACGGGAACCGCTCGACCGGCACTGAAGTGGTCGAGAGCGCTATACACCATCCCTCCGCACAGGCCCCGTGTGGTGATGGGACCGACGAAGTTGGTGAAGTCGTTGACGAAGTCGTAGCCGTGCAGGCACGGCACGAAGCTGGTGTCGGGCATGGGACGCTCCTTACTTGATGGTGGGTGGTGTTGGTGAGTGGGCCTGGGATGGCGGTCAGGCAATCAGGTGCAGGTGATGGTGAAGGTGGCCTGCGCCGATCTCAGTGGGTGCGGGTCGAGGATCTCGATCTGTTCCCAACCCGAGCCCTCGCCGCGGGCCCACGTCTCGGAGATCTCCAGCGATCCCGGGCCCTCGAACCGAAGGGTCTTGACCAGGGGCGACGCGCCGTCGCTGCGCACCAACCGGTAGGTGACGGTGCCGCCCCCGCCTGCGACGGAGATGCGTCCGGAGAAGCGGATCGCCGCCGGACAGGCCCCTTGGTGCTCGAAGGGGTCGGCACGCAGGAAGGCCTCGACGACACGGAAGCCGGGCGGCGCCGGAGCGGGCGGCGAGGGTGCGAGCGTGGTGGACGACGGCGCTGCGGTCGAGGGGGATGTCGACGCCGGTGGACCTGGAAGGGGCGACGGGGAGGCCTCGGGCGTGGCCGGCGGCCTCGAGGTGCGGTTGGCGCCGCCTTCTCCCGTGCGGCTGGCGGGGCTATCGCCCCGAACCGTGGTTGTCGTGCTGGCGGGCGGCTGAGGCTCGTTGGCGGCGGCCCCGATCACGTCCTGCTTCACCAGGAACCCGAGGATCCCGCCCAGCGCGGTGACCAACGCGGCAACTCCCGTCAAGACGCCGGGAACGGTCGACCAGAAGGACCGGTGCTCGCTCACAGCTGCCTCCTCGGCGTGGGCCGACCGGGGACGGTGGGCGTGCCGCGTCCTCTGGATGACCATGCCGGAGGCGTGCACGGCCCGAGGGCGGCAAGGGCCGCCTCGGTGGCAGCCCGGCGACGGGGCCCGTTCGGCCGGGAGGCGGAGGTGGGTGAGATGGCCATGGGTCACCCTGGCGCGATCGTCTGGGCCAGGCTCACCACGTAGCAGGCGCCGTCGGACTGGTGGCCGATGCTCCCGCCGCTGCCGCACAGCACGCCGCTGCAAAGCTGCAGGTGGGCGAGAGCCTGGCTCCCGCCGCCCCAGCTGTGGGCGGTGAGCGTCAGCACCACCTCACCCTTCTCGAGCGCGATGTCGACGCCCAGGTCGTCGGTATGGTTCTCGTCGAAGGGCGCCACGACGGGTGAGTTCGGCGTACGGCGGTCGCTGAAGTAGTGCATGGCCCGCCCCGACAGGCGCCCGTCGGGTTGGGCGGCCAGATCGCCCACGGCGTAGCTGGCTATCGCCGGTTGCTGGTTGGGTTCGGTCCCGCCGGAGGCCTGGTTGGTCACCAACGTGAACCACACCCGGTTGCCAGGGCTGGCCGTCGCGAACTCGAGGTGGTGGCGGACATAGGTCTGTGCGTCCATTGGGGTTCCTTTCGGGTAGAGAGGTAGAGGCGCTTCGATGCTTAGTGGCACTCGCCGACGAGCAGGCCTTCGATGGTCCCCGTCACCGGGCCTTCGCCTCCCTGCGCAGAGGGAGAGAAGGCGAGCCGGTAGGCGGCGACCACCCGCCAGCCCCACAGGGGCGAGGTCTTGTCGTGCACGACGGCGCAGAGGCGACCCTCCATGACGCCCCGCTCGTCGCAGCTCTGGCAGCTCTTGAATGCGGGCTCCCGGTGGGTGCCCACGTTGGTGACGCCTGACCATGCACCGGTGGCGACGACCGCTCCCTGCCAGTGGACACGGCCGGTGTGCACCCCGCGCTCGACCCCTTCGCCGTCGACGAACGCCGAGACGAGGTCGACCACGTGGAGGTCCCCCGACAGGGCGAGCGCCTCATCGGAGTCGCAGGGCTGGTGCGTCCCCAACTTCAGCTCCAGCCGGTGGCCGGTCTTGAGCACCCGGCACCCGCGCTCCGGGCACTTCTCGGAGCGGGCACTTATGGGATGCATCGTCCCCTCGACGTCCTTCGACAGGCGATGCAGGCAGAGGTTGGCGCCGAACAGGCGCTCCGGGTCCTCGTAGCCGTGAGCATCGAGGCCGTTCACGGCCGGGTCCCGGCGATGGTGACGAAGCGCGAGGCTCGACCGCCGCGTATCGACGGGTTGTATCCATCGGTCACCCGTGAGCTGGCCGCGACCTCGAAGGCGTAGGCGCAGGGCTGGGCGGGAGTCCACCGGTGGGTGAACGAGCCGCCATTCCACGGGCCGGGAGGCGTGTAGGGAGCGCCCCCGATGACGTGGAGCTGGCCCTCGCCCCACCTCGCCACCAGCGAGTACGAGGCGAGCCCCGCCTCGCTGTCGACGGCGGTGAGGTCGAAGTCGAGAGCCTGACCGGCCGGCACCGACCCGCAGGCCCGCACCTCCCCGTCCGCCCCTCGCACCGAGTCGAGCACCACCCGCGGCCCGGCGTTGGCCAGCCGAAGGGTGAGCGGGGCGGCCACCGGCGGCGCCACGGCTGACCCGTCGTCGCGCAGGAACTCCGCCTCGAGCGTGTGGAGCCCGGCGGGTTGACCGCTCGACGTGTCCCAGCGCACGAGAAGGCTGTCGATCGAGTAGTTGGCGGACGGGTCGAGCATGGCGTAGGCGCCGGAGGCATCGGGGCTATAGGACTCCGGGTGGTCGGTGTTGCCGTCCCATCGGTAATTGATCCATGCCTGCCGCAGCGGCTGGGACGTCGCCGCGCCCGGAGCGCGGTGCAGGACCCGGTGGCGGCGGGCGCCTAGCGCCCAGAGGTATTGCAGCGTGGCCCGGTTGCCGATGACGTTCAACGAGCCTCCGAAGGCGGCGTCGGTCACCACGACCGAGTAACCGGGGGCGGTAGTTGCCCGGCCGTCACCGTCGATGGTCGTAGCAGGGATGAGCCCGATCCCGCCGATGACCGCTCCTTCCGTGCCTGGCGGGTAGGTGGACGACGGCCGGGTGGCAAGCACGAGGCGGTGCCCATCGGCGAAGTCGATCGATGAGTGATCGACCGGCGGGTTGACAGAGCCGATCCTGAACCCCACGTGGACCACGGGCGGAACCCGCTCGGCGGCCAGCGCCACGTCCAGCTCCCTCAGAGGCAGCCGCATGGTCCAGGTGCGGTGGGGGGAAGGGTTGGCGGCCGACGGGCCGAAGCCGGCGTATGCCTCGCACTCGGGGTCGGTGTCGAGCAGGTGGGTGAAGGTGGTGGGCCCGAGGTAGTACTGCTTGCCCACCACTCCGGGCCGGTCCGGCCACGGGCCGTAGAGGCGGTCCCGGTTGGGCGTGACCGTCCCGTCGCGGTCGGCGTCGACGCCCAGCCAGAAGAAGTCGTCGTCCGCGTCCCAGTCTGCGACCACATCGATGCCCACATAGAGGTGACGGGCGTCGTTCTTGATCAGCACGGAGCCGACGCCGTCGAGGGCGAGCTCGGCCGCTCCCGCCCAACCGGGCGAGTCGAGGTGCTTGCCGACCACGATCGGTTGGTCGGCCCACGTGCTCCTGACCACTGCCATCACGAAGCTCCTTCCGTTCTCCAGCTGTTGCGCTGGCCGCCGCACCGGGGTGGTGCCGTGGCAGGAGCGTGACGGGCGGCCCGCTGCCCGTCGTGAGTAAGGGCCTACTCAAATTCGGGCGTCGACGGCCGGAGGCGGGTGAGACACCCCTGCGCAAGGCGGGCCCGGCGCCCGGCCCGGCGCGGCCCGGCCCGGCGCGGCCTCCGGACGTGCGTGGCGACGGTATCAATCCCCCTGGCCGGAAGCTCTGTTGACCGAACGACGTTTGTTCGTAGGATTTGCGTCGCAAGACTTGCGCCTGTCAACCGGAGAGGAGGCCACGGTGGGGCTGCGACTCCGGGCGGCGCGTCTGGCGGATCTGGCCAGGGCACTGCGGATGGGCAGGACGGTCATGGGAAGCGCCCTGGCGCTCGGTCCCGACCAGCTGCGGCGGCTCCAGCAGCAGCGGCTGAACGTCCTGGTCGCACACGCGGTGGCGCACTCACCCTTCTACCGCCGCCACTATCAGGGGCGCGACACGGTGGCCGGCGATCTGGCAAGCCTGCCGACGGTGACCAAGGCCCAGCTGATGGAGCACTTCGACGAGTGGGTGACCGACCGGCGCCTTTCCCTCGGGGATCTCGAGAAGCACGCCCAGGCCTTGGAGGGCGACGCCCTCTACCTGGGCCGCTACCGGGTGATGGCGACCTCGGGGAGCACGGGTGGGCGGTGCGTCTTCGTCTACTCCCGGGCCGACTGGCGCGTGCACCTCGCCAACATCGCCCGGATCAACGAGCAACTACTCGACGTTCATCCGCGCCTTCCTCCACGGCTTCGCGTCGCATCCGTCGGCGGTACCAACCCCCTGCACATCTCGGCCCGTACCGGGCTCACGACCGCCGTGGGGGTGAACCGAGTGCTGGCTCTGGACGCCCGACGACCGCTGGGCGAGCTTGCCGCCGACCTCGGGGCTTTCCAACCGGAGCTGCTGGTGGGCTTTCCTTCGGTGCTGGCGCTGCTGGCCGACGAGCAACGGCTGGGCCGTCTCGAGTTGCATCCAACCGCAGTCGCG
>Ga0187892_10003959_pt1 | contig 25921 bp, 18 predicted proteins | sample MA1701073metaG_FD_139345 | JGI IMG/M metagenome (GOLD analysis project Ga0187892, IMG submission 139345) | Bio-ooze microbial communities from a basaltic lava cave in the Kipuka Kanohina Cave System on the Island of Hawaii, USA - MA170107-3 metaG ... | reverse complement strand
TCAACTGCGGCATGATGGGCATCTTCGCCGGCATCAAGGACCCGCGAAAAATCCAGGCGGCGTGGGATTTCATCCGTTTTTACGACAGCGACGAAGCGCGAAGCATCCGCACCCGCCACATGGTCGAGAGCGGCCAGGCCAACCGGGTCAACCCGAAGTTCCTCCACCAATTCGGTTACGAGGAATACCTGGGAGACGTGCCGAAAGAGTGGATCGCCGCGTATGAAGAGGCGATGACATCCGGCAAGCCCGAAGCGTACGGGAAAAACTCCAGCCTGCTCTACAAGGAAATGTCCACGCCGTTCGACACGATCTGGTTCGACAAACACATGGAGGCACTCTGGCGCGCGAAGGACGAAACCGGGATGAAGCAGCGGATCCACGACATCCTGAAGGCATCGGTCGCGCGCACGAACGAGCGGCTCATCGGCTATGTGCCACCCCAGGTGCAGCGCATGCGAAGGATTGTCGCGGGTCTGGTCGCGGTGGGCGTGCTCGTGGCGTTCTTTTTTCTGTTCCGTTACGTCTGGCGGGTGTTCACGCCGAAGTCATTTGGCGTGGAAGCGAACACGGGCTGGGGATTTCGCCGCTATTGGTTTGCGTACGTGATCCTGCTTCCTGCGGTGGGAACGATCCTGCTCTGGCAATACATCCCGCTCGCCCGGGGCAGTGTCATGGCGTTCCTGGATTACCTGATCATGGGTGGCTCGAATTGGGTCGGGATGGAGAACTTCGCCCAGGTTCTTTTCGATGGATCGTTCTGGTATGCGCTGTGGGTGACGGTGCAATTTACGTTCTGGACGCTGGCGCTGGGGTTCTTTGCGCCGGTCTTTCTCGCGGTGCTCTTGCAGGAGGTGCCGCGCGGCAAGGTGTTCTTCCGCGTCGTCTATTTTCTGCCATCGATCGTTTCCGGGCTGATCGTAATTTTTCTCTGGCGATCATTTTACGCTTCGGACGGCTTGATCAACACGCTGCTGCAGTTCATCGGCATCGAATACAAGAAAGATTGGCTGAGCCAGCCGGCCACAGCGCTTGTCGCGTGCATCTTGCCGGGGGTGTGGGCGGGCATGGGTCCGGGCTGCCTGATTTACCTCGCCGCGCTGAAAGGCATTCCCGATGAACTGTACGAGGCGGCCGACCTGGATGGCGCCGGGTTCTGGAAGAAGATCACGCACATCGTTTTGCCGAGCCTGAAGGCGCTGCTGATCATCAACTTCGTCGGAGCGTTCGCGGGCGCGTTTCACTCCTCCGCGAACATCCTGGTGATGACCGGCGGCGGCCCGTACACGCCCTACGGCTCGACGGAGGTCACGTCGCTGCTGATCTATTTCAACGCGTTTCTGTATTTACGCTTCGGCATTGCGACCGCGATGGCGTGGACGCTCGGCGCGATGCTCGTGGGTTTCACGGTCATGCAATTGAAGCGATTGTCCCAGATGGAATTCAAGACCGTGGAGGGTATGAAGTAATGCCTCTAATTTCTGCCATCGGTCGTCGCTCTTGGAACATTCGGGTCCTCATCGGACTGATCTACCTCGTGCTCATTACCGGCGGAATCACGATGGTCTATCCGTTGATTCTCATGGTGTCCGGTTCCGTCAAGGGCAAGCTCGACGCCGAGGATATCGAGATGGTGCCGCGTTTCCTGCGGGATGAAACGACATTCTTCCGCCGCTACCTCGAAAGCAAATACGACTCCCTGGGCGGGTTGAACGAAGCGTGGGGTTCGGACATTCTGCATTTCAAGACAATCGAGCAGCCCGCGGTCGTTTCGGCCCGGTTGCTCGACGATTTCGACGCGTTCCGCTGCGAAGCGCAATTCCCGGCAAGGTGGTACTTGCTCGGCCACGCGGGGGTCCCCGCGCACAACCTGCGCGAGTTCCGCACGGAGATCCGCCTCGAAGCGGGCAACGATCTCGTGCGCGCCGGCGAGATCTTGCAGACCACGTTCCGCAGTTGGACCGAGATCGCACCACGCAACTACGGGCCTGCGCGCGGCATGTTGGTCCCGACCCGGATCCTGGAACGGACCGATCAGTTCAAGAAACGGGCGCGCGTGGAAGACTGGATCCCCCTCAACCTCGAAGCGCACTGGAAGATCGCGACCCTCTTTCCGAAGTACGAGAAGAAGATCGAAAACCACCGCCAACGGACCGGCGTCAACGCCCAAAGCTGGGACGACGTTCACCTGACGCCTACGTTGCCGCAGACGACCAACGAACACATTCGCGCCAACTGGGAGACATACGTCCGGCAGAAAGTCGGGTTCGCGTTCCTGCGCGTGGACGAATCCGCCGCGCCCGCGTTCCATGCGTATCTGCGCCAGATTCACGGCGACAACTTGAAGCGGCTGAACCAGAGCTACGGCACGCAATACCAATCATTCGAGGAGGTGCCGATCTCGCCCACGCAGGTTTTCACCGGCAGCGGCTACGTCGATTACAACCGGTTCATTCGCGAACAATGTCCGATCGACGCGTTGTCGCTCGATGGGCCGACGTTTCGCTACCGCGATTTTCTGCGCAAAAAGTTCAACAACGACATCGCCACGGCCCGCCAGGCATACGGCGTCGCCTGGGAGAGCTTCGACGACGCCGGCTTGCCCGTCGCCGCGATGGACTGGCGGGATTACCGGAAGTTAAAGCCCGAATTGCGCAAGGAATTTTTGGTGCGCAATTACGACTACGTGCTCGATTTCCTGGCCCGGCATGGACGGGGTTTTCAGAACACCGCCATCTTGATCGTGCTGTTTTTGGTGACGCATCTCACCGTCAACCCGCTCGCGGCGTACGCGCTCTCGCGATTCGGACTCCCGAGCACGTACAAAGTCCTGCTCTTCTGCATGGCGACGGTTGCGTTCCCAGCCGAGGTCATGATGATCCCTTCGTTCTTGCAGCTCAAGGAATTTGGCCTCTTGAACACGTTCTGGGCCCTGGTCTTGCCGGGCCTGGCGAGCGGCTACTCGATCTTTCTACTGAAAGGCTTCTTCGACAGCCTGCCGCGCGAACTGTACGAGTCGGCCACGATCGACGGGGCCAGCGAATGGACGATCTTCTGGAACATCACGATGTCGCTGTCGAAACCGATCCTCGCGGTGATGGCGCTTGGCAGTTTCACCGGTGCGTTCGGCACTTTCTTCTACGCCTTGATCATTTGTCCCGACGAAAAGATGTGGACGTTGATGGTGTGGCTGTATCAGTTGCAGACAATCAGCGGCTCCCAGGCGATCAACTACGCCGCGCTCTGTCTGTCTTCGATCCCGACGCTGCTGGTGTTCGTGTTTTGCCAGCGGATCATCATGCGCGGCATCGTCGTGCCGAGCGAGAAGTGACGCGCGTCAATAGCTGAGTTGGACCATGGCCCCAATTGTGGCCGGTTCGCCAGGGACGCCGGCCACGAGGTCCACCACCTTGTTCACGAAATATTCGGTGTCAGTCAGGTTTCGCCCGAACAGGAACACGGCGAAATGTTTCCGTTCGTAACCGAGCCTCGCATTGAGCAACCCGTAGCTCGCCTGGCGAAAACGGCCCGTGTTCGCTTCGTCGTAGAACGTCTCGCCGATCGCCACGAACTCCACGCGCCCGAAAAAACCGAGGCGATGTTTGTACTGCGCGGCCGCCGTCGCCGTGAACTCCGGCGTGTACGGCGTGTCGTTGCCGGCCAGGTCGGCGCCCGTGGTCGGGTCTTGATACCGAACGAACTCCGCGTGCGTGTACCCGAACGCGCCGGACAGTTCCAACCCCGTCACCGGCCGCGCGATCAACTCCACCTCGGCGCCCATCGTGTGGACCTCCGGTGCGGTGAAGATCGCGAGATCGGTCGTGCCGGCCACGGTGCGCTCGACCTGATAGTCCCAGACGCGGTTGTAGAACAGCGCGGCGTTGACGCTGAGTTTCCGCTCCAACCACCCCGTCTTCGCGCCGAGTTCGTTGGCCCAGACCAATTCCGTGTCGTACTCGGGAGAAGCCGGCGGATCGATGAACGCCGAAAACCCACCGGGACGGAAGCCAAGCCCCGAGCTGCCGTACAACGTGACCGCATCCGTCAGATGGTATTCGAGTCCCGCCTTGGGCGCGACGTTGAAGAAGTCCTCGTCCCGATGCGTTGGCCCGACTGCCACGATGGTGGATGACTTGGACCGGTCGATTTCCTTGTGCGTCCATTCCAGACGTGTGCCGAGCGTCAGATCGAGCTTGTCGCCCACGCGGGCCGTGACCGAGCCGAACAGCGCGTACGTGTCGTCGTCCATCGTAAACCGCGTGCGTTCGTTGGCGAAAAAGCCAGGCGGGAACACAAAAAAGTTGCGCGTCGAATCGCCTTCGGTCTCGGTCGTCGAAAGGAAAAAACCCGCGCGCCATTTCCACGTCTCGGCCTCGGGCGGCGATTGCACCCGCAGTTCCTGCGTCCACTGCTCCTGCTCTTGCCGGATCAACGCCGTGTTGCCGACGAACGGTGACAAATCGAGATCGAGCTTGAAGGGGTCGAGTTGCCAATCGAGCCGGGAAGTCACGGAGAGAAACGTGAACCCCGGGGCCCTGTGTTCGACGCGCAGCGATTGCCCATTGCTCTGCGTGTCGGTGACGCCGGCGAAGTCCGAGGCGTTCTTGAAATGGCCGCCCCCGAGCGGGACGAGCCGTTGCGCGCCATCGTGGTAGTCTTGTGCCGTCATCGCGAACCGGACGCTCCAATCGTTCGCCGGCTTCCATTCCAGGAACCATCGCCCGCTCAATCCCTCGATCGAGTCCGGTTCGGTCTTGAGGTTGGTGTTGTGAAGAAAACCGTCCCGCTTCTCGAAGATGCCGGCAAACCCGAAATAGAGCCGGTTAGTGAGGATCGGCCCTGTTACCGCTGCCCGGTAGTATTGCGCGTCGTAGCTTCCGTACGACGCAGCGCCTTCGGCCTCGAACCGGTCGCCGGGCCTGCGGGTCGTGATGTGGATGACGCCCGCCTCGCTGTTCTTGCCGAACACCGTGCCCTGTGGTCCGCGCAGGACTTCGAGCCGTTCGACATCGTACAGCTCGGTCGAATAAGAAAAGACGTTCCCAAACGGCGCGTCATCGACGTACATCACGACGGCGGGATCGCTGAAGAGTTGCGTGTTGTGCAGCCCCCGCAACGTGTACACGTCACCGAACGAACGGACCGCGCTGTGATTGATCTGGAGGTTGGGAGCGCGCACGGCGGCATCGCGCACGCTCGCGATGCCGGCTTCATCGAATTGATTCGACGTGATCGTGGTGATCGCGGTCGAAGCCGGCTCGTAGGTTTCTGCGCCACGGTCGCTGCGTTCCTCGACGATGACTTCGGGCAGCCGGGTGACGTTCTCCTCAGCGGTAACCCCGGTCAGCGTGAAAAGCCCTAGCAGAGCGCAGCCGCTCGCCAAGCCCGATGTTCGTGCTCCCAAGACAAACATGCGCGCAAAGTGCCATTTTGCCCGGAGCGAAGTCAACGACGATGAGAGCGCTACTCGTTTCGCAGTGCCTTCAACAGCGGACCACGGACCGCGATCTTCGCTGCGAACCACACGAGTGCCAGGCCGCTGACGAGTATTCCGAACCACACGAGAAGCGACAACGGATCGTCCGCCGACAGCCCGCGTCGCGACAGCGCAGGCGCGACCGCGACCAAGCCGGCCAACGTTCCGCAGAGAAGCCCCATCAGCAACAAGCCCCAGTTTTCCACGACGATCATCCAGCGCAACTTGCGGCGCCCGAAACCGACCGCTTGCAGAATGGCCAGTTCGTTGCGGCGTTCGAGCGCGTTGCGCAGGACCACGATGCCCAGGCCCGCGGTTCCCAGCAGGACGCCCAGGCCGCCAAGTACGCCGAAGATGCGCAGGTAACTGTTCTCGACGGCGTTGAACTCGGCGAGACGTTGCGCGCTGGGCGTCAGTTCGAGGCCGAAGTGCGAGAGGGCGCGGGTCCACTCGGTGCGCGTCGTTTGCGAGTCGTTGGCAGCGCTGTCCTCCAGCAGAAGGACGCGAAAGCCACTCTCGGAAAGGAAGAGTTCGATGAAGTGCCTCTCGGAAACCAACAAGCTGCCCTGCAAGATCGAGTTGCTGATGATGCCGACGATGCGAATCCAGATCGTCCGCCCGCGTTCGTCGGTGTACGGGATCGTGTCGCCGAGCGACTTGCCCAAGGCCCACACGACCGTGTTCTGGTCCGCGATGGCCGGGATCGCGCCGTCGGGCTGCGCTTCCTCAAGCTGCTTCCACGGATCGCCATTGCCCGTGGCCTTGAGGAACCGAAACCGCTGGGCATTCGAGAACTCCCTGGCCGGGACCCCGAGGATGCGCGGCGTCTGGGCTCGGTTGAGATTCAGGCAACTCGCGTCGTCGCCCTCGCGAACGCGCAGCCCCACGACATGAATGCCTGTCGTCGAGTTCACCGGCAGGCCAAGATCGTCGCGCACGACAGGCTCGTTGAGGTCTCGCAGGACCGGGATCGTCGTTTCGCCGTACCATTGAAACCCGCCCGTGCCCGAGGCGCGCCCGCGTTCCGTCGCAGAGTCGAGACGATTGGCCCCGACGGCGACCACGATGAATGTGCCGGAGGCAAGCATCGCGACCGTGGCCAAGCTGCGTCCTCGCCGACGTGCGGCATTTCGCGTCGCCAGGTCGGCGATGCCGATGGCCGGTGACGTGGATTTCGTGCGCGAGGCGAGATAGGCGTGTGCGAAAGCGATGCCGGCCACCAGGAGCAGCGCCGCGGCAGAAAAGAACGATGCCGCCGCATGCGGATCATCTCGACCGAACAACAGAACACACAGGGCAATGGCGAGCGCGGCGAAGCCGACCAGACCAGCGACACGAGCGCGTCGTCGCGATTCGCCCGCTCGGGGTTCCGGGATTGACGACGCCATCAGATATCGCACCGGTTGCTTCACCTGCCGCCGGACCGCCAGCCAAATGACCAGCCCGGCGAGAAAGACGCTCGCCAGCGCGCCGATCCAGAACGTGTGCGGCTCGGCGTGATACCGGAGTTCCGTGCCGCCCACCGCGTCGCGCCAGATCGTCGTCAGTCCCCACAGAGTCGCTTTCGTGTACGCCACGCCGCCGGCAAGACCAAGGATGGTTCCCCGCACGGCCACGGACATTCCTTCCCGGAGCAAGAGCCGTCGAATGCGTTGCTCGCGGAACCCCAGTGCGCGCAACGTCCCGATTTCCTGCCGGCGTTGTTCGATGCCAAAGCCGAAGAGAAGCCCGGTCAGGATCAGCGCCGAAACGATGAGGAACAGACTGAAGCCGAGGAACAATTGGCCGAAGTCGAGCGATTGATCGACCGCAGCGAGCGCCCGCTCCCGCACTGGCTGCACGGTCAACCCCACGGAATCGGGATCGATCACGGCGCGGATTCTTGCTTCCAGACCTTCTTCACGTGGAAACCGCAGCGCAGTGAGATTGCCGAAGCGGTTGCTCCAGATGCGTTGGCCGGCTGCGAGGGTGAGAAACGCCTTGGGCGTGCCCCGGTAGTCGTCCCAATATTTCTCGTCCTTGTCGCGGATCCTCTTGAAGTCGATCGGTACACCGGCGTCCCAGTCGCGGCAATTCTCGCTGTCGTGCAAACCCGGGAAGTCAGGCATCAACCCGCGGTCGGCGGCAGCGCCTTCGAGCGGGACGACGGAGCGAACGCGAAAGCGGCTAGTGCGTTCCTCCAGTTTGCGTTGCGGTCCGACAACGAAGTAGCAGAGGTCGATCTCGTCGCCGGCTTTTGCTTGCAGGTCTTCCGCCAGCCATGAATGGATGACGATCCCGTCATTCTTCATGTCATCGGGAACGACACCGCCCCGCATGGCGGTGACGAGCGAATACGGCGTGGTGCGGTCGCCATGGCGCAGTTCGTTGACGAAGTAGCTCAGCACGCCGCGCGCCTCCGGGAACGCCCGCTGAATCGCCTCCGCAACCGGTGGGTCGAGGAACACGCGACGACTTCGAAGCTCGAATCCGGATTGTCCGTCCAGTTGTCTCAACTCCAAGTCGGCGTCGTCGAGCGTCCACGAGTCGCGCATCGCCGCCTTCGCAGCATCGAACCGGGAGCCGCGCCCGATCAACACCACGTTGGCGCGCCCGGGTTTCCCGACGAGATCCTGCAGCCACGAAAGCGGAACAAAGACCGTTGGCGTCGGGATCTGGTTCGCTTCCAAGCTGAACCGGCCCATCTGCTCGTCGGCGACAATCCCACTCACGGCGTGGCGGGCGGCGGCGGAGAGATCGCGGTCCGAAGCGAGCGGGGCGTCACGCGGCAACCAACTGGGTTTCTCGACGCGCACGACGATTGCCTGACCGTGCCGGCCGCCGAGACGTTCGGCGAGGGCGTGGTTAACGAGCCCGGGAGGTGGCCAGCGATTCCGTTTTTCGCTGAAGCCCCAGAAGCGGTCGTCCACGCCGGCCACCTGCACGCGATTCACGCGGGCCGAGCCGTCGGGCAGAGACACGACGCCCCGCGCAATGAGGAGCGACGAAGTGGGCACGGTGAGCTTGCGTCCGAGATCGCCCGCCAGACGCGCACGAAAAAAGTGGCTCGGGCTGGCGATGGCGAATTCCGTTTCGCCGAGCCGCAGTAAAGCGAGTCGTTTGAGGCTGAATCGAACCGAGTCGCCCACGGCGAGCGCGCCGGTCAGGATCGCTGTGGCCAGCGCCGTGCCGAGGAACACGGCGAGGTGGTTGCGCCAGTGGAAGCGCAGGCTGCGCGAGACGTACTTGTTTGGCGTCATCTGCGACGTTTTCGTTTTGGCCGGATATTTCACAGGCTCGCGACCTTCCCATCTCATTAACACCCCGCTTCAGCAGGCCAACGCGAGTGCAACCAACACCGAACAAACTTTCACCTGCCGCTTCATGCCGGATCAGAGTAGGTCCGGCTGCTCGCAAAGACAAGGATTCAGCGGAGTGCCACGGTGCGAGCATACTGCACCGGGTAACGTGTCAGCAAAATTGCACTTTGGCGTGGTGGGGCCAGGCAAAGGCAGAGACACAGTTCGTTCAGTCGATCCATAGCCAACCTGAGAACTAAAGAGGGCATTTTGCTGACACGCAAAAGTGCAACTTTGAAAACTACGCGACACAATCCGCAAAATAGCTTGCGCTCACAGGGTCCTCTCGCCAATATACGCGCCCGTCTTTTCGTGGGAATGATTCTCTATGACCGATCATCGACTTCCGCCGCAGCCGCACCAGGCCCTCAACCGCGCCAAGCGCGTCACGTTCGATTTCGACGGGCGCTCGTACGAAGCGTTCGAGGGCGAGACCGTCGCCTCGGCGCTCTACGCGGCGGGCGTGCGCATCTTTACCCGGAGCTTCAAGTACCATCGTCCGCGTGGGCTGCTCTGTTGCGCCAACGCCTGCCCCAACTGCATCGTGGACGTGGACGGCACGCCGAATGTCCGCGCCTGCGCCGAGCTGGTGCGGGAGGGGATGAAGGTCACGCACCAGAACGCCTGGCCGTCGCTCGGGTTCGACCTCATGGCCGCGGGCGAACACCTGCCGTTCATCAGCACGGTCGGGTTTTACTACAAGATGTTCTACAAGCCGCGCTGGATGTGGCCGTACTACGAGACAGTGCTCCGCAACGCCGCGGGCCTCGGCAAGATCGACATCGATTGGCAGCCGGACTACATCTACGACAAACAAAACATGCACTGCGAAGTGGCGGTCCTGGGCGGCGGCCCGGCGGGATTGACCGCCGCGCTCGAAGCCGCGAAGGCCGGCGTGCGGGTCGTTCTCGTGGAGGACAACGAGCAACTCGGCGGGCATCTGCGGTTTCAGACGCGCAAATTCACGGTCGAAGGTGAAGACGTGCGCGGCTACGAACTCGCCCGCAAGCTGGCCGCGCAGATCGAGGAGACGCAGAACATCGAGGTGCTCCGTCGCGCGACCGCGTTCGGTTTATACGAGGGCAATCTGCTCGGCATCCTCAAGGGGCGGCGCGAAATCAAACTGCGCGCCAAGAAAATTATCGTCGCCACCGGTGCGGTCGAGCGACCGCTGGTGTTCCAGAACAACGATCTTCCCGGGGTCATGCTCGGCAGTGGCGTCCAGCGCTTGGTGAACCTTTACGGCGTCAAGCCCGGCGAGAAAATCCTCCTTGTGTCCGGCAACGACTATGGCCTGGCGCTCGCGAGCGAGTTGCTCGACGCGGGCCTCAAGCTCGCCGGCATCATCGAGATGCGCGTCAATCCGACCGATGCCAACGGCGTGATCGGCAAACTCAAGTCGTCCGGTGTTGGGGTCTATCCCGGCCACGTCCTCAAGGAGGCGCGCGGCATCCGGCACGTCGAAGGCGCGGTCGCCGCGCGGTTCGACGAGCATGGCGACCTGGTGTCCGGCAGCGAACGGGAGTTCACCTGCGACGTGATCGCGCTCTCGATCGGGTTTTATCCGCAGACGCATCTGCTCGAAATGGGCGGTAACAAGGCGACGTTCGACGCGCACCTCGGCGAGTTCGTTTGCGCCAAGCTCGGCGAGACGCACTTCGGCGCCGGCCAGGTCAATGGCACGCATCAACTCGATGCCATCCTGCTCGAAGGCCGCATCGCGGGACGGGCCGCCACCGGCCAGGCTGCGGGCGACCTTCAGTCCCGTCGCGCCGCGATCCGTCTCGATCCGTGCACGCAGACGCTCGTTTCGGTGCCGCACTCCGAGAAGAAAAAGTTCGTTTGCATTTGCGAGGACATCACCGAGAAGGACGTATTCGACGCCGTGGGCGAAGGATTTGAGAGCATCGAGACGCTCAAGCGTTACACGACGATCTCGATGGGACCGTGCCAGGGCAAGATGTGCCAGATGTCCGCCGTGGGCGTTTGCGCGAAGGCGAACGACAAAAGCATCCCCGAGACCGGCACCACCACGTCGCGCCCGCCGTACCAGCCGGTCACGATGGGTGCGCTGGCGGGACGCAATTACCACGCGCACAAAACCATCCCGACCTACGGCGCGCAGTTGCGGCTCAAGCCGAAGAAGATGACCAACCTGGGCGATTGGCTGCGCCCCGAGGTCTATGGCGACGCTGCCGAGGAATGCCGGGCCGTCCACGAGCGCGTCGGCTTGATCGACGTAAGCACGCTCGGCAAGATCGACCTGCGCGGGCGCGACGTCGTCAAGCTGCTCGAAAAGGTCTATATCAATTCCTGGGCGAACCTGAAGGTCGGCCGCATCCGTTACGGGATCATGTGCGACGACAGCGGGATCATTTTTGACGACGGCACGACCGCCCGGCTCGGCGAGCAGCAGTATTACATGACCACCAGCACCAGCGGCGCGGAGACGGTGTTGCAATGGCTTGAATGGTGGTTGATCGGCACCGGCTGGGATGTGTGCGTCACCAGCCTCACGAGCGGCCGGGGCGCGGTCAATCTCGCGGGGCCGCGTTCGCGCGACGTGCTGAAGAAGTTGACCGATGCCGACGTGAGCGCGGAGAAGTTCCCGTATCTCGGCTGCCTCGAAGCGAAGGTCGCGGGCGTTCCGGCGTTGCTGCTGCGGATCGGGTTCGTCGGCGAGATGGGCTACGAGATTCATTTCCCCGCCGAGTACGGCGATTACCTTTGGGACGAAATCATGAAAGCCGGCCAGGAATTCGGCATCCTGCCGTTCGGCGTCGAAGCGCAGCGCGTGTTGCGGCTGGAGAAACGGCACATCATCGTCAGCCAGGACACCGACGCGCTCAGCAATCCGCTCGAGGCCGACCTGGCGTGGGCGGTGAAGTTCGACAAGCCGGATTTCCTGGGCAAGCGCGCGTTGCACGCGGTGAAGGAACGTGGCGACCGGTTGCGGCTCGTCGGGATCATCATGAAAGACGGCGTGACGCCACCCGAAGGCAGCCAGGTGGTCGAGAACGACCGCTCCGTGGGCCGCGTCACCAGCGCGCGATTCAGCACGACGCTCGGCAAGTCCATCGGCATGGCGTGGGTGCCGGCCGCGAAAGCGAAAGAGGGCGTCGAGCTAAACGTCCGCGTGGACGGCCAGCTTGCGCCAGCGACGGTGATCTGTGAGCCGTTTTATGATCCGCAGGGGGCGCGGCTGAAGGGGTAGTTGGTTATTGGGAAAGCAATGATGACGACATTTCAACCCATTCGGCGATCACCGATCCACCACGTGCATGAACACCATCACGCGCACTTCGAGGAGCGCAACGGTTGGCTGGTGGCGACGGCGTTCACCGGTGCGGACAGCGAGATCGAGTCCGTGCGCGAGTCCGTCGGCGTGTGTGACAACTCCAGTTGCGGCAAGATCGAGATCAAGGGAGCGAACGCCGCGGCATTTGCCAAGGGTCTGAACGCAAACGGCGCGAAGGCGTACCGCATCCACGATCAGCATTACATCGTCATCGCCGAGCCGGCCGCCACCGACGCCGTGACAAACCAGATCGCCCAGGGGGCGGCGGACAAGCCGGGCGTTCACGTCATCCCGAACACCTCGTCGTTCGCCTCGTTCGTGGTCGCGGGCCCGCATTCCGAGCGCTTGCTCCGCAAGATCGCCGCGTTCAACTTCACCAACCTCGGGACGAATGGCAACGCCGCAGGCTCGATCGCCCACACCCACACGCTCATCATCCGCAACGGCGACCGGTTCGATTTGCATTTCCCGCGCGAGTTCGCCGAGTACATTTGGGAAACGATCCTCGACGCCGGCAAGGAATTCCACCTCCACCCGTTCGGGACCGAGGCGCTGGCGAAGCTTGTAACAGACGCGAAGCCGGAACATTCGGCGCGGTTTTGAAGCAGTTGCACGACGGATATTTCTGGTTTGAAAACCGCTGAAACCGGGCATACTCTAGGTTCGGCAGTTTGGCGCACGGGCAGAAAGGCGGTTCTATGTTTCGAGCAACCATCAACGGCAAGGCGGTCGGATTCTCCAACGGCAAGACCATTCTCGACGCGATGCGCGAGATCGGGTTCGATGTGCCCACGGCGTGTCATGACCCGCGGCTCAAACCATACGGCGGATGCCGGGTATGCGCAGTGCAGGTGAAGGGCGCGCCGCGGCCGTTGACGGCCTGCAATACACCGATCGCCGACGGCATGGAGATCGAGACGCACACGCCGGAGATCGAAGGGCTGCGCAAGACCTTGCTGCGGTTGCTTATCCAGGATTATCCCGCCGAAGCGGTGCGGCAGTATCCCGACAAACCCTTCCATCGGGTCCTGCGCGACTACGGGCTCGACAAGGAATGCACCGGCAGACCGCGGGCGGCGTTGCTCGACGACTCGCACGCCTACATCCGCGTGGATATGTCGCAATGCATCAAATGCTACCGGTGCGTGCGCATCTGCGACGAGTTGCAGGGGCAATTCGTCTGGCAGGCATGGGAGCGCGGCGGCGAGACGATGGTGAAGCCGGCCACGGGCAGGAATTTCGCCGAAAGCGAATGCGTCAGTTGCGGCGCGTGCGTCGATACCTGCCCGACGGGCGCGCTCGAAGACAAGTCCATTATCGCCCGCGGCGTGCCGACGCAGTGGACCAAGACGATCTGTTCGTATTGTGGCACGGGCTGCGAAGTCAACGTCGGCACACGCGACGGAACAATCACCACCATTCGTCCCTCGCTCGAAGGGCCGAGTAACCACGGCCACACCTGCGTGAAGGGCCGGTACGCGTTCGACTACGTCTATGCCAAGGACCGCGCCACCTCGCCGATGATCAAGCGGAATGGTTCATGGGAGAATGTTTCATGGGATGAGGTGATCCGATACATCACCGACCATTTCAAGGACGCCATCGCCAGGCACGGGCCGGACAGCATCGGCGTGCTCTCCTCGGCGCGCGGCACGAACGAGGAGAATTACGTCGCCCAGAAGTTCGCCCGCGTCGTGCTCGGCACGAACAACATCGATTGCTGCGCGCGTGTCTGCCATTCGCCCACCGCCGCTGCGATGAAGATGACGCTCGGCACGGGCGCGGCCACGAATTCGCTCGACGACATCGAGAAGGCGCGCACGGTCCTCGTCTGCGGCGCGAACCCGACCGAAGGCCATCCGGTCACCGGTGCGCGCATCAAACAAGCCGTCTTGCGCGGCGCGAACCTGATCATCGTTGATCCGCGCGACATCGAGTTGTCGCAGTATGCCGACCTGCAAATTCAACTGCGCCCCGGCACGAACGTCCTCGTCTTCAATGCCATGTGCGCCGTCGTCGTCGAGGAAGGACTGACCGATGAGGCGTTCATCCGCGAGCGGTTGACCGAGTACGGCGAGTTTCGCGAGTACATCAAACAGTTCGCGCCCGAGAAAGTGGCCGACAAGATCGGCGTGCCCGCCGGGAAAATCCGCGAGGCGGCGCGCCTGTACGCGACGCAGAAGCCCTCGATGAGTTGCCACGGCCTCGGCATGACCGAGCACATCCAGGGCACGGAAGGCATCATGGCATTGGTGAACCTCGCCATGCTCACCGGCAACATCGGCAAGCCAGGCACGGGCGTGAACCCGTTACGCGGCCAGAACAACGTCCAGGGCGCGCCGCACATGGGGAGCGAGCCGAAGCTGATGGCCGGCTACGTCCCGATCGACGAGGTGCGAGACAAATTCGAGTCCGCCTGGCGCGTCGAGATTCCGCACGCGAAAGGCAAGAACATGATGGAGATGCTCGACGCGGCGGTCGAGGGCAAGTTCAAGATGCTGTGGACGATCGGTTACGACATCATGTTGACGAACCCGAACGCCCACGAGACGCGGCGCGCGCTGGAGAAACTCGACCTCGTCATCGTGCAGGACATTTTCCTGAACCAGACCGCGAAGGAATTTGGCGACGTGTTCCTGCCGGCGGCGAGTTCGTTCGAGAAGGACGGCACGTTCATGAACGGCGAGCGTCGCGTCCAGCGCGTGCACAAAGCCGTCGAGCCGCAGGGTGAGGCGCGCAGCGATTGGGAGATCGTGTGCGATGTCGCGCGCGCGATGGGCAAAAGCGAGCATTTCCAATACAAGTCCGCCGAGGACATCTGGAACGAGGTCCGTTCGCTCTGGGGCCAAGCCGGAGGGATGAGCTACGCCCGGCTCGACCAGCGCGGATTGCAGTGGCCCTGCCCGACCGAAGACCATCCCGGCACCGAGGTCATGCACGGCGAGGAGTTCGCCCACGGCAAGACGACGCCGTTGCGTCGGATCGAGTACGTGCCGCCGCCCGAGACCACGAACAAGGATTTTCCGTTCCTGCTCACGACGGGCCGCAACCTCTACCAGTACAACGCCTCGACGCAGACGTTCCGCACGCCCAACGCGAAGATGTACGCGACCGATTACCTCGATGTTTCCCCCGCCGACGCAAAGCGACTTGGCTTGCGCGAGGGCGAGGAAGTTCGGGTCCGCAGCCGGCACGGCGCGGCGGTGTTGCCGGTGCAGATTCGCGAGAAACAAAAGCCCGGCGAGTTGTACGCGACCTTCCACACCGCGCGCGTCTTCCTCAACGAACTCACCAGCTCCCACCGCGACCGCTACACCAAGACGCCCGAGTACAAAGTCACGGCGGTGACGGTGGAGAAGGTCAACGGACACTGAGCCCGTTGAACTTGCGCTGTCCAGACGACCAAAGGGCGCTTCAGATTCATGCGCACAAAACGCTGACGTTCCATGACTGCGAACGATGCCACGGACTTTGGTTTACGTTCGAAGCTCTGAAGTCAGCCGTAAGCGCCGGCGACATTGAACTGCCGGCTCGTGGCGTGCGACCCAAGAACAGTGTACGGGCGCAACGCCGATGGTGTCCGGCCTGCACCCGGACGCTGCTGCTACCGAAAACGCACAGCGGCATCGAAGTGGATGTTTGTCCGAACTGTCGCGGCATCTGGCTCGATGCCGGGGAACTGGAACACATCCTCCGGCGCTACCGGAGAACCAAGGCGCCGTCGAAGGTGGGCGAACGGGCCGGCGACATCGCAGGGGGCATCGCGGGCGAGGCCGCAGGGGCAGTGTTCGAATTCATCGGCGAACTGATCTGGACGACTCCGAGTTGCTTCCCCGTAAACCGAACGGCAGGGGCAGTGTTCGAATTCATCGGCGAACTGATCGGTGGGATTCTGTCCTGATGTTCGCCGCAGGTCGTCTTACGCGGGCTGAGGGAACCAGTTGATCTTCCGCCGCATCACAGTACGGTGTAACCCATGATACGCAAACCGATTTGGATCCTGATCGCTTCGCTCGCGCTACTGGCCGGATGCACAGAAACAACCAGCACGAGCACGGCCCCGGTGGCGCCGGTCGAGAAACGGACGACCGACGAAGTAACCAGGTACGTCGAGTCCCTGCGCGGCAAGGTGGTGCTGGTGAACTTCTGGGCGACGTGGTGCCGTCCGTGCCGGGAAGAGATCCCCGACCTCATCAAGCTCCAGCAAGCGCACGGCGAACGGCTCCAAATCGTCGGCCTCTCGATCGACGACGCCGACGAGGCGCGCGAGGTCGCTGCGTTCGTTGCGAAACACAAGATCAACTACCCCATTTTCCTCGTCGGCGAGGAGACGGCGCAGAAATGGGGCGAGTTCGACGGCATCCCCATGACGTTCCTTCTCGATGTGACGGGCAAGAAGGTCTGGCAACACGAAGGGTCCGCTCCGTTCGAGACGTTCGACCGGCAGGTCAGACCGTTGCTGCCCAAGTCCTGACCCGCCAATCCGTCCTTCCAATCGCCCATCGCTCCGGTATCATCCGTCGCCATGCGGATTCTCGGGATCGAAGGCGGCGCGACGCGGACTTCGGCGGCCATGCTCGACGACACCGGCCAGGTGCTCGCGCGAGCCGGCGGCGGTCCGTCCAACGCCAAGTTGTTGTCGGAACGGGAACTCGCCCGGCTTTTTCGTGTCCTTCAGGAAAAACTCCCGCACCGGCCCGATGCCGTTTCCATCTGCCTCGCGGGCGCGATCGTGCCGTATGATCATAAGAAAATACGCGAGGCTGCGGCGCGTGTGTGGCTGGGTGTGGACTGTCGGACGGCCAGTGACCGCGAATCGGCGCTCATGGCGGCGTTCGGCAAGCTCGAAGGAATCGTCGTCATCTGCGGCACGGGGTCGTCCACGTTCGGCATGCGCGGCGGTCAGCGGGCTAGGTGCGGCGGATGGGGTCACGTCCTCGGCGACCGGGGCAGCGCGTACGATATCGCGCTGAGCGGGATTCGCGCAGCCGTTCACAATTATGATTGCACGGGCCGGCTCGGCAAACTCGCCCGCGGTTTCCTCCAGGCGCTCAACTCGAACGCGCCTGAGGAACTGGTGGATTGGGCGCAACAAGCGGCCAAACGTGATATGGCGGGGATCGTCGATGTGGTGTTTCGTGCGGCGAAGCAACGCGACTCGCTGGCCCGACGCGCGCTGAACGAGGCTGCGGCAGAACTTGCCCAATCCGTCCACGTGGTTGCGCGGAAGCTGCGATGGAAGAAACCACTCGTGTGCCTGACGGGCGGCGTGTTCGATCATCAACCGGAGTTTTTCCAGTTGGTAAGCCGAAACATCCGCCGTTCGCTGCCCGAAGCGATCGTGCGGAAGCCAAAATTTGAGGGTGCGGTCGGGGCCGCCTTGCTGGAACATGAATGTGGGAGGCGCCTCCGTGTGCCGATCGGCTCCCGACATCGCAATTCTCAACCCGGTCGGCGCGCGGAGGCGCCTCCCACATTCACGGCATCCGGGTCCACGCCGCTCCGTGACGTAGCGGCGGCGCTTACCGAACAACGCAACCCGCGCACGATGCACATTGACCGGCTCTCGACCACGAAGTTGTTCGACGTGATGATGAACGAGGAAGCGCGCACGATCCCGGCCATCCGCAAGCGGAAACGGGAGATCGTGGCTTGCATCGAGGCGATCACACGGGCGTTTGGCCGGGGTGGGCGGTTGTTTTATGTGGGCGCAGGCACGAGCGGTCGGCTCGGCGTGCTCGACGCATCCGAATGCTCGCCGACTTTCCGCGCGCCGCCGGGGATGGTGCAGGGGATTCTCTCGGGTGGAATGCGAGCGTTGTACGCGTCGGTCGAGGAAGCCGAGGACGACCCGGAGGCGGGCGCTGCGGCGATCCGCAACCATGGTATCACGAAACGCGACGTCGTGGTCGGCATCGCGGCGTCCGGTCAGACTCCGTTCGTGCTCGGTGCGTTGCGTGAGGCGGCGCGGATCGGGGTCAGGACGTTCTTCCTTACCTTCAATCCGAGATTGGAGATTCGACATTTGCAATCGGCAATCGGCAATCGGCAATCAGCAATCCGGGTAATCGCTGTCGCCACTGGCCCCGAAGTGATCACCGGCTCGACCCGTCTCAAGGCGGGCACGGCGACGAAGTTGATCTTGAACATGCTGACGACGATTTCTATGATTCGGCTGGGAAAGGTCGTGAGCAACCTGATGGTGGATTTGAAACCCACGAATGAGAAGTTGCGCGACCGGGCGTGTCGAATCGTGATGACACTGCGAGGGTGTTCGTATCAAGAAGCGCGGAGGCGACTGGAACATGCGAACTGGGACGTCAAGAAAGTGGCGCGGAAGTAGGTCGGCCATTCCTGGCCGACTGCTCGGCGCGTCGAAGTCCAGGAAGGAATGCGGTTGCCGGGTGTGTGCGCCAAACGGGTCAGCCGGGAATGGCCGACCTACTGCGCGGCGAACGCGCTTCCGTCGCGTCCTGCGCACACTGCTTTGCGTGGGCCTCGTCAGCACACTTGGATTCCTGGCATCCTGTTCCCCCAAGCCGAAAGAACTCGTCACCATCACGTACGCAGCGGGGCCGCTGGCGAAGGAACAGCAGGCCCTGGTGCGCGAGGTCGCCGCGGCGTTCGAAAAGGCGTTTCCCCACATCCACGTCGAGATCAAGTTCGAACGGTTCGACCCCTTGCAGCCCAACCTCAAGACCGGCCCCGATGTCTTCCTGACGAGCGCCGATGATTTGCCGGCCCAGGTCGCGAAAGAAGCCGTCGTCGATGTCACGCCGATGAGCACGATCGAGAAGAACCTGATGGACCCGTTCTATCCCGAGATCGCGGCGGCGTGCAAACTGGACAACCGTCACTACATGATGCCGGTCAATTTCACGATGGACGTGCTGTTCTACAACCAGGATCTGCTGATCCAGATCATGCGCGAACAACGCGTGGCCGTGAACCTGCAAGACCTGGACTGGGAAGCGTTGCCGCAATTCGCGAAGGCGTTCGTGAAAAAGGATGGCGATCGCGTGGTACATTACGCGTTCGCCCGGCCGCGTCCGTTGCTGCTGATCCAATCGTGGGGCGCCAACCCGTTCGCGTGGAACGACGTCACGATTCGCAACGAACAGGTCCGCAAGGCGCTGCTGTTCTACGCCTCGCTGGCGACGGAGCATCACCTCATCCCGCCCCCCGATTCGCCCGAAGCGGCCATGTTAAGCATCGACCTGTTCAAGCAGCAGAAGGTCGTGATGTTCGTCGGCCCCAGCGAATTGCTGGCCGAAGCGGACCAGATCAAGGATTTCAAATGGGACATCGCGCCCGCGCCGAAGGGTCCGAAGCGGATGCAGCCGGGGATGCCCTCGCCGGGTTCGATGGAGCCGCCGAAGCCGGTCGAGATCTGGCCGCGGCACGGTCGGCTGAAGGTGAACGGCAATTGTGTGTGGCAGAATTCGACCCATTTCACCGAGGCGTGGGAGCTGACGAAGTTTTTTTCGTCCGAACCGGCCCAGCGGATCTTCGCCCGCGTCCGAGGCGGAATGCCCGCCGCGAAGGCGGTGGCCGAAGGCACGGAGTTTTTGCGCAAGCCACCGGAGCACGTGGAGGTGCTGATCAGTTCCCGGCAGCATTCGCGGCTCGAAAACCCGCACAACCTGACGTTCTTCCAGGAATTCTGCGAGCAGGCGTTCGACGGCACGACCGATCAATTGCTGCGCGGTAAACTGACCGTGGACCAGGCGATCGACGAGATGGAAGCGTACGGCAAGAGCCTCATGGAACAGGCGAAGACGAAGAAGTGATGCGCGTAAAGCGTAAAACGTAGAACGTAAATTGCCCGAAGCTATCCTGTATCCAGTCGATCACGATTACGCGTTACGTCTTACGTTTTACGCTTCCGCTTCACGTTTTTTCTCGCTTCCCGCCACCGCGTTACCTATTTTGCCCTCCACGTGAGCGAAGAATACAAAGTCAAACTCGAAGTGTTCGAGGGACCGCTCGATCTGCTGCTGTACCTGATCCGCAAGAACGAGGTGGACATCTACGACATCCCGATCGAGCGGATCACCAAGCAGTACATGGAATACCTTGAATTGATGCGCATGCTCGACCTCGAAATCGCCGGCGAATTCCTCGTCATGGCGGCGACGTTGATGGTCATCAAGAGCCGCACGCTGCTGCCGGTCGAGGACCGGCCCGAGTTGGCCGACGACGATCACGAGGAAGACCCGCGCTGGGAATTGATCCGCCAGCTCGTCGAGTACAAGAAGTTCAAGGACGTCGCGGTCCACCTACAGAAACGCGAGCTGGAGTTGGAGAACGTGTTCGTCCGGCATCCCGTCGAGATCGAGGCAGCGGACGACAGCTCGCTCGACCTGGGCGAGTTGAGCATCTTCGACTTGATCAACGCCTTCAACGAAACCCTCAAGCGCGCGGCGGCACGCGAGGACTTGCGCGAGATATTCGAGGAGCGGTTCACCGTTTCGGACAAGATCCAGTGGATCCTGGAATTGTTGAAGGAAAAGGCCACGGTGTTTTTCTCGCGGCTGTTCGAGCGGGCAGCGACGCGCACGGAGATCGTGGTGACGTTTCTGGCGCTGCTGGAGCTGATCCGGATGAAACAATTGCGCGTCCGGCAGAGCGAACATTTTGGTGAAATTGAAATCATCAGAGCGGTGACGTGAAGATTGTTATTGGTTATCGGTTATTGGTTGTTGGTTATTGGTGTCCGCCGAGAGTTTGTCAACAACCAGGAACCAATAACCAATAACCGATAACCAATAACCAACACACATGGACCTCAAACTCATCGTCGAAGCGCTGCTGTTCTCCACCAGCAAGCCGTTGACCGCCAAGCAACTCACCGACCTCATCTCGGGGCGGGGCGAGGAGGACCCCGAGGGCGTGTTGCCCGAACACAAGAAGCTCAAGGAAGCGGAGGTCGTCGCGGCGGTCGAGGAGTTGAAGGTGGACTACATCCAGCTTAACCGCAGTTTCCAGGTGCAGGAAGTTGCCAACGCGTTCCGTCTCGTCAGCAAAGCGGAGTTCGGGCCCTGGCTGCGGCGGATGTACGAGGACCGCCCGAACCGCCTGTCGTTGCCGGCACTCGAGACGCTGGCGATCATCGCGATTCGCCAGCCGATCATCCGCGCGGACGTCGAGTCGCTGCGCGGCGTAGCGATCGATGGCGTGATGAAAACGCTTCTGGAACGTGGCCTGGTGAAGATCGCCGGGCGGGCCGACGTGCCGGGACGGCCGCTGCAATATGGCGTGACCCAGAAGTTCCTCGAGTATTTCGGCCTGCGGTCCATCGAGGATTTGCCGGACTTCGAACAACTCAAGAAGAAATACGAAGCCGCCCGGCCGCGCGCCCTGGTCAACGTTGCGGAAAACCCGCAAGACCAGGGCCACGGACACAACGAGCCGACCGAGGAGACGCCGCCGGCAGAGCCGCCACAACAACAGACGGAAACGAAGTGAACGCGGAAGCGGGACGCGGAAGAATGGAAGAGTGGAAGAACGGACGCACCCGCCCCCTTCCAACCTTCCAGCCTTCCAGCCTTCCAGCCTTCCAGCCTTCCATTCTTCCATTCTTCCGCGCTTCCATCCTTCCCTCTTCCCCGTGAAACACCTCGACCAGATTCGCCGGCGCATCGACGCGATCGACAGCCGGCTGTTGCGACTGCTTAACCAGCGCGCCCGGCTCGCCATCGAGATCGGCCACCTCAAGCGCCGCAGCGGCAACGGCGTTTATGTTCCCCATCGCGAGGAGATGATCCTGCGCCGGGTCTCGAGCGCCAGCCAAGGCCCGTTGCCGGACAACGCCGTGCGGGCGATCTTCCGCGAGATCATTTCCGCCTGCCGCATGCTCGAACATCACCTGCGCGTCGCTTATTTCCAGGGGACCAACGCCACGCTGACGCGCATCGCCCAGGTTGGCTTCGGCTCGGGCGCGCGATGCGTTCCGATGAATTCCATCGCCGAGGTGTTTCACGCCGTCGGTTCGCGCCACGCCGACGTCGGCCTGGTGCCCGTGGAGAACTCCGACGAAGGCAGCGTCTCGGACACGCTCGATTTGTTCATCCAATCCGACTTGCAGATTTGCGCCGAGTGGATCGGCGCATCGACGTTCACGCTGTGCTCGCGCGTCCCGCTGGCCAAGGTGCGGAGAGTCTGGGGCCGACCCGAGGCCGTGGCCGCGTGCCGGGAATGGATCCGCCGCATCCTGCCCCGGGCCAACTGCCGCAAAGCCGACACGCTTCGCGAAGGGCTGGAGCATGCCGGCCAGGACAACGACGCCGCGCTCGTGGCCGACGTGCAGGAAGACGTGCCCAAGGAACTCCGGCTGCGCGCCGCCGCGTTCCACGAATCGAAAACGCGTTACTGGGTCCTCGGCCGGAACGAGACCCAGCCGACCGGCCACGACAAAACCTCGTTGATGTTCATTCTGGCGGACGAACGCGGATCGCTGGTCCGCGCGCTGGCGGTGTTGAGCGGCGCGGGCATCAACATCACCCGGATCGAATCGCGCCCGTCGCACCGGCAGGGGAACGAATTCAACTTTTTCGTGGACATTGCCGGCCACCTCGCGGAACCGAAGGTCCGCCGCGCCGTTCATAAACTCCGCAAACGGGCGCACCTGGTGAAGGTGCTTGGGAGCTATCCCGTGGTGGACGGACGGATCAAAGACTGAAGAGCGGCCACACCGCGTTCGGATCCGCTGTGTGGTGGCCGCCGTCCCCGGCGGCTTCGGGAGGTTTTCCTCGGCACCCGAGGACGGGCGCCACCACACCGCCGATCTTGCAGCGCCGCTGGCCACGCCGCGCAGGCCCCAGAAATTCCCTTGCGCTCCCGGGCGTGGTCGGCTATGTATGCGCGCCTCAATCGAAGGGACCGTCATGCAGAACCGTTTGATTTCCGAAATCGAAAAGGAACAACTCAAAAAGGACGTCCAGCCGTTCCACGTCGGCGACAGCGTCCGCGTCCACACCAAGATCATGGAAACGGACGCGGAAGGCAAAGCGCGCTGGCGCATCCAGATTTTCTCCGGCGTGGTCATTTCCCGCCACGGCCACGGCATCAACGAGACGTTCACCGTGCGCAAGGTGTCCTACGGCGAAGGGGTCGAGCGTGTTTTCCCCGTGCACACGCCCCTGGTCGAGAAGGTCGAAGTCGAGCGCCCGGGCAAAGTCCGTCGCGCCAAGCTCTATTATCTCCGTGGCCGGCAGGGCAAGGAAGCCACGCGCGTCGCCGAAAAAACCGCCGCCTAGCATGCCGGCCTCGATGTTCCAGTTCGAGGAACGCGCGTATCGACAAGGCTGGAGCATCATCGCAGGGGTGGACGAGGCGGGCCGGGGACCGTTGGCGGGGCCGGTCGTCGCGGCGGCCGCCGTCCTGCCCCGGAAATTCCGTCACAATGTCCTGACCGACTCCAAGCAACTGACCGCGCCGCAGCGTGACGAACTGTTTGCGTTTCTGACCAGCCATCCCGGCATCCGCTACGGGATCGGCATCGGTTCGGTCGAGTTGATCGATCGCGTCAACATCCTCCAGGCGACCCACTGGGCCATGCTCGAAGCGCTTTCCAGACTCGACCCGCAGGCCGAGCACGTTTTAGTGGACGGCTGGCGCGTGCCGGCGATGAAAATTCCGCAGACTGCCATCGTGAAGGGCGATGGTCGGAGTTATTCCATCGCCGCCGCGAGCGTGCTGGCGAAAGTCACCCGCGACCGCATGATGGAGCAGCTTCATTCCCGGTATCCGCAGTACAACTTCGCCCAGCACAAAGGCTACGCCACGGTCGAACATCTGGCGATGCTGGAGAAATTCGGCGCCTCCCCGGTCCATCGCCGTAGTTTTTCGCCGATCCGCAAGGAAATGATCCAGACGGAGTTGTTGTAGGTCTCCAGTTCATGAGCATGGTACAGGTTGATTTTTTCCGGGCCATGCCTACACTCCGACGCGAACTCTAACAGGAGAACGGCAATGGCAAATTTCGTGAAAGTGGCTTCCGTGGGCGAACTGCAACCCGGCCAGTGCAAGACCGTCGTCGCCGGCGACCGGGAACTCGCGCTCTGCAACTGTGACGGGAAATTCTACGCCATCGACAACGTCTGCCCGCATCAGGGCGGCCCGCTCGGCGAAGGCGAACTGGACGGCACCGTCGTCACCTGTCCCTGGCATGGCTGGCGGTTCGACGTCTCCACGGGCACGTCTCCCATCATTCCGTCCGTCAAGCTCACCCAGTACGAGATCAAAGTCGAAGGGAACGACGTGTTCGTCGGCGTCTAGCTGGATATTTCACAACCTCCAAAGTGGATCTCACTACCACCCTGCTTCCCGTGCTGAAGCGGGGGTGTTAATGGGATGGGAATGGCCGGCTACCGCCGCATCAGCCACGCGATCCAGATGCATGCTTCGTACAGCAGGCACATCGGCCCTGCGACCAGCGCCAGCGAGAGCAGGTCCGACCCGGGCGTGATCGCAGCGGCGGCGATGACGTTGATCACGATCACGTGCCGGCGAAATCTCCGCAACGTCGCGCTGCTGAGCACGCCCAACCGCACCAGGATCAGGATCAGCACCGGCAACTCGAACCCCAGCCCCATCGCGATCGAAAACCGGACCACGAAACTGACGTAACTCTGGACCGTCCATTGCATCTTCCAGCCGAGGTACGTTCCGAATTGCCACGTGATCGCCAGCGTCTGCGGCATCAGCACGAAATAACAGAACGCCACGCCGGCCAGGAACATCACGCCGCCCGCCGCAAACGCCGGCCAGAGGTAGCCGCGCTCTTTCTTCGTCAGCGCGGGAAGGATGAACTGGCCCACGAAGTACAGCATCAGCGGGATCGACAGCAGCAGCCCGCCGTAGATGCCCACCTTGAACGCCACGCTCCACGGCGAGACCACCTCGATCGCGACGAGAAAATCCTGCGGGCTGTCGCAAATCTTCGCCCAGATCAATGGCTGGTACAGGACCTGGAGAAGTTCCCGCACGAAAAACAGGCACAAGCTCACCGCCGCGCCGAGAGCGATCACGCATTTGATGAGCGTCCAGCGCAGGTCTTCGAGATGGTCGAGGAACGGTTTGACCAGACCGCCGGAGTGAAACTCGCTGGGATCGTGATCGGTTTCGTCGGGCATGGAAGGAGGAACTCAGTGATCTGGAGGCGGTGATCTCACGGTCGGTGCGCGGGTGAGCGAGCTTCAGGATTTCCCCGGTCCGTCTTTTGGCGGAGGAGTTTTGTTGGCGTCGGCCTCGAGGTCGGCGGCGGAGGTCACTTCGCCCTTCACTTTCTCGATCTCGCTCGTGGCCTCGTTCATGGCTTTCTTGAACTGGCTGACGCCTTTGCCAAGCGACCGCGCCAGTTCAGGAAGCCGTTTCGCGCCGAACAGCAGCAAGATCAGCAGGAGGATGATGAGCCATTCCCCGCCTTGCGGGAGGAACGCGAGCGGCCATGCGGTGAAGTTCATGGCTTCAGAATAAGCACAAACCCAGCCCATTCAAGCTTGCGCTGAACGGGCTGGGTTTGGCGAATTGGCGGCAGTCTATGACCGCCCGGCGACCGCGTGAATTCGGGAAGCGATCTCTGCGGTTATAGACCGCCGCTACAGCGCGTCCCGAACGAGATTTCTCGCACCGGTGAGTGCCGGGCAGGCCGTTCGTAGTTTGACAATGTTAGATTTCACGTTCGGGGGAAGAACCTTGGGCGCGTTGTTTCCGCAGACGACTCCGCATCGAACGCGACCGGTGCACCAAGTGCTCCACCACCATCGCGCGCGCTCGTCCCGGCGTCAGATCCGGCAGCGGCAGCAC
>Ga0187892_10003958_pt1 | contig 25928 bp, 23 predicted proteins | sample MA1701073metaG_FD_139345 | JGI IMG/M metagenome (GOLD analysis project Ga0187892, IMG submission 139345) | Bio-ooze microbial communities from a basaltic lava cave in the Kipuka Kanohina Cave System on the Island of Hawaii, USA - MA170107-3 metaG ... | reverse complement strand
TGCGTGAGGCCGGGATGCAGATCTCGATCGATGACTTCGGCACCGGATACTCGAGCCTTGCTTACCTCACTCGCTTCCCGGTGTCCGCCCTGAAAGTAGACCGCTCGTTTGTCCGCGACGCGATTACTGACGGGAACGCTGCGGCGATCGTGCGGGCAGTCATCGATATGGCGCACAACCTGGGCTTCGTCGTCATCGCGGAGGGGGTCGAAACCGCGGGGCAAGTCGCGTTCCTTCGCGCGTACGGCTGCGACCTCGCTCAGGGGTACTACTTCGGTAAGCCAATGCCGCCGGACGCTATCGCCCCGCTCCTCGAGTCGCGATGAACCATATCGTCGAACGATCGAGGCTCATCTCGGGGCGAGCAACCCGTCCAGCACCCCGCGCCAGAGGGGCGATCCGCCCCAGGCGATCTTCGCCGCTCACGCACCCGATGCGCGCAGTGTCGTTGCGACCGACCTCGCACGTTGCACGCAGGCCCTGCGCAGCTGACGCATGTACGCAAGTACGAGCCCGCCGAGTGGAAATCGCTCAATCAGCAACTTACGAGGACGCCCGTTGCGTCTTTTTCATCACTGTGCAGGACCGCGCTTTATCCACTGCCGCAAACCTCCCGCGAGATCGATGGGCGCGGCGTTCCTGGGCCCGCTGGGCACGGACTCTAAAGTGACTTTTCTAGCCAGCCGCTCGTAGCGGCTTGCCACCCGGCTGCTCGATCCGGTCGGGCCGCAGCGTGTCGACACCGCTCTGCAGCGTCGGCTCGCCCTATTCGATCCCCGGCGCCTCCTCCCGTGGTGCCCAACGCAGGGGCGCGGCGTACGACGGCACTCGAGGTCCTTCGGTTGAAGTGCCGGGGAACACCGGAAGCCGGAGGATCGGCGCATCGCACCCGGCCGTCAATCGCCGGTCGGTGCGATCCGGAACTCGACGACTGACTGCGTCTCCCCGAGCGTCCGGGCAAGCTTCGCGGCCTGCTCCTCGCGCTTCGCCCGGATCACCATGCGGTACTCGAAGTACCGCCCGCCGTCCTCGAGCCGGTAGCTCAGGTTGGCAATCGAGAAATCGAGCCTCGAGACCAGCGCTCGCAGTTCCGGCTCCGGCATCACCGCGTCGCGCGGGAAGCGCACCTGGAAGTGCGCGTAGAACTGCGACGGCATCGACGCCTCGATCCAGCGGAAGGCGGTCAGCACGCCGAGCACGAGCGCGGTCGCGACCGCGACCGGGAAGTAGAACCCGATTCCGGCGAGGATCCCGATCGCCGCGGTGACCCAGATCGAGGCCGCGGTGGTCAGCCCGCACACCGACAGCCCCTCGCGCAGGATGACCCCGGCGCCGAGGAACCCGATACCGGTCATGATCCCCTGCGCCATGCGCGTGGGGTCGATCTGCACCCGCTCGAGCGTTCCGGCCGGAAACCAGCGGCCCGAATAGATGGTGACCAGCATGAGCAGGCTCGAGGCGACGCAGACGAGCGTGTGCGTGCGGAATCCCGCCGGGCGGCCGTGGTAGCTGCGCTCGAGCCCGATCAGCCCGCCCGCGAGCGTCGCGACCAGCAGGTGGGTCACAAGCTCAAGCTCGTCGCCGCGCATGCGTCCGGTCCTCCAGTCACCGACGGCGAGCCTAGACCGTCGTCGCCCCCCCCTGTCGACGGCGATGATCTGCCCGGTGATGTGCTGCGAGGAGTCGGAAGCAAGCAGGCTAGCGAGGCCCTGGAGATCCTCGCCGCCCGGGATTTGAGCCGACGACCCTTGGTTCGTCCGTCGGCATAGGTTCTGAACCCGAAGCGGGTGTAGGACTTGTACGACGCTCGTTCGCGCCGGCTCCTGCCACAGGGCTGCGGCGACCGGCGCTGTCATTCCATCTGATGAGGAGGGCGGAGTCATGATTCGAAGCCATGCGGTCGCGCTCGGCGCCGTGCTGGCGGTGGTCGGCGCGGTCGTGTGCGCCCAGACGACGCAGCCGCCGAAAGAAAGCGCGGCGCAAGCGCAGGCCTCCCTCGGCCAGGCGATCCGCGTCGCCGAGCAAGAGACTGGCGGGCGCGCCCGCAAGGCCGAGATGGTACGCGAGCGGGGCGTCGATGCCTACGAGATCAAGACGGTGGCGAAGGACCAGTCGGCCAAGGTGGTGGTCGATCCGATGTCGGGCAAAGTGCTGAGGGTGTCCCGGCCCGGATTCTTCAGCTCGATTGCCAACCTGGTCGACGACGACCGGCGCGAGGACCAGGCCGCGTTCGCCCGTCTCGAAGCCTCGCCGATGACGCTCGGGGCCGCCATCGTCGCGGCCGAGCGTGAAAACCGGCGGGCGGGCGGTGAAAGCCTCGTTGAAGAGCCGGCACGGGCAGACGCTCTTTGAAGTGGCGTGGTCAAGGATCTTGTTCTGCACAAGGTCACGGTCGATCCCGCGACCGGCAAGGCGGTCGCGGTCGCGCAACGCAAGGACGATGACGAGGACTGACGTGAAAGGCGGCGGAGATGCGGATCGGCGGCATTCGCCGCTCACAGCCAGCGCCTTCGTTGGAAGCGTCGGCAACGCCAAGGGCTTCACGAACGGGCGCCAAGTCGCTCGATAGCGCTCATGCTCCAAGCAGGCGACGAGACAGCAGCGTCTGCATGTCCCGGCGGCCGTCGGCGATGAGATAGATGTGGACGCGCTGCTCGACGATACGGTAGATCACGCGGTATGGCTTGAAGAAGGTCTGGCGATAGTCGCGGATTCCTAACGCCAGGAGCTCCTTCGGGTGGGATCCGCGCTCCGGAAACGTGGCGAGGCGCTCCACGACCTCCTCGATCCGGTCGAGCACATAGCCAGCCTTCGAGGGATCGTCATGCTCCGCGATGTAATCGAGGATCTCCTCCAGATCGCGCGCTGCGTCCTCCGTGAGAGCTACCTCGAAGCGCTTCAACCTGCGCTCTTCCTAGCACGCAGGCGCCGAATGACCTCGGCTGCCGGGACGAACTTGCCTTCCTCGATCTGCCGGCTGCCAAGCGCGAGGATCTTGAGCAGCGCCATCGTCTCCTGAGTAGTCTCATAGGAGACGACGTCCTGGATGACCGCCTTGGCCTCACCGTTCTGGGTGATCACCATGGCTTCGCGGCGTTCGGCTAGTTCGCGGACGACCTCGGCTGCATTGGCCTTGAGGTAGCTGATGGACTTGATCCGGGTCGAATACTTCATGAGACGTCCATAGGAGTGTTCGGACCGAATATAGTCTTTATTCGGACTGACAGCAAGGGTTACCGGTGGGCTGGCCCCGTGTGGTCCCGGCTGACGACATTTTGGCCAAGCAAGGCAAGAAGCGCAGAATCGTATTGAGCATTCCGCATTTCCTGCTGGCCCCCTTGGTGCTTGCCCAGTCGGATCTCGTTGGCATCATCGCCGAACGCACCGCGCAGCGCTTTGCCGAGATGCTGCCACTGAAGGTAATGGAGTCCCCGCTGAGATTGGGGGCGTTCTCCGTTACGCAGATATGGCATGCCCGCAGGCACGCTGAGCCCGTGCACCAGTGGGTGCGGGCTTTGATTGTTGACGTTGCACGCGGCGTTTAGCTGCGGGCGCAGTCTCGGTTTCCCATCCATGTAGGGGTGAGGAGCCGGGACTGCGTTGGCCGTCGTCAGAACTTCCGGGCGAGCTGGTGCTGCGGAGCGCTTTCGCTCGGCCTCTTCAAGCCGAGGGTGTTTCGTTTACGGCACGCCGATGGCTGAATAGACCTCGCGTCCCATCGCGTAGGTGGCGGCAATGGCGCGATCGTCGCCAAGCATGATCAAAGCGAACAGCTTCTCGGGCAGATCACGTGCGCAACGCAAACGCCGTTCCAGGAGCGGCGTCGCCGCGAGGTCGATCACCACGAAGTCGGCCTCTTTGCCCACCTCGAAGTTGCCGATCTTGTCGTCGAGATCCAGCCCCCGCGCGCCGCCGAGGGTTGCGAGATAAAGCGCGCGATAGGGCGACAATGTTTGACCGCCGAGCTGGGCGACCTTGTAGGCTTCCTGCAGCGTGCGCAGCATGCTGAAGCTCGTCCCGCCTCCAACATCCGTTCCAATGCCGACCGCCATGCCGCGCTCACCCGCGCGCCGGAGATCGAAGAGGCCGCTCCCCAGGAACAGATTCGCGGTGGGACAGAACGCGGCCAACGCCCGGCGCTCCGCCATCAGCTCGCGGTCGGCGTCGCCGAGGTGGATGCAGTGGGCGAAGACCGATCGCGGGCGCACCAGGCCGAAGCCGGCGTACACGTCCAGATAGCTGCGGCTCGAAGGGAAGAGCTCCGCAACCCACGCCACCTCGGCCCGATTCTCCGCGAGATGCGTATGCAGATAGACGTCCGGAAACTCCTCGACGAGCTCGCCGGCACGCCGCAGCTGCTCCGCCGAGGAGGTCGGCGCAAACCGCGGCGTCACGGCGTAGAGCAGCCGGTCGCGACCGTGCCACCGCTCGATGAGCGCGCGGCTCTCCGCGTAGCCGCGCGCCGGCGTGTCGCGCAGGTACTCCGGGCAGTTGCGGTCCATGAGCACCTTGCCGGCGATCATCCGCAGGCCGCGCGTGCGAGCCGCCTCGAAGATCGCGTCCACCGACTGCGGGTGCACGGTGCCCAGCACGACCGCGGTCGTGGTCCCGTTCCGCAGCAGTTCCTCGAGAAAGAACTCCGCGACCGCGGCCGCGTGGCCCGGATCCTCGAACCGGCGCTCGGTGGGGAAGGTGTACCGTTCCAGCCATTCGAGCAGCTGCTCGCCGTACGAGGCGATCATGTCGGTCTGCGGGTAGTGGATGTGGGCGTCCACGAATCCGGGGAGCAGCAGCTTTCCCGAGTAGTCCGTGACCTCCGCATCAGCGGGCAATCGGGCGAGCACGTCGCGGGCGTTCCCGGCCTCGAGCACGAGGCCGTCGCGCACCACCAGCGCCCCGTCCTCGTGGTACTGGACGGCATCGGCCGCGGCGCCGGCGCCCGGATCGCGCAGGTAATGGAGCAGGCTTCCCCGGAAGGCGACGGTGGTCGTGTTCATCACTGGTGACTCCGATGGAAGAGGACGGCTTCCGGCCCGTGCGAGTCAGGCGGACGCGAGTCGGCGCGCTCGCCGCCGGCCCGCAATCGAATCGCCCGCGTTCGCGCGGCCTGGCCGTCCGCTCGAGCGCGGGCATACGCGTCGCGCCGGTGACGCGTAACTACTTCTTCGGCAGCTGCCCGACCACGCCCTCGACGTAATAGTCCATCACCGCCAGCTGGTCGTCCGGCATGCTCTTCCCGGCCGGCACGCGCTCCTTGCCGCTCTGGTCCTTCACCGGACCGCCGAACGGGTGGAGCTTGCCGCCGGCGATCTCGGACTCGGCCTTCGCCGCCAGGTCGCGCACGTCCTTGGGCACCGCCGGGTTGATCGGCGCGAGCTTGATCATGCCGTCCTTGATCCCGCCCCAGATGTTGCTCGGTTGCCACTTGCCCGCCAGCGTGTCCTGCGCGACCTTGGTGTAGAACGCGCCCCATTGGTGGGTCGTCGCGGTGAGATGCGCCTTTGGCCCGTACTTCGACATGTCGGAGTGGTAGCCGAACGCATACACGCCCTTCTCTTCCGCGGCCTGCACCGGCGCGGTCGAGTCGGTGTGCTGGGTGATGACGTCGGCACCCTGCGAGATCAGCGTCATCGCCGCCTCGCGCTCGCGACCCGGGTCATACCAGGAGTTCACCCAGATCACCCGCACCTCCGCTTTCGGGTTGACGCTGCGCATGCCGCGCGTGAACGCGTTGATTCCCTGCAGCACCTCCGGGATCGGGTAGGCTCCGACGTAGCCGGCGACGTTCGATTTCGTCATCTTGCCGGCGATGATGCCGGTGAGATAGCGACCCTCGTAGAACCGCGCGTTGTACGTGCCGACGTTCTTGTCCCGCTTGTAGCCCGTCGCATGCTCGAAATTGACCTTCGGGAACGCCTTCGCGACCTTCACCGTAGGGTTCATGTACCCGAAGGAGGTCGTGAACACGAGCTGGTGGCCGGTCGCCGCGAACTCCCGGATGACCCGTTCCGCATCTGCGCCCTCCGGGACGTTCTCGACGTACTTGGTCGCGACTTTGGCGCCGAGCACCTTCTCCATCTCCTTGCGTCCGCTGTCGTGCTGGAACGTCCAGCCGGCATCCCCGATCGGGCTCACGTAGACGAAGCCGATCTTGAGCGGCTGCTGGGCGAGCGCGGCACCACCGAACGCGAGCGCCGCCGCCGCACCGAGCGCCGCCCCTCCGCGAGCAAACATCGATCCTTTCATAGCCGTTCCTCCTTGCGCGTTGACGTAGATCGCCGCGCTCAGCCGCCGGGGTGGTAGCTCTTTCCGAGCGACACCGGGGCGTTGAGCCGGATGAGATTCGGGTTGCGCGAGATCAGCACCAGCACGACGATCGTCGCGAGGTACGGCAGGCTCGACAGGAGCTGCGAGGCGATCGCAGCGCCCGCGCCCTGAGCGAAGAACTGCGTGATCGTCACGCCGCCGAAGAGATATGCGCCGATCAGCACGCGCGCCGGTCGCCAGGTGGCGAACACGACCAGGGCGAGCGCGATCCAGCCTCGTCCTGCGGTCATCCCTTCCACCCACAGCGGCGTATAGATGATCGACAAGTACGCGCCGCCGACCCCCGCCATCGCGCCGCCGAACAGCGTCGCCAGATACCGAATGCCGATGACCGGATAGCCGAGCGCGTTCGCGGAGGTCGGCGATTCGCCGACCGAGCGCAGCACCAACCCCGATCGCGACTTGTACAGGAACCACGCGACCAGAGCAAACAGCACCCACGAGAGGTAGACCAGCGGTTGCTGCGAGAACAGGATCGGGCCGAGCACCGGGAGGTCCGCCAGCACCGGGACGTGGAGCACCTGCGGGGCCTGCAGCGCGACGCTCTCGTAGGGCTTGCCAACGAACGCGGACAGGCCGACGCCGAAGATGGTGAGCGCGAGACCCGCGGCGACCTGGTTCGCCTGCAGGGTCAAGGCGAGCACGCCGAAAACGAGCGCCATCCCGGCGCCGGCCACCATGCCGGCCGCGACGCCGAGCCACATGTTGCCGGTGGCGGACGTCGCGGCGAAGGCCGCGATCGCGCCGACCAGCATCATGCCCTCGACGCCGAGGTTGAGAACGCCGGACTTCTCGACGACGAGCTCGCCGAGCGCAGCGAACACGAGCGGGGTGCCCGCTCCCACCGTAGCGATGAGAATCGCAATGAGGGTATCCATCAGGCCTCCATCTCGACGAGTACGGGAACCGGCGCGACCAGCGCGTTCATGCCGCCGCCTCCTTGAGCACCACCCGTGCCGGACGCGCCCAGCGCAACCGATAGTTGATGAAGACATCGGAGCCGAGCAGGAAGAAGAGCAGCATCCCCTGGAACAGCCCGGTGATCGCCGAGGGCAGGTTGAGCTGCATCTGCGCCGACTCGCCCCCGAGGTAGAGGAGCGACATCAGCACGCTCGCCAGCACGATCCCCACCGCGTTGAGGCGTCCGACGAAGGCGACGATGATCGCGGCGAAGCCGTAGCCGGGCGAGATCGACGGGGTGAGCTGCCCGATCGGGCCCGCGACCTCGCCCACGCCGGCGATCCCCGCCATCGCGCCACCGGCGAGCATGCCGACCCACACCGTGCCCTTCGCGCTGAATCCCGCGTAGCGGGCCGCGGCCTCGGCGAGTCCGGAGACGCGCATCTGATACCCGACGAAGCTGCGGTTGATGAACACCCAGCCGACCGCCACCACCGCGAGCGCGATGAGGAAGCTCGCGTTGAGACGCGTCTGCTCGATGAGGATCGGGAACAGCGTCGCCTCGTCGAACATCTTGGACTGCGGGAAGTTGAAGCCCTGCGGATCGCGCCAGGGACCATGCACGAGGTACGACAGGACGAGCGACGCGACGTAAGTCAGCATCAGGCTCACCAGGATCTCGCTCGCGTTGAAGCGGTTGCGCAGGAACGCGGGGATCGCCGCCCAGGCCATCCCGCCGAGCGCTCCCGCGATGACGATCGCGACCAGCACCCAGCCCGTGTCGGCGCCCTCGAAGTAGAGCGCGAGCCCGCCGCCCGCGACCGCGCCGAGGACGAGCTGGCCCTCGGCGCCGATGTTCCAGACGTTCGCCCGAAAGCCGACCGCGAGCCCGACCGCGATCATCATCAGCGGCGCGGCCTTCAGCAGCAGCTCCGCGACGCCGTTCAGGCTGCTCACCGGCTGCACGAAGAAAGCGTGGAACGCGGCGAGCGGGTTGCGGCCGAGCGCCGTGAACACGATGAAACCGACCACGACGGTGAGCGCCGCGGCGACGAGCGGCGAGTAATAGCGCATCGCGCGGGAGGGCGCGGGGCGCGCTTCAAGTTTGAACCGCAAGGGCCACCTCCTTTCCCGCGGGCCTCGCCACGGCGCCTTCCGCGCCCGGCCACAAGCCGCTCATCCAGACGCCGATCTCCTCGACGTCGGTGTCCTTGGTGCGCTTCGCCGGCGAGAGCCGTCCCTTCGCGATCACCGCCACGCGGTCGCAGATCTCGAAGAGCTCGTCGAGCTCCTCGGAGACCACGAGGATCGCCGCGCCGGCATTGCGCAAGTCGATGAGCGACTGGCGGATGAACGCCGCGGCGCCGACGTCGACCCCCCAGGTCGGCTGCGAGACCACGAGCAGCTTCGGCGTCTGCAGCATCTCGCGCCCGACGATGAACTTCTGCAGGTTGCCCCCGGAGAGGCTCTTCGCCTCGGCGTGGGTGCCGCCGCACTTCACCTGGAACTCGCGGATGCAGCGATCGGCGAACTCCCGCATCTGACCGAACCGGACCATTCCCGCCTGCACCATGCCGCGGCGGTGCCCGGTGAGCAGCGCATTCTCCGCGAGCGACATCTCCGGCACCGCCCCGCGGCCGAGCCGTTCCTCCGGGACGAAGCAGAGGCCGAGCTTGCGGCGCCGCCCGGGCGTGAAGCGTCCCGCCTCGACGCCGCAGATCTGCACCGGGAACTTCTCCGCGAGCCGCTCTTCGCCCGAGAGCGCCGCGAGCAGCTCCTGCTGCCCGTTGCCCGAGACCCCGGCGATGCCCACGATCTCGCCGCTGTGCACCGTCAGATGGACGTCCTTCAGGTCGACGCCGAACGGGTCGTCGGAGGCGTGTGACAGGCCGGCGATCACGAGCCGCTCCTCGCCGCCCTCGTCGGCCGGCGGATGCTCGCAGTGCGGCAAGTCCTTGCCGATCATGAGCCGCGCCATGCTCGCGGGCGTCTCGCGCGTCGGGTCGCAGGTCCCGGTCACCCGCCCCGCGCGCAGCACGGTAGCGCTGTGGCAGAGCGCCTTGATCTCGTCGAGCTTGTGGCTGATGTAGAGGATGGCGCAGCCCTCGGCGGCGAGCTGCCGCAGCGTCTCGAACAGCTTCTGCACCGCCTGCGGCGTGAGTACTGAGGTCGGCTCGTCCATGATGAGCAGCTTCGGGGTCTGCAGCAGGCAGCGGATGATCTCGACCCGCTGGCGCTCGCCGACCGACAGCGAGTGCACGAGGCGGCGCGGGTCCACCGGCAGCCCGTAGCGCTCCGACACCTCGGCGATGCGCTTCGCGAGCTCGCCGAGGTTCGGGTTGCCCGGCAGCGCGAGCGCGACGTTCTGGGTCACGGTGAGCGTCTCGAAGAGCGAGAAATGCTGGAACACCATCCCGATGCCGAGGTCGCGGGCGTGCGCCGGGTTGCGGACCTGGACCGGCTCGCCTTTCCAGCGCATCTCGCCGGCGTCGGCCTTGACGACGCCGTAGATGATCTTCATGAGCGTGCTCTTCCCGGCGCCGTTCTCGCCCAGCACCGCGTGGATCTCGCCCGGCGCCACCTCGAGGTCGATGCCGTCGTTCGCGACCACCGCCGGGTACGCCTTGGTGATTCCGCGCAGCTCGAGCAGCGACTCGGTCGCCCCCGCCGTGCGGGAAGCGTCACGCGGCGTTGCGCCCTTCCCCATAGCCTCCTCCTCGCCTTCGTCCAGCCGCCAGCCGCGCCCGCGCCCCGGCCCGCCGCGCGCTCGCCGGCGCCGCGGCGGCTGCCGCGTCCCGCACTTGCAGGAGCTCGGCGGCCACCGCGATTGCGATCGCGGCGGGCTGTTTGCCGACGATCCCCGGGACCCCGATCGGGCAGGTGAGCCGGGCGAGCGCCGCCTCCGGCACGCCCTCGACCTTCAGGTACTTCAGGAACCGGTTGCGCTTCGGCGCGGAGCCGATCAATCCGAGGTAACGGAAGTCGCCGCGCTTCAGCGCGCGCTCGCACAGCTCGAAGTCGAGCGCGTGGCTGTGCGTCATCACGAGGAAGAAGGCCCCGGATGGCGCGCGATCGACCTCCTCCTCGGGCGCCGCCGTCGCGACGACGCGCACGTTGCCCGGCACTTCGCGCGGGAACTGCGCGGGCCGCGGGTCGACCCAGGTCACCCGGCAGTCGGCGTCGGCGAGAACGCCGACGATCGCGCGCCCGACGTGCCCCGCGCCGAACAGCACGATGTCGAAGTCGCACGGGCGCGCGAGCTCGATCAGCACGAGGTTCTCCGAGCTCGGGCGCCCGATCGCTCGCAGCTGCGGTTCGGCGCTCGCGCGCCCGCCCGCGAGCAGCTGGCGGGCAAGCCCCAGCGCCTCCTCGTCGAGCGCGGGTTCTCCGAGAGTGCCCTCGCAACCGGTCGCCGACACGACGAGCCTGCGCCCGCCGCAGCCGCCCTCCGCGCCGGTGATGACGACGCCCGGCCTGCCGGCCCGCTCGAGCTCGGCGAGGCAGGCGAGCCACCACGCCTCCTCGGCCGCGACGCGTTCGAACAGCAGCGTCACCACGCCACCGCAGCACTGCCGGAAACCCGGCCCGAGCGGGTAGCGGACGAGTCGCGCTCCGGGAGCGGGGCGGCCATCGAGCATCTGGCGGGCGCGCTCCATCGCGGCCAGCTCGAGGTTGCCGCCGCCGATCGTCTCCGCGACACGCTCGCGCGTGACGACCATCCTCGCGCCCGCCTCGCGCGGCGCCGAGCCCCGCACCGCCGCGACGGTGACCAGCACGCAGTCCTCGCCGCGGCGCGCGCGGTCGGCAGCGATTTCGACCCAGCGGCTCATGCCGGCACTGCGGAGGGGCCGGAGCGCACGTCGGACGCGGCGTGGCGCGAGCGCAGCTCCTCGACTGCGCGGAGGACTTCCTCCGCGGTGGCGGGGGCGTTCAGCCGCGGGCTGAGCTCGTAGTTGCCGACGCTCGCCACGGCGTCCTTGATGGCGTGGAACACCGAGATCGCCAGCATGAGCGGCGGCTCGCCGACCGCCTTGGAGCGGAAGATCGAGTCCTCCTGGTTGCGCCCGGCGCCGTAGAGCTTGACGTTGAAGATCTCCGGCAGGTCCCGGCACACCGGGATCTTGTAGGTCGAAGGCGCGTGGGTCTTCAGCTCGCCCTTCTCGTTCCACCACAGCTCCTCGGTGGTGAGCCAGCCCATGCCCTGGATGAATCCGCCCTCGACCTGGCCGAGGTCGATCGCCGGGTTGATCGACTTGCCGACGTCGTGCAGGATGTCGACCCGCCGCACGCGATACTCGCCGGTGAGCGTGTCGATCTCGACCTCCGAGACCGCGGCGCCGTAGGCGAAGTAGTAGAACGGCCGGCCGGTGAAGGTCTTGCGGTCGTAGTGGATCTTCGGCGTGCGGTAGAACCCGGTCGCCGAGAGCGAGACCCGCGAGAACCACGCGAGCCGCGCGAGCTCGGCGAACGGCACGTTCTGGGCGCCGGCGTGGACGCGGTTCGCGCGGAACACGACCTCGCTCGGCGCGACCTTGAAGTGCTCGGCCGCGAACTGCGTCAGGCGCTCCTTAATGGTGCGGGCCGCGGCCTGCGCGGCCTTGCCGTTCAGATCGGTGCCCGAGGAGGCGGCCGTCGCCGACGCGTTCGGCACTTTGCTCGTGTCCGAGGCGGTGATCTTGATCCGATCGATGTCGAGCTGCAGCTCCTCGGCGACCACCTGCGCGACCTTGGTGAACAGCCCCTGGCCCATCTCGGTGCCGCCGTGGTTGAGCATCACGGTCCCGTCGGAGTACACGTGCAGCAGCGCGCCCGCCTGGTTGAAGTGGGTCGCGGTGAACGAGATGCCGAACTTCACCGGGGTGAGCGCGATCCCGCGCTTCAGCACCGGGCTCTGCGCGTTGAACGCATGCACCGCCTTGCGCCGGGCGAAGTAGTCGGCGCTCGCGGGCAGCGCGAGCTCGCCGACCAGCGCGTCGATGATGTTGTCCTCGATCCGCATCTGGTACGGGGTGACGTCGCGCTCGCCGACGCCGTAGAAGTTCGCGCGCCGCACCTCGAGCGGGTCCTTGCGGAGGCTGCGCGCGATCTCGTCGATCACGTACTCGATCGCCATCATCCCCTGCGGCCCGCCGAAGCCGCGGAACGCGGTGTTCGAGACGGTGTGGGTCTTGCAGCGGTGCGAGATGATCGCGACGTTCTCGAGGTAATAGCAGTTGTCGGCGTGGAACATCGTCCGGTCGTTGACCGGCCCGGAGAGGTCGGCCGAGAAGCCGCAGCGCGAGGCGAACTGGAACTCGATGCCCTGGATCCGCCCGCTCGCGTCGAAACCGACGTCGTAGCGCACCACGTAGTCGTGGCGCTTGCCGGTCATCACCATGTCGTCGTCGCGGTCCAGGCGCAGCTTGACCGCGCGGCCGGTCTTGACGGCGGCGACCGCCGCGATGCACGCGATCAGCGCCGGCTGCGTCTCCTTGCCGCCGAAGCCGCCGCCCATGCGCCGGCACTCCACCACGACGTCCGTCGCCTCGGTGCCGAGCGCGTGCGCGAGCACGAGCTGCACCTCGCCGGGATGCTGGGTCGAGCTGTAGACCAGCATGTCGCCGTCTTCCTTCGGGACGGCGAGCGCGACATGGCCTTCGAGGTAGAACTGGTCCTGCCCGCCGATGGTGAAGCCGCCCTGGAGGCGATGGCGCGCCGCGGCGAGCGCCTTAGCCGCGTCGCCCCGCACGAGCCGCTCGGTGGGCAGGATGAACGACTCCGCGGCGAGCGCCGAGGCGGCGTCGAGATGTGCCGGCAGCTCCTCGTATTCGACCAGCGCGAGGAGCGCGGCGCGCCGGGCTTGTTCCACGGTCTTCGCCGCCACCGCGAAGATCGATTGGCCGACGTACTCCACGAGATCGGTGGCGAAGATCGGCTCGTCCTTCTTGACGGTGCCGACGTTGTTCTCGCCCGGCACGTCCTGCGCGGTGACCACCGCCACCACGCCCGGGGCCGCGCGCACCTTGGACAGGTCGACCGACCTGATCCGCGCGTGCGCCCGTGCGCTGATCCCGACGGCGGCGTGCAGCGTGCCGCGCGGCTCCGGAATGTCGTCGGTGTAGTCGGCTGCGCCCGTCACGTGCAAATGGGCGCTGTCGTGCGGCTGCGCCGCCCCGGCGCCGCCGCGGATGATGCGCTCGTCCATGGCCTACTCCGTGTACTCGACGACCCGGGTCGCGACGCCCGAGCCGGACGTTTCCAGGAAAAACCGATACAGCAGGTTGCGGGCGACGTTCGCCCGATACTCGCGCGACGCGCGCATGTCGGTGATCGGCGCGTAGTCGCCGTCGAGCGCCGCCATCGCCGCGCGCACCGTCGCCTCGCTCCACGGCTTGCCGCGGAGCGCCTGCTCGCAGCGCGGCGCGCGCTTGGGCGTGGCCGCCATGCCGCCGAAGGCGACGCGCGCCTCCTTGATCCGGCCCTGCTCCAGCTCGATGCAATAGGCGCCGCAGACCGCCGAGATGTCCTGATCGAAGCGCTTGGAGATCTTGTAGGTGGCGATCGTGCGGGTCCGCGACGGCAGCGGAACGCGTACCCGCTCCACGAATTCGGCGCTCGCGCGCGCGGTCTTCTGGTACGCGAGGTAGAAGTCCTCGAGGGGCAGCTCGCGCGTGCTGCCGCCCTTGCGCAGCACGATGCTCGCACCGAGCGCGATCAGGATCGGCATCGAGTCGCCGATCGGCGAGCCGTTCGCGATATTGCCGCCGAGCGTGCCGGCGTTGCGGATCGGCGGCGAAGCGAAGCGTCGGTAGAGCTCGAGAAGCTGCGGATAGTGCTTGACGATCTCGGTGTAGGCGTCGGTGAGCGACACGCCGGCGCCGACCTCGATGTGCGTCTTGGTCACCGTGAGCTCTTGCAGGTCGCCCACGTCGCCGATGTAGATGACCGTGCCGAGGTCACGGTGCTGCTTGGTGACCCACAGCCCGACGTCGGTGCTGCCGGCGAGGATGCACGCGTCCGGATGCTCGAGGAGCAGCGTGCCGAGCGACTCGGCGTCGCTTGGCGCAAAGTACCTGTTCGCCTCGCCGTCGAGTGCAAGCGTCCCGTTCGGCCGGATCGAGGCGAGCTGCTCGGCGAGCCGCCGTTCGGCGGCGCGCACCTCGGGGTGCTCGGCGCGCGAGCGCGACGCGTGCAGCCACTCGCCCGGGGGGACTTGCGCTTCGTACTCGTACATGCGCTGCGCCGCCTCGATGATCGGGCGGTAGCCGGTGCACCGGCAGAGATTCCCCGCGAGCGTGTCGTTGATGCGCTCGCGGGTCGCCGCCGAGTCGGACTTGTAGAGCGTGAAGAGCGACATCACGAAGCCCGGCGTGCAGAAGCCGCACTGCGAGCCGTGGCACTCGACCAGCGCGCGCTGCACGGGATGCAGCTGCCCGTCCGCGCCCTTGAGGCTTTCGACGGTGATCAGCCCCTTGCCGTCAAGAGTCGGCAGGAACCGGATGCAGGCATTGACCGCGCGGCAGCGGATGCGGTCCTCGCCGCCGGGGTCGCGCTCGGCGATGACCACGGTGCAGGCGCCGCAGTCGCCCTCGGCGCAGCCTTCCTTCGTTCCGGTGCGATGCTCGAGCTCGCGCAGATAGTCGAGCACGGTCGTCGTCGGCTCGACGTCCCGAACCGTTCTGATCTCGCCGTCGAGCACGAACCGGACGGCGCGACGCCCCTCCTCCGAGCGCTGTTTGCCCTCAGCCATAGCCTCCTCCTAGCCCCCGCGTGCCCGCCGGACCGGGGACACGCCCGGCGCGGCGCACACCGAAGAACCAACAAACAGAATTGCACGATCTATGACATCTGTCAAGCAATTCTGCTATTATCTTGCATGCAAGAGCTAAACCCCTGGCGTCCCGAGCACGTTTTATCGCCTCCAGACAAAACGTTAGTGACGATTCCTCACAGAGTGCACAAACTGATCTTCCGCGCGCCTGTCGCGCTGACTTGCCCAGCGAGCGCCTCACAGTTCATGCATGCACTCTCACGTGTGTCTTGAACTCATGCTAAGCTGCGCTGGCTCGCAAGCTTCAGGGCAAGAGTCGAGATATGCGGCGCAAGCGCTCACGCAGTGCAAGGGGTGGCGACCTGCCCGGGATCGCTCGCGGCGCGGCCCCGCCACAGCACCGGAAGGCGACCGCCGACGCACGCATCCATCGTGCGATCTGCGACGCCATCCTCGAGCGACGCCTGCGGCCGGGGACCCGGCTGCAGGAGATCGCGCTCGGCGAGTTCTTCGGGGTTAGCCGTACCATCGCCCACAAGGCGCTCCTCGTGCTCGCGCACGAGGGCATCGTCTCGCTGCGCCCGAAACGCGTCGCCGTGGTCGCGCGGCCGTCGATCGAGGAGACCCGCTTCGTGTTCGAGGCCCGTCGGGCGATCGAGGCCGCGGTCATCCCGCTGGTCGTCCGCCAGGCCACCAAAGCGCAAGTCGTCGAGCTGCGCGCCATGGTGCAGGCCGAGAATGATGCGTACACGCGCGGCGACCGCGCCGCCGGCACTCGCCTTTCAGTCGGGTTCCACCAGCGGCTCGCGGAGCTGGGTGGCAACCCGGTCCTTGCCAAGTACGTCAACGAGCTCGTCCTGCGAACGTCGCTGGTCGTCGCGCTCTACGAGTCACCGGCACGCACCGCGCATCCGCACTTCGATCACGTGGACATCATCGCCCGGATCGCGGCCGGCGACGAGGTCGGGGCGGCGCGCGCGATGGTCGAGCACCTGACACAGCTCGAAGCCAATCTCGAGCTGAAGGAGAGCGAGGAATCGCCGAGTCTCGCTGAGATCTTCGGCTCGGGCGTTCTCACCCCCGACCCGTGCCCGGCGGCAACGCCGCAGGCGTGACCCGCGGCAGGCGTCTTGCGCACCGCGGCCTTCGCACATCGCGTCGTGCACGACGCGGACGAGGCTTGCGCAGCATCGCGTCCGTCGCGGCGTCGGCCGGGAAGAAACTCTCGATCCCGAGCTCGTGCAGCGTGATGTCGTCGGGCCCGCCGATGCATGAAGTCGATGGCGCGCCGCACCTGGGGAAATTCCTCGAGATTGCCTTCCCGGGTTCTGTTGCATCGGGTGCCGGGTAGATTGGTGATCCCGCCTCGTTGGAGACCCCCATGGTTCGCCGTCGCGGTACTGAAAAGCTACTGAGGCGCCTCGATCTTCGCGGCCTTGGCCAGTTCGCTCCAGCGCGCGAGGTCGTCGGCGATGGCCTTGCTGACCTGCTCGGGTCCGTCCCAGACCGGCTCGAGATCCATGTCCATGAGCTTGGTTCGCACTTCATCGCCCATCACGCGCCTGAATCCAGCGCCGATCGCTTCGGCGACCGCGTCGGGGGTCCTCGCCGGCGCGAACACACCCTCCCAGTTGACGAACACCAGACCCGGGAACCCCTGCTCGGCGAGCGGCTTCACCCCGGGGAGCAGCGGCGAGGGCCGCGGACCGGTGACGCCGAGCGCCTTGAGCTTGCCGGCGCGCACCTGCGGCACGCCCTGGGTGGTCGGGCCGAACATCATGTGCACTTCGCCCGCCACCACCGCGGTCATCGCCGGCGCGGCGCCCCGGTACGGGACGTGGGTGAGGTCGATGCCGGCGATCGACTTGAACAGCTCGCCGCCGAAATGCGCCGGCGAGGCGATGCCCGCCGAGGAGAAAGTGAGCTTGCCCGGCTGCTTCTTCGCGAGCTCGACGAGCTCCTTCGGCGACGCGACGCCGACCGAGGGGTGCACGAAGAGCGCGTTCTGCAGCCGCGCGAACGCGCCGATCGGCCTGAAATCGGCTCTCGGGTTGTAAGGCGCCTGCCTGGCGACGGCGGGATACATGGTGAGCGGGATATCGACCGTCACGAGCAGCGTGTATCCGTCCGGCGCCGCGCGCGCGACGGCGTTGGCGCCGATCGAGCCGGAAGCGCCCGTCTGGTTCTCGACCACCACCGGCTTTCCCCAGCGCTCGGTGAGCTTCTGCGCGATCAGCCGCGCCGGCACGTCGAGCGGCCCGCCTGGCGGGAAAGGCACGATGAACTTCACCGGCCGCGACGGATAGGGCTCCTGCGCGGCGGCCGGCGCGGCCAGCGCGGCGAGCATCGAGACGAGGATCCGCAGCGAGGTGCGCAGCATGCAGGGTCTCCTTTCCTCCTAGGCGGCGAGCAGATCCGCTTCCTGTAGCGCGGGCCTTCGAGCGGACTCAGCGCTCGGCCACCTCGCGGTGGATGCGCAGCAGCTCGGGAATCGTCGCCGGATCGCGCCGGCCGAAGCCGCACTCGGTGGCGACGTCGTAGTCCGCGACGAAGCGGTCGGCGACCGACATGCGCTTTCGGGTTCCCTCCGCTCCGCCCGTGTAATGCACCAGGCCCAGGATCAGCCGCGTGCCGGCGCGCAGCGCAAGCATCTTGAGCGGCGCAAGGTACGCTTCGTCCCCCCGGTCGCGCGGCACCGGCATGTGCACGTAGTCGACGCGCCGCGGCGATGCGCGGCAGATGCCGTTCGCGAACGCCACGCAGACGCCGAGATCCTGCGGCTCGACGATGTGCTTGTGCCCCGGATCGCCGTAGCATAGATGGATGCCGAGCTCGACGCCGTCCTTCACCAGGCCGCACAGCCGTCCGATGCGCTCGACCGAGCCCTCCAGTGCGTTCGCGTAGTGCAGCCTCGGGCCGCGGTCGACGCCGATCACCTCGTAGCAAACATCCCACTGGATCGCGAGGCGCTCGGCCGGGATCGCCTGCTGCATGCGCTCGATGTCGCGTTTCATGGCGCGCTCGATCGGGCCCTCGAGGGCGGCCCGGGCGTCAGCCACGATGAAGCCGCACGCGAGCGCCATCGGCGTCGGCACCGAGACCTGGAAACGCGTCCCGGCCGGGATCCTGCCCGCGTCGGCGAGCCGCTTGAAGATCGCGTAGGAAGCGATCGCCTCGTCGGCGTAGCCGAGCGCGCCGAGCTCGAGCCGCGCGGGATCGACGCCCGCCTTCAGGCGATAGAACGGGCGCTTCACGGCGTCCCTGAAGCCCGGCAGGGTCTGCACCACCTCCTCCAGCTCGAGCTCGCGCACCGATTCGAACGTCCTGTTCTGCCAGCGGATCCAGTAGCCGCGCGCGCCGGTTTCGCCGTCCGGGATGCGCGTGCAGCACTCGCCGAGGATCTCGGCGACCGTGGCGATCGAGGTTTCGGCATCCTTCAATCCGAGGCTGCCTACAAGATGGGCATGCCGCTTCATGGCGTCCTCCTCTGCGGACCTATCGGAACATCGAGTTCGGCAGGAACAAGCTGATGGCCGGGAAAGCGACCAGGATCGCGAGCGCGACGAGCATCGCGGCGAAGAACGGCGTGATGCCCGCGACGATCTCGCTCATCGGCACGTCCGCGGCGATCCCCTTGACGACGAACACGTTGAGCCCCACCGGCGGGGTGATCAGCCCCATCTCGACCGTGATCACGACCAGCACGCCGAACCAGATCGGATCGAAGCCGAGCTGCTTGATGACGGGAAAAACGATCGGCATGGCGATCACGAGCATCGAAAAGGTCTCGAGGAAGGTCCCGAGGAGCACGAACAGGCCGAGAATCGCGATCAGGGTCGCATAGCGTCCGAGCTCGAGCGCGGCGAGCGCGTCGGCGATACCCGCCGGGATCCTGGTCAGCGACAGGAACGGGCCGAAGACGCTTGCGCCGATGACGATGAAGAAGAGCATCGCCGTCGTGCGCGCCGAGTCGACCAGCACCGGGACGAACTCCCGGGGCTTGAGCAACCCGCCGAGGAGCGCGACCGCCGAGACCAGGAACGCGCCGATCCCCGAGGCCTCGGCAGGCGTGAATATGCCCAGGTAGATGCCGCCGACCGAGACCAGGATCACGCCGATCAGCGGCGCGGCCCAGGCGAGCGCGCGCAGCTTCTGCGGCAGCGTGGTCGCCGCTCCAGGCGGGCCCGCCTCGGGACGCAGCCGCGCGATGATCGCGATCGTGACGATGAAGAGCGCCGTCATCAGCAGGCCGGGGAACACTCCCGCCATGAAGAGGCGCCCGATCGACTCGTCCGTGAGCAGCGCGTAGACCACGAATGCCGCCGACGGCGGGATCAGGATGCCGAGCGTCCCGCCCGCGGCGATCGCTCCGGTGGCGAGCGAGGGCCGGTACCCGAAGCGCTTCATCTCCGGCAGCGCGACCCGCCCCATCGCGGCGGCGGTGGCGATCGAGGAGCCGCTCACCGCGGAGAACCCGGCGCAGCCGACGATCGCCGCCGAGGCGAGCCCCGCGCGAAAGCTGCCGATCCACATGTAGGCGGCATCGAACAGCCGCCCGCTCAGGCCGGAGGCGCTCGCCACGTTTCCCATCAGCAGGAACAGCGGCAGGATCACCAGCGTGTAGCTCGAGCTGAGCGAGTAGGCGGTCGAGGTCATCGTCGCCATCGCCGGCTTGAGGCCGCTCAAGCCCGCGATGCCCGCGAACCCGACCGCGAGCAGCGCCATCCCGACCGGCACGCGCAGCGCGAGCAGCGCGAACAGCGCCACCAGGCCGAGCACTCCGACCGCGGCGTTAGACATGGTCGTGTGCGCGCCCTGAGGCGAGCCGCACGAGGTCGTGCAACACGACCAGGGCGCAGGCTGCCATGCTCAGCGCGATCAGCGCATAGAACGGCCATAGCGGAACCAGCAGCGTGTTGACCCGATCGTGGTACTCGTACGCGTCGGCGGCCTTGAATGCCGTGTTCCAGGCGAGGGCGCCGAGCACGATGGCACCGATCGTGCCGGAGAGCGCCTCGCCGGCGACGCGCCCGCTGCGCCCCAGCAGGCGCTCAAGGACGTCGACCCGTACATGGCCGCCGGTCGCCGAGCAGTATGGCAGGGCGAGCATGATCAGCGCGACCATGGCGAGCTCGGTCATCTCCAGGCCGCCGGTGATCGGCGCGTTCGCCAGGTAGCGCAGCGCGACGTCGACCACCGTGAGCAGCACGATTGCGGCCAGCAGCACGCCCGCGAGCACTGCGGGATAGCGCAGGAGCCGCTCCAAACGAAACCGGCCGCGCTCGGCGGCCGGCCGCGACCCGCGGGAGGTCCCCGAATCAGTTGACATTCATCGCGCCGACGATCGTCTTGGCCCGAATGCCCTTCGCCTCCAGCGCGGCGATGGCCGATTCGGTCACCGCGTTCGAGGCGGCGTCGAACTTGGCGGTCTCCTCGGCGGAGAGCCGGATCAGCTCCTTGCCCGGCGCCGCCGCGATCGCCTGGATCCCCTTCGCGGAGACCGCGTCCCAGATCCTGAACGCGCGCTCGCCGAGGGCGAGGCCGGTCACCCTCTCGACCGCCGCCTGGTGTTCCGCGGGCAGGCGGTTCCAGGCGTCGCGGTTCATGGCGAGGAAAAACGTCGTGAGCGTCGATTGCATGCCGACCGTGACGTACTTGCTCACCTCGATCAGCTTGAAGGCGAGCGCCGCGCCGCCGTCGATCAGCACACCGTCGACGACCCCCGTTTGCATCGCGTTGTAGACCTCGGTCACGGGCAGGAACACGGGGGTCCCGCCCCAGGCCTTGATCAGCTCGCCCCCGACGCTCGAGGCGACCCTGAATTTGAGGCCCTTCACGTCGGCGATGCCTCGCACCGGCTTGTCGCGGGTGTAAAGCGCGGCCGGCGTGATCGTCCACAGGCTGAGAAGCTTGACCCGCCGGTACTCCTCCTCGATCAGCGTGCGCGCGTTCCACAATCCCCGTGCCGCGCTGTCGGGCGACCGGGCGACGCCCGGATACTCCATCAGCAGAGTCCGCGGGAACTGCGCCGCCGTGTAGCCCGGAATGACCATCGCGAGGTCGGTCACGCCGTCCACCGTGCGGTTGAACTGCTCGGCGGGATTGGGGCCGAGCTCGCCCGCCGGATAGATCCGCACCTTGAGCCGCCCGTTGGTGGCTTGCTCGAGCTCCTGCGCGAACGGCACGAAGACCTGCGGGTGGTACGGATGCGTGGGGGCCATGAAATGCGCGAGTTTCAGCTCCTGCGCGCCCGCGCCCCCGGCGGCGAGCAGGGCCGCCGCAGAGGCGGCGGCGAGTGCGGCAAGGATACGCGTGATCGATCCCATGTCTCCTCCTTCCACGCACTGTGGCCGCGCGGCGTGCGCCTCGCAAGCGCCATGCTGCCGCAGCCGCACGAGATACGCAACGACCTGCCGTGGCGTCACGCGCGGGGTGTCCGAAAACTGCGAGTTGCTCACCAACTGCGAGCCGTCCTCGCCATCAATGGCCCTCCCCCGCAGCGATACATCCTCGTAGATGCGGGCCGTCAGCAGTCGACCCCCTCCTCGAGCTCCTGGGCCCCTTCGATTGATGCTTCCGTCTACTGCCGAGCCCTCGAATTGTCCGCGGGGTGCGGCGAAGCGAAACCGAACGTTCTCTGACTAGCAGCTATACCGATTCTTGATAGCCGATCGGGCGATGAGCCGCGCTGCGAGCTCGGGCTCACTTCGTCGATAGCTGGCGGGCGGCGCCGGCCCAGTCCTCGACGTGATACGAGCGCAGCATCTTCCCGTCCCGGATCGTGTGGACATCGATGGACATGATGCGGAAGCTCTTCCCGGAGTGCGGGACACCCATGAAGGCGCCGGCCGGCGTGCCGGTCGCCTCGCCGCGCACGATCGCGCGATCGCCGGAGACCAGGACCTCCTTGATCTCCCACTTGAGGTCCGGGATCGCCTGCGTGAATCCGGCGATGTTGCCGATCACCTTCTCGCGCGGGCTGCAGGCCTCGTTGCCGCCGCACGAGACCCAGTCGGCATGGGTGGCCTTCGTGATGAGCGCCGCCGTGTCCTTTCCGGGGCCGGCGTTGAGCGCGTCGTAGAAGGGAGCGATCGCCGCGCGGGCCTGCGCCACGGTCAGCGATTGCGCCAGGGCGGCGGGGGCGGCGATCAGCAGGGCGCCCGCGGCGAGCGCGGAAAAGCGTTGGGTCGTACGCATGTCTTCTCCTCGGATGATGAATGGGAACGGCGAGGCGTATTAGGGCCTTGTAAGGTAAATCAATCAAGAGCATAATTTTCATAGCTTATGCACAGGATCGATTTAAGGCGGGTCGATCTCAACCTGCTCGTCGTGTTCGACGTGCTGATCGCCGAGCGCAGCGTCACCCGCGCCGCCGCGCGCCTCGGCCGCACGCAGTCGGCGATCAGCCACGCGCTCGCGCGGCTGCGCGGGCAGGTGGGGGACCCGCTGCTCGTGAAGGTGGGCGGCCGCATGACCCCGAGCCCTTACGCCGAGCGTCTGGGCGAGGAGGTGCGGCCGATCCTGCGCGGGATCCAGCGCGTGCTCGCGCCGGCGCGCGCGTTCGAGCCCGCGACGAGCGACCGCGCGTTTCGCGTTGCCATCCCGGACTTGACCTTGTCGCTGTCCTCGCAGCTGATGGCGAGGGTCCGCGGCGAGGCGCCCGGGGTCGTTCTGGAGTGGGTGGCGCGCGACGCTCAGGCGCTCGCGGCGGTCGCCGAAGGCCAGATCGATATCGCGCTGACGCAGTCGGCCGTGACGCTGCCCGAGGGCGTCGAGGGCGAAGAGGTGGGCGCTTTTAAGTGGGCCACCTTCGCGCGCCGGGGCCATCCGGCGACCCGGGCGTGGGGGCGCGGCGCCTGGTCGCGCTGGCCGCACGTCGCGGTGCGGATCGGCGGTGCCGAGGAAAACCCGGTCGCGGCGGCGGCGAGCGGCACATTGCGCAAGGTCGCGGCGTGGGTGCCGCATTTTTCCGCGGTGGCGCCGCTGCTCGCGCGAACCGACCTGCTCGCCACGCTGCCGGCAGTGGTGATGGTCGAGTTCCTTGACCCTTTCGGCCTCGTCGCGCTGCCGACGCCGTTTCCTCTTGAGCCGCTGCGCCACCGCCTGGTCTGGAGCCGGCGCCTCGCCGGCGACCCTGCGATCGGCTGGATCCGAGCTCATGTGCGCGAGGTGCTGGCCAACGCGCTGGCGGCAGCCGAAGCGGTGCCGGTGGTGGCGCGCGTCAGGAGCCGCGCCTCACGCGGTCGGTGTCACGCTCCGGGGCGAGGTGCAGGCTGATTCTGCGATGGCCGCTTCCGTTCAGGGCAGTCCGCGCACCGGCGGGATTCTCGCCTTGATGCGGGAGACCGTGTGCCGAGTCACTTGCGCCGCCCAGGGAGCGTCGACCGGCGGCGCGAGCTCGAAGAAGCGCAGGTCGAGCGACAGGTTGGTGACGTAGAGCCACTCGCCGACCCGCACTAGGCCCACGGGGAAGAGCAGCCCGCGGGGCGCGCCGCGCCGGTTGATCCCATTGAAGTCCCCGAGCTTCGCGATGACGCGGCCCTCCTTCGGCTCGAGCACCACGATCTCGTCGGCCTGGTTGGCGGCGATCCAGAGGTTGTCGTCCTCGTCGATGATCAGGCCGTCGGGGCCGTTGACGCTGTTGACGAACACCGTCATATTTTCCGGCTTCTCCACCGGGATCTTGATGACCTGGTCGTTGCCGGTGTTCGTGACGAACAGCGTGGTGCTTGCCTTATTGAACGCGAGCCCGTTCGCGCCGAACGGCGGCACACCGTTCGTTCGAAGCAGCGGGCCTTCTGCCCACGGCGTCGCCTCTCCACCGGACGGCCCGGTCCGCCAGATGATGCCCTGGAACGAGTCAGAGACGTAGACATTGCCGGCCCTGTCGAACGTCAGGTTGTTCAGCCCGGCGAACTCGCGCTTCGAGCTGGGGAGCGTCATGAATACCGACGACGCGCCGGTGCGCGGATCGACCCTCAGCACCTGCTTGCCGCCGAAGTCGACGACGAGCAGCATGTCGGTGTTCGGCTGGAACGCGATCTCGAGCAGCAGATTCGTGGCGCCCCGGATGTCGACCGTGCGCTCGAGCTCGCCGTCTCGGTCGAAGACGAAGAGCCGGCCCGGTTCGCCGGGCCTCCCGAAGTCGATCGTCGCGACGTAGATGTTGCCGTGCCTGTCGGCGGTAATGCCCTCCGGGTGGCTGTTGCCGGCCGGGAGCGTGGCGAAGCGCTCGACCTCCCCGCGCTTCCAGGCGTGCGCGGCGAGCGGGAGCAACGCAGCGAGAAGCATCGCAACGGCGACATACCAGCGGCTGATTTGCATCGTCGGGCCTCCTCTGAACCTTTTCCTATCTTTTCCACATGCCATCGCCCTCGTCGATGATCGCCGTGCCGCGGTAGCGCCTATTCGAGCGCGCGATCGCGTCGCGCGTGACGCGCATATCGGCGGCGAACTCGAGCCGCGGCGGCGCTAGAACTTTCCGCTGTTGCCCCAGGTGTCGCGCGGGCCGATGACCTCGGCGTTGCTCCAGTGCTCGACGATGCGGCCGCCGGCGACGCGCCAGATGTCGAATACCGCGAGCTCGTCGTTGCCGCGCAGTACCTTGCTGTAGCTCACCACGAAGTCCGCTTGTCCGATCACATTGAACACGAAGTCGTAAGTGAAGCGGGTACCGTTCGCTCGCAGCCCCTCGAGCCAGCCCCGCAGTCCGTCGCGCCCGTCGGCGAGATCCGGGCCGTGCTGCGCGAGGCCCGCCGCGACGAAGTCATCGAGCCGCTCCAGACGACCGTTCTGGAACACCTCGACGAGGAAGCTGCGCACCAGCGCCTTGTTCGCCTCGTCCGGCTCCGGTCCGCTCGGCTCCGTGGCGCCTTCGATCACGCTCCGGCCGGAGACCGTGTCTTCACGCCACGGCGCGATCACGTCCCAGTGCTCGACGATCTTGTCGTTCTCGTCGGTATCGAACAGATCCATCGTGATCCATCGCGACGCCCCCCGGTTGAGCGACTGGGCGGCGTGCACGAACACGTACTGTCCGTCAGCAATCGCGCGCACGATCCGGATGTCGCGCTCCGGCGTACGCTTGAGAAACGGTTCGAAGAAGGCGACGAACCCTTCGACGCCGTCGGCGACCCCGGTGCTGTGCTGCGTGTAGCGCGCTCCGGTGTACTTCGTGACCGCCTCTCGCGCGCGGCCGTCGCGGATGCCGCGCATGTAAAGGTTTATCGCGTTCTCGAGTTTCCTGTTCATCCGATTCGTGCTCGTTCGCGATGCTGGCGCGCTGAACCGCTGAACCGCGCCGCGCGCTCACGCCGCGGGCTTGATGTTGTTGTTGTGGCGGAAGAAGTTGGTCGGGTCCCATTTCTTCTTCAGCTCCGCCAGGCGGGCGTAGTTGGCGCCGAAGCCGGCCCGCACGCGCGGCTCGCCTTCGTCCTCGGTGAGATAGTTCATGTACGCCCGTCCTCCGGAGAACGGCTCGAGGGCGCTCTGGACGCCTTTCGCCCACCCGACGATGGCCTTTGGTGGCCGCTCCTGCTCGAACCCGGTGACGCGGTAGCTGAAGCCCGGCTGGCGAAGGCTGAAGGCCATCTCCCGCTCGGGGACGCGCAGGACCGCGCCGTGCATGTAGTGGTCCAGCGCCAGATGCCAGTGGGTTGACGGAGGCTTCTCCAGGGCCGAGACGATGCGATCGACCGCATCATCGGTGAGCCGCGTAACGAAGCCGCGCCTGACGTACCCCGCAAGCCCCTTGGGAAGGGGCATGACCGACGGTGCAAAGTTGCCCATCGCCTGCGCTTCGAAGTAGCTGACGGCGCGAATCGTGTCGGAGCTCGGCGGCCCGAACGCGCGCAACGGCTGGAGCGCCCTTTCCGCCGCGCGCAGGTCGCCCCCGCAGGTGACGTGGATGGCGATGGCCGGGTTCCGAGGGTCGACATACAGCAGGAAGCCG
>Ga0187892_10003957_pt1 | contig 25942 bp, 30 predicted proteins | sample MA1701073metaG_FD_139345 | JGI IMG/M metagenome (GOLD analysis project Ga0187892, IMG submission 139345) | Bio-ooze microbial communities from a basaltic lava cave in the Kipuka Kanohina Cave System on the Island of Hawaii, USA - MA170107-3 metaG ... | reverse complement strand
TCTGTGCGTCCCTTGACCCGCGATGTGAGGTAACCCGGAGGAACGCGACATGAGCATCGCGCCGACGTGGTGCGACTTCAAGACGTACTGCGAGGAGATCGGTCCCGGCCGCGGGCGTCCGGCAGCTAGGCTAGGAAACGTGCAGCTTTTTACACTCGTGAATGCGGCTGGTCATCACATCGCTTGGATCCCGACCAAACGCACCGTAGGATGATCTTGCCTGTTTCTGTTAGGTATCCTAACATGGAGCGGACGGGGCGGCCTAGTAGGGGATCTAACTGACCGGGAAAGTTGGGGATCAGCATGGCCATCAGCCAGCAGGACCTAGGAAGGAGACTTCGCGTGGCGCGCGAGGCCTGCGGGATGACGCAGGAAGCTGTCGCCCGCCGTCTCGAACTGTCGCGTTCAACCGTCGCCCAGATGGAGCTCGGAAACCGGGCGGTAACCAGCCTCGAACTCGATCGGCTCGCTACCTTCTACGGACGTGAAATCCGCGAGTTCCTAGCCGAGGAGTTCCGCTCGGACGATGCTCTCGTCGCGCTCTTCCGAGCCCATCCCGATGTTGTCGAGCAAGACCAAGTCGCCGATGCGCTGCGGGCGTGCGTGGCGCTCGGCCGCGAGGTGACGAATCTGGAACGTCTTCTCGGGATCGATCGGGATCTGGGCGCTATCGCCCTCTATCCGCTGCCGGCTCCCCGGAGCCGGTGGCAGGCCGTTCAGCAAGGCGATCAGCTCGCGGACCAGGAGCGGATGAGGCTGCGACTAGGCACTGCGCCGATCGCGAACGTCGCCGAGGTGCTAGAGACCCAGGCCGTCAGGACGGCCCTGGTAGACCTCCCCGAGGATGTTTCCGGGTTGACCTTGAGCCATCCTGCCGTCGGTCTCTTCGTCGTCGCCAACCGCCGGCATCATTTTCTACGGCGGCGGTTCTCGCACGCCCACGAGTACGCACACGTGCTCCTAGACCGCAACGGCCTGGGTACCATCAGCCGGGCAGCCGACCGGAACGACCTGATCGAGGTACGCGCGAATGCCTTCGCCGCGAGCCTCCTGCTGCCAGAGGACGGCGTCCGGCGGTTCATGACCGGGATCGGCAAGGGCGGCCCGAGCCGACTTCGGGCGGACGTCTTCGATGAGAGCGACGTGGTCGAGGTTCGAGGCAGAGCCGTACCAGAGAGCCACGATGTCCAGCTGTACGACGTCGCCGAACTCGCGGACCATTTCGGAGTGAGCCGCCTCGCCGCCCTCTATCGCCTCCGAAACCTTCGCCTTCTCACCGACGCCGAGCTCGAGGCTCTCAAGCAACAGGAGCAATCGGGACAGGGCCGCCAGGTTGCGGCGCTGCTGGACCTCCCAGACGTTGACCACGAAGCGGCGCGCAACGAATTCCGCCATCGGTTCTTGAGCCTGGCCCTGGAAGCCCTCCGGCGGGGCGAGATCAGCCGGGCCAAGCTCGCCGAGCTCGCCGGAATGGTCGACCTCGGACCACAGGAGGTGGCGCACCTGCTCCGTGAAACGGGGTTGGAGGATCTCGACGGAGAAGGAGAGATCCTGCTCCCTGCCGGGTAACACGTGGCGGGCGGTACCCATGCCGGTCGTCGTCACGGACGCCAACATCATCATCAACCTGATCCATGCCGGTCGCCTCGCGCTCCTCGGCGCTCTCCCGCCCTACGAGTTCGTCGTCCCTGAGGACGTGGACTCCGAAATCACGGACCTCACTCAACGGCAGGCGCTCGAGGCGGCAATCACGGCCGGACACATGCGTCGGGAGACGATCACAGCGCCGGCGGAGTTGACGCGCTACGCGGACCTACGCGAAATCGTCGGCAAGGGCGAGGCGGCATGTTTGGCCCTGGCAGAGTCGCGTAGGTGGCTGGTCGCCTCCGATGAGAAACGACGATTCCGCCGCGAGCTGCTGGCTCGGCTCGGTCCCGGCCGCCTCATAACCACTCCCGGGCTGTTCGTGCTCGCGATCCGCGCTGGAGCCCTATCCGTCGAGGAAGGTGACCGGGCCAAAGCCATTCTCGAGCGGCATCGCTTCCGCATGCCATTCGGGTCGTTTCGTGAGGTCGTCTATTGTAGGACGGTCACGAATCCCGCGGGAGCGCGCTCTGCTACCGTGACTGGCCGCCGGCCGCTCTCGACTCGTTCGACGATGCCGACGTTATGCTGGTCAGGATCCTCCCCGGTCAATGTCCACTGTTTCAGACGTCTCTGTTCATGGATGCCTGATCCGGGCGATCCAGTCGCCGAGGAAACGGAAGAATCCTCTCGTACAACCCTGTCACTCCCTGAAGCTCGTGCGCGAGAACAACGCTCGCAACCGGTGTCTCACCTTCGGCGAGGAAGCCCGGTTGCTGGCCGCGCTCCCCGTTCGCTTCCGGCCCTTGGTGACGGTCGCGCTCCATACGGGCATGCGGCGGGGCGAGCTGCGCAGCCTCCGCTGGGAGGATGTGGACTTCGAGACCGGCAGCATCCGCATCAAGCAGGACAAGGCTGGCGATGGCCGCTGGGCGTCCATGAACAGCGTGGCCCGGGACGCGCGGGTGACGATCAAGCGGGAGCAGAAGGTGCTGAGCCCGTACGTCTTCTGCTCGCCCGAGGGCCGGTTCCTCCACAACTGGGAACGCTACTGGCGCCCTGCCCTGCATGCGGCCCAGATCCCCAACTTCCGCTTCCACGACCTGCGGCACACCTTCGCGTCACGGCTCGCCATGGATGGAGTGGACCTCTACACCGTTCAGCGGGCCGGCGGCTGGAAGACGCAGATCATGGTCCAGCGGTACGCGCACCTGAGCCCCGACCACATGAAGGCGGCCGTCAAAGTGATTGGCGAAGTTCTCTCCGACGGCGGACCCGGCACCAAAACCGGCACCCGCGATGTCGAGCGCAGAAGCTGCGTTGCCGAAGTACGCGAATGCGTTGGTGCGCCTGGCAGGAGTCGAACCTGCGACCCTCGGATTAGAAGTCCGATGCTCTATCCAACTGAGCTACAGGCGCGTGCTTGAATAATCGCTACTTACGCTGAGCGCGTCAACCCGCCGGTACCCCGGCGTGCCCAGAAACGTGGCCGCGAGCCGCCGAGCGACGTCCTGCAGGTCGCCCGGGCTCACGATGTTGTAGCGATCGAAGACGGCCTGGGTCTCGTGCCTGGTCACGGTCATGGCGACGCGCTCGGGCACGCCCGCGACCAGGTTCCGGACGGCGGGCCGACGGAAGTCGTGTTCGAGCCGGCCGGTGATCCCGGCCTTCGTGCCGGCCTCGGAGGCCCCCCCTTCAACAAGCCACCCCGAATCTCTCCCTCGCCGAACCACCGATTTCAGTAACCTTCGGCCGAAGATGCGGGGACTCCTGGGGTCCCCTCCAGCCCGTTGCCTTTCGCGGCTGGGCATCGTAAGGTGGCGCTATGGGCAGAGTCGAAGAGTCGTACCGCTACATCACCAGGACGCCCGGAGTGCGGGGCGGCCATGCGCATGTCGAGGGGACGCGCATCGGCGTTCATGACGTCGTTGGCCTGCTGCAGAACGGCGAAACGATCGATGGCCTCATCGCCAAGTCCTTCCCCAATCTCACCCGGGCCCAGCTCTACGAGTGTTTGGCGTACTACGAGGATCATCGCGGGGAGATTGACCTACTGGTTGCACGTCAAATGTCGTCCGGGGAGCAGTGAAGTTCCTCCTCGACCACGATGTCCCCGACGACCTGAGCTATCTCCTTCGGCAACTTGAGCACGACGTGACACTCTTGCGAGAAGTGTTGCCTCGTACCACGTCCGACGCCGAGATTCTGGAGTACGCCTTCCAAAACGGCCCATCCTCGTCACGTGCAACCGCGACGCTTCTTGCCACTGGCCCGCACCGCGTGCCATCACGGAATCATTGTCGTCGTCCGACGACGAACGCGCGTAGCCGAAACCCCCTCGGCAAGTCAGTGATTTTCCGAGAGGGCCCGATGCGCCGGACGGATTAGAAGTGCCGAAGTTCGATGCTCTATCCAACTGAGCTACCGGCGCGTCACTCGTGTAGGCGCTGACGCCCCTCCCTTGCAGTGCGGGGCGCGTGCGGCGCCACCGTCGCCGCCTCTGATGATTGACCGTGGGGGACGCCCCGTCAAGTGACGGCGGCGGTACCGGTACAGTTTCCCCGGGGCTGGATCTCCTCGGCGAACAAGTCGAGGCCCTCAAGTGACGGCGGCGCGGTACCGTACGGTTTCCGGAACCAACAGCCTCGGCGTCGGGTGACCCAACCGACTATCCCGGTCCGCGGCGCTCCGCCGCGTGGGAACCTCTCTCGCCCGATCGCCGTTGAGCGGTCGAGCGATCGAACGATGCTGCCCCTGGAACCCGGAAGGCGCGAGCGGAGTGAACCGACATCCGCATCCGCGGGTCAGCCAGCCCATCCAACCCCGCTGCCCGCCCGAACCGCACTGCCTCGCTCCTCGGAATCTCATTTCCCGGTAGGGCATCCCAACCCCTATGAGGAAGCCACTCGTCGGCTACAGATCGACATCCGCTTCGCCGCGTCTTGGATCGACGGCGGTTGGACTCCTTGGCTCGCTCCGGTGACGGGACCTAAGCCGCGCCAGCGGCGCCTTTACCCACCACCTCCAGTCCCAGTTCCATCGCCGGCCCAAAGTTAAGTGGCTGATATCGCTACTTTCGCCCTGGCAGTCCCCCTGCGTCGACCCGATGGGGCACATGAGGCCATCCGGGAACCCGGACGTCCCTCGACCTTCCCAGTCACCATGCGGCCCGCGGGGGAGAGTGATCGCCGGCGACGCTCCGGGGAGGACTGGCCGGGCGGCGGCGGCAAGAGAGAGATGGGGCCAGAGCTTTCTGATCCGCCACGGATCCGCTCCGACCTGCTGGAGCGTAGCGCTCGCGGAGGTTCGACGTCGCGTGCCAGCGATGGCAGGCCCCCTCGCGTGGGTGGCTGCTGGCAGATCCTGAGTGGGTGGCTTGGAATCGCTCAGGCCCGACTCCAACTTGCTTCGTGAGAGGAGAATCTTGAGTACGGACCGATTAGCGGATCTCGCCAACGAGATGATCGTCGCCAAGTCGAGGTCGATGCTGGGAGCTCTAGCCCAGCTCGAAAGGCTGGCGGCGCGACCGATCAGCGTCTGCCTCATGGGCGAGACGGGAACAGGGAAGGAGCTCGCTGCGCGGGCCATTCACCAGCGAAGCCCCCGACGCGACCGCCCCTTCGTCACGATCGACGTCACGGCGGTCCCCGAGGGGCTCTTCGAGAGCACGCTCTTCGGACACGTGCGGGGGGCCTTCACCGGAGCCATTGGAGGGTGCGAGGGCCTGGTGGCTCGGGCCGATGGCGGGACCTTGTTCCTGGACGAGATCGGCGAGCTGCCCCTCCATCTTCAGGCGAAGCTGCTGCGAGTGATCCAGTCACGCGAGTTCGTTCGCGTGGGCGGGACGCGACCCGTCCAGTGCGATTCTCGGCTGGTTACCGCGACGAACCGCGATCTCGCCGCAGCGGTCCAGCGCGGTCGATTCCGTGAGGACCTCTACTACCGGATCGCGGTGGCCACGATCTTCCTACCCCCGCTCCGCGAGCGCCGGGACGATATCCCACTGCTGGTCGATCACTTCGTCGCCCGCCTCTCGGCGAGGTATGGCCGGCCGCCGCTGTCGGTGTCGCCCCGCGCGCTGAGCCTCCTGTGCGAATATCACTGGCCCGGCAACGTTCGTCAGCTCGAGCATTGCCTCGAGCAGGCCGTTGTTCTCTCGGATGGCGCGACCATCGACGTCGACCTCCCGCCCGCCAGCCGATCGCGGCCAGCGCCTCGCGCTGCCGAGTCCGCCTCCCGCTGGGCCTCGGCCTGACGTTGGGGCGTGCCCTCGCGCGCAACGAGGGTAGCCCCTCGGACGTGGCTTGGCGTGGCGACCGCCTCCTCGGTCCACTTGATGGGCCGGGCTAGCCGGATCGCCGCGTACGGCACGAGGAACGGTGCGACGACTGGCGATGACCGGATCCGGAACCCGGGTCGACCGCAGGCCTCAGCGGGTCGAAAGCGCGCCGGCGAGAGGAAGAGGCGAGCGCACCCGCCGATCAGGCGCGTGTCCTACCGGTCGGTCGCCAGCGGAATCTTGACGCTGATCGCGCCACGAAGGTCCCCCACGGCATATCCCGTTGCGCGGTCGTCGGGATAGAGGGCTTGGAGCGCTTCGCGAACGCCGGGAGCAAGCTTGTCCGGCGCGCCGTGGCACTGCAGGCACATGGGGCCGGCAATGAAGATTGGTCTCATGTACCGGTAGTACCGCTGTCCGTTCTCGGTGATGACTTCTCCGTACTCCTCGGTGGGCTTGAGCGCGCCCGCGCCCTGCGCCTTGGCCCAGCGCTCGAGGACGGTGTGCTCGCCCGCATCCGGCGCATCCGCGGGGTTGCGGTATTTCTCGCTGATCCGCCGAACCCGCCAGCCCTCTTGCTCGTGCTTGCGGGCGAGGTCCTGGGCGACCGATGCGCACACGCGCAAGGCGTTGACCGCGGGCGCACCCCCCGCCAGTGCGCCCTCCAGGACCGACCGGGTCTCCTTGAGGACGTCTCCCGCGACGGCCTTGGCCTTCGCGGACTCCGGAAGGTCGGCAGCGACGGCGGGCAGCGCCGCGATGAGAAGCCCCGTGAGCACTATGCGTATCCGCACGGCCTGACCCTCCTCGCTCTGGACCAGGCCTTACCGCGCCTGGAGCTTGAGCGCCTCTTCCGCCAACCCCTGCGCCGTCCTGGCCTTGCGCACGGCGTCGTCGTGGTCGCGCTTGGTCTTCGCGGTCTGGTGATGCTGTCGCGCCTCGGCCACGAGGCCTTTCGCGTCCTCGAGGAGCGCGCGCCCCTCCGGAGCAAGCCGAGTCCGCTCGGCTCTGGCGATCGCGTCCTCCGCCTGCTTGATCAAAACGGGACAGGTGTACGCGTCGGCAGGACCCACGACGGAAAGGCCGGCTAGGACACCGGCCAGCACGAGAACGACGGCCCTCTTCGTCATGACGGCGGCATCTCCCCTCATCCGAACATAACGCTCAGGACGCCACCCCGGTTCTGAACTGGTCGGGGTGAGAGGATTTGAACCTCCGACTCCCTGCTCCCAAAGCAGGTGCGCTACCAGGCTGCGCCACACCCCGTTCCCGCGGCCCGAACTGCAACTACCGATCAACGCGGGAGTATATCATTCGAGCCGCCGGCGAGCCGGCGGACGACCCTCCGGAGCGCCGCGCCGCGGTGGCTGACCCGATCCTTCTCCTCGGGGCCGAGCTCGGCGAAGGTCCGGCCGAGCGGCGGGTAGTAGAACAGGGGATCGTACCCGAAACCGCCCGATCCGCGGGGAACCCGAGTGATCTGGCCATCGACGCTGCCCTCGTCTATCTCGACGCGACCGTCGGGATGCGCGATGGCGATCACGCACCGGAAGCGCGCCCCGCGGCGATCCCCGGGCACGTCGCGCAGCCGCTCGAGCAGCAGCGCACACCGCTCGCCATCGGTAAGCGCGTCGCCACCGAAGCGCGCCGACTCCACGCCCGGCGCGCCGCCGAGCGCGTCGACCTCGAGCCCGGAGTCGTCGGCGATCGCGGTGTATCCGGTGAGCCGGGCTGCCGTCGTCGCTTTTCGGCTCGCGTTCTTGGTATAGGACTCGCGGCCCTCGGAAGGCAACTCCGCGCCGGGCCAGTCACCGAGCGGCGCCAGGTCAACGGGAAGATGCGCGAGAAGCGCGCTCATCTCGCGTACCTTGGCCGCGTTGAACGTCGCGAGAACGACCCGCTGCTTCGAGGCCTGTCCGACTAGCCGTGAGATCGGATCACTCCATCGAGCGCCAGCTTGCACTCATCTAGCAGGGTGCGGAAACCGTGCAGGCTGCTCAAAAAGGCCCAGATGCAAGGCGGCGAGGGAGCGACGAGTGAGACGTATGGGGTATACGTCGCAGCGAGGAGCGACCGAGCCAACGCCGCAGATGGGCCTTTTTCAGCAGCCTGCTAGAGGGAGAAGGTCCGCTCGCCACGGGCCTCCACGGCTCGGCGCTGGAACGCGATCAGCCTGCGGATCGCGGCCTCGCCGAGGGCGAGCATCTCGTCGAGGCGCTGGCGCCCGAACGCGACCTGCTCGGCCGTGCCTTGGATCTCGACGAACTCGCCGCTCCCGGTCATCACGAGATTCATGTCCACCTCGGCGGCCGAATCCTCGACGTAGTCAAGGTCGGCTACTGGCTTGCCCTGGACGACGCCCACGCTCACCGCGGCGACCTGGTCGCGGAGCGGGAGGCCCGGCAGCAGGTGGGCGCTCACGAGGCGCGCCAGCGCGTCCGCCAGCGCGACGTAGGATCCGGTGATCGCCGCCGTGCGCGTGCCGCCGTCTGCCTGCAAGACGTCGCAGTCGACCCACACCGTCCGCTCCCCGAGCTTCGTCCGCTCGACGACGGCGCGCAACGCACGCCCGACGAGCCGCTGGATCTCCTGCGAGCGGCCGCTCGGGCCTCGGTTCTCGCGCGGCGTGCGAGTGCCGGTCGAGCGCGGGAGCATTGCATACTCGGCCGTCACCCAGCCCTGGCCGCGGCCCTTCAGGAACGGGGGCACCTTGTCCTCGATCGAGGCCGTGCAGACCACTTTCGTCTCCCCGAACTCGATCAGGACCGAGCCTTCGGGGTGCTTGAGGAAGTCCCGCGTGATCAACACCGCGCGCAACTGGTCCGGCCGGCGCCCGTCGTGCCGCGCCCCGTCCTTCCCCTCTGGGCTCACCGGGCCGCCTGCTCCGCGCCGGCCTGCATGCGCTGATCGTAGCGCTGCTTGTAGGCGCGGATACCGGCAAAGATCGCGCGCGCGATCTCCTCCCGGTAGCGGCTTTGCCGGAGCCGGCGCTCCTCGCGCCGGTTCGTCACGAAGCCGACCTCGATGAGCACTGCCGGCATGGCGGCGCCGCCGAGCACGTAGAAACCGGCCTGCTTCACGCCCCGGTTCGGAATCCCCAGTGAGTCGGACATCGAGTCCTGGACGACCTCCGCGAGGTTCGACGACTCCTCGATGAAGGCGTTCTGCGAGAGGTCCCAGAGCACGGCTCGCAGCCCGTCGGCCTTGGCGGGTGACGCGAGGACCTCGAGGTTCACGACCTCGTTCTCGCGCTCCGCCACCTGGCGCGCCGCATTATCGGTGGCCTCGAGGGACAGGAAGTACGTCTCGACACCTTCGGATGCGCCGTCGCGATGGGCGTTGGCGTGGATCGAGATGAAGACGTCGGCTCGCTCGCGATTGGCGAAGCTGGTGCGGTCCCGGAGCGGGATAAAGGTATCGTCGTCTCTGGTGAGGCTCACCTTGGTCGCGAGCCGGTCCCGGACGAGCCGCGCCACTCGCCGCGTGATGTCGAGGACAACGTCCTTCTCCATGAGCCCGGTCGGGCCGATGGCACCGGAGTCGTGGGCCCCATGCCCTGCATCGAGGACGATGTGGCGGAGCGCGTCGGGGCTGGCCGGCGCGTCGCGACGCCCCGCTGGCTCTGGCCCGATCGGGCGTGGCAGGTCGAGGACGAGCCGGAACGGGCTCGGCAGCGTGATGGGGTGGATGTCCCCGACCGGCTGCTCGAGCGCCACCGTGAGGGTCGGGCGCCCCCCTTCGGTAACCAGCCGCGCATCCTTCACGAAGCCGTCCTGGACCAAGGCGACGCGGGGCTCGCCGACATCGATCCCGTCGAGGCGGACCCGGAGACTGGCTCCGTTCGGCTCGACACGGTACTCGAACGGCGCGTCGGCTTCCACGACCACCCTGGTGTAGGCCAAATATGACCTCGCGCGGAGGTCGGCGACCTTCGCGCCGCCAGCCTTCGCGGGCGCGCTGGGCTTCCCCGCGGCACGGCCGTTGGACGCCGCCTCCACCGTGTTGGCCTCTGCTCGGCTCGGCGAGGCCTGACGGTCCGGGACGGCAACCGTCGTGGCCTGACGAAGGGCAGGCGCGCTGAGCGGGCTCCGCTTCACGGCCGCCGGCGCTCCATTGCCCGACGGAGGATCGCTCGGGACGGCGACGATGCGGGCACCGGCCGTGACTCGGGGCACCAACCTCGCCAGGAAGTCCGCGGGCACGAGCCACCGCCGGCCCGCGACGACGACCGGCGACGACAGAGTCACCGGCTTGCCGTCGAGCAGAACTTGGGCGGAGTCCCGAGTCAGGACAAGGACGTGACGGCCAGCCGTCATCCGGATCCGGGTGTTGTCGGTGATCGGGGTCGCCGCCGCCTGAAGCGCCGCCACGACGCTCGCAAGGGGCACATAGGCCCGCCCCTGGTGGCGGACCAGCGGCACCTCAGCCGCCTCGGCCCACCACGGGAACATACCGAGGATGGCCGGGAGACAGAGGGCTATGCGAATCGATCTCGGCATTGACGACGGGTAGTTTAGCAACGGCGGTACAGCGTTACGCAGCTTCTTGGCCGGCCTGCCCAGCCCCCCAGGTTGGCACTCACGCTGCCGGAGCCCGAATCGCGTCGACGGCCAGCGGTGTTCTATCGGGGAAACGGAGGACTACATGACCGATCAGTTTGAGTACATCTCCCGCGCACGGCTAGGGTATCACGCCGGCTACCCGTCGAGGCCTCATCCAGACGACTCAGGACCGCCGCAAGCCTAGCTGCTCGACCTCTTCGCGGATGATCTGCTGGATCGCCCGACGGGCTGCTGACCTGAGGCGGCGCACCCCGAGCCATACGGCGCCGAGCGCTCCGATCAACCCAGCGCCGATCGCGCCCCACTGCACCTCCTCCCGGTCGAGATACGGCTGCTCCGCGTGCTTGATCTGGCAGGCCTCTTTCACGCGCTCGACATCCGGGAATCCGGGGTGAAGCTGGCTCGCGGCGTTCATGCTGCGATAGGCGCGCGCGTGGAGGTCCCGGACGTACAGCCCGACGCCGCGGTCCCAGAGTCGGGTGAACGCGCTTTCCCCCTGGGGGGTGACGCCCGCCTGCTGAACGATCTCGCGAAGGCTCTCGACCGGGATGAGGAAGTTGAACCCTTGCACCACCTGGTCCCCCTGCAGCGATGTGAAGGTGGCCGCGCCGATGACCTCGCCGCGCTCGTCGAAGACCGGTCCCCCGCTGTTCCCCTGAATGATGGCGGCGTCGGTCTGGATCACCCGGTTCCCACCGACGTCCAGCTTGAAGCCGGATACTCGCCCGACCGTCACCGACGGCTCGAACTGCGTCGCCTTGCTCAAAAGCTCGTGGCTCGCGACGACGCCCGGAAACCCGATGACGAAAAGGCTCTGGCCGAGGTTCAGAGCCTTGCTGTGCGCCGCGAGGCGGACCACCGGGAGATTCCGCTCGGCGATCTTCAGGACCGCCACGTCTCTGCCGTACTCCTTGACGGTCTCGCCGCCGGCACCGACCTTGGTCGCGACCTCGACGTACACCGGCGGGCTGTACGCCTTGAGCTCGGCCGGATACATGCGGCCGTTCGACATGTTCACCATCAGCTTCTTCTCGACGGCGACCGCGTCCTGATTCGCGGGCTGCGCGGTGAGCGCCTGGATGCGCTCCGCCCGCGCTTCCCCGCCCAGCTCCTCCAGTTCGGCCTGGCACGCCTTGGCGACGGCCTTGTCGAGCAACTCGGCGCCCAGGGTGGCCTCGTTCCGTTCGTAAAACGGCTGGACGACATGCGCGTTGGTGGCGACCCACCCTTCGGGGTGGATGATCGACCCGCTGCCGATCCATCGGAGCGGATCTGGACGGACGCTCACTCGCTCGCCCGAGCTGCACTGCACATCCACCGTGGCCCCGACCTCGACGCCGATCATCACGACGGCGGGCTTCGCCCGGAAGACGGCTGACTGCAGCTCCGCATCAGTCACCGCGCGGGCTGGGACCCCCCAGCCTACGACCGACATCAGCGCCACGATCGCCCCGAATCCTCTCACCACGCGCACTGCGCCCATTGCCCAGTCCTCCCGCGTCGCCCCCGTCCGAGAATAGGACACTCGTCCTGTCGCCAGGATCCACGACCAGACCCGGCTACCCACACAGCGAAGCGCGAAACGCTTGTCTCGATGTCGGTGCCAGTCGGAGCCACTGGATCGCATGGACGGTCCGTCTGTGGCTCGAGAGCCGCTGGCGCCTACTTGAAGGCAGCTCCCCCGCGAGAGACGTCCTCGAATCGAGAGTGACCGCTGTGCCGGAGGCGACCAGACGCTCGGCCGGCCGTCGGAGCTCCTCGTCAATATCGTCCTTGCTCCGCGTCTTCTCCAGTCGATCATCGCGACGTCCCCCGCCGGGTACTCGTGCCCGGACCCGGTCACTACGGAGCAGTATGGGCGCCGCTCCCCGCGCGGTTGTGACGTCAACGTGAATTCCTACGCGGGGTGGTCGCTCTCACCTGAACCGATATGAGGCTGATATGAGGCCGTCCAGTGAACCGATATGAGGCTGTCCAGTCCCGGCTAAGTCCGCACGAACTCGAGAGAGCGGCGCGGTGTTGCCCGATCGGGCTTGTCCCTTACCCAGCAGCACCTCGGCCCGGGCGCACCACATCTGGATCCTCGCGACGTCCGGAACGTCCGCCGGCACCATAATGGACCGGTTGACCGTCTCGTCCTTCAGCGTCAGCCGGTTCAGGCGCAACACGGCCCCCTTGGTGTCGACGACCTGCCTTCGCGGCCGCACGTCACGCCTCCTCGAGTGGCGCGGGCGCCCCGCACAGCGCAGCGCTGGCTGGTCAGACGTTCCCGAAACCACGCAGAGACACCTCGTGGAGCACCAGCAGGACTGCCGCGGTCGAGAAGAGCACCGGTCCAACGATTTCGAGACCGCTCCCCTGTGCCAGGATACCCGTGAGACCGGGAATCGTGGCGGTTCCGATATACGCCGCCGAAACCTGAAAGCCAATGGCGTTCGCGGCGTGCGCCGCCCCCAGCCGCTTTGGCGTCTCGGCGATCAGCAGCGGATAAATCGGCGCGAGCGAGAACCCGAGCAGGACCAGGCCGAGGAAGTTCAGGGTCCGGCTCTGGTCCGACCAGATGAGCAACGCCGCCGCTGGCGCGCCCAGCATGGCGAGTCTCAGCAGCGCCACGCTCGAGACGCGAGTCGCCGCAACTCCGAAGACCAGGCGGCCGGCGGTCAGGCTTCCCCAGTAGACGCCAATCCACGTGCCGGCCAGCCCGGACGGGACCCCCCCGGGCCTCCGTCAGCAGGCTGTAGGTCCACTGCCCGGCGGTGACCTCGAACCCCGCGTACACGAAGAAGAGACCCACATTGAGCCACACGACCGGGTGTCGCAAGGTTTCCATCACTCCTCGCGGGTGCTTGGCTGGGTCGCCGCGATCCGGAGCGGGCGGGCTCATGTTCCAGAGATGCCGCGTCAGTCCGAAGCAGATGGTCAAGCCCGCAAGCGCGAGCGCGATCACGCCGTAGCCCCAGCGCCACTCCCAGCCGGCCACCAGAATTCCCGTCATCAAGAGCGGACCTGCCGTCGCGCCCACGCCGTAGGAAGCGTGTAGCCAGTTGACGAGCCGGGCCGGGAAGCGGACGGCGGCGAAGGCGTTGATCCCCGCGTCGATCGCCCCGGCTCCCAGCCCGGCCAGCGCGCCACCCACGACCATCACCCACCAAGCCGGGGCCTGCGCGTAGCCAAGCGAGGCCACGACCATGATGAGGCTGCTCCAGAGCAGCACCCGCCCCAGTCCGAAGCGGGCGACGACCCAGCCGCTGCTAAAGCTCGAGACCAGGTACCCCATCATGGCGGTTGTCAGGAGGAGCCCGAGCTGACTGACGTCCAGATGGAACGTGCGCCGGACTGACGGCCAGGCCACCCCCAGCATGCCGTCGGGCAGGCCGAGGCTGGCAAACGCCACGAAGGAGAGGACCAACAGCGCGCGGCTCGGGGGGGCGGCCACGCCCGCTTGGACACTCACGGAGCGGCCAGGGTTCTGATGATCGTGAGACAGGGCCTCGGTCAGAGCCCGTCGCGCCGGACAGACGGCCGACCGTACGACCAGGCCGAAACCGCCCTTCGGGTCCTCAAGATCCTCGAGGCCCCGGAGGGCGGTTCGATTAGTTGCGTTGGTGGAGGCGGCGGGAATTGAACCCGCGTCCGGAAACCCTCGGCGACAGGCGTCTACATCCGTAGCCGGTTGTTCCTGCTCTCGCCGCCTGACCCGCCAACCGGCTAGCGTTCCGGGCGGCCAGCCTCATTCAGTCTCGCTCCGCACCCTGAGGCGCGGCTCTGGAGCCAGCCGCCAGAGTATGACGCCCCGACCCAGGCCCTGACGGCTCGACCTGGAGGACGCTGGCGGGTGTTAGGCCGCCAGGGCTAGCTGAGTGTTGGCAGCTATACCGTTTCTCTCTTATTAGCGAGGGGAGAGAAACCTCGAGACGCAGCCTGCGCTTCACTGATCCCCGTCGAAACCGATCGCCCCCTTTATCACGGCGAGGGCTATCCCCCGCTACCCTCCGACTCCTTCGCGCGCCTTGCTGTCCGGATTTGCTCGCCGCCGCGACCGCGCAGGACTGAACACCCCGAGCCGTCAGTGCTTCTCCCGCGACCGCATCTCGCGGTCCACCTCCCGCCGCGTCTCCCGCTCGCGAAGCGCCGAGCGCTTGTCGTGGAGCTTCCTCCCCCGGGCGAGCCCGATCTCCAGCTTCGCGCGTCCGTCCCTAAAGTATAGGCGCAGCGGGACGATCGTCAACCCGCGCTCGGCCTTCTTGCCCAGCAGCCGAGAAATCTCGCGCCGGTGAAGGAGGAGCTTCCGGCGCCGCTCCGGGTCGTGGTTCGCGTGCGTTCCGTGGTGGTAGGGGCTCACGTGGCAGCCGATCAGCCACGCCTCGGCGTTCTGGAAGTCGACGTAGCTGTCCTTGAAGGTCACCTGGCCCTCGCGCAGCGACTTCACCTCGGTGCCGCGAAGCGCGAGGCCGGCCTCGAAGGTCTCGAGGATATCGTACTCGTGGCGAGCCTTGCGGTTCGTCGCGACGGTTTTCTCGCCGTCCGCCGTTCCACTTCTTGACATGGGCAGCCTGGACGTTATGATACCCGAGCGCTTTTGACGCCGAAGTGGCGGAATTGGCAGACGCGCTAGATTCAGGGTCTAGTGCCCGCAAGGGTGTCGGGGTTCGAGTCCCCGCTTCGGCACCACCCCTCGTTTTTCTCGCGAGAAACGCCGGAGAGCTCCTGAAAAGCTGAGGCCTGGCTAACCCAGGCCCCCGGCCAGGCCATCGCGCCGGCCGTGGCGGTCGCCTCGGTTACTTCCCAGCTCTGCCCATGGCGGAGCGAGCAGGCATGCCTCCGCCCGTGCCCGCGATGACGCCGCCACTATCAACCCTTCCGGCAATGCCGGACCGACGGCTGGTACTCGAGTCCGACGGCGTCGTTGCGTTCCACGCGGTAGCGCATCCGCCGAGGAGCGCAACCACCATGACTATCAAGAGTCCAACGAGGCTCTTTTTCATGGGCGTACCTCCCTCGAAGCTGTCTGCAACGTACCTCCGCCAAGGGCGGAGTCAAGCGGAAGGTGGAGACCGCCACATGCGAGTGTGCCCTTTGACGGATTCCCCAATTCCCTGCTTTAGACCTGACTCATCCCCAGCCCTCCTTTGACCTACACACGGATCATGTGTATTTTAACCACTATGAAAAGTCGGACCGCATCAACAACCGTTAGTCGAGTGAACATCACTCTCCCCGCCGAGACGCTGAACCTTCTCAAGCGGGTAAGCGGAGGCAACCGCAGCCGCTTCATCGACAAAGCCGTGAAGCACTACGCGGCGACGCAGTCGCGCGCCAACCTCCGGAAGCTCCTCAAGGAAGGAGCGCTTCGCAACGCGGCCCGCGATCTCGAGATCGCAGAAGAATGGTTCCCACTCGATGAGGAGGCATGGGAGTCCCTCGAAAAGTAACCGCCCCGAAACGTCGGGAGATTTACTTCGTCCGGTTCGATCCGGCCGAAGGCTCCGAGATCCAGAAGACTCGGCCGGCTTTGATTCTTCAGAACGATGTCAGCAACCGTTTCAGCCCCGTGACTATCGTAGCCGCTCTTTCCTCGAAGTTCGACCCGGGGACGCTCTACCCTACCGAGGTGATCCTCCCTGCCGGTAAGGACACCGGTCTCTCCGCTCCTTCCGTTGTTCTCTTGAATCAGCTCCGCACCGTCGACAAGCATCGACTCGGCAGGCGGCTCGGTGTCGTGTCGAACGCTATGATGGCGAAGGTCGACCACGCGCTTCAGATCTCGCTGGGCCTGGTTTCGCTCGAGTAGTCATGAGCTCGCCTCGTCGGTCACAACCTGCGGGGTGATGAAGTTCCGCGACTCGACACCGAGGCCATGTGAGTGAGGACGGTGGCGAGGGCCCCGATGCATGACTTGAACGGGCAGCGACCATCCGTCGCCGCCCGTTACCGCGAGCCGGCGGGGTTTCTTGCGGCTCTCAGTAGATCGCGATCGGGTTGCCTGGCGACCCGGTGCCGCCAACGATCTTGAGTGGCGCCCAGATGAACGCGAACTCGTAGACCTTGGCATCGACCAAGGGCTTGAGGTCCAGGTTTTCCAGGTTCCAGATGCCGCGCCGGGTCTGCATCTCGGTGTGGCAGTGCACGGCGTAGGCCGTCCCCTTCTCGCCCGACGGCTGCGCGTCGTTCGCCGACGTGTCGCCGCCCATCAGCGCGATGTCGCGCGACGCCAGGTACTCGCAGGCGCTGATGCCAAAACCTGGCTCGCCCGCGCCGAAATCAGCCCGGGCCTTGGCGCGCTGCTCGGAGTTCATTTTCTTGTACACGCTGTTGCCCCAGATGTTCCCGTGGCCAGTGTGCAGGAACACGCAGTCCCCGGGTTGGGGCTCGGCGGTACCCTGCTTCTTGAGAATTCCTTTCACATCCTCGGCGGTGACGATTCCGGGATCGCCCGGCTTCTGCGGGATGGGCAGGCGGTCCACCCCCTTGTAGCCGGCGGCATCAAGGACGATACCTCGGCAGATGAAGCCCACCTCCCCGACGTTCTCGACGCCGAGCGGGCCCATGCCCGCCGCGCGCCCGGCCGGCCCGCGCTCGTAGGATTCGGGGTACATCCGGCCGTTATACAGGAACATGCCCTTCGAGGTGTTCACGCCGATGTGGCCGGGGCCGTCGAACTGGGTGCTGATCTGCCCGATCTCCGTTGTCACCAGCTCGTCGTGATAGACGAGGGCATTCTCGCCGAACGGACCGGCGTTCGGCGTACCGGGCAGCACCATCGACCACTGTCGCAGGCCGACGGCGGGGATCTCTCGGTGGTAGTACTTGCCCAGGGTAACGGACTTGAATTGCTTGATGACGCTCAGGGCGCGCTTGACGTTCTCCGGGTTCTTGGTGTGGTTGGAGGAGCCGGCCGCGTCGTCCTTGCCCCACTTGCTGGGCGCCCAGTTTTCCTGCAACGGCTTGTCGCTCACCTGGGCCAGGGTCGCCGTGGCCGAGAACAGGAACCCCGCTGCTACTGCTCCCGCCATGATCGAGGCTTTCATCCTGCGTTCTCCTTCCCGTGAAGTGTCATCGACGAAATGTGGTTCTTCAACGCGTCAATCATCCACCGCCCCGGCATGTCCTCGCGGCCGCGTGCCCGGCCACTCGGGGAAGCTCACCGGGAACCCAAGGCGGTCAAGCGCGCGGGTCAGTGTATGCCGGACGATGTCCTCGACGTCCTTCGGTCGGTGGTAGAACGCCGGCATGGGCGGGAGCAGCACGGCTCCCATCTCGGCCAGCGCCAAGAGGCACCGGAGATGACCGGCGTGCAGCGGCGTCTCGCGCACCAGCATCACGAGGGGGCGTCCCTCCTTCAGCGTCACGTCGGCCGCGCGGGCGATCAGCGTGTCGGAGCGACAGTAGGCGACCGACGACGCCGTCTTGATGCTGCAGGGCGCGATCACCATCCCGGCCGTCCGGAACGTGCCGGAAGCGAGCGAGGCGCCGATGTCCTTGTCGTCGTACCGGTGATGCGCCAGCGCCTCGACCTCGCGCACGGCATAGTCCGTCTCCTCGACGATCGTCCGCTTGCCCGGCCCCGAGATGATCAGGTGACTCTCGACGTCCGCTTGCGCGCGGAGCTGCTCGAGGAGCCGGATTCCGTAGATCGCGCCGGTCGCCCCGGTGATCGCGACGACGATGCGCTTCACTGCCGGAAGCGGCGGCGGAGGACCTCCCCGCGCGTTTTCTGGTAGGCGACGTCCCACTCGCGGCTGCCCTCGGGCACCGGCCGCGAGTAGGAGCCCAGAATCCGGCGGACCTCGGCGTCGATGGTGTCCTCGAGCTTGGCCTCGTCCGAGAGCGAGCGCACGAGCTCCATGCGCACATCGTCCACCGACTTCATCCGCAAGCCGTCGAGGGTGTTGAGGTCTTTCAGGATCGCGTCGGCCAGATAGTGGATCCGCTCACGGCTCATGCGCATCAGAGCACGAAGCCGCGCTCGCGTGCCAACTTCTCGCGGACCTTGCCGAGGAGCTGGCGATAGTCCGCGGACGACTCGCGGATCATCTTGGCGTGATCGAGGAGAAGCTGCCGGGCCTCCGCGTCGAGACGCTCCTCGGCGAGGAGATTGTCGACAAGAACCTTGCGCACCACGGCCCGCGCCACCTGCTCGTCCGCGATCTCCACGAGCTTGCGCGCGGTCAAGCGCTTCAACACCGACGCCGCGATACGCTCCGCGATCTCGTCGCGTCGAGTCATACGCGGACTCACAGTACACGCCGCCGCCGCAGGGTGTCAAGGAAGGGGTCGCGCCCCGGGCACGCCGGGAGCCGCCGGGAGCGAGACCGTGAAGCGGCTGCCCTTTCCGCCGCCGCACGCCACAGCCACGGACCCGCCGCTCGCCTCCACCAGCGCCTTGACGAGCGCAAGGCCGAGCCCGAGTCCCCGCGCGGTGCTGCCGGGACGCGATACCCGATAGTACCGCTCGAAGATGTGCGGGCGGTCGGCGTCGGGAATACCTGGCCCCTCGTCCTCGACGGCGATGAGCACGTGCTCGTCGCTGTCCAGCGTCGCGCTGAGCCGGATCTCCGTGGCCGGCGGCGAGTACTTCACCGCGTTGGACACGAGGTTGCTCAGGACCCGCTCCATCGCGTCGCGGTCGACGAGCAGCTCGGCGATCCCCCGATCGACCGCGACTGTGAAGCAGCGGCCGGTCCCCTGGGCCCGGAACAGCTCGGCGCAGCCCTCGAGGAGCGCGCGCACGTCCACGGGCATCGGCCGCAGCTCGATCCGCTGGCCGCGCTCGATGCGCGCAACGTCGAGCAGGTTGTCGAGCAGCCGGCCGAGCCGCGCCGCCTCGTTGTGGATCACGGTGACGAACTTCCGGGCGTCGGCCTCCGCGTAGCGCCGGGCCAGCAGCAGCTCGCTGTACCCGCGCAGCGACGTGAGCGGCGTGCGAAGCTCGTGCGACGCGATCGAGACCAGCTCGGTCTTCGCGCGATCTAGCTCGCTCAGCTCCCGGGTCGCCGCCGCCACCCGTGACTCGAGCTCGTTGCCGAGGCGGGCGTTCTCCAGCGCCAGCGCCACCTGCACGCCGAGCGTCTCGAGGGCGGCCCGCTCGTCCCGCGAGAAGTCGGTGAGGCGGGCGGCGCCGGCCAGGCCGATGACGCGATCGCCGGCCACGAGGCGCACCGCGGCGGCGCGCAAGGAGCGCCCGGGCTGCCTCTCCGCGCTCGCGTCGCGCAGGACAGCGCCGCCGCTGGCGCTGGCGACCCACGCGCCCAGGCTGCCGCGGGGGAGCTCGCGGACCCCGTGCTCGTCCACGAAGCTACCGTCGTCTCGGCGAACGACAATCTCCGCCGACTCGGCCCGGAGCAGCCCGCGCAGAGTCCGGTTCGCGAGCGCGATTCCTTCGCTTAGGGGGGTTCCGCGGCCGATCGCCTGCTGGAGCGCGAGGACCGCCTCGTACCGCGTGAGATGGCGCCGGGCGCGATCCGCGAGCCCACCGGCCAGCGCGCCGATCGAGAGCAGCACCGCGAGCGTGACGATGGCTTCCACGGCCTCCGCCGTCATCCCCCCGGCCTCGATGGCGCGGAGCAGCAGCGGCACGTCCACGAGCGCGACCAAGGCGGCGGTCGCCACACCCCCGGCGCGGCCGAGCGCCACCGCCGCCCACGCGGTCGGGAGCACGAACAGGTGGCGGAGAGCCGAGGCGGGCCCCCGACCGTCCCACAGCATCACCGCGGTGATCGCGCCGATCAACCCGACGAGCGAGACAAGCCGCACCGCGGTCCACGCGGGCGGCGAGAGTCGCGTCACCATGCTCCCACCGCCCGATAGGCGAGGAAGAAGAGCACGCCGGCGAGCGCCCCCGGCAGCAGGCTGCCCGACCACCAGAAGAGCCCACAGCTAGCCGCGCTCAGCGCGCCCAGGTAGAGCACTGCTCCAGCCATGGCCTCGACCGACCTTGGCAGAGCCGGATCGACGAGGTAACGCGCGAGCGCGGCACCGGTCGAGACCGCCAGGGCCAGCAGGACGGGCCGCCGGCGCTGATACGCATCGAAGACGACGCCGCGGAAGAAGCACTCCGCCGAGAGCACGTTCACACCCACGTCGTAGGCGACGGCCGCGAGGTAGCGGGAGACCGGCGGGAGCCCGACATGGTATCCGACCGTCAGGCTCGCCGAGATCAAGAGATGACCGCCCAGGAGCGCGCCGAAACCGGCGCCGGCCGCCAGCGGCAGCCACGTGAGGGGCAGGCATATGCCAAGCGCCGCGAGCCGCCGATCTCGGCCCAGGACGCTGAGGAGCGCGAGCGGCATGGCGAGGTACGCCACGGCGCCCCACGGGCCCTGGCGGGCGGTGACGCCGACAGCAAGCAGCAGGATTACGAGGCCCCCGCCGTAGCGTGGCCATTCTGGAATCGTCCGGGCGACCGCCGCGGTCAGCAGCGCGCCATGGCCGACCGCCAGCCCGACGACGCGCAGCCACTCGTGCCGGGTCAGCTCGAGCCAGACGGCGACGACGAACAGGCTGCCGATCGCCGCCAGCGCGCCCAGCATCGCGCGCGGCAGCGCGCGCCTGCGCGCCGCCGCCGCGAGCGGGTCATACGGCGCGTCGAGTGCCGAGAAAGGCCGCAACGGCATCGGCATCGAGCGTCCGCCCCGCCTGCCGGCGCAGGTCGGCGATGGCCTCGGCGACCGCCAGGGCGCGACGGTACGGGCGATCGGACGTCAGCGCGTCGTAGACGTCGGCGACCGCGATGATCCGGGCGCCGGGCGGGATGTTCGGACCCAGGAGGCCATCAGGGTATCCCGAGCCATCGCAGCGCTCGTGGTGGTGGCGGATCATCAAGGCGCCATCCGCGAAGAACTCGAAGGGCGCGACGATCTGACTCCCGATGATGGCATGGCCGCGCATGACCCGCCACTCCTCCTCCGAGAGCGGCCCACGCTTGTGAAGCACGGCTTCCGGGACGCCGATCTTCCCGATGTCATGCAGCAGCCCCGCCTGGGCGATTCCGTCGGCCAATTGCGATGACCACCCCATGGCGAGCGCGGTGTGTCGGGCGTAGAGACCGACCCGCTCGGAGTGTCCGCGCGTGTAGGAATCCTTCGCCTCCAGGGCGTTCGCGAGCCCCTCGAGGCCTTGCAGACTCGCCCGCTGGAGCCGCGCGTACAACTCTCGCACGTCGCGCGCATACACCATGGCCTGCTGATAGGACGCCTGGAGCCGCCGGTAGGCGACGGAGAGATCGTTCGTCGCGGTTATCTGGGGTTCCATGCGATGCATCCGGGAAGGAGGGACTGGATGAGGGTGAGGAGTCGGAGGGGCGAGAACGGCTTGGTCAAGTAGTGATCCGCGCCGGCCTCGAGCCCGCGCCGCTGATCCTCGGCCTGGACGGCCGCTGTCAGCATGATGATTTTCGCCCGCTGCAACCGTGGATCCGTCTTGAGGCGCCGACACACCTCGACGCCATCGAGGCCGGGCATGTGCACGTCGAGGAGGACCACGTCGGGCCGGAGCAGCTCGGCAAGCTGAAGCGCCCCGTATCCATCCGCCGCCTCGGCGATCCAGACCCGGTCGTCCTCGAGGGTCGCTCTCACCAGTGACACGATCTGGGGTTCGTCGTCGACGATCAGGACCGAGAGCATGGTGAGCCGGACGAAGCGCAAGGGGTGTGCCACGACCGAGGCCAGCGGCGATCGCACCGTTCAGGGATGGAGCTCATCTGATGCACCCGGCGCTGTGCACGCCTGCCGCTCGGACTGTGCAGGTGGACCCGCCGGCGGCGGCCCTGAGAGTCGGCGCCAGAACGGTTGACCCCGATCGCCCTGAGCCCTCCCCATCCTTGCGTGAAGGCGCGGGAAGGACTGCTGGCTCTTGACCGTCCCTACCCAATACGGGCGCCTCCACGTTCCTGCCCTGGCGGCACTTTCAACGCGGGCGCCCAGCCGCCGCGCGCCCCGATGGCGGTGACCCCAGCGTTGTTGGAGGGCGCACGGGCCTCCGGTTGAACGTCTGGGGCAGGGATGGACAGAGGGGCCCCAGAACCTTGGCCGCAAGAGAGCGGTGTTGACAAGCGACCTCTGAGGGCGAGACAGTGTGTCGCGTCACTCGAACTGGAACGCGACAGGTAAATAACCCGTGTTTTCAATGGCTGATCCTCGCATTCGCCGAGCCCTGCTCCTGGCGGCCTTGACCGGGTCGATCGGACTTTGCACGACTGTCCTGCCCGTCGCGACTGCGCTCGAGGAGAGCCTGGGCCTCGACCTCTTGCTTGCGCTCCGGGGACCGCGGCCGGCGCCGGCGGACGTGATGGTCGTGGCGATCGACCGGGAGTCTGCGGAGGCCCTTAACGTGCCGACCCGCCTGGAGAAGTGGCCACGGACGATGCACGCCCGGCTGGTCGACGCCCTGAGCGGAGCTGGCGCCGCAGTGATTGCATTTGACGTGATGTTCGACGAGCCACAGACGCTGGCTCACGACACGGCGCTGGCGCGGGCAGTCAGCCGCGCTCGCAACGTCGTCCTCTTCGAGTCGCTCAAGCGAGAGATGGTCATCGTTCACCCAGCCGGACCTCCGGGCGAGAGCGACCTCATCGTCGAACGGCTGGTTCCGCCGATCCCGGCGCTGTCTGACGCGGCGGTGGCTCTGGCGCCGCTCCCTTTGCCGAAGGTACCGACGCTGCGCCAGTACTGGAAGTTCAAGGCCGGCGCCGGCGATACGACGACGATGCCGGCGGTCGCCTTCCAGCTGTTCGCGCGCGACGTCTACAGCGACTTTGTCCGGCTCCTGGCCGAGGTGCATCCCGCGGAGGCGCTGACGCTGCCGCCGGACTGGGCTGCCCTCGAGACGCGCGGGCACGTCGAACGAGTCATCCAGACCCTACGAGGCACGTTCGCTGCCAGCCCGACGCTGGCGCCGCGCATGCTCTCACGGCTCGAGCGACTTCGCGGCCCCCCGAGCCCGGCCGCCGACGCAGCACGCTGGAAGCTGGCCGCGCTGATCAGGATGTACGACGGCGACGACAGCAACTATCTGAACCTCTACGGCCCTTCGGGGACCATCTCCACGATGTCGTACCACCAGGCATTGACGGACGGGAGCGCCGGTCGGGCTGCGGCGAGCGTCAGGGGCAAGGTGGTGTTCGTCGGTCTATCGGAGCGCTTGCGGCCCGAGCGGAAGGACGATTTCCACACGGCCTTCGGCGACTTGAGCGGCGTGGAGGTTGCCGCGACGGCCTTCGCAAACCTACTCGAGGACCGGCCGGTCCGCTCGCTGAGCACGGCGGCCCAACTGATCACCCTGGCCCTCTGGGGCGCCGCGATCGGCGCCCTGTGCAGCCTCAGCTCCGCGCCGCTGGGCGCCGCGGCGACGATCGGTGCGAGTTTCGCGTACGCTTGGGCTGCCTGGTACAGATTCAGCTCGAGCGCGGAGTGGTGGCCGCTGGTCGTGCCCCTCCTGGTGCAAGCCCCGCTGGCTGTGCTCGGGTCGCTTCTGTGGAAGTCCGTCGAGACGGATCGAGAGCGAAAGGCCGTCCGTCGAGCGTTCGGCTTTTACCTGCCTCAGGACGAGGTCGATCGAGTCCTGCGGAACATCGACCGGGCCAGAACGAGCAGCCGGATCGTCTACGGCACCTGTCTCGCCACCGATACGGCTGGCTATACCAAGCTCGCCGAGCAGATGGATCCGGGCGAACTCGGCCGACTCCTGAACGAGTACTATGCGGCGGTGTTCCAGCCCGTGAGGCGGCACGGCGGGATCGTGTCGGACGTGATCGGCGACTCCGTCCTCGCCATCTGGGCGACCTCGCAGCCGGATGCCGGATTACGGCGCCAGGCGTGTCTGGCCGCGTGCGAGGTGGCAAAGGCCGTGGACGGGTTTCGGCACGAATTGGCCGATCGGCTCACCGGAGGCGCAGGACTGCCGACTCGCATCGGGCTCCATTCGGGGCGGATGTCTCTCGGCACCATCGGCGCCCTCGATCACTACGAGTTCCGGGCCGTCGGGGACATCGTCAACACGGCCACCCGGATCCAGGAGCTGAACAAGTACCTCGGGACGCGAATCCTTGTCTCTGCCGACACCCTGAACGAGATCGAGGGCTTTCTCACCCGTGAGCTCGGGACGTTCCTCATGGTCGGCAAGACCCAACCGCTCGTGCTCCACGAGGTGCTGTCCCCGTCGGGCGAGGCATCGCCACAGCTCCGCGGAGTGTGCGGCCTCTTCCGCCACGGACTGGTGGCGTACCGGAATCAGGCGTTCGACGAGGCGGTCCTGCGCTTCCAGGAAACGCTCAAGTCGCGAGGAGAGGATGGACCGTCCAGGTTCTACCTTCGTCTGTGCGAGCGGGCGAGGTCCGAGCCGCGGTCGGAGTCCTGGACGAGTGTGGTCCGGATGGATGCCAAGTGACGGGCTCGCAACCGGGGGAAGTCGCTCGGACCGAACGCGAGACCGAGACGACCCGCACCAGAGTCTGCGCCCCGAAGGCACGGGTTGCGCTCGGCATGCTTTTGGGGGTTCTTATCTGCTTCACGTTTGCCGAACCCGCGATAGCCCAATCCTGCGATCCCTGGATCGCCCAGGTCGTGTCGGTGCAAGGCATCGTCGAAGCTCGCCGGGCGGGCCAGAGCCAGTGGCTCGCTGTTCGGCTCAACGGTCTCTACTGTGGCGGCGACGCAATCCGCGTCCGGGAGCGAAGCCGTGCTGCCGTCCGCCTGCGCAACGACGCCGTCCTTCGACTGGACGAGAAGACCACGATCTCATTGCCGGAGGCCCAGGAATCCGAGCGATCGGTCATTGACGTGCTCCGCGGCCTTGTCTACTTCCGAAGCCGCGCTCCTCGGGCCATCAAAGTACGCACGCCGTTCGTCGACGGTGGCGTTGAAGGCACCGAGTTTCTCGTTGAGGTCGGCGCGGACCGCGCCACCATCACCGTGCTCGAGGGACGCGTGGTCGCCACGAACGCCGCCGGGACCCTCGCCCTCTCGAGCGGCCAGTCGGCGACCGCGAGGGCCGGAGAGGCCCCGGTCGCCCGCGTGGTGGTGCGGCCACGCGACGCCGTCCAGTGGGCGCTGTACTATCCGCCGGTCTTGGACTATCGGCCCGCCGACTTCCGCGGCGGTCCGCTCGAGGGGTGGCAGGCGACGCTCGGGGCGTCGATCCAGGCCTACCGAGACGGTGACCTGGCAGCGGCCTTCGCCCGCCTCGACGAGGTGCCGCTGGACATTCTCGATCCACGACTGCTCACGTACCGGGCCGGTTTGCTCTTGACGGTAGGGCGAGTGGCGGAGGCGAACGCCGCGATCGAGCGAGCCCTCGCGCTGGACCCCAAGAGTGGCCAGGCGTTGGCGATCCGGTCGGTGATCGCCGTGGCTCAGAACGACAAGATCGAGTCGCTGCGGGTCGCTCGCCTGGCCGCCGAGCTAGCCCTACTTTCGCACCGGTGACACCGTGCTGAGCGAGCGCCGAGAGTGACGGCCTGGGGAATCGCGCATAAACCTTCCCTTCGGGTTCGGATGTGTGCTACATGAAAGAAGATGCACGT
>Ga0187892_10003956_pt1 | contig 25943 bp, 42 predicted proteins | sample MA1701073metaG_FD_139345 | JGI IMG/M metagenome (GOLD analysis project Ga0187892, IMG submission 139345) | Bio-ooze microbial communities from a basaltic lava cave in the Kipuka Kanohina Cave System on the Island of Hawaii, USA - MA170107-3 metaG ... | reverse complement strand
GGGCCGGCCGCCGATGGGCCTTCGACTTCTTCGCGCTCGCCATGACTCAGACACCTCTCTCCACCCTCTACTACAGTAATTGGGAGGGGGTCGGTGTCTCACCATCATTGGCACAGAGGGGATACTTCGATGATTCGACGGAGACGCCAATCCAGATGTGCGCTGGGATCGGTTCCCGCCGGTGGCGGGACCAACTAAGCAGCCGATCGGCCCGCTTGGTGAGGACCTGGAAGATGTGCTGTGACGCCCGCGCCATCACGTCGAACACTCGCTCGATGAACGGGTCCGGGATGCGCTCATGGAATAGGTCGCTCATCGAGTTGACGAATACACGCCGAGGCGCACGCCAGCGGAGAGGTAGCTCCAGCCGCTCCGGGTGCAGCCGGACGTCGCCAAAGTCATGCAGGCCGAATCGCTCAGTGAGCCGCTCCGCGTAGCAGAACTTGCAGCCCGGCGACACCTTGGTGCAGCCGGTGACTGGGTTCCAAGTCGCGTCCGCCCATTCAATCGCGGTTCCGTCACCCATCATCACCTCCGAGAGCGGTACGGCTTGAATACGTCAGCGATGATACGAACAGCCGTCTGGTTCGACGAGCCAAAAAAGAGGTAGTACACCACAGCGCCCCGGGAATTGCGCAACGCGAGCGGATCGGGCGCGTGGACAAATCCGGCGACACGTTGCAGACGCCGACGGAAGGCTTCCACCACGACTGCCATAGCTTCTCGGACCTCCTCCTCGCCAAAGAGCGTTGGCTGCGTCTTGTAAGCAATCCGGCGCCAAGAATCGTCTCCCCACCAGGCATCCATTCGCTCAGTGTCTGCGGTATCGACCCGGTTTGGCTGGTGCCACAGAACGTTGCGATTGATGTCGGCTACCGGGAAGTTGAGTAGTATGTCGATCGTTCCCAACTGGCCGGCCGTCTCCATCACCTGCCATCTGAGGTGCAGTCCGTAGGGTCCAGCAGGCAGAGCGCGCGCCGGAAATGCTCGTAACGTACAGTCGGGAAGATCTGCTCGAGGAGGATCTGATTACAGTCGCCCTGGTACGTGCGCGCGACCACCGATCGCTCCCTGACTAGTTGCCTCAGCATCTCCACCTTGTCGCCATCGAGATCGATGAAGTGGTACTCCCTGAACGGGGGTTCGATGTCCAGCGCGAGGACGGGACTACCCGCGGTGATCACCCCCCGTTTCTTTGAGATGTGAATACCTGGCCCAGCGAAGGCATCTATGTAGACGTGGTGAAAGCGAGCATGCTTTGCGGAGCGTAAGATCTGAGAGTAGCCTGCAGCATACTTCCGAATGATCTCGAGTTTTATCTCTGTCCAGGCGCCGATCTGATCGAAGCGGAGCGGAGCCACTGCCCTATGTGCCTTCGATCAGACCACCACGCTGTCCCGACTCAACGGCGAGGGCGAACGCTCTACCGAGACAGCATTGCATGAATCGCCGAGTCCGCCCTACGACTGGTTACGCAGGTGTTAGCCGCAGACAACCTGGAGAGAGTTCACCGTCAGAGCTTCCCGTACTCCTTGAGGCGTCGGTAGATCGTCCGCCGCGAGATCCCCAGCGCGCGGGCGGCCTCCTCCTTGTCGTTGTTGTGGACGGCCAGCGCTCTCAAGATGAGCTCCTTCTCGACTTCGGCCAGCGTGGGGACCGCCTTCGTCTCCACCGAGGTCGTCATGGCCGGTCGGGCCGACAGGCTCGGCAGGTCGGCCAGCGTGATGTTCTCTCGCGTGCCCATCGCGAAGGCGCGCTCGATCAGGTTCTCCAGCTCGCGAACGTTGCCCGGGAAGTCGTAGGCGGCCAGGGCGGCGATGGCGTCCGGCGTGATGCCGCGCACGTCGCGGCGAAAGCGCTTGTTGAGCCGGCGGATGAAGTGGTTCACCAGCGCGGGGATGTCTTCCCGCCGCTCGCGGAGCGTCGGCAGCGTGATGCGGATGACGTTGAGGCGGTAGAAGAGGTCCTGGCGGAAGATGCCGGCCTTCATCGCCTGCTCGAGGTTGCGGTTGGTGGCCGCGATCACTCGCACGTCGACGGAGAAGGCCTTCGTCGAGCCCACCGGACGGACCAGCATCTCCTGCAGCACCCGGAGCAGCTTCACCTGCAGCTCGGGCGGCAGCTCGGCGATCTCGTCCAGGAAGATCGTGCCTTCGTTGGCTCCACGAAAGAGGCCGAGGGCGTCGGAGACCGCGCCCGAGAACGCCCCGCGGACGTGCCCGAAGAACTCGGACTCCAGGAGGTCGCGGGGAATGGCGCTGCAGTTCACGGGGATGAATGGGCCCTTGGCCCGGGCCGACAGCCGGTGGATGGCCGCCGCGACGAGCTCCTTGCCGGTGCCGCTCTCACCCTCGATCAGGACCGGCGAGTCGGTCACCGCGACCTTGCCGATGACCTCCTTCACCCGAAGCATGGACGCCGAGCTTCCGATCAGCTCGTTGACCGTGAGCTCCTCGCCCAACCGCATGCGGAGGGTCTGGACTTCGCCCCGCAGGAACCGCCGCTCCATGAGGCGCTGCATGACGTGGCGCAACTCGTCCAGGATCAGCGGCTTGGAGAGGTAGTCGTAGGCGCCTTCCTTGAGCGCCTCGACGGCGGAGGCGATCGTCGGGTACCCGGTCATGATGACGACCTCGATCGACTCATCCCGCTTCTTGATCTCCCGCAGCAGATCGAGGCCGCTCATGTCGGGCATGCGCACGTCGGTCAGCGCGGCGTCGAACACTTCGGTGCGGAGCGCGACGAGGGCATCGGCGCCGGTGCCGGCAGCGGTGACCTGATAGCCCCATTGCGTGAGCGCTTCTTCCAGCAACATCAGGATGGATTTCTCGTCGTCGACGACCAGGACCCGCGCCGTTTGGGCTGTCATCGTACAGCGAATCTATCACGACTGTGTGCCAAAGTGGCCACACTTTATCGACGGCTCTCTGGGGGCGACGTTGCGCCGGCTCGATCGGTATGTTAGCGTGACCGTTGACTTTTCATTGAGGAGACCGCACATGGCTGATACCGCGACCCTCCACCTGACCGAGCAGAACTTCGACGAGGCTCTGGTGGCTCATTCCGGCCTGCTGATGGTGGACTTCTGGGCGGAGTGGTGCGGGCCGTGTCGCGCGATCGCGCCAGTACTTGATGAACTGGTGCGCGGCTCGGGAGGTCGGCTCACGCTCGCCAAGGTGAACGTCGACGAGCATCCGGGACTGGCAGTCCGGTATGGAATCCGATCGATTCCCACCTTGCTGTTCATCAAGGAGGGACAGGTCGTCGACCAGGTGATCGGCGCCGTGCCCAAGGCGCAGCTGCAGAAGAAGCTGGACACGCTGGCCTGACCCAGGCGGCGAGGCACGTCAGGTATTAGTACCGGCGGCAGAGTTGTCCCGTCGCTCTCCCCCTCGCGTGAGGAGTTTCACGCTCTCGCGGGCCAGGGGAACCTCGTGCCCGTCTTCGCCGAGCTGCCGGCCGACCTCGACACGCCGCTCTCGGCCTACCTGAGGCTCGGCGCGGGCCCGTACTCCTTCCTCCTCGAGTCGGTGGAGGGCGGCGAGAAATGGGCCCGCTACTCCTTCCTCGGGGCCGACCCGCTCATGGTCCTCACCGCCAAGAACCGCCGGATCTGGCTCCGACGCGCCGGTCGCCGGGCGGCCGAGCGGCTACCCGACGGCAACCCGCTGGAGGCCCTCCGCGGACTCCTCCGTCGCTTCGAACCCGTCAGCGTGCCGGGGCTGCCACGGTTCCAGGGAGGCGCCGTGGGTTACCTGGCCTACGATATGGTCCGGCACATGGAGCGCCTGCCCGCGGCCGCCCCCGACGACCTCGGGCTGCCCGACACGATCTTCATGTTCACCGACACCCTGCTGGTGTTCGACAACTTCCGCCACCGCCTGCTGGTCATCGCCAACGCGCACCTGGAGCGACGCGATGAGGACGCGATCGATCGGGCGTACGATCAGGCCGCCGTCCGGATCGGTATGACGCTGGCCAAGCTCCAGCGTCCGACGCGGCCGCCGGCGCCGCTCAACCTCGCACCGTCGGGCCCGCTGCTGGCCCTGGGCGAGGAAGGGTTCGCGTCGACGATGGATGAGGGCTCCTTCACCGAGTCGGTGCGACGGGCCAAGGAATACATCGCCGCCGGGGACGCCTATCAGATCGTGCTGTCCCGACGCCTCGACTGCACGCTGCCCGCCGACCCCTTCACCGTCTACCGCGCGCTCCGGACCGTCAATCCGTCCCCGTACCTGTTCTATCTTCGGCTGGGCAAGAGCACGATCGTCGGCTCGTCGCCGGAAGTGCTGGTTCGGTTGGAGGGCGACCGGGTCGAGGTGCGCCCCATCGCGGGGACCAGCCCCCGGGGGGCGAGTCCCGCCCAGGACCAGGCGATCGAGCAGGCGCTGCTGAGCGATCCCAAGGAGCGCGCGGAGCACGTGATGCTCGTCGACCTGGGCCGCAATGACGTCGGGCGCGTCGCCCGGCTGGGCTCGGTCCAGGTCACGGAGTTCATGGCCATCGAGCGGTACTCCCACGTCATGCATCTCGTGAGCCACGTGATCGGCACGCTCTCACCCGGCGCCGACGCCCTCGACGTGCTGCAGGCGTGCTTTCCGGCCGGCACCCTGACCGGCGCGCCCAAGATCCGGGCCATGGAGATCATCGACGAGCTCGAGCTCACCCAGCGGGGCCCCTACGGCGGCGCCGTCGGCTACATCGGGTACTCGGGCAACCTGGACTCCTGCATCACGATCCGCACCATCGTGTGCCACGGCAACCGGGCCTCGGTCCAGGTGGGCGCCGGAATCGTCGCCGACTCCGATCCCAAGACGGAGTGGCTGGAGACCTGCTCGAAGGCCCGGGGGCTCGTGCTGGCCCTGCGCATGGCCGCCACCACGGCGCGCGCATGATACTCGTCATCGACAACTACGACTCATTCACCTGGAACCTCGTCCAGTATCTGGGCGAGTTGGGCGCCACGCTCAAGGTCGTCCGCAACGACGAGCTCGATGTGGACGCCATCGCCGCGCTCGGTCCCGAGCGCATCGTCATCTCACCGGGGCCCGGCATCCCGGATCAGGCCGGCGTTTCCATCGAGGTGGTCCGCCGCCTGGGGCCCACGACCCCGCTCCTGGGTGTCTGTCTCGGCCACCAGGCGATCGGCCGGGCCTTCGGCGCCACCGTGGCCCGGGCCCAGCGGCAAATGCATGGCAAGACCTCCGCGATCAGCCACGACGCCCGCGGCGTCTTTCGCGGGCTCCCCGATCCCTTCGTGGCGACGCGCTATCATTCGCTGGCGATCGTCCCGGGCACGGTGCCCGAGGCGCTGGAGATCAGCGCGCGGGCCGACGACGGCGAGATCATGGCGGTGCGGCACCGCCGATACCCGATCGAGGGAGTCCAGTTCCATCCCGAGTCGATCCTGACCCTCGAGGGCAAGCGGCTGCTCGCCAACTTCCTGGCATGAAGCCCCGGGCGGCCCGCCTGACCGAGACCTCGCTGATCGAGGCCGTGAGACGGCGGGCGATAGGCGGCGAAGGCATCCGCGTGGGCATCGGCGACGACGGGGCGGTCCTGGAGCCGACGGCCGGCGCCACGCTCATCGCCACCACCGATCTCCTCGTGGAGGACATTCACTTCCGGCGCCGCTACGCCGAGCCGGCGGACATCGGCTGGAAGTCGCTGGCCGTCAACCTGTCCGACGTCGCCGCCATGGGTGGCCGTCCCCGGTGGGCCCTCATCGCGCTCGCCTGCCCGGCCGCCACGACGATGGAGGAGGTGGAGGCCTTTTATGGCGGGCTGCTGGCCCTGGGGGCCGAGCACGGAGTCGCCCTCGTGGGCGGCGACACCTCGTCGTCGCCGGCCGGTTGGTTCGTCAACGTGACCGTACTCGGAGAGACCACCGGAGCGCCGCGCCGCCGCTCCGGCGCCCGCCCGGGCGACGTGGTCGCCGTCACCGGGACGCTGGGGCGCGCCGCGGCCGGACTGGCGGTGCTCGACCGTCCGAAGGCGCCGGCCGGCGTGCCGGCCGATACCCTGGCCGACGTCACGACCGCGCATCTGCGGCCCCGGCCCCGTGTCGCCGAAGGCCAGTGGCTGGGAGCGGCCGAGGGCGTCACGGCGATGATCGATCTCTCCGACGGGCTGGCTACCGATCTGACGCACGTCGCACAGGAGAGCGGCGTGGGCGCGCGCGTGACGGTCGACCGGCTTCCCGTCGCCGAGAGCACCCGGGCGGTGGCCCGGGCGCTGGGTGGCGACGCGCTGGCCTGGGCCACTGGCGGCGGCGAGGACTACGAGTTGCTCCTCACCTGCGGCCCCGGGGCGTTTGCCCGGCTGAGCGAGAGCCTCGAGCGGGCCACCGGAGCCCGGCTGACGCCCATCGGCGAGATCGAGGCGGGTCGCGCGGTGGCCTTCGTCGACGCCCGCGGTCGCGCCCGACCGGCGGCGCCGGGATGGGAGCACTTCGTGACGGGGCGCCGGCGTGGCTGAATCCGTCCTCCTCAAGCTCTTCGTGCTCGGCATCCTCGTCGGCTGCTCGGCCATGCTGACGGGCGCCGAAGCGGCGTACTTCTCGCTGGGGCGGGCGCGGCTCCGGCGGTTGGCCAGCGCCGAGCGCGGGGACGCCAGCCGTACCCGCCTCATCGAGCGCCCGCACGACTTGCTGGTGACCCTCCTGGTCGGGATCACGCTCATCAACATCGGGGCGGCCGCGCTGGCGGCGACGCTCGCCGAGCCGGTTTTCGGCGCGCGCTGGGGGCTCCTGGCCGAGACCATCGCCATGATCCTCATCTTGACGACCTTCGGCGAGGTCCTGCCGATGACGGTGGCGGTCAAGTACCCGGAGGGATTCCTGGCCGTCGCCCGCTGGCCGGTGGACTGGCTGGGGCGGCTGCTGGCGCCGGTGCGGGTCGGGCTGGCCGCGCTCTCCGACCTCACCGTGCGGATCATCGGCCGGGACCGTGCGGCGCAGCCCGAGCTGACCGAGGAGGAGCTGAGGACCCTGGTGGACGTGGGCGCCAGCGAAGGCGTGGTGGAGCGCGAAGAGCGCGAGATGATCCACAAGGTCTTCGAGCTGGAAGACACCTTCGTCCGCTCGATCATGGTGCCGCGCACCGACATGTTCTGCCTGGACGTCGCGACCCCGGTGGGCGACATCCTGCCCGCGCTGCGCGAGAACCTGCACTCCCGGGTGCCGGTCTACGAAGGCTCCATCGACGTGATCGTGGGAATCCTCTACACCAAGGACCTCCTGCCTTACCTGCATGGCCTGGCCGCTGACTTCGACCTGCGCGTGCACCTGCACCCGCCCTATTTCGTTCCCGAGACCAAGCGAGCCGACGCGCTCCTGCAGGAGTTCCAGGCCAAGAAGCTCCACCTGGCCATCGTGGTGGACGAGTATGGGGGCACGGCCGGGCTGGTGACCCTGGAGGACCTGATCGAGGAGCTGGTGGGCGAGATCGCCGACGAGTTCGACGAGCCGGAACGCCTGATCCAGCGCCTCGATGCCACGACCTACCGGGTGGCCGGCAAGCTTCCCATCGACGAGCTCAACGCGGTGACCGGGCTGCAGATCTCCAATCAGACTTACGACACCGTGGGCGGCTGGGTGCTCGATCTCTTCGGGCGCGTGCCCCGCAAGGCCGAGCGCGTGCAGTCGGATGGGTTGACGGTGACGGTGGAGAAGGTGGAGCGCACCCGCGTGGTCGAGGTCCTGGTGAGCCTGGACAAGCCCGACGAGGCTGGGGGCGAGGCGGCGGCATGACGCTGCTGGGGATCGCGGCCTTCTGCCTGCTGGCCACGATGTTCTTCTCGGCCGCCGAGATGGCGTTCATTGCCGCCAACCGGGTCCGGCTGCGCCACCTGGCCGAGGAGGGCCACGCCGGCGCCGCCGAATACCTGGAGGCCTTCCGCAACCCCCAACGCACCTTGTCCACCGCGATGATGGGTGTCACCATCGCTCACATCGTCGCCGCCTCGACGGCCACCTTCGGGCTGCTGCCGGCGTTCGGCGGCTGGGCTCCGCTGGTCGTCACCGCCGCCCTCACGCCGCTGATGCTGGTGTTCGGCGAGATCATCCCCAAGGCGGTGGCCCGCGAGTGGGCCACGCCCCTGGTCCTCAAGCTCTACCGGCTGCTCACCTGGGCCGCCGTCCTCCTGGCTCCCTTCGTGGTGTTCTCGAACACGGTGGTCACCTGGACGCTGCGCGCCTTCGGCGCCGGCCTGCCCGACACCCGACAGTTCGTCTCCCGGGAGGAGCTGAAGGTCCTGCTCAGCCTGGAACCGGGCGAGGCCGACGTCACCACCCAGGAGGCCGAGCTGATCGACAAGATCTTCGACCTGGGCGACACCACGGTGCGCGAGGTGATGGTGCCCCTGGTCGAAGTGATGATGCTCAAGGCGTCGGCCACGCCGCAGGACGCCATCGCCCTGATGCAGCAGCGGGGCTTCTCCCGGCTGCCCGTCTACCGCGAGCGGGAGACCAACATCGTGGGCGTTGTCGCCGCCATGGATCTCCTGCGGCGAGGCGCCGAGGCCCGGACCGTGGATGAGCTGATGCGCCAGCCGTACTATGTGCCGGAGACGAAGCGCATCGACGACCTGCTTCGGGAGCTGCAGCGGGGACGCATGCATCTGGCCGTCGTGGTCGACGAGTACGGCGGCAGCACCGGCATCGTGACCCTCGAGGACATCCTGGAGGAAATCGTCGGCGAGATCCACGACGAGCACGACCGTCCCCCGGTGCCGGTGGAGCGGCTGCCCGACGGCAGCTACTGGGTGGCGGCACGGTCGAACATCGACGAGCTGAACGAGGCGCTGGACTGGAGCCTGCCCAAGCAGGACTACGAGACCGTCGCCGGTCTCGTCCTGGCCACCCTGGGGCGGATTCCCCGGCGTGGTGAGCAGTTCCAACTGCCCGGCTACGTGGTCACAGTGATGGAGGCGGACGCGCGGCGGGTGACCGCGGTCAAGATCGCGCCGGCACGCCCGGCGACCACCGCGCCGGGCTAGACCCCGTCGGAGCGGCGTTCGAGCGGCGGCTTGGCCGCCGCATTCCGAGGCCTGGGGGAGGTTTCGGAAGGGGGGCGAAGCCCCCCTCCGAGGAAATGGAGGAGGCGAGCTGATGGCTGGCAAGATGGTGGAGTTTCCGTCGAACGGGACGAAGACCTCCGGATACCTGGCGACTCCCGCCGCCGGCAAGGGGCCCGGCGTATTCGTGATCCAGGAGTGGTGGGGGCTCGTGCCCCACATCACGAAAGTGTGCGACCGTTTCGCCGCCGAAGGCTTCACCGCGCTGGCGCCCGACATGTACCACGGCCAGACGGCCAACGAGCCCGGGGGGGCCGAGAAGCTCTTCATGGCCCTCAACATCGGTCAGGCCGAGAAGGACCTGCGCGGCGCCGCCAACTACCTACTCTCGCAGTCGTCCACCAAGAAGATCGGCGCCGTCGGCTTCTGCATGGGCGGCCAGCTCGCCCTGTTCGCCGCTACCCTGAATCCCGCCATCGGCGCCTGCGTGGACTTCTACGGCATCCACCCCAACGTGAAGCCCGATTACAGCAAGCTCGCGGGGCCGGTGCTCGGACTCTTCGCCGAGCGCGATCAGTTCGTGACGCCCAAGGTGGCCCGGGACGTGGACGCGACGATCAAGAAGGCGAGCAAGCAGTCGGAGATCCACATCTACCCCGGCGTGGACCACGCCTTCTTCAACGACGAGCGGAAGGACACCTACAACAAGGCGGCCGCCGACGACGCCTGGCGGCGCACGCTCACCTTCTTCCGCCAGCACCTGAAGTAGCCCGGTCGTAGCACCGCGCGCGAACGGGGAGGTTTGGAGGGGGTGGCCGCTACCCCCTCCAACTTCAACGTTTGGAGGGGGCGGCCGCTGCCCCCGCCCACTTCAAGCGGACGCGGCGGCCTTGGCTTTCTTCTTCGTCTGGCCCTTCCCGGCCTGGGCCTCGCCCCTGGGCGCCTTCTCCTTCTTCTCGCCCTTCTTCGTGTCCTTGTCCGGCGCAGGAGCGGCGCGGTCCACGAGTTCGAGGAAAACCAGGGGCGCCGCATCACCCCGGCGGACACCGTTCTTGAGGATGCGGGTATAACCGCCCTGACGGTCGGAGAAGCGCGCGGCGATCGTGTCGAAGAGCCGTCCCACCACCTCGGTGTCCGGGACCATGGCCAGCACCTGGCGCCGGGCGTGCAGGCTCTCCTGCTTGGCCAGCGTGATCATCCGGTCGGCCAGGGGCCGCAGCGCCTTGGCCTTGGTCTCCGTGGTGGTGATGCGCTCGTGTCGGAAAAGCGCCACCAGCAGATTCCGCAGCAGCGCCCAGCGGTGGGCCGTCACCCGACCCAACCGGTAGCGATGATTCCGGTGTCTCATCGCGCCGGTCCTCCCCGCCCCAGGGCACCCAGGATGTTGGGGTCGATCCGCATGCCCAGGGACAGGCCCAGGGCGGCCAGCGCGCTCTTGATCTCGTCGATGGACTTCTCGCCCAGGTTCTTGACCTGCTCCAGGTCGGCCTCGGTCTTCTGGGCGAGGTCGGCGACGATCTGGATCTCCGCGTTCTTCAGCGCGTTGACGGCCCGCGCCGGCAGCGGCAGCTCCTCCAGAGTCTTGGCGAGGGCGTCCCGCAGGTATTCCTCGCCGGAGGGTCCCTCAATCTCCGTCTCCTCGTCGCCCGTGCGCACGGCCAGCGGGCTGAAGTGGCCTTTGAGATAGGAGGCCGAGCGCTCCAGCGCGTCCTCCGGGCTCACCGAGCCATTGGTCCAGATCTCGAACACCAGCTTCTCGTAGTCGGTGATCTTCCCCAGCCGGGACATCTCCACGTTGTAGGAGACGCGGGTGATGGGCGAGTAGGCGGCGTCCAGCGCGATCGCGCCCGGCGGCGCCGGGACCGTCTTCAAGTCGACGGCTTCGTACCCCCGACCGACGCCGACCCCCAGCTCCATGGCGAGCCGGGCGCCCGCCTCGAGCGTGAACAGATGCACCTCGGCGTTGACGATCTCGATATCCGTTTCCGGGACGTCGGCCCCCGTCACCGTCTTGGGGCCGGCCACCTCCAGGCGGATCAGCCGGGGCTCCCCCGCCGGCACCTGAATGGCCAGCTTCTTGAGGTTGAGGAGCACGTCCACCGTGTTCTCCACGACCCCCGGGATCTTGGCGTCGGCGCTGCGCACGCCGTCGATCTTGACCCAGGAGACCGCGGCGCCGGGCACGATGGCCAGCAGAGTCCGGCGCAGGGAGTTCCCCACGGTCAGCGCGTAGCCCTTCTCGAAGGGCTCGGCCACCAGCCGCCCGTAGCGCTCGCTCAGGATTTCCCACTCGACCTTGCGGGGCTTCTGGAACGGAATACGTGGCATGACGGCTCCGCCCTACTTGCTGTACAGCTCGACGATGAGCTGCTCGGATACCGGGATCTGGATGTCCTCGCGCAGCGGCACGCTGCGCACCACGCCGCGCCGCGCTTCGGGCTCGACCTCCAGCCACGGCGGCACCTGGCCCCGGCCCGCGTTGAGGTTGTCGTCCACCCGGACGGCCTGCTTGGAGCCGGATCGGAGCTGGACCACGTCGCCGGCCTTCACCAGGTACGAGGGGACGGTGACCTTGCGCCCGTTCACCTGGAAGTGCCCATGGGCGACCATCTGGCGGGACTCGCGCCGGGACGCGGCGAAGCCGAGCCGGTGGACGATGTTGTCCAGACGCAACTCGAGAAGCTTCAAGAGATTCTCGCCGGTGGCGCCCTTCTGGCGCTCGGCCGACTCGAAGTAGCGCCGGAACTGCGACTCCAGCACGCCGTAGATCCGCTTGGCCTTCTGCTTTTCCCGGAGCTGCACGCCGAACGCGGTGAGCTTGCCACGGTTCAGCCCGTGCTGCCCGGGTGGGTAGTTGCGGCGCTCGATCGCGCACTTGTCGGTGAAGCACCGGGCGCCCTTGAGGAAGAGCTTCATGCCTTCGCGCCGGCACAGGCGGCATTTCGCGTCGCGGTAGCGGGCCATCGGCGCCTCCTAGACCCGCCGCCGCTTCGGCGGCCGGCAGCCGTCGTGCGGGATCGGGGTGACGTCACGGATCGCCGTGATCTCCAGGCCCACCGCCTGCAGGGACCGGATGGCGGCCTCCCGGCCGGCGCCCGGGCCCTTGACGCACACCTCGATCGACTTCAAACCGTACTCCATCGCCTTGCGGGCGGCCTGCTCGGCCGCCGTCTGCGCCGCGAAGGGGGTGGACTTCCGCGAGCCCTTGAAGCCGGCGCTGCCGGCGCTGGCCCAGGACACGACGTTACCCGTGCGGTCGGTCATCGTCACGATGGTGTTGTTGAAGGTCGCCTGGATGTGAGCGACCCCCGTGCGCACCTCGCGCCGCTCGCGCTTCTTGCCACCCTTCTTGCGGGGAGCCGGTTTGGTCGGCTGCTCGGCCATGTCACGCTCCTGTCTTCTTGGGCGCCGGGGCGGGCGGGGCCGCGGCCACCGGCTTCTTCTTGACCATGACGCCCTTGCGCGGGCCCTTGCGCGTGCGGGCGTTCGTGTGCGTGCGCTGGCCGCGCACGGGGAGACCTTTGCGGTGCCGGATTCCCCGGTAGCACCCGATGTCCATCAGCCGCTTGACGTTCATGGAGACATCGCGGCGCAGGTCGCCCTCCACCTTGAGATCCCGTTCGATGATCTCGCGCACGCGCGCGGTCTCTTCCTCCGTCCACGTCTTCACGCGCTTGTTGGCGTCGACCCGTGCCTGCTCGAGGATGCGCAGCGACGTTGGCCGCCCCACGCCATAGAGATACGTCAACGCCACCTCCCCCCGCTTCTCCCGCGGCAGATCCACTCCTGCCACTCTAGCCATCTTCACATCTCCCTTTCGAGCGCGGGCTTTGCCCGCGCAATCCCCGCCGGGGGGAGGCAGGCGCGAGCGGGCCGCTAGGCCCGCTGCGCCGTCGGAAGGGGGGCAAAGCCCCCCTCCGAGTGCTACCCCTGGCGCTGCTTGTGCCGCGGGTTCTTGCAGATCACCAGCGTCACGCCCTGCCGGCGCACGATCTTGCAGTGCTCGCAGCGCACCTTGACCGACGGCTTCACTTTCATCGCGTCCGTCTCGTCCCTTCTCGACCTATTTGAACCGATACGTGATCCGCCCGCGGGTCAGATCGTACGGCGACAGCTCGACCTTGACCCGGTCTCCGGGCAGGATGCGGATGAAGTTCATCCGCATCTTGCCGCTGACATGGGCCAGGACGCGGTGCCCATTGTCCAGCTCCACGCGAAACATGGCGTTGGGCAGCGGTTCCACCACGGTCCCTTCCACCTCGATCGCATCTTCCTTCGGCATCTCAGCCTCGCCCCGGCTCCGCTCCCTGCCACCTCGTCAGGACATCGGGGCCGTCTCCGGTGACGGCGATGGTGTGCTCGAAGTGGGCGGCCAGGCTGCCGTCCCTGGTCACCGCGGTCCAGCCGTCCTCCAGGATGCGCACGTCCGCGCTTCCCATGGTCACCATGGGCTCGATGGCCAGGACCATGCCGGGGCGCAGCTGGGGCCCCCGCCCCGGCTCGCCGAAGTTCGGTACCTGGGGCTCCTCGTGCAGCGCCCGGCCGATCCCGTGACCGACGAAGGCCCGCACGACGTTGAAGCCGTGGGCCTCGACGTGGCGCTGGACAGCGTGAGAGACGTCGCTGAGCCGCCGGCCCGGCCGACACTCGGCGATGGCCCGGTCCAGACTCTCGCGGGTCACCTCGAGAAGGTTCTGCACCGCCAGCGGCACTTCGCCGATGGCCAGGGTGAACGCGCAGTCGGCGTAGTAGCCCTCCACCACGCAGCCGAGATCGATGCCGACGATGTCGCCCTCCTTGAGCCGCCGGTGCGCCGACGGGATGCCGTGCACGACCTCCTCGTTGATCGACACGCAGACGGTGGCCGGAAAGCCCCGATAGCCCTTGAACGCCGGCTTGGCCCCGCGGGCGGCGATGTAGGCCTCCACGTCCTCGTCGATCTCCAGCGTCGACATTCCGGCCCGGACATTGGACCGGAGATGATCCATGAGGCCGGCCAGGATACCGCCGCCCCGCCGCATGAACTCGATCTCTCGCGGCGATTTCAACACGATCATCGGCCGGCCTCGGCCGCCCGCCGGATGGCCGCCCGGATGGTCTCGATCGCGCCTTCGCCGGGCACGGTCACCAGCAGGCCCCGGCGCCGGTAGTCGTCGAGCAGCGGGGCCGTCTGGTCACGGTAGACCTGCAGGCGATGGCGCACGGTCGCCTCGCTGTCGTCCTCGCGCTGGACCAGGGAGCCGCCGCAGCGGTCGCAGACGCCCTCGCGGCGGGGCGGAGCCGCGGTCACGTGGTAGGTCGCCTGGCACGTCGGACACGACCGTCGTCCGGTGAGGCGCCGCAGCAATTCGGGCTCGGGCACCTCGACGAGGATCGCCCGGTCCAGGCGCTGACCGACGTCGCGGAGCAGACGGTCCAGGGCGGTGGCCTGGGGCACCGTCCGCGGGAACCCGTCCAGGATGAAGCCCCGCTTGGCGTCGGGCTGGGCCAGCCGCTCGGCGATGAGGCCCACGATCACGTCGTCGGGCACCAGCGCCCCGCGGTCCATGTAGCTCTTCGCCTGCCGCCCCAGCGGCGTGCCCGCCGCCACCGCCTCCCGCAGCATGTCGCCGGTGGCGATCTGGGGCACCCCCCACTCGCGCGCCAGTTCCCGGGCCTGGGTGCCCTTGCCGGCCCCGGGGGGGCCGAGGAACACCAGCCTGATCGCCGGGCCCACGCTCAGCTCCTCCCGAAGGCCCCGGACCGCGAGCGCGATCGCCGCAGGAAGCCTTCGTAGTTGCGCATGAGCAGGTGCGATTCCATCTGGCGCACAGTGTCCAACGCGACTCCGACCACGATGAGCAGGCTGGTGCCGCCGAAGAAGAACGGGACGTTGAACCAGTTGATGAGGAAGTCCGGCAGCACCGAGATGATGGCCAGGAACAGCGCGCCGGGCAGCGTGATCCGGGTCAGCACGTGATCGATATGCTCCGCCGTCTTCTTGCCCGGCCGCACGCCCGGAATGAACCCGCCGTACTTCTTCATGTTGTCGGCGAGATCGACCGGGTTGAACACGATCGCCGTGTAGAAGTAGGCGAAGAAGATGATGAGGCCCATGTAGAGGACGGTGTACGGGAACCGGCCCGGGCTCAGGGCGTCGGTGACGACTCGCATCCAGGGATGCGGGATGAAGTTGGTCAGGGTGGCCGGGAACAGGATCAGGGACGAGGCGAAGATCACCGGGATGACGCCGGCGGTGTTGATCCGGAGCGGGATGTGGGTGGACTGCCCGCCGTAGACCCGGCGCCCCACCACCCGCCGGGCATACTGCACGGGGATCTTCCGCTGCCCCTCCTGCATGAGGACGACGGCCGCCGTCACCGCCACCATGAGCACGCAGAGCGCCCCGAAGGTGAACAGCTTCATCTCACCGGTGGAGATGAGCGTATAGGAGGCCGTGATCGCCGAGGGCAGGCGGACGACGATGCCGGCCATGATGATGAGCGAGATCCCGTTGCCGATGCCCTTCTCCGAGATCTGCTCGCCGATCCACATGATGAGCGCGGTGCCGGCGGTCAACGTGATCGTGCAGAGCAGCCGGAACCCCCAGCCCGGGTACGGCACGATGGGCGTGCCGGTGGGCGTGGGCATCTGCTCCAACCCATAGGCGATGCCCAGGGCCTGCACGGCGCTGAGCACGATGGTGCCATAGCGGGTGTACTGGGTGATCTTCTTGCGCCCGGCTTCGCCCTCCTTGGCCAGCCGCTCCAGCGCCGGGATGACCACGGTGAGGAGCTGCAGGATGATCGAGGCCGAGATGTAGGGCATGATCCCCAGCGCGAAGATCGACAGGCGCCGCAGGTTGCCCCCGGAGAAGAGGTCGACCATCCCCAGCAGGCCCTGCTGCATCTGGTCGAAGAACTGGGCGAGCACGTGGCCGTCGATGCCGGGCGTCGGCACGTGAGCCCCCAGACGATAGGCGATGAGCAGCCCGGCGGTGATGAGCAGCCGGCGCTTCAGCTCGGGGATCTTGAAGACGTTCTGAAAGCTCTGCAGGCCTTCGATCACGACGGCGCCGCCTCGGCCGCGATCAGCTCGACCCGGCCACCCTTGTCCTGGATCTTGGCGCGGGCCGACTCGCTGACGGCGTGGACCCGAACGGTGAGGGCGTGGGCGAGCTCCCCGTCGCCGAGGATCTTCACGCGATGGCGGCCGGCGCGCTTGATCAGCCCCGCCTGGCACAGGCTGTCGGGGTCGACCACCGCGGTGGCGGCGAAGCCGGCGAGCGCCTTGAGGTTGACCACCGCGTACGCGTCCTTGCCGCCGTGCGGCACGAAGCCGCGCTTGGGCAGCCGCCGGTAGAGCGGCATCTGCCCGCCCTCGAAGCCGCCGGCCTTGCCGCCACCGGAGCGGGCCTTCTGGCCCTTGTGGCCCTTGCCGGACGTCTTACCGTGGCCGGAGCCGGGGCCACGGCCCACCCGCTTGCGCCGCTTCTTGGCGCCCGGCGCCGGGCGCAGCTCGTCAAGCCTCATGGGTCACCTGCAGCACGTGCGGCACCCGGGCGATCATGCCGCGGATGGTCGGAGTGTCGGCGTGGGCGACGGCCTGGTTGATCCGCCGGAGGCCCAGGGCCTTGACCGTGGCCTCCTGCTTCGGGGAGAGCCCGATGATGCTGCGCGTGAGCCGGACCTTAAGCTTCTTTGGCGTCACCCGCAGTCTCCTCTCCCACGTTGTTCCCGTCGCTGCGCTTGCGCACAGCGTGGAGATCCTGGATCCGCTTGAGCTTGCGCAGCGCATCCAGCGTCGCCTTCAGCACGTTGTGAGGGTTGTTGGAGCCGAGGGTCTTGGTGAGGATGTCCTGCACGCCGGCCGCTTCCAGCACCGGGCGCACCGCGCCGCCGGCGATGACGCCGGTGCCGGGCACCGCCGGCTTCAGCATGACGCGGCCGGCGCCGAAGTGGCCGGTGATCTGGCAGGGGATCGTGGTCTCCTTGAGGGGGACGAAGATCAGGTCCTTCTTGGCGTGCTCGACCGCCTTTCGGATGGCCTCGGGAACCTCGTGGGCTTTGCCCAGGCCGACGCCGACGTGGCCCCGGCCGTCGCCGACCACCACCAGTGCGGTGAACGAGAACCGGCGGCCACCCTTGACGACCTTGGCCACCCGGTTGATCGAGACCACCCGGTCGTTCAACTCCAGCACGCTGGGATCGATCCTCGCTTCCGCCACTCGCCTCCTCCGATCTTTCGTTCCATTCGAGCGCCGGCTCCGCCGGCGCCACATCGTCGCACCCCGCGTGAACGGGGAGGTTTGCAGGGGGCGGCCGCTGCCCCCTCCAACTTCATGGGGGCCGTCGAGGCCCCCACCGATTCAAAACTTGAGGCCGCCGGCGCGCGCCGCCTCGGCCAGCGCCTTCACGCGCCCGTGATACTGAAAGCCACCGCGGTCGAAGACCACGCGCTCGAGGCCGCCGGCGCGGGCCCGCTCGGCCAGCAGCCGGCCCACCGCCGTGGCCGCCGTCACGTTGCCGCCCGTCCGGTGCTCGGCGCGGAACGTCTGGCTCCGGCTGTCGGCCGCCACCAGCGTGCGGCCGGCGTCGTCGTCGATCACCTGGGCGTAGATGTGGTTCAGGCTGCGGAACACCGCCAGCCGCGGGCACTCGGCGGTGCCGCGGAGGCGGCGCCGCAGCCGCACGTGGCGGAGGTCGCGGGCCTCCCGGCGATCCTTGGTGATCATTTGGCGCCTGCCTTCTTGCCGACCTTGCGGCGGATCACCTCGTCGACGTACTTGATGCCCTTGCCCTTGTAGGGATCCGGCTTCCTGAGCCCGCGCAAGCGGGCCGTCGTCTCGCCCAGCAGGGCCTTGTCGGCGCCGCGCAGCGTGATCAGGGTCTGCTTATCGATCTCGGCCGTGATGCCCTCGGGCAGCGGGAACACGATCGGGTGAGAGAAGCCCAGGGCGATTTGTAGATTTCGGCCCTGGAGCTGGGCGCGGTAGCCGATGCCGACGATCTCCAGCTTCTTCTCGAATCCCTGCTTGACGCCGGCGACCATGTTGGCCACCAGGGCTCGGGCCAGGCCGTGCAGGGCCCGGACCTTCCGGTCGTCGCCGGTGCGCGCGATGACCACCTTACCATCATCGACGGTGGCCCGGAGGCCGGTGGGCATGGGCTGGACCAGGCGGCCCTTGGGGCCCTCGGCGCGCACGAGGTGGCCCTCGACCTGGACCTTGACACCCTGGGGGATGGACACGGGCTGCCGGCCGATGCGTGACATGGCTCGCTCTCTACCACACGTAGGCGAGGACTTCCCCGCCCACCCGCTGCTTGCGCGCCTCGCGGTCCGTCAGCAGGCCCCGCGGGGTCGACACGATGGTGACGCCCATGCCGGCCAGGATGGTGGGGATCCGGTCATGGCCGACGTACATCCGTCGCCCCGGCGAGGACACCCGCACCAGGCCGGAGATCATCTGCTCGTTGGCCGGTCCGTACTTGAGGTAGACGCGCAGGGTGCGCGCCTTGTCCTCCAGCAGCCGGAAGTTCTTGATGAAGCCTTCGCTCTTGAGGATCTCGGCGATGCGCACCTTCAACCGGGAGGCGGGGATGTCGACCTTCTCGTGCTCCGCCCGGCTGGCGTTGCGGATGCGCGTGAGCATGTCGGCGATGGGGTCGCTTTTCATCGTCGCCTCACCAACTGGCCTTGACCACGCCCGGGACCTCGCCCTTGAGGGCCAGCTCCCGGAAGCACAACCGGCACAGCTCGAACTTCCGGAGATAGCCGCGGGGCCGGCCGCACAGCTTGCAGCGGCGGTACCCGCGGGTGGGAAACTTGGGGACGCGCTGCGACTTCATGATGAGCGCGGTCTTGGCCATCGCGGCTACTCCCTGAACGGCATCCCGAGCTGGGCGAGGAGGGCCCGGGCCTCCTCGTCCGTTCTCGCCGTGGTCACGATGTTGATGTCCATCCCCCGGACCTTGTCGACCTTGTCGTAGACGATTTCGGGGAAGATCAGCTGCTCCCGGAGCCCGAGCGCGTAGTTGCCCCGCCCGTCGAAGCCCTTAGCCGGCACGCCCTTGAAGTCGCGCACCCGCGGCAGCGCCACGTTGACGAGCCGATCCAGGAACTCGTACATCCGGGCGCCGCGCAGCGTCACCTTGGCGCCGATGGGCACGCCGGCCCGGAGCTTGAAGTTCGCGATCGACTTCTTGGCCCGCGTGACGATGGGCTTCTGGCCGCTGATGGCCCCGAGATCGGCGGTGGCGAAGTCCAGGACCTTGGCGTTCTCCCGGCCCTCGCCGACGCCCATGTTGATGACGATCTTCTCCAGATGGGGCACCTCGAAGGGGTTCGTGTAGCCCCGCTCTTTCATCAGAGCCGCGATGACCGTGCCCCGGAACCGGTCGCGGAGCCGCGGCGGCACCTGCCCCGTGCCCTTGGGCCGGGTCTTGGCCGCCGGCGCTTCCGGGGCGGGGGCGCCCCCCTTGCGGGGCTGCGGCCGCGCCGCCGGGGTCTTCTGGGCCTGAGGCTTCTGTTGCGCCATCGTTTATCCCTTGTCGAGGGCCTCGCCGCACCGCTTGCAAACGCGGACGCGACGGCCGTCGGTGAGAACCCGGGTGCCGGTCCGCGCCGGCTTGTCACACCGCCCGCACACCAGCATCACGTTGGCCAGGGCCAACGCGCCTTCCCGCTCGATGATTCCCCCCTGGCGCAGCTTCTGCGTCGGGCGCTGGTGGCGCTTGATCATGTTCACCTTTTCGACCACCACCCGGCCGCGCTCGGGGTGCACCCGCAGCACCTTGCCCCGCTTGCCCCGCTCCCGACCGGCGATGACGGCCACCGTGTCGCCCCGTCGGACGTGCGTCCCCGTCATCAGATCACCTCCGGCGCGAGCGAGATGATCTTGGTGAACTGCCGCTCGCGCAGCTCGCGGGCCACCGGGCCGAAGATCCGGGTCCCCACCGGGTTCTCGTCGGGCTTGATGAGCACGACGGCGTTCCGGTCGAAGCGGATGTAGGAGCCGTCCCGGCGGCGGACTTCCTTGACCGTCCGCACCACCACCGCCCGCGCCACCTCGCCCTTCTTGACCGTGCCGTCCGGGGCCGCCTCCTTGACGGCGACGATCACGGTGTCGCCCAGGGAGGCGTAGCGCTTGTTGGCGCCGCCCATGACCCGGATGCACTGCACCTTCTTGGCTCCGGAGTTGTCGGCCACCTCCAGCATGGAGCGGGGCTGGATCATGAGGAGGCGGGGCGGCTGAGGATCGCCCGGATCCGCCAGCGCTTCTCCCGGCTCAACGGCCGAGCCTCTTCGATGAGCACGCGGTCGCCCGTCCGGCTCTCGTTCTTCTCGTCGTGGGCCTTCAGCGTGTGGGCGGCGCGCACGACGCGCTGGTAGCGCGGATGACGATAGACCCGCTCGATGCGGACCACGCGCGTTTTTTGCATCTTGTCGCTGACGACCACGGCCTCTCGCGTCTTCCGCTCGCCCACCGTCTAACCCCTCTTCGTCGCCGGGGCGGTGGCCGGGCGGTCCGCCGCGGCCTCGGCGCGCTCGCGCAGAATGGTCTTGGCCCGGGCCAGATCGCGCCGGGTCTGGCTCACCCGGGACGGATTCTTGGCGACGCCCATGGACAGCTGGAACCGCAGATTGAAGACCTCCTCGCTCAACTCGTGGACCCGCTGCCGGATCTCGTCGTCACTGAGGTCGCGCCACTTGGCCGCTTTCATCCCATCTCGCTCACAGCGCCCGGGCCCGGGTGACGAACTTGGTGGCGATGCCCATCTTCTGGCCCGCCGTCCGGAAGGCTTCGCGCGCCGCCTCTTCGTTCACGCCCTGCATTTCGTAGAGGATCCGGCCGGGCTTCACCACGGCGACCCACCCCTCCGGGTTGCCCTTGCCCTTGCCCATGCGGGTCTCGGCCGGCTTCTTGGTGACGGGCTTGTCCGGGAAGATCCGGATCCAGATCTTGCCGCCCCGCTTGAGGCTGCGCGTCAGCGCCACTCGGGCCGCCTCGATCTGGCGGTTGGTGACCCAGCCCGGCTCGAGGGCCTTGAGCCCGTACTCGCCGAAGGCCAGGGCGGCGCCCCGCTGGGCCTTGCCTCGCATCCGGCCCCGCTGGGCCTTGCGGTACTTCACGCGCTTGGGCATGAGCATGGCCGACCGTCTCAGGCCTCGGCGGGAGCCTTGGCCAGCACTTCGCCCTTGAAGACCCACACCTTCACGCCGATGGTGCCGTAGGTGGTGTGGGCCGTGGCCAGGCCGTAGTCGATGTCGGCCCGGATGGTGTGCAGCGGCACCCGCCCATCGCGGTACCACTCGCGGCGCGCGATCTCACTGCCCCCCAACCGACCGGCGCAGGCGATGCGGATGCCGTCGGCGCCCAGGCGCAGGGCGGAGGTGACCGCCTTCTTCATGGCCCGCCGAAAGGCCACCCGCTTCTGGAGCTGCAGCGCGACGTTCTCGGACACCAGCTGGGCGTCCAGTTCCGGATGGATGACCTCCTCGATGTTGAGGTAGATCTCCTTGCCCGTGCGGGCCTGCAGCTCGTTCTTGAGCCGCTCCACTTCCGAGCCCTTACGGCCGATGATGATGCCCGGACGCGCGGTGGCCACCGTGATCCGCGCCCGGTTGGCCGAGCGCTCGATGTCGATCCGGGAGATGCCCGCGTGGTAGAGCTGGTCCTTGATGTAGCGCCGGATCTTCACGTCCTCGTGCAGCAGCTTCGCGTAGTCCTTGGTGGAGAACCAGCGCGACGACCACGTGCGGGTCGAGCCGAGGCGGAAACCGATCGGATGCGTCTTCTGGCCCATACGCTCTCAGTCCTTTGCTTTCCGCTTTGCCTTCGGCTTGTCTTTCGCTTTCGCCAGCCCGGCCTTGCCGCCGCCGGCCTCCCGGGTGCCACGGGCCGCCCCCTTGCGGCCCTTGGCCGGGGCCGCCTCGGTCTTCGCCGGCGCCGCAGCCATCGCCCGGGCCGGCCGGGCCGCCGCTGCCTGCGCGGGCCGGGCGGCTGGAGCCCCGGCGCCGTTGCTCTCGTCGCTCACCCCGATCGTCAGATGGCTGGTCCGGTGGTGAATGTAGAATGCCCGCCCCATCGCCCGCGGCTGCACACGCTTCAAGGAGGGTCCGTCGTCGGCCGTGGCCTGGACCACGTGGAGCGTGTCGAGGTCGCGTACCTGGTGGTTGTGTTCGGCATTGGCCACCGCCGAGCGCAGCACCTTCTCGATGAGGCGCGCCGACATCCTGGACGTGAACTGCAGCGTGGCCAGGGCCTCGGCCACCGGCTTGCCGCGGATCTGGTCGAGGACCTGCCGGGCCTTACGGGCCGACACGCGCACGAAGCGGGCGCGGGCGACTGTTCTCACTATGTCTTTCCCGTCGGCGAGGCGGCCGCCTTCTCGGCGGAGCCGTGCGCCTTGAACGTCCGGGTCAGCGCGAACTCGCCGAGCCGGTGACCGACCATGTTCTCGGTGATGTACACCGGGATGAACTTCTTCCCGTTGTGGACGGCCAGCGTGTGCCCCAGAAACTCGGGCAGGATGGTCGAGCGCCGAGACCACGTCTTCAGCACCTTCTTTTGCCGGGTGCGGTTCAACTCGTCCACGCGCTCGAGCAGCGTGGGATCGACGTACGGTCCCTTCTTGAGCGAACGTCCCATGCCCGACTCCTATCTCTTCCGCCGCGTCACGATGTCGCGGTCCGAGGGCTGCGCCCCACGCCGGGTCTTGTAGCCTTTCGTCGGCTTGCCCCACGGCGTCATGGGGTGGTTGCCTTTGCCCCGGCCCTCGCCGCCGCCCATGGGGTGGTCGACGGGGTTCATCGCGGTGCCCCGGACGGTGGGGCGGAACCCCAGCCAGCGCCGGCGTCCGGCCTTGCCGACCGACACGTTCTCGTGGTCGAGATTCCCCACCTGACCCACCGTGGCCATGCACTGGAGGGCAACCATGCGCACCTCGCCCGACGGCATCTTGAGCGTGGCCCGGTCGCCTTCCTTGGCCAGGAGCTGGGCCTGGGCGCCGGCGCTCCGACAGAGCTGGCCGCCCCGCCCCGGCTGCAGCTCCACGTTGTGCACGAGGGTGCCCACGGGGACGTTCCTGAGCGGCAGGGCGTTGCCGGGGAGGATGTCGGCCTGGGGCCCTGACATGACCGTGTCGCCGACCTTGAGGCCCACCGGCGCGACGATGTACCGCTTCTCGCCGTCCCGATAGTGGAGCAGGGCGAGCCGCGCCGAGCGGTTTGGATCGTACTCGATGGCGGCCACCCGGGCCGGGATGCCGGGCTTATCGCGCCGGAAATCGACCTGACGCAACATTCGCTTGTGCCCGCGGCCCCGGTGGCGCACGGTGATCCGGCCGGCGACGTTGCGGCCGCTGATGCGCGTCTTCGGCCGCAGCAGGCGCTTCTCCGGCTCCTGCCTGGTGATCACCTCCCGGGTGACGTAGGTCAGGTAGCGCCGGGCCGGCGATGTCGGCTTCAGGTTCCGTATGGCCATGGCCTCAGGCTCCCTCCACCAGCTCGATCTTGTGGCCCGGGGCCAGCTGCACCACCGCTTTCTTCCAGTCGGGGCGCCGGCCCTGGTACCGTCCCATACGCTTGAGCTTGCCTTCGTAGGACGCAGTACGGACGTCGGTGACCTTGACGTTGAAGACCGTCTCCACCGCGGCGCGGATCTCGACCTTGTTAGCGTCGGGCCGCACGCGGAACGTCACGACGTTACCGTCCTCTTTCTGGCGCATGCTTTTCTCGGTCATGATCGGCCGGAGGATGATCTCGCGCGGATTCCGGGTCATGGTAACGAGCTCCGCGAGGCCGGCTCGCTCCGTGGGTGGCCTGATCGAGGTGCGCAGGGCTGCGTCCGCCTAGACCGATGGTTCATCTCGATCTCCAACATCCTTCCGGCGGGGGTGGCCTGATCGAGGCGCGCGGGGCGGCGTCCGACTAGACCGATTGTGCATCTCGGACTCCGCACTCAGGGCGCCCGGAGCCTCATCGGAAAGCGCCTGCTCCAGAGCGAGCAGGGCGGCGCGCTCGAACACCGCCTGCCGGGCCCGCAAGAGCTGGTACACCGACACGTGCGACGGCGTCTCCACGGTGAGCCAGGGCACGTTCCGGGCCGCCCGGACCACCGCCGCGCCCAGACTCGTCGTCACCAGCAGCGTGGGCACGGCGGCCAGGCCCAGCCCGCCCAGCCACGTCACCAGCGTTTTGGTCTTGCCGTCGCTGGGCTCCACGCGCTCCAGCACCTTCAGCTCTCCGGCGGCGATCTTGGCGGCCACCGCGACCCGCAAGGCCTCGCGCCGCATGGATCGCGGCATGGCCTGGGCGTAGCTGCGCGGCGTCGGGCCGAACGGCTTTCCCCCGCCTTTCCACTGGGTGGCCCGAATCGAGCCCTGCCGAGCGCGGCCGGTGCCCTTCTGCCTCCAGGGTTTGCGGCCGCCGCCCGAGACTTCGCTCCGCCCGCGGGTGTCATGGGTCCCCGCGCGGCGATCGTTCAGCTCGCGGGTGACCGCCTGGTGCATCAGCGGCACGCGGATCTCCACCCCGAACACGTCCGGCTTCAGCTCCAGCGTGCCCGCCTTTCCCTCGGCCCCCAGAACCTCGACCGTCGGCATCATCGCTTCTCCGCAGCCACCCGCTGCTGGGCCTTCGTCGTCTTGACGCTCTTGCGGATGAGCACCAGGCCGCCGGTGGCGCCGGGCACGGCGCCCTGCACCAGCAAGAGGTTCTGCTCGGGCATCACCCGGACCACGCCCACGTTCAAGACCGTCCGCGGCTGGTGCCCCATACGCCCGGGCAGACGGTGCCCCGGCCAGACCCGGGACGGGTCCGAGGAGGCGCCGATGGAGCCGGGCGCGCGATGGAACATCGAGCCGTGAGTGGCGTCACCGCCGGACCAGCCGTGGCGCTTGATCCCGCCCTGGAAACCTTTGCCTTTCGTCACACCCGTCACATCCACGAGTTCTCCGGGCTTGAACAGCTCGGCGGTGACCGTCTGCCCGACCTGGTAACCCTGGAGCATCTCGCTCTTCTCGAGCCGGATCTCGCGGACAGCCCGCATCGCGACCACGCCGGCCTTCTTGAAGTGACCGGCCATCGGCTTGCCCACCTTCTTCTTGGGCTCGAAGCCGAGCTGCAGCGCGTCGTACCCGTGCGTGGCCCGGGTACGGATGCCAACCACGGTGCAGGGACCGGCCTGAATCACCGTCACCGGGATGTGGCTGCCGTCATCCCCGAAGACCTGGGTCATCCCCATCTTTCGCCCGATCAGCCCCTCTTTCCGTGCCATGTCGACGTCCCTATCGGCTCCTGAGGCCGATCAAAAATGCCCAGATGCGAGACGCCGACGAGCGACGACTGCAAATGGCAAGCCTCACGCGAGGCCCCGCAGGACGATCAAAACGGCCCAGATACGAGGCGGCGAGAAGCGACGACTGAGGCGTACGCGGTTGTACGCCGCAGGGAGGAGCGACGAGCCAACGACGTAGATGGGCCGTTTTCATCGTCCTGCTCACAGTTTGATTTCGACGTCGACACCGGCCGGGAGATCCAGCTTCATCAACGAGTCGACGGTGGCCGGGGTGGGGTCGACGATGTCCAGCAGTCGCTTGTGGGTGCGCATCTCGAACTGCTCGCGCGACGTCTTGTCGACGTGGGGCGAGCGCAGCACGGTCCACCGGTTGATGATCGTCGGCAGCAGCACGGGGCCGGAAATGCGGGCACCGGTCCGCCGCACGGTTTCGACGATCTCCTTCACCGACCGATCGAGCAAACGATGATCGTAGGCCTTGAGGCGGATCCGGATCTTCTGATCGGCGGCCAGCGTGACCATGACTTACTCCACGACCTCCGTCACCACCCCGGCCCCCACCGTCCGCCCCCCCTCCCGGATCGCGAACCGCAACTCCTTCTCCATCGCCACCGGCGTGATCAACTCGATCCCCGTCTGCACGTTGTCC
>Ga0187892_10003955_pt1 | contig 25946 bp, 25 predicted proteins | sample MA1701073metaG_FD_139345 | JGI IMG/M metagenome (GOLD analysis project Ga0187892, IMG submission 139345) | Bio-ooze microbial communities from a basaltic lava cave in the Kipuka Kanohina Cave System on the Island of Hawaii, USA - MA170107-3 metaG ... | reverse complement strand
GCCGTTCGAGCACCTGCCCGACGACCTCGGCGGTGGCCTGGCCCAGGTCGGGGTGCTCGGACAGGGCCGCCGAGAACCGTCCGGAGGTCATGCCGGTGGGAGCAGGGTGAAAGGCACGACCACGTCGTTGCCCCCGGTGATGTGGCAGTGGGCCTCGATCGTGCCGTAGTCCTCGTAGGCCAGGTCGCCCTTGACCAACTGGCGGCTGAACTTGCCGGGCTGGACCATCACCGGTTGCGCGTTGCGGGCCACCTGCTTGCCGGCCGAGTCGAGGAACTCCACCTCGAGCGTGCCCTGACCCTGCTCGTCGGGGCGGCACCGCACCAGCACGATCAGGTGGGGCGAGACCGTCACCGGCGGCGCCGAGGGCGCGGCCATCGAGAACATGATCCCGGTGAGGTCGATGCGGGCCGCGCCTCCCTCCGCCTGCCGCTGGCCGATGTTCTCCACGAACAGCGCTGCGAGGATGTCCATGCGAGTGGACGCTACTCCCGTGGTTGCCCATAGCATTGCGGTCCCGGTCGACGAGGAGAAGGGCGCCCATGAGCGAGTACTTGCAGGAACTGGCCCAGCAGCTGCGGGTCGACTCGGTGCGCATGAGCGGTCAGGCCAACTCGGGCCACCCGACGTCGTCGATGTCGGCCGCCGACCTCATGGCCGCGCTCGTCGCCAACCACCTGCGCTACGACTGGGACGACCCCGACAACCCCGCCAACGACCACCTGATCTTCTCCAAGGGCCACGCCTCGCCCCTGCTGTACGCCATCTACAAGGCGGCCGGGGCGGTGACGGCCGAGGAGGTCGACACCTACCGCCGGTTCGGGTCGAAGCTGGAGGGCCACCCCACGCCCATCATCCCGTGGGTCGACGTGGCCACCGGCTCGCTGGGACAGGGCCTGCCCATCGCGGTGGGCGTCGCCCTCGGGGCCAAGCGGTTCGAGGGGTCGCCCAGCCGCGTCTGGGTGCTGTGCGGCGACTCGGAGATGGCCGAGGGCTCGATGTGGGAGGCGGCCGAGGCGGCGTCGTGGTGGACGCTCGACAACCTGTGCGCCATCGTCGACGTCAATCGCCTGGGCCAGTCCGGGCCCACCCGCATCGGCTGGGACCTCGACACCTACAGGGTCCGCTTCGAGGCCTTCGGGTGGAACGTGATCGAGATCGACGGCCAGGACGTCGAGGCCTGCGACCGGGCCTTCACCGAGGCCAAGGGGATCACCGGGAAGCCGTCGGTGATCCTGGCCCGGACCAAGAAGGGCGCGGGGGTGGAGTGGGCGGCCGACAAGGAGAACGCCCACGGCAAGGCCATCGAGCGGTGGGAGGACGCCATCGAGGCGCTGGGCGGCGACAAGGGCACCACGGTGACCGTGGCCAAGCCCGAGGGCGGCCCGGCCAAGCCCCTGTCGACGGGCGCGGGCGGCCCTCCCGAGCTGCCCGAGTACGAGCTGGGGAAGGAGCTCGCCACCCGCAAGGCCTACGGCGAGGCCCTGGCCGCCCTGGGCGGGATCCGCCCCGACGTGGTCGCGCTCGACGGGGAGGTGTCCAACTCCACGTTCTCGGAGATCTTCCGGGCGGCCCATCCTGACCGCTACGTCGAGTGCTACATCGCCGAGCAGCAGATGGTGGCCACCGCCATCGGGCTCCAGGTCCGGGGCATGGTGCCTTACTTGTCGACGTTCGCGGCCTTCCTGTCGAGGGCCTACGACTTCGTGCGCATGGCCGCCGTCTCCCGGGCCCGCCTGTGCGTGTGCGGCTCCCACGCGGGCGTGTCGATCGGCGAGGACGGCCCGTCCCAGATGGGCCTGGAAGACCTGGCCTCGTTCCGGGCCATCCACGGCTCGACCGTGCTCTACCCGTCCGACGCCACGTCGACGGCCGCCCTGGTGGCGGAGATGGCCGACCGCGGCGGCATCACGTACCTGCGCACCACCAGGGGCAACACGCCCGTCATCTACGAGTCGGGCGACTCCTTCCCCATCGGCGGGTCGAAGGTCGTGCGCCGATCCGACGACGACAAGGTCACCCTCGTCGGCGCCGGCATCACCCTCCACGAGGCGATCAAGGCGGCCGACGCCCTGGCGTCGGACGGGATCGCGGCCCGGGTCGTCGACCTGTACTCGGTCAAGCCCATCGACGCCAACACCCTGCGGGAAGCGGCCCGTGACTGCGAGGGTCGCATCGTCGTGGCCGAGGACCACTGGGCCGAGGGAGGGCTGGGCGAGGCCGTGCTGTCGGTCTTCGCCGACACCGACGCCCCCCTCCACCTGCGCCACCTGGCCGTCACCGCCATGCCCACCTCGGGCAAGCCCGACGAGCTGGTGGCGGCGGCCGGCATCGACGCCCAGGCCATCGCCGACGCCGCCCGCAAGCTCGTCGGGTAGCTGACCGCCCGTCCCCGGGTGGTAGCACCAACTCCGAGGACGCAAGCTCGCACGATCGACGGGCGCCGCCCGTTCGAGTCTGATGTTCGACATCGACCCGGACGGGAGGAAGAGCGATGGGTGGCGGCACGAAGCAGCGGGCGGTCGTGATCGGAGCGAGCATGGCGGGGCTGAGCGCGGCCGCCGTGGTGGCGTCGCGGTTCGGCGAGGTGGTGCTGGTCGACCGTGACCCCATGGGCGACGAGCCCGCCGACCGCCGGGGCGTACCCCAGGGACGTCATGCCCACGGGCTGCTGCCGGCCGGCCTCCAGTGCATCGAGAGCTGGCTCCCGGGGTACACCGACGACCTCGTAGCCAGCGGGGCCCGCCTCGCCGATCTGGCGCACGACGTGCTGTGGCACCAGGGCGGCGGCCGCCGCGTGCGGTACCGGTCGGGCGTGCGGGGACCGGTGGCGTCACGGGCGCTGCTCGAACACCACCTCCGCCGTCGAGTGCTCGACCTGCCCAACGTCACCCTGCGCACCGGTGCAGGCGCCAGCGGCCTCACCGCCACGGCCGACAAGCGGGCCATCACGGGGATCGCCCTGGAGGACGGCGAGACGCTGACGGCCGATCTGGTGGTCGACGCCTCGGGCCGGGCGGGCCGGACGGTGCCCTGGCTGGTCGACCTGGGCTATCCCGAGCCGGAGACTTCGCACGTGACCGTAGACGTCCGCTACGCCAGCCGCATCTTCCGGCGGGACCCGGCCCAGCGGCGGGAGTGGGACCTGGGGCTGGTCTTCGCGCCGCCCCCCAGCGGCCGCCAGGGCGTGTTCTTCCCCCTCGAGGGCGACCGCTGGCTGGTCACACTGGCCGGGTTCCACGCCGACCAGCCGCCGCGCCACCCCGAGGGGTTCCTCGCCTTCGCCCGGACGCTGCCGTCGCCCGAGGTGGCCGACATCATCGAGACAAGCGAGCCGCTGGGCGACGTGGCCACCCACCGGATGCCGTCGAGCCAGCGCCGCCACGTCGAGCGGCTGCGGCGGGTGCCGGGCGGTCTCGTCCTGCTGGGCGACGCCATCTGCAGCTTCAACCCGGTATACGGCCAGGGCATGTCGAGCGCCACCCTCCAGGCCGAGGCCCTGGGCCGGGCGCTGGACGGGGCCGGGATCCTCGACCGCCGGTTCGTGCGGGCCTACAACCGGCGGGCGGCCAAGGCGGTGGCCCCCATCTGGCAGATGGCGACCGGCGCCGACTTCGCCTTCCCCGAGACCACGGGCCCCAAGCCGCCGGGTACCGACATGGTGAACCGCTACATGGACCGGGTGATCGCCGCGACCCACGTCTCGGAGGAGATCTGCCAGCGGTTCATGGAGGTCACCTGCCTCCTGCGCCCTTCCCATGACCTGCTGACGCCAGCCATGGCGCTCAAGGTGCGCCGGGCACTGCGAGCAGCGGCCCACGGCCCCGCCGCCGGCCACTGCGGCGATGCCCAGGCGGCGGACCGTGACCTCCAGCGGGCTGCCTGAGGGCTAGGCGGCGGCCTTGGCCTTGGCTTCGGCGGGCTGGAGGCGCACGCTGGCCCAGCCGCGCCGTTCGAGCAGGCGGATCACCCACCACCCGGGGTCGATCTCACCCGGGCCGATGGCCAGACGGCCGGCCGTGGGGACGGCGTGGTGGTTGTTGTGCAGGCCCTCGCCGGCCGTCAACCAGGCCAGCCACTGCGAGTTGGTGGCGGAGTTGCGGTAGGGGCGCCTGCCCCAGGTGTGGCCGACGGCGTTGACCGCCGCACTCAGCAGCAGGTAGGCGACGGTGTGCATGGCCGCCGCAACCAGTCCCAGCACCGGGCCCAGGACCATGCACAGCACGCCGATGCCCAGCCCCAGCCCGAGGAAGGGGTGGTCGAAGAGCCGCCGGTCCCAGGCGTCGACGGAGACGTCCCTGGCGTAGCGGGCCAGCACGGCGGGGTCGGTGGCGGCCTTGCGGTAGAGGTAGGGGTTGGCTAGCTGGACCTTCCAGTACCCGAGCTGGAAGGGAGAGTGGGGGTCCTCCGGCTCGTCGGTCTTGGCATGGTGAAGGCGGTGGACGGCGACCCACTGGCGGGGGACCAGGCCGGTGGTGATCCACGTGATGGCGCGAAAGAAGGCGATCACCGCAGCGTGGAAGGACACGGCCCGGTGGGCCACCGCCCGGTGGAGGTACAGCGTGGTCGCGAAGATCGCCAGCTGGGTGACGAAGGCGGCGGCCACCACCGCGGCGGGAAACGAGCGGAGCATCGGGCAACCGTACTACCTACCTGTCGGTAGGCGGTAGTCGCCGGGCAGAGTAGGGTGGCGCGTGGCTCAACCCTCCGTAGGTGCCCCGTCGCGGCGTGAGGAGATCCTCACGGAGGCGCTGCGGTGCTTCGCCGACCACGGCTACGACGGCACGTCCCTCAACGACATCGCGGCCCGCGTCGGCATCCGCCGGCCCAGCCTCCTGCACCACTTCCCGTCCAAGGAAGCGCTGTACCGGGCCGTCTTCGTGCGGGCCATGGCCGACTGGGTGGAGCGGGTCGAGGAGGCCACCGAGGGGGCCCGGCAGGGGTGGGCTCAGGTCGACCGCATCCTGACGGCCGGCTTCGAGTTCTTCCTCGAGCACCCCGAGTTCGTCCGCCTCGTGCGGCGGGAGGCCCTCGAGGACGAGAGCCGCCTGGCCGCCGAGCTGGCCCAGGGCTTGCGGCCGCTGTTCGCCCGGGCGGTGGCCTTCTTCGAGCGGGAGATGGACGCCGGGCGCTTCCGCCGCTACGACCCCGAGCAGCTGTTCCTGACCTGCTACGGCGCCCTGCTCAGCTCCTTCAGCGACCTGGCCCTGCTCCAGGCCCTCATGCAGCGCGACCCCCTGTCGCCCGAGCTGGTCCAGGCCCGGCTGGAGCACGTGCGGGCCCTGTTCAAGGCCGCCTTGGCCGTCGACTGACGCGCAGGACGAAGCGCAGGCCCGACCACACGTCGGTGAGCGCGCAGACCTTGTTGTCGACCCAGCCGGTGGGCAGCCCGACCTCGCGCAGGACGTCCTCGGTCAGGTCGGTCGCCACCTTGGACGACCGCTTGGGCCACGCCACCCACAAGCCGCCGGCCGGGGTGAGGGCAGCCGTCACGACCGGCCAGTGCCGTTCCAACCGGCGGCGTTCGGTGACGAACAGCACGACCACGTCGCAGCCGTCGACCAGGCGCGTGACCACCTCGACGCTGTCGGGCAAGGGGTCGAGCTCGGCCTCGAACCCGTTTGGTGGCTCGAGGAGCACGACGACGGCCCCCTCCTTGATGCCCAGCTTCCTGACGAGGGGCGTGCCCGAGTAGCCGGCCAACGGACTCATGCCGCCAGCCCGCACCGCGACCCGTCGCGGCGGCTGAGCGTCCAGCCGGAATCGGGCGCAAGTGCGGCGGGCACGGCCCGTATCCTTGCGCCGTGCGCGCCCGCCTGCCCGTCGCCGCGCTGGCGGCGGTCCTGGCGGTGGCCAGCGCGGTGGTGGCCGTGGCGCCCGAGCTGGGAGACCCCGATCCCGCTCCTGCGGCTGCGCCCCAGCCGTCCACCCCCGTGTTCAGCCTGCGGCGGGCCCCCGGGCTGATCATGCGCCACGTCGCCGCCGCCCGGCTGCGTTCCGGCCTGGACGCCGCCCTCGACCAGCCCTCGCTGGGCCCGGCCCGCGACGACACCTGCCTGGCCGTCAGCGACCCCGACGGCCGCCCCCTCTACGGCCGCCAGGTCGAGTCGGCCCTCATCCCGGCCTCGGCCATGAAGATCGTCACCGGATCGGTGGCCCTCGCCCGCCTCGGCCCGGAGACCCGCTTCGCCACCACCGTGCGGGCCGCCGCCGCCCCCGACGACGGGGCGGTGGGCGACCTGTGGTTCGTGGGCAGCGGCGACCCCCTGCTCGCCACCGCCGACTTCGCCGCCACCGACGGCTGGCTCGAGCGACCACGCCTCGCCACTCCCCTGGAGACGCTGGCCGACCGCATCGCCGACGCCGGCGTCCGCCGGGTCGGCCGGCTGCTGGGCGACGAGAGCCGCTACGACACCCAGCGCTACATCCCGACGTGGGAGCCTTCCTACGCCACCACCCCCGAGGTCGGTCCCCAGAGTGCCCTCAGCGTCAACGACGGGTTCGCCTCGTGGCGCCCCCGGGTCGCCGCCGCCTCGCCCGCCACCAACGCAGCCGCGATCCTGGCCCGCCTCCTGCGGGCCCGGGGCGTGACCGTCGGGTCGGTCGGGGAGGGACGGGCCCCCGAGCGCACCGTTTCCGTGGCCGAGATCGAGTCGCCGCCGATGGCCGAGGTGGTGGGCGTGATGATGCGGGAAAGCGACAACCTGGGCGCCGAGCTGCTGGTCAAGGAGCTGGGCGTGCGCTTCGGCACCGGGGGGACGACCACCGCCGGCCTCGCCGTCGTCCGCTCCACCGCCACCGAGATGGGCCTCACCGCCGACGCCTACGTCGCCTCCGACGGGTCCGGCCTCGACCGGCGGGACCGGCTGTCGTGCGCCCTCCTCCAGAGCGTGCTGGCCAGGGCCGGGCCCGAGGGCCCGCTGTTCGACGCCCTGCCCGTGGCCGGCACGTCGGGCACCCTCGTCCGCCGCTTCCTCGACACCCCGGCCGTGGGCAAGGTCAGGGCCAAGACCGGCTCCCTCAACGGGGTGGTGGCCCTGGCCGGCTACGCCACCGGGGCGGACGGCCGGTCGTTCGGGTTCGCCATGCTGGCCAACGACCTGCCGTCGGACACGGCCGGCACGGCCCTCCAAGACCGGCTGGCCACCGTCCTCACCACCTATCCCGACGCACCCCGGCCCGACGACCTCGGCCCCGGGCCGGTGCGGCCGCCGCCGGCATGAACACGCCGGACGCCATCGGGGACCTGCCCATGTTCCCCCTCGGGTCGGTGCTGTTCCCCGGCGGGGTGCTGCCCCTGCACGTGTTCGAGCCGCGCTACCGGGCCCTCACCGGGTACTGCCTGGAGCGGGAGAGCCCGCTGGGCGTCGTCCTCATCGAGCGGGGCAGCGAGGTGGGTGGGGGCGACGTGCGGTTCCCGGTGGGCACCCTGGGCCGCATCGGCCGCTCCGTCGCCCTGCCCGACGGCCGCTGGATGCTGGCGGTGGTGGGGGAGCGACGCATCCGGATCGAGGACTGGCTGGGCGAGGAGCCGTTCCCGCGGGCCCGGGCCTCCTTCGTCGACGACACCACGCCTCCGGGCCCGGGCGCGAGCCGGGCCCGGGACATCGTGTCCGAACGGGCCCGGGCCGCCATCCACCTCCTGGCCCGGCTGGGGGAGTGGCCCCCGGGCGACGCCGCCGCTCCGGTGGCCGCCGACCCGGCCGAGGCGGCATGGCAGGTGGCCGGCTTCGGCCTGCTCGGCCCGGCCGACAGCCAGCGGGTGCTGGAGACCGACGGGGTCGAGGCCCGCCTCGACCTGCTGGCGTCGCTGCTGGCCGAGCAGGTCGACGTGCTTGCGCTCCGGGCCGCCGGGCGGTAGGAAGGGTCGTGCCCGAGCCCAGCGATCCCAGCGATCTCCCGAGCCATGTGCAGGATCTGTCCAAGCTGGTCATCGCCTACGTCAAGCAGGAGACGCTCGAGCCGATCAAGGGCCTGGGGCGCTTCGTGGGCTTCGGGCTGGCGGGTTCGGCGCTGGTGGGCCTGGGGCTGTTCATCCTGTTCCTCGGCGTGCTGCGGCTGCTGCAGGCCGAGACGGGCAACGCCTTCCGCGGCCACCTCAAGTTCGTGCCGTACCTGATCACCCTGGCCCTGTGCGCGGCCGTGGCCCTCGGCGCCGTCAAGGCCCGCGGTGGCAAGAAGGAGGACTTGACGAGATGACCGCTCCCCCTACTGGCCCCCGCATCACCCGGGCCGACATCGAGGCCAAGCTGCGCCAGGTCCGGGGCGACGTCGACACCGCCGGCGAAGCAGCCAAGGGGGCGGGCACGCTCGTCGGCGCAGTGGCGGTGGTGGCCATCGTGGCCGTCGCCTTCCTGATCGGCCGCAAGCGGGGCAAGCGGGCCAGCACCGTCGTGGAAGTCCGCCGCTTCTGATGGGCGCGATGCTGCGCACGCTGGCCCGTACGGGATTCCGGCGCGGCCTGGGCGGGGGCCCGGGTGGCCGGGGCTGGCTGGCCGTCGGCCTGGCCGCCGGGCTCCTGCAGCTCCTGCGCCGCCGAGCCGGCGAGCCCAAGGTGCAGATCTCCGAGGAGCTCAAGCCGGGCCAGACCATGGTGATCCGCCACCTCGGCAAGGGCGAGGCCCGGCTGCGCTAGCGCACTGGCCCTAAAGGAGCAGGTCGAGCAGGCCCAGGAGGCCGAAGACGGTGTTGGACACGACCGTCGGGAGATCCCGCGACCCTCCCCACACCGCCGGCGGGGCGCTCGACCCGTGGACGTACCACGTGCCGCTGGCGGGGCGGAAGACGGCCTTGTCGAGGGTGCCGTTGCCGTCGTAGTCGCCGGGGACGGGGAGGTCGCCGTTGGCGCCCCACCAGGTGACGCCGGCCGTGCCCTGCACGTACCAGCCGCCGCTGGTCGGCCGGTAGACGGCGATGTCGGCGTCGCCGTCGCCGTCGTAGTCGCCGGGCAGGGGCACGTCCCCCGTGGTGCCCCACCACGTCACCCCGCCCGCCCCCTTCACATACCAGCCGCCGTTGGCGGGCCGGAAGACGGCCAGGTCGGCGTCGCCGTCGCCGTCGTAGTCGCCGGGGACGGGGATGTCGCCGTCCTGGCCCCAGACGGCGTACCCGGCGGCCACATCGTTCACCAACCACTCGCCCGTCGAGGGCCGGAACACGGCCAGGTCGGCGCTTCCGTCGCCGTCGTAGTCGGCGGGGACGGGGATGTCGCCCCTCTGGCCCCAGGCGGCGAAGCCGGAGGGCACGTCCTTCAGGAACCACTGGCCGGTGGACGGCCGGTAGACGCCCACGTCGACCTTGCCGTCGCCGGTGTAGTCGGCGGGGACGTTGAGGTCGCCCGAGGCGCCCCAGACATGCAGCGCGGGGCTGCCGTCCTTGATGTACCACTGGCCGGTCGAGGGACGGTACACGGCCACGTCGGTGGTGCCGTCGCCGTCGAAGTCGTTGCGCGGCGCGGCTTCGGGCGGGGACGGAGCGGCGGCGCGGGCGGCCAGGAACGAACTGTCGGCGGTGTTCCAGTGGGTCGCAAGCCACGACCCGGCGGGCGGGCTGGTGGAGAAGTAGTCGTCGTGGTTGCAGTCGAGGCGGTTCTCGGCCCCGATGGACGGGCACACGATCCGCATGGTGACGCCCTGGGCGTCTGGGTAGCACATACGGTCGTACTCGTCGGTGCAGTGGCCGTTGGGAGAGGCGTTGGGGGCCCCGGGCTGCACGCTGCCCAGGGTGTGGAACAGCTCGTGGGCCTCGACCAGGTTGGTGCTTCCCCAGCAGCCGGTGTCGACCCGAGCCACCATCCCGGCGATGGTCGACGGGCCGTTGTTGTAGTTCTCCTGGCCCGGGCGCTCGTCGTTGTAGACCTGGGCGATCCCGCAGTAGACGTTGGCGTCCACCCACACCAGGTACTTGCGGTCTGAGCGGTCGTGGCCCTGGGCCCGCAGCTCGTCGATGGTCTTGCCCAGCGTGTCGTCCCCGGCCGCGGTGAGGGTGACGTTGAGCACCGTGGGCACGCAGCCGGCGTCGTGGACGTAGCGGACACGGCGGCTGCCGCCCGTCTCCGCCGCCGACGCGTTCACCATCTCGTCGATGCGGGCCGCCCACTGCCGGAACGAGGGGAGCATGGTCGCGTAGCGGTCGGCCACGCTCGCGGCCCGGGCGTAGACGAGCTGGACCCGGTTGCCCGACGTGCCGTCTCCCTCGCAGCTGACGGTGGACATGGCGGTGCCGGCGCCCGCCTGGGGGACCATGGCGACCGGCGCCGCCCCAGTCACATCCACCCCAGTCACATCCACCCCAGTGGGGGCGGCGTCGGGGCCGTGGGTGCACAGGATCTCGCCGCTGGCGAGGACCATCTCGTACTTGCGCCCGCACGGCCCGTCGGCCCTGCCGGGGCGCAGGCCGTCGAAGTTGAGGCCACGGGACCGGTCGGTGGCCTGGTCGGCAGCGGCTCCGGCGGGCACCCCGGCGACGCCCAGGAGCGACGGGACGAGCACGGCGACGGCGGCCGCACGGCGTGGGCAATGGGCCGTTCGGCTCAAATGGAGGACGCTCATGACTCCCCGTGTCGGCCACGGTCCGGAAAAACTTTAACGCAGCGTGGCATTATCCCCACTCAGCGTGGTGACGCCCGGGCGAGGCGGCGATGACGCCCAGATCCGCGAACATGGCCCGATGCGCGTGTTCGGTCCGGGGGAGGAGGTGCTGCTGGTCGACGGCAAGAACCGGCGCTACCTCGTCCGCCTGGCCGAGGGCGGCGAGTTCCACACCCACACCGGCGTGACGCCCCATGGTGCGATCCTGGGCCGGCCCGAGGGTGTCACCGTCCGCTCCAACACCGGTGCCCGCTACCTCGTGCTGCGGCCCACCCTGGCCGAGTTCGTGCTGTCCATGCCGCGGGGGGCGCAGGTCATCTACCCCAAAGACCTCGGCCCGCTGTTGATGCTCATGGACGTCTTCCCCGGGGCCCGTGTGCTGGAGGCGGGGGTGGGGTCGGGGGCGTTGTCGATCGCCCTGCTGCGGGCGGGGGCCATCGTCACCGGCTACGAGCTGCGGGACGACTTCGCCCGGGTGGCCCGCAAGAACGTGGTGCGCTTCCTCGGCGAGGGCCAGCCCTACGAGGTGGAGCTGCGGGACGTGTACGAGGGCATCGAGCTGACCGGCCTGGACCGGGTGGTGCTCGACCTGCCCGAACCGTGGCGGGTGGTGAAGCACGCCGAGGCGGCCCTGCACGCAGGCGGCATCCTCTGCTCGTACCTGCCCACCATCGGCCAGGTGGCGGAGTTGCACGAGGCCCTGGAGGCGTCGGCCTTCGGGCTGGCGACGACGGTCGAGGTCCTCCAGCGGTCGTGGCACGTCAAGGGGCAGTCGGTCCGCCCCGATCACCGGATGGTGGCCCACACCGGATTCCTGACGGCCGCGCGCCTGCTCAGCACCGAACTGTCTGCCGAGTGAACCTCCTCGACCTCGCCATCGTGGCCGTGCTGGCCACCGCCGTGTGGGGCGGGTTCCGCCTCGGGCTGGTAGTAGGCGGAACGTCGTGGGTCTTCCTCGTCCAGGGGCTGGTGGTGGCCTCGCTGGTCAGCCCGGCGCTCGTGGACGGGGTGGGCGGCGACGTCGCCGTGTTCCGCCTGACCCTCGGGGTGGCCCTGTTCCTCGCCGCCGGGGGAGTGGCGCAGTGGGTGGGCAAGCGGGTCGGCATGGAGTTCCGCCGGCGCCTCGTGTCCCCGGAGTACCGCCTGGCCGACCACACCGCCGGGGCCGTCGCCGCGCCGGTAGCCGTCCTCGTCGTGTTGTGGCTCGTGGTGGTGCCCCCCTTGCAGTCGGTGCCGGGCTGGCCCCACGACCTGGCCCGCAACTCGGCCGTGGCCCGGGGCCTGGAGGCGGCCCTGCCCGACGCCCCGGACACGTCCAAGGCCCTGCGCCGCCTCACCGCCCCCGTTGCCCAGCCCGAGGTGCTGACCGCCCTGGGCCCGGCCGGCGACACCAGCCCGCCGCCCCGCCGCCTGGCGCTGTCGACCGACGTCGTCACCCGGGTCACCGCCTCGACGGTGCGGGTGGAGGGGGAGGCGTGCCTCCTCGACCGGGTCGGCAGCGGGTTCACGGTGGATGACGACTTGGTGGTCACCAACGCCCACGTGGTCGCCGGCCAGGCCAAGCCCTCGGTGGTCCGCCCCGACGGCAAGCGGTTCCCGGCGGTGGTGGCCGTCTATGACACCCAGCGCGACCTCGCCCTGCTGCGGGTGAAGGGCCTCGGCCAGCAGCCCCTGCCCCTCGGGGACGCCCGGGAGGGCAGTGCGGCGGCCGTCTTCGGCCACCCCGAAGGCCGGGAGGACCTGGAGATCTCGCCCGCCTCCATCCGCCAGCAGTTGGTGGCCACCGTGCGGGACGGGGCCCTGGCGGGGCCGGTGCGGCGCAACGTGCTCGTCCTGGCCGCCGACTTGGAGCCGGGCGACTCGGGCGGCGCCCTGGTCACGCCCGAGGGCGAGGTGGCAGGCGTGGCATTCGCCATCAGCCGGGCCCGGGAGGGCGTGGCCTTCGCCGTCACCGTCGACGAGCTGCGCCCGCTGCTGGGCCTCGACCGCAACGGAACAGCCGACACGGGGAACTGTTGAACCGAATGGTTCCCGAGGGGAGTGACATGGACAGGCTGACCAAGACCGAAGACGAGTGGCGGGCCGAGCTGACGCCCGAGCAGTACAAGGTGCTGCGGGGCAAGGGCACGGAGCGGGCCTTCACCGGCCGCTACTGGGACGTCCACGACGACGGGATGTACCGCTGCGCCGGCTGCGGTGCCGAGCTGTTCAGCTCCGACACCAAGTTCGAGTCGGGCACGGGGTGGCCCAGCTTCACCGAGCCGGCGGTGGCGGGGGCGGTCGAGCTGCACCGTGACACCAGCTACGGCATGGTGCGCACCGAGGTTACGTGCGCCCGCTGCGGCGGCCACCTGGGCCACGTGTTCCCCGACGGGCCCGGCCCGACGGGCCAGCGCTACTGCATCAACTCCTGCTCGCTCGACCTGGAGGAGCGGCCTGGATAGGGCGCGCCGCATTACGCTGGGCCGGTCCCTGCCGGCCGACGACCCGCGGAGCCCGATCTGACAGCTCACATCGAGGCGGGCCCCACCGATGACCGGGCCCTGGTCCGGGTCAACGCCCCGCAGACCTTCCTGCGGGGGTTCGGCGGGTCGGTGCGGGGGATCTGGTCCTTCCGCGAGCTGCTCGGCAACCTCGTCCGCAAAGAGCTCAAGGTCAAGTACAAGAACTCGGTCCTCGGGTTCCTGTGGTCGCTGGTCCGGCCCCTGTGCCTGCTGCTCATCTACTGGCTGGTGCTGGGCAAGTTCCTGCGCTCGCCCATCCCCGACTTCGCCTTCTACCTCTTTGCCGGCCTGGTGGCTTGGGACCTCTTCGGGTCGACCCTCAACGCCGCCACCACGTCGATCGTCAGCAACGGCGGGCTGATCAAGAAGGTCTACTTTCCCCGCGAGATCCTCCCCCTGGCCACGGTGGGGGCGGGGCTGGTGCACTTCGCCCTGCAGATGCTGGTGGTGTTCGGGGTGCTGGTGGCCTTCGACTACGACTTCTTCGGCGCCAACCTGCTGCTGTTGCCGCTGGCGGTGGTGGCCCTGGTCATCTTCCTGACGGCCATGAGCCTGTTCCTGGCCGCCGCCAACGTCTACCTGCGGGACGTGCAGCACCTCATCGAGGTCTTCCTGCTCTTCTGGTTCTGGCTGACCCCCATCGTCTACCCCATCAACTTCGCCTTCGACGTGTTCGGGGGGCGGGCGGTGGCAGGGGTGAAGCTCTCCACCATCTACATGCTCAACCCGCTGACCAACGTGGTGGTGGGCTTCCAGCGGGCCGTCTACAAGCATCCCGTGGTGGAGGACTCAGGGGGCAACCCGGTCGAGGTCCTCTACCAGGCCTCCATGGGCACCTACGTCGGCCGCCTCCTGGCCGTGATCGTGGTCTCGTCGCTGCTCGTCTGGCTCGCCCAGCGAGTCTTCGCCCGGGCCCAGGGCAACTTCGCGCAAGAGTTGTAGGCCCGATGCCCGGCACACCGATCGTCCGCGTGGTCGACGTCTCGAAGCGGTTCAACCTGCACCATGACAAGTCGCTGAAGGAGCGGCTGGTCAACCGGGCCACGCGGGCCAACGAGGACTTCTGGGCTCTGCGGAACGTGGCCTTCGACCTCGACGAGTCCAACACGCTGGGGCTGATCGGGGCCAACGGGTCGGGCAAGTCGACCCTGCTCAAGGTCGTGGCCGGCATCCTCACGCCCACCAGCGGCTACGTGGAGCGGCGGGGCCGCATGGCCGCCCTGCTCGAGCTGGGCGCCGGCTTCCACCCCGACCTCACGGGCCGGGAGAACGTCTACATGAACGCCAGCATCCTGGGCCTGTCCCGGCGCCAGACCGACCAGTACTTCGACGCCATCGTCGACTTCTCGGGGATCGAGAAGTTCATCGACAACCAGGTCAAGTTCTACTCGTCGGGCATGTACGTGCGACTGGCCTTCGCGGTGGCGGTGCACGTCGACCCCGAGCTGCTGCTCATCGACGAGGTGCTGTCGGTAGGGGACGAACCGTTCCAGCGGAAGTGCATGAAACGCATCAAGGAGTTCCAGCGCGACGGCCGGACGATCGTGCTGGTCACCCACGGGATCGACGTCGTGCGCCAGCTGTGCGACCGGGTGATCATGCTCGACAAGGGCGAAGTCGTGGTCGACGGCAAGCCCCAGGAGGCGACCCGGGCCTTCCGGGAGCGCTACGCCGCCCAGGTCGACGAGCCCGAAGACGTGCGGGGCACGGGCCAGGTGTCGGTCACGTCGATGCGGGTGACCGACGGGCAGGGTCGGGAGAAGCAGCGGTTCGAGTCAGGCGAGCGGCTGGGGTTCGAGATGGTGATCGAGGCCCACGAGCCGCTCGAAGACCCCGTCGTCGGGGTGGCCATCTACAACCACCTCGACAACCTCGTCTACGGCACCAACACGGCCATGCGCGACGTCCCCCTCGGCACGTTCACGGGGAGGCGCCGCGTGCGCTTCGACTTCGGGCCCATCCCCATGGTCGAGGGCCAGTACTTCGTCACCGTGGCCGTCCACTCCCGCGACGAGACGGTCCAGTACGTGTGGCTGGAGCGGCAGGTGAGCTTCAAGGTCTTCAGCCTGTCGGTGGACAGCGGCGTCCTCCACCTCGACCCCAGCATCGAGATCGAGCCGGCTGGTCCTGACAGTTCATAAGCAAGTCGGGAAGCCCTGGCAGGGAGGCAGTGCCGCCACCTACCTTCTGCCGATGCGCCGGTGGCTGACGGCATGGACGGCTTTCGTCGTGGCCGGCGCGCTGGCGGTCGCCTGCGGGGGGCAGCGGGCACCAAGGGCGGAGGCACCAGAACGGGTCATCGGCATCCTTCGGGCCGTCCGATCCCTCGAGGGAGAAGCGAACCAGGCGGCCTTCCTCGACGAGCTCCGGCAGGCCGGGTTCGTCGAGGGCAGGAACCTTCGGCTGCTGGGCGGCGACCTCAGTGAGGTCCATGCCGACCCGGGCGAGGCAGAGGCGGTCGTGCGCGCCTGGGCCCAGGGCCCGCTCGATCTCGTCGTCGCCCTGTCCACCAGCGGCGCCATGGCCGCCGTTCGCGGCGCCCCCGACCGCAACGTGCTGTTCCTCTCCAACGACCCCATGGCCACGGGACTGGTGCGCGACGAGCGGCGGCCCGAAGGGCGCCTCACCGGGGCCACCTTTCGGGTGCCCGCCGACCGCACCCTCGAGCTGGCGCGGCGGGTGGTGCCGGGAGCGGCCCGGATCGGCTTCCTGTACCCCTCCGAGGACCCGTCGGCCGCTCCCGTGCGCCAGGGGACGCTGGCCGCCGCCCGCCAGCTCGGGATCGACGTCGTCGACCGCCCCTTCGTCGCCGCCGCCGACATCGGCCCTGCGTTCGACGCCTTGCGCGACGATGGGGCCGTGGTCGTGGTGATCGCCAACGCCCCCACCAGCGCCCGGAACTTCGCCGCCATCCGGGCCGCAGCCACGGCCACGGGCCTCCCTGTCGTCACCAACACGACCGCCGATTTCGCCCTCGCCGTCCTCGAGCCCGACGTGCCCGAGCTCTACCGCCAGATGGCCCGCCAGGCGGTCCGCCTCCTGGAAGGGGCGCCCCCCTCGGCCGTCCCCGTGGAGGACCCCGCCCGCTTCCGCCTGGTCCTCGACCTCAGGACGGCCGCCGGGCTCGGGATCGACGTGCCGGCCGAGGTCGTCGCCTTGGCCGACGTGGTCATGCGCCCCTGACCTGCCCTGTCAGCCCTCATGGGCAGGCACGGTGGCGACCAGCACCAGCGTCATGTCGTCCCGGCGCTGCCCGGCGTTGCGCCGGTCCACCTCCTCCACGCAGGCGTCGGCTAACTGTTCGAGGTCGCCGTGGGTGTGGCGGGCGACGAGCCCGGTCAGGCCGTCGACACCCAGCTCACCACCGCCATCGCGACCCTCGACCAGCCCGTCCGAGTAGACGACGATGAGGCTTCCGGGGGCGATGTCCGCCCGCTCCTCCTCCCACTGGCCCGGAAGCGGCCCGAGAAGCGGCCCGGTGGCGGAGAGGGCGCACACGCCGCCGTCACCGCCGACGAGGACGGGGCAGTGGCCGGCGCTGGCATAGCGGAGCCTCCCTCCGGTGCGGTCCACCTCCAGGATGACTCCGGTGAGGAACTGCTCGTCGGTCGGACCGAGCTGGCGGGCCAGCCAGCGCAGGGACTCGGCGGGCCCCAGCCCGCTGCGGATGGCGGCCATCGCCAGCTCCTTGGTCTTGAGCGCGAAGACGGCCGAGTCGGCGCCGTGGCCGGCCACGTCGACCAGCGCCACCACGAGGCGGTCGTCGGGCAGGCGCACGGCGTCGAACCAGTCGCCCGCAACCACCCCCTCCGCGGGCTGGAACCTCGACGCCATGGCCAGCCCGGGCGGCAGGTCGAGGGGAGCGGGAGCGAGCTCGTCGCGCAGCGTCAGCACGACCATCCCCCGCCGAGCCAGGGCCTCCCGGGCGCGAGTGGCGTCGTCGATCTCGGCCAGCATGCGCTCGCGCATCCCGTCGATGTCACGGCCGAGGGCGGCGAGGTCGGCGGGCCCCGTCCCGGAGATGGGATGGTCGAGGTCGCCGGCCGCCACCGTGCGCACCGAAGCCACCAACCGTCCCAGGGGCGCGGCGATCCAGCGCACGAGCAGCACGCCCGACACCACCACGAACACGAGGACCACCACCAGGCTGCCTTCGCGCACCGACGTCAGCCGCGACTGGAGGTCGTCGAGGCGGTCCTCCTCCTCGACGAGCGCCTCCCGCACCGCCGCGTGGAGGTCGGCCAGCTCGGTGCGGGCCCGGTCGAACAGCTCCATGCCCGTGCCGGTCGCGACCAAGGCGTCGGCCTGGGCGTCCCTTCCGGCCCGTTTCTCCTCGATCTCGAACTCGGCGCCGAGCTGGCGCCAGGCCGTGATCCGACTGCGCATCCGGGAGACGGCCGCCCGCAGGTCAGCGTCGCCGGCGAAGAGGCGTTCCAGCACCGCAACCAGCTCGTCGGCCCGGGCGCCGCCGCTTCGATACGGTTCGAGGAACCGGTCCTGGCCGGTGATGATGTACCCGCGCTGGCCCGTCTCCTGATCGACCAGCGCGCTCAACAGCTCGCTCAGGGCCAGTCGCGCCGGCGTCAGGCGGCCGTCGATCACTTGGCGGGCGTCGTCCCGCCGGTCGACCACATAGCGGTCGAGCCCGAAGTCGAAGATCACCAGCAGGACGAACGGCACGAACAGCAGCTGCACCCGCCGGCGCAGCGTCATCCGGGGATCAGCGGGCGTTGAGCGACCGGCGTCGGAGGTGGCACCGCGTCATGCCCGCACCGTAGACGACGCCGTCCGAGCCCGCCGGGCCGGACGAGGCCCGTGCCCTAAGGTTGCCGTCCCGTGAACGGTGAGGGCGTGGACGTCAGGGCCTTGATGGCCGAGGTGGAGGCGGAGGTGGAGCGCAAGCGCGCCACCGGCCTCTACCCGCCCGAGGTGCTGGTGGAGCTGGACGTGCCCTCGGCGGCCTCCGGCGGTCGCCGCATCGGCAAGGAGGCCGACAACAAGGCGGTCAACTCGGCCCTGGGCGACCTGTCGCGGGCCTCCCACTTCACCGCCCTGGTCACGGCCGCGTCGCAGAAGCCGCTGGTGGCGCCCCTCGTCACCGGGGCCCGCCGGGCCATCCGCTCCGGGCTCGCGTGGTACATGAACGGCATCCTCGCCCAGGTCAGCCGCTTCGCCGACACGTCGGTGCGGGCCATCGGGCTGGTCAACGAGCGGGCCAATGTCCTCGAGGAGCACATCGCCCGGCTCGAGGACCGGGTGGCGTTCAACGAGGCGTGGCGGGAGTCGGTGGAGGCGCAGCGCGTCACCGAGCACCTCAAGCGCATCGACAACGCCGTGCGGGACCTGCGCAACCGCCTGGAGGGGGCGACCATCGTTCCGGCGGTGGAGGCCGGCACCGCAGCGCACCCCGGCGACACCGGCTACAGCCGCAGGGCGGAGCGCAGCTTCGACTACCTGGAGTTCGAGAACCGGTTCCGGGGCGACCCCCGGGCCATCGCCGAGCGGCAGGCGTCCTACGTCGACCTGTTCCGGGAGGCGGCCCTGCCGGTGGTCGACATCGGCTGTGGCAGGGGCGAGTTCCTCGGCCTGCTGCAGGAGGCGGGCGTGCCCTGCTACGGCCTCGACCGCCACCCCGACATGGTCAAGGCGTGCCGTGAGCAGGGCTTCGAGGTGGTGGAGGCCGACTCCTTCGAGCACCTGGCGTCGGTCGAGGAGGGGTCGCTGGGGGGCATCTTCTGCTCGCAGATGGTTGAGCACCTGGCCCCGTCGGAGGTGCCCGGCTTCTTCGAGCTGGCCAACCGAGCGGTAGCGGTGGGGGCCCCGTTCGTGGTGGAGACGATCAACCCCGAGAGCCTGTTCGTGTTCGCCCACGCCTTCTACGTCGACCTCGGCCACCTGCGGCCGCTGCACCCGCTGACGCTGGAGTTCCTGGCCGAGATGGCCGGGTTCAGCTCGGTGAAGGTGGAGTACCGCTCGCCCGTGCCACCCGCCTTCCGGCCCGAGCCGCTGGCCGGGGCCGACGGGGGCGATGGGGGCGACGGGGGCGATGGGGCGCTCGATGCGCTGGTCAGCCGACTCGACGAGAACTTCCGCCGCATCGACGACATCCTCTTCGGCCCCCAGGACTTCGCGGTTGTCGCTCTCCGGTAGGGCTGCCACTTCGCTGCGGCTCGCCATGGTCGTGCCCCGCTACGGGCGCACCATCCTGGGCGGGGCCGAGATGCACGGGCGCCAGCTGGCCGAGAAGCTGGCCGAGGCCGGCCACGCCGTCGACGTGCTCACCACCTGCGCCGCCGACCACTACACCTGGGCCAATTCCCTGCCGGCGGGCGTCGAGCGCGACGGCGACCTGACCATCCGCCGGTACCCGGTCGACGAGCGGGACAAGGGCATCCACGGCGAGCTGGAGCGGGCCATCACCCTCGGCTATCCCCTCAGCCGCGACGAGGAGCGCCTGTGGATGCGCCACGGGGTGGCGTCGTCGGCCATGGAGGACGACCTGCGGGCGCGTGGCGACGGCTACGACGCCGTCCTGGCCATGCCCTACCTGTTCGGCACCACGTACTTCGCCTGGGAGGCGCGGCCCGAGCGCACCCTGGTGATCCCGTGCGTACACGACGAGCCCTACGCCCGCCTGGGCATCGTGGCCGACATGCTGCGGGGGGCCCGGGGCGTGCTGTTCAACGCCCACCCCGAGGCCGCCCTCGGTCGCGAACTGGCGGGAGGGATCGACCGGTGGGCCATCGTGGGGTTGGGCTTCGAGCCCGACCCGCCCGGCGACCCGGCCGCCTTCCGGGCCCGCCACGGGTTCGGCGACGCCCCGTTCCTCCTGTCGGTGGGGCGGCGGGAGGGGGGCAAGAACATCCCCCTGCTGGTGGAGTACTTCGTCCGCTACAAGCAGCTGCGGGGCGGGGACCTCCGCCTGGCCCAGGCCGGGTCGGGCGACGTGCTGCTCCCCAAGCGGCCCGACGTCGTCGACCTCAAGCCCGACTGGAGCCAGCGCGACGCCATGTACCGGGCGTGCACGATCTTCTGCCAGCCCAGCGTCAACGAGTCGCTGTCGATCGTCATGATGCAGGCGTGGCTGGCGGGGCGGCCGGTGCTGTCCCACGGGCTGGGGGCGGTCACCCGCGACCACTGCGAGCGGGCCGACGGGGGGCTGTGGTTCTCCAGCTACGCCGAGTTCGAGGCAGTGGTCGACCGGTTGCTGGCCGACCCCGAGCTGGGGGACGCCCTGGGCCGCAACGGCCGGGCCTACGTGCGCTCGACGTACTCGTGGGAGGCGGTGCTCGACCGGTTCCACGCCGCCACCTCGGCATGGCTGGAGCCGGCGGCGGCATGAGGTCGGGCCGCCCCCGCCTGGAGGTCCACCAGTTCCTGCCCAGCCTGGGCTGGCGGGACGCGGTGGGCACCCACACCCTCGAGATGCGGCGGGCCCTGGCCCGGGCCGGGATCAAGGGCGGGATCTACGCCGAGGAGATGCACGGCGAGTTCTTCCGTACCGCCGCCCCGCCCGACGCCTACCCGGGCCTGCGATCGGCCCGGGGCGGCGGCAACGTGTTGGTCTACCAGGCCTCGACCGGGTCCCACGGGGTGGTGGAGATGCTGGCCGGGCGGCCCGAGCCCTTGGCCGTCTACTACCACAACGTGACTCCGGCCCGGTTCTTCGAGCCCTACGTGCCCGCCGCCGCCCTCAACCTGCGGTGGGGCCGGGAGGAGCTGAAGGTCCTCGCCCCCCACGTTCGCGTCGCCATGGCCAACTCCGAGTACTCGGCCGCAGAACTGCGGGAGCTGGGCGTGGAGGACGTGCGGGTCGTACCGCCTTACCTGCCGCCTACCGTGGACGCCGCCCCCAACGCCGACCACGCCGCCTGGCTGCGGCGGACCAAGCGGGGGATCGACGTGCTGGCCGTGGGCCGCGTCGTCCCCCACAAGGGTCACCTCCACCTGCTGCGGGCCTTCGCCGCCCTGCGGGCCGCCGTCGACCCCGCCGCCAGGCTGTTCGTGGTGGGGGCGTGGGGGCCGGAGGACTACATGCGGGCCATCTTCCGGCTGCGGGAGCAGCTCGGGGCCGAACAGGTGGTGTTCACCGGATCGGTCTCGGAGGCCGGCCTGGCCGCCCACTACCAGGAGGCCGACGTCTTCCTGTCGATGTCGGAGCACGAGGGGTTCGGGCTGCCGCTGGTGGAGGCCATGCGCAAGGACCGTCCCGTGGTCGCCTACGCGGGCGGCGCAGTGGGGGAGACGCTGGGTGGCGCCGGGGTCCTGGTGGAGACGCTCGACCCGCCGACCGTGGCCGAGGTGGTGGGGCGGGTGGCGGCCGACCCCGGCCTGCGGGCCACGATCGTGGCCGGCCAGCGTCGCCGGGTGGAGGAGCTCGATCGCCTGCCGCGCGACGCCGAGGTCGTGCGGGCCGCAGGCGACGCCGCCGCCTGAAAACTCGTCCGCAGCTTCTCCACAAGTATTCGGCCGAATGTCCACCGGTTGTACCGACATGGAGGACCCGTCCCCGTGCCGACAATCCTTGTCGACCGGAACCCTTGCTCACTAGGCTGGTCCGATCACCCGAGCACGGAGTTGCGGGCCCGCCGTCGTCGTCGTAATGCACGGTCCCCGGCGATCCGGAATGGCAAGGCCGCGATGAGCGCTACCGAGGCAAACCCGTCGTGGAGTGAAGCGGTCGTGCGCGCTCCCCAGGCGCTGGGGCTGGGGTCGCCCCGCCTGGCCGCCGCCCCGCCACCTCCGGCCCCGCCGCCTCCGGCCCCACCGGCGGCCGTCGCTCCGCCGGTCGCCGCCGACCCGACACCGAAGCCGGTGCGGCTGCCGTCGGCCGCCTCCGACCAGGAGGGTGTCTACGAGGGCCTGCTGTGGGCGGTGCGGGCGCTGGAGGAATGCGGGCGGGCCTTCACCCGCCTGACCCTTCGCATGGGCAAGGTCGAGGTTCGCCTTGGTGCGGTAGAGGACGGGCAGGGCCGGCTGGCGGCGGTGGAGCAGCGCCTGCTCCGCCTCGAGGAGGCGGCGGCCGCCCCGCCCCCGGCCCGGGTGGTCCCGCTCCGCCCCGATCCTGACCTGGCCACGCTGCGGCGCGAGCTGGCCACGGCGACCGTCCGCCTCGCCCGGCTGGAGGGCGACCAGCGCAGGGCCGAGCGCCCCCCCTCGGAGCTCGAGGAGCACGTCAACGCCCTCGAGCAGGACGTGGTGGGTGTCTACCGGGAGCTCGACGGGGTGGCCCAGCGCGTGGACGACCGCCTCCGCTCGGCCCTGGCGGCGGTGGGGGAGTTGGCCTCCCGCCTCGACCGGATGGCCGCCGAGGGGCCGCACTCGCTTGAACGCCGGCTAGGGGCGGTGGAGGCCCGGCTCGAGCGGGCCGAGTCGCCCCGGTCGCAGGCCGAACGGCTCCACTCTGCCCTCGAGCAGGTGCTGGGCCGGGGTGCCGCCGTCGAGCCCGTCGCACCTGCCGTGCCTGCCGTGCCGGTCGCACCATGTGCGCCACCCCCGCCGCCCCCGGCGCCGGCGACGGTCGTCGCCGCCGCGCCCCGGCCGTGGCCGCGCAGCGAGCTGGCCCGTCCCGCTCTCGACCTCACGCCGGCAGACGTCCGCAGCCGGGCCGCATCGGTCCTCACCGCCGAGCTCGACCGCATCCGCACCTCCCTGGGGGCCTTGGGCGCCGACGTGCCCACGACGTAAAGGCTGGTGCCTTTCGCGGCCGCCGACCTGCCTCTGACCAGCACCTTTGCGCCGCGAGGTGGCCGCCAGCAGGGCGGTCGACCGCCCGAGGAGGGCTGAGACGCCAGCCTCCTGGGAGGCTGTCAGCCCCCGGGCGCCCGGCCCGACACCCGGCGGGCGGTGGTGAGGGCGGCGCTGATGGCGTCCTTGGGGCTGCGGGCCGGCGGCCGGGGGTCGGCGCCCGCCCGCTCCAGGGTGCGGATCGCCTCGTCGACGGGCCGGCGGATGGCGGCGCACGCCTGGAGCAGGCTCATCCGGCGAGCCTCCATCGCCTCGATCTCGCGGGTGATCCGGTCACGGCGGCGGTGCAGCTCGCCCATGACCTCCTGGGCCGCCTTGCGGGCCTCGGCCAGTAACTCCTCGGCCGCCGCCTGAGCCCCCTGGAGCACGCCCTCGGCGTCGTAGTTGGCCAGCCGCAACACCTTCGAGGCCTGGGCGTCGGCCCGCTCACGAAGGGCGGCCGACTCCTGGGCGGCCGCCTGCTCGATCGCCTTGGCCCGCTGGCGCGCCCGTTCGACCAGCGTCTGGGCCGCCTCCTGGCCCGATCGGAGAGCGGAGGCGGTGCGGTCGGTGACGTCGCTGAGCCACCGCTGCTCGGGGGACGAGGGAGCGGGGCGGGCCGGTGCAGGGGGGGTGGCGGCGGGGGCCCGGGCCGGGCGGCGGGCGCGGGCCTCGGCCTGGAGGCGCGCCACCTGCCCGGTGAGGTCGGCCACCTGGCCGTGGGCCGCCTCCAGCCGGCTCTCGAGGTCGGAGGCACGGGCCAGGAGCGCCTGGCGCTCGGATCGCAGCGCGCTGGCATCCTGGTGGGCCTCGAACAGCAGCTTGCGCACTTCCTGCGGCCAGCCGTCGGAAGCACTGGCGTCGCCGCCTTCGACGTGGCGCGACTCGACACGACCAAGCTCAAAGCTCCCCAGCCTTGACACTCCCCTGTACCCCTTGCCCTTCTGCGCCGGTGCACGCGACTGCACCGGGCTCGCCTGCCGTTCCTGCAAGGGGAAGTGGAACCGCTACGGACGCTACCGGACGGGCGGGGGCCCGTCGAGGGCCGGGAGCCTCGACCTCTGCTCAACCCCTTACGTCGAGGCCGACCTCGGCCAAGGCCTCGGCCAGCCGCGCCCGCTCGCCGGCGGGAAGCGAGTTGCCCAATCCGTAGCGGGTGGCCACGCCCGCCACCACGCACAAACAGAGCAGGGCGGCGTCGTAGGTCAGCCGGGCCGACAGCCGCTGCTGGGCGTCGTGGCGGGCGGCCGTGCGCTCCGCCTCCTCGACCCGCTCCCGGAAGCGCCGCACCTCGGCCACCAGCCGGGCCACGGCCTCACCCGAGGACCCGTTGCCGCCCGTGCCCTGCGCCGCCTGGAGGGCGGCCAGGCGTTCCCGCAGCAACTCGGTCATGACCTCGTTGGCCCGCAGCTGGGCCTCGACGGTGGCGGCGCGCCGCTCGGCGGCGACGATGTGCTGGACGAACACCTCCACCCCCGCCGGCCCCACCACCCGATCGGTCGGTGCCGGACGTGCCGCAACCGGCTCCTGCGCCGCGGGGGCGGATGGAGGTGCGGCCTCACGGCGGGCCTGCGCGTGGGCCTGCGCCTGGGCCTGCGCCTGGGCGACCCGGCCCGGCATCGAGTCCTGCATCTTCTCCAGGACATCACCCAGGCGAACCTCGATCCGCTTCATCCCTCCGGAGCTGGTGCGGGTGCGGTCGCCGATGGCACCGGCCCGGCGCCACTTGCGTATGACGCTCACCGAGCACCCCGCAATGGACGCGGCCTCGTTTTGGAGCACCCACGAGTCCGGTCCCGGCGCGCCGGGCCCGGCACCATCGACAGTCATCACATCCCCCAGTCGGCCGGAAGTGTGCCATACCTGAGTGATTCGCGGCATACGCCGTGGCACGGGCGTGTCATGCACGTGGCGCCCCGCCCCGGACCGGCGCTCTGCCCGTGCCCCCGTGGCTGGTACGAGCCCGGCTACCTTGGGAAATGCGCGTCATTTATTTGACAAGTCAATGGCCTCAGTATTTGGTGAGTCCGGGTCGGAGGCACATCGCCTTTGATCGTTTGCTCCACTCGGCCCCGACCTCTACAGTCCGCCCGTTCATTTCCATTTCCGCCTGGGACATTGACGCTGGCGACTTCGCACGATCATTGGGGGGGTCGGGGGCTGCTGCCCTCCAACTCACCGCGCCCGCGCCTGGCCCGCGTCCTGCTCGCCCTGCTTTGCTCCCTGCTGTCGTTCGGCGTGCTGCTGGGCATGGGCCCGGCCGTGGAAGCAGGCGCCCAGGCCGGCGTCGGCTTCGTCGAGGTGTGCAAGGCGGCCGACGGGGACGGCGTGACCGGCACGTTCACCTTCGATCTCGCAGGTCGCAGCGTGGACGTGCCCGTCGGCGCCTGCTCACCCGCCCTCGAGGTTCCTTCCGGCGACGTCACCGTCGTCGAGCGGCAACGCCCGGGGATCACCGTCACCGCCGTGGCCGTCTGGCCCGAGGACCGCCTCGTCCGCCTCGACCTGCCTGCCCGGCAGGCGACCGTCCGGGTGGTGGCCGGGGACGTGGCGGACGAGACCATCGTCACCTTCGGCAACCGGTACGACACCGGCCTCGTAAAGGTCTGCAAGGTGGCGGGCTCAGGCATTACCGAAGGTCGACGGTTCACATTCGACGTCGGTGATACGGCCGTGAGCGTGCCGGCCGGTCCCGCGCCCGACGGCCTTTGCTCGGTCGCCGGGACGTTCCCCGCCGGTTCCTCCATCACCATCACCGAGGCCGTGCCCCCCGGCACCGAGGTCTCCGCCATCGCCGTCCTTCCCGCCGACCGCCTCGTCGGGAGCCCGAACCCGGCCGGGGGCCGGGTCACCGTGCTCGTCGGTCAGGGGACGACCCACGCCCGCTTCACCAACCGGGCCCTCCCGCCCGCTCCCACCACGACCACCCCCGTCGCCCCGCCCACGACAGCCGTGCCGCCCACAACAGCCGTTCCCCCCACAACAGCCGTTCCCCCGACAACAGCCGTTCCGCCCACCACCGCCGTTCCGCCGACGACAGCTGTTCCACCCACACCAGCCGTTCCGCCGACCACGAGGCCACCCGTCCCACCCACAACAGCCGTTCCGCCGACCACGAGGCAGCCCG
>Ga0187892_10003954_pt1 | contig 25947 bp, 23 predicted proteins | sample MA1701073metaG_FD_139345 | JGI IMG/M metagenome (GOLD analysis project Ga0187892, IMG submission 139345) | Bio-ooze microbial communities from a basaltic lava cave in the Kipuka Kanohina Cave System on the Island of Hawaii, USA - MA170107-3 metaG ... | reverse complement strand
CGGCCACCACCTGCGCGCCGCGCGCGGCGCAGAAGGCGGCGGCGCTGCGCCCCGTGAGGCCGAGACCCAGCACCAGCACCCTGCGCTGCGCCAGCTCGAGCGTCATCGCAGCTTGAGCGACGAGAGCGCGACCAGCCCCAGGATCGCCGAGAGGATCCAGAAGCGGACCACGATCTTCTGCTCGGGCCAGCCGAGCTTCTCGAAGTGGTGGTGGATCGGCGTCATCAGGAAGACGCGCCGGCCGGTGAGCTTGAAGGACGCCACCTGGATGATCACCGAGAGGGCCTCGATCACGAAGATCCCGCCCACCACGGCCAGCAGGAACTCCTGGCGGATCAGCACCGCGATGGTCCCGAGCGCCCCGCCCAGGGCCAGCGAGCCCACGTCGCCCATGAAGAGCTGGGCCGGGGAGGCGTTGAACCACAGGAAGCCGAGCCCGCCGCCGATCAGGGCGCCGCAGAAGATCGCCAGGTGTCCGGCCCCGGGGACCGACTTGATGGTCAGGTAGTCCGCGATGGTCGCGTGGCCGGCGGCGTAGGAGAGGACCAGGAAGGTTCCCGCGGTGATCATCACCGGGCCGATCGCCAGACCGTCGAGGCCGTCGGTCAGGTTCACGGCGTTGCTCGTGCCCACGATGATGAAGGCCGCGGCGGGCACGTAGAGCCAGCCCAGGTGGGGCGTGAAGTTCTTGAAGAAGGGCACCGAGAGCACCGCGTCGAAGGCCGGATCGTCGTAGATCGCGAGGGCGACGGCCAGCGCGATGCCCGTCTGGAACAGGAGCTTCATGCGGCCGGGGATGCCGCCGCTGTGGCGCCGGGTCACCTTGCGGTAGTCGTCGACGAACCCGAGCGCCCCGTAGCCCACGGTCACGCCCACCACCGTCCACACGAAGCGGTTGTCGAGGTTCGACCAGAGCAGGACCGAGACGAGCAGCGAGAGCAGGATCAGGAGGCCGCCCATGGTGGGCGTCCCCTCCTTGCTCTGGTGGTCCGGCCCGATCTCGCGGATCGGCTGGCCCACCCGCAGGCTCGCGAGCTTGCGGATCAGCGGCGGCCCCACCAGGAAGGCGATGAAGAGCGCGGTGAGCGTGGCGGCGCCGGTGCGGAAGGTGATGTAGCGGAAGACGTTGAAGGCGCCGATCTCCGAGGCCAGGGGGTAGAGCAGGTGGTAGAACATTCAGGGCCTCTTCTCCGCCACGAGCTGCTCCACCACGCGCTCCATCCTCGCGCTGCGCGATCCCTTGACGAGCACCCGATCGCCGGCCTGCCAGAGCGCGAGCACGCCCAGGGCCGCCTCCGCGTGGCTCTTGCAGGCGTGGGCGCGGGCGGCCTGCATGCCCGCCTCGCGCGCGCCCGCAGCCACCAGCGGGGCGCGCTCGCCCACGGCGAACAGGAAGTCGATGCCGAGTCCCGCCACCAGCCGCCCGACCTCCCGGTGCGCCCCCTCGGACGCCGCGCCGAGCTCGCCCATGTCGCCCAGCACGGCGATGCTGCGGCCGCCCTCTCCCAGCGAGGCCAGCAGGCGCAGGGCGTTCTCCAGGGACTGCGGGTTCGCGTTGTAGGCGTCGTCGAGGACCAGCAGGTCTCCGGGCAGCTCGATCGGGTGGAGCCGGCCCGCGAGCGGGCGCCAGCGCGCGAGCCCGGAGGCCACGTCGCCGAGCCCCGCGCCGGAGGCCAGGGCCGCCGCCGCCGCCGCCAGCGCGTTCGAGACCGTCCCCTCGCCGAGCCCGGCGACGGAGACCGCGGCCCGCCCGGCGGGGCTCGCGAGCTCGAAGGAGAGCCCGAAGCCCACCCGGCGGACGTCCAGGGCGCGCACGTCGGCGCCGGGTCCGCTGCCGAAGAGCAGGACGCGCTCGCGGGTGCGCTCCGCCTGGGCGAGCACGCGCGGGTCGTCGGCGTTCAGCACCGCCGTCCCGCCCGCCGCCAGCCCCGTGAGGATGTCGCCCTTCTCGCGCGCGATCTCGTCGCGCGAGCCCAGGTTCTCGATGTGGGCACTGCCGGCGTTGGTGATCACCGCCACCGTCGGGAGGGCGATGGCCGCGAGGGCTGCGATCTCCCCGCGGTGGTTCATCCCGAGCTCCACCACCACGCTGGCGTGCTCCGCCCCGCGCCGCAGCAGCGTGAGCGGGAGCCCATACTGGTTGTTGAGGTTGCCGGCGTTCTTGAGGCAGGGGGCGGCCTGGCCGAGGATCGCCGCGCACATCTCCTTGGTGGTGGTCTTGCCGCTGCTGCCGGTGATGGCGACGAGGGGGCCCGCGAAGCGGGCGCGGTGGCCGGCGGCCAGGGCGCCCAGCGCCCGCGTGGTCTCCGGAACGGCGATCGCGGGGAGCGCCTCGGGCAGGCTCCCGGGGAGCTCGCGCCGGCGCTCCACCAGGAGGCCGCCGGCGCCGCCCGCCAGGGCCTGCTCGAGGAAGCGGTGGGCGTCGTGGCTCGTGCCCACGACGGCGAGGAAGAGCTCGCCCTGCCCCAGGGTGCGGGTGTCGATGGAGACGCCCGCGAGCCTCTCGTCGGGGCTCCCGTGCACGAGCTCGCCGCCGGTCCACGCCAGCGCGTCGCGGGCCAGGAAGGGCTCGCTCACGCGCGCCTCGCCAGGGCCCGCCCGGCCTCGGCGACGTCGCTGAAGGGGAGCCGCTCGCGGCCGATGATCTGGTAGTCCTCGTGGCCCTTGCCGGCGATCAGCACCGTATCCTCGGGCCGCGCGATCTGGATCGCGAGCTCGACCGCCGCGCGCCGATCCACCAGCACCGCGTAGGAGCCCGGCGCAGCGTCCAGCTCGTCGGCGGCCACGCGCCGGAGCTTCGCGAGGCCCCGCTCCACGTCGGCCAGGATGCGCTGCGGATCCTCGCTGCGCGGGTTGTCGCTGGTGGCGATGGCGCGGTCGCTGAAGCGCGCCACGCCCTCGGCCATCAGCGGCCGCTTGGCCCGGTCCCGGTCGCCGCCGCAGCCGAAGACGGTGATGAGCCGCCCGCGCGTCAGCGGAGCCAGCGTGCGAAGCACCTTCTCCACCGCGTCGGGCGTGTGGGCGTAGTCCACGAGCACGGTCGGGGCGCCGGGCAGCTCCGCGCCCACGCGCTGCACGCGCCCGGGCACCTGGGGGCAGCTCGCGATCCCGCGGGCGATGGCCTCGGGGGGGATCCCCTGGGCCACGGCGGCGCCGCAGGCCACCAGCATGTTCTCGAGGTTGAAGTCGCCGACCAGCGGGAGCGAGAGCTCGAGGGGGCCGCCGGGGAGCGCCACGCGGGCGCGCGTGCCGTCCAGGCGGACCTCCGCCTCGAGGAGCCGCACCTCGGCCTCCGCCTGCCGGGACACGCGCAGGACGCGGGCCCCGGCGCGGCGCGCCGCCTCGAGCATCCCCGGGCCCGCCGGATCGTCGACGTTCGCGACGGCGCAGCCGTCGGCGGCCAGATGGCGCTCGAAGAGCAGCGCCTTCGCGCGCCCGTAGGCCTCCATGGTGGCGTGGAAGTCCAGGTGGTCCTGGGTCAGGTTGGTGAAGGCGCCGACCCGGAAGCGGCAGCCCGCGACGCGCCCGAGCTCGAGCCCGTGGGAGGAGACCTCCATCACGCAGGCCTCCGCCCCGCGGTTGCGCATCGAGCGGAGGTCGGCCTGCAGGTCGAGGCTCTCGGGGGTGGTGTTGAGGGAGCGGCGCCGGTCCGCGCCGAAGCGCACCTCCACCGTCCCGATCAGCCCGACGCGGCGCCCGGCGGCCCGCAGGATCGACTCGATCAGGTAGCTGGTGCTGGTCTTCCCGTTGGTCCCGGTGACGCCGACGAGGGCGAGCTCCGCGGAGGGATCGCCGAAGAAGCGCGCTGCGATCGGCGCCAGCGCGCGGCGGCTGTCGGGCACGCGCACTCCCGGGCGCCCGCGCAGGTCGAGGGCCGCGGGCAGCTCCTCGACGACCAGGGCCGCGGCGCCCAGGGCGAGGGCCTGGGCGAGGTAGTCGTGCCCGTCGGCGCTGGCGCCGCGCAGGGCGAAGAAGAGGTCGCCGGGGCTCACCCGGCGCGAGTCGTAGCTGAGGCCGCGGATCACAGGGTCCTCGCCGGTGCCGGCGCTCTCGGCGCGCGGCCCGAGCGGGGCCAGCGGCGCGGGCAGAGCCGCGAGCAGCTCGGAGAGGCGCATCAGCTCTCCTCTCCCGACCCCTGGGCCAGTCGCAGGCGCATCACCTGGTGGCGCCGCGTCAGCACGCTCCCCGGCGAGGGCTCCTGCGCCACGACGCGGCCCCGGCCGGTAATCTCCACCAGAACGGCGTTTCTCTCTGTGATCTTCCTCACCTCCTCGCCCGTGAGGCCCGTCAGGTCCGGCACCAGCACGCGATCGCCGAGCTGGGTGAACTCGGGTCGCTCGTGCCCGGCGGCCGGCCCCGGGGCCGCCGCCCTCGGCGCCGCAGCCGGCTTCGGCGCCGCAGCCCGCGGGCTGGCCGCGGCGACGCGGATCGGCTCCGTCGGGGGGGCGGGAAGCTGCGGGGTCGTCTGGATTCCAAACCGCGCGAGCTGCGCTGCGGCCACGCGCGCGAAGAGCGGGGCCGCCGCTGCTCCCCCAGTATGATGGGGACGGCGCGGCTCGTCGAGGGCGACCACGATGGCGAGCCGGGGAGCCTCGGCCGGGACCACCCCCGCGAACCAGGCCACGAAGCGGTCGCCGTAGCTCCCCGTGGCGGGCTCGAGCTTCTGGGCGGTCCCGGTCTTGCCCGCCACCCGCACGCCCCGCAGCCCGGCCCGCCGCCCGGTGCCCTCGCTGCCCACCACGCCCTCGAGCATGGCGAGCACGCGGGCCGCGACCTCCCGGCGCACCACGCGGGCCACGCGCTCGGGGCGGCTCGCGATCCAGGGGCCGCCCGGCGCGCGTCGCGCCGCCACCAGGCGCGGGCGCAGGAGCTCGCCCCCGTTGGCCAGCGCCGCCAGCGCCGTCGCCAGCTGGATCGGCGTGACACTCACCCCCTGCCCGAAGGCGATGGTGGCGTGATCCACGGGTCGCCAGCCGCGCCAGGAGCGCAGCAGGCCCGCCGACTCCTCCGGGAAGCCGCTGCCCGTGACGCGGCCGAAGCCGAACCGGCCGAGCATCTCCTGGTGAGCGCGGGGGCCCAGGGCCTGGGCGATCTTCACCGCCCCCACGTTGCTCGAGACGCGCAGGATGCCGCCCGGGTCGAGCACGTCCTGGGGGTGCTCGTCGCGGATCGTCTTGCCCGGAACGCGGAACGAGCCGTGCTCGCAGTCGAAGCGCGTCGAGGGCTCGATGGCGCCGCGCTCCAGCGCCGCGGCCACCAGGAACACCTTGAAGGTCGAGCCCGGCTCGATGGCGTCCAGGAAGGCGCGGGAGCGCGAGGCGGCGTAGGGGAGCTCGCGGAAGCGGTTCGGGTCGAAGCCCGGCGCCTCGGCGAGCGCCAGGATCTCGCCCGAGGCCGGCGCGAGCGCGATCACGGTCCCGCCCCGGGCACCGGTCTCCTGGAGCGCGAGCCGCAGCTCGCGCTCGGCATCCGCCTGGAGCGCCGCGTCGAGGGTGAGGGCGATCTGGCCCCCGGCCGTACCCCAGAGCTGCTTGCCCGCGGCCACCAGCAGCCGGCCCCGCGCGTCGCGCTCGACGGGCAGCCGGCGCGAGACCCCGCGCAGCCAGGCGTCCTCCTGCTGCTCGATCCCGCGCACGCCAGCGCCGTCGATGTTGGCGAAGCCGAGCACCGTCCCGGCCAGCTCGCCGTGGGGATAGACGCGGCGCGGCTCCGGCAGGATCCCGACCCCCGGGAGGGAGAGGCGCTGCACCCTCTCGGCTTCGCGCTTCCCCACCCAGCGGGCCAGGAAGGTGAAGCGCTCGCCCTTCAGGCGCCGGGCGAGCTCCGCCGGGTCCCGTCCGAGCGCCTGCCCGAGCCGGCGCGCGGCGGAGTCCAGGTCGCCCGGGGCGACGCCGATGGCGTAGACCGAGGGGGCGTCGCCGGAGAGGGCGAGCTCGGCGCCGGAGCGGTCGAGGATCGCGCCCCGCTCCGGGGCCAGCGCCAGCACGCGTTCCGACTGGATCCTGCCGCGGCTCGCGCCCCGCGTGTCCACCAGGCACAGGTGGGCGGCGCGCGCCGCGAGCCCGGCGAACGCCAGCACCAGGAGGCCGCTCGCCACCCGCAGGCGCAGCTTCGCGAGCCCCGGAGCCGGCGACCTCACCGCTGCGCCTCGCGCCGGCTGGCCCCGCTGCGCGGGCGCAGATCGAGGGCGCGCTCGGGGGCGGCGAGCCCGAGCTCCTCGGCGCGCTCGCGCAGCCGGGCCGGGTGGCGCAGTCGGCGCAGCTCCGCCACCAGCCCGCGCTGCTCCTCGACCAGGCGCTTCTCCTCGGCCATGGCCTCGGCGAGCCCGTAGCGCACGCGGATCAGGTCGTTGCGCAGGGCCGCCAGGGCCAGCGCCGCGAAGAGCAGCCCCGCCCAGGCCATCGGCCAGCTCCGCCGGAGGGCGCCCCCGCGCGTCCGGACCCGCGCGAAGTCCCGCCCCACCAGCGGCTGCCGGACCCGCGGCGCGATCATGCCGCCTCGGCGACGCGCTCGGCGGCGCGCAGCCGCGCCGAGCGCGCTCGGGGGTTCGCCCGCACCTCCTCTTCCCGCGGCGAGATCGGCTTGCGCGTCAGCACGCGCAGGCGCTGGCGCGCGCCGCAGACGCAGACCGGGATGCCGGGGGGGCAGAGGCAGCCCCGCTCGGCGGCCCGGAAGCGCGTCTTCACGATGCGGTCCTCGAGGGAGTGGTAGGCCAGGATCACGAGCCGGCCGCCCGGTCGGAGCACCCGGATGGCCGCCTCGATGCCCTCCTCGAGGGCGTGCAGCTCGTCGTTCACCGCGATGCGCAGGGCCTGGAAGACCAGGGTCGCCGGATGGTGGCGGCGGCCGTGGCCCACGCCCGCCTCCGCGATGGCCGCGCGCAGGTCGCGGGCCGTGACGAGCGGCGCGCGCTCCCGCAGGAGCGCGATGCGGCGCGCCAGGCGCCGCGCGCCCCGCAGCTCGCCGCCGCTGCGGAACCACGCCTCCAGCTCCTCCGGCGGGGCCTCCCGCAAGAGGTCCGCCGCCGTGCGCTCGAGGCGCCGGTCGAGGCGCATGTCGAGGGGTACGGACTCCGCGCCCTCGGCGCCGAAGCGGAAGCCGCGCCGGGGGTCGTCGAGCTGGCCCGAGGAGAGGCCGAGGTCGAGGATCACGCCATCGACGGGTCCGAGCTCGAGCTCGGCGAGCACCCGGTCCAGCTGGCGGAAGGAGGCGCGGAGCAGGCGCAGCCGGGGCCCGAAGGCCGCCAGGCGCCGCGCCGCCGTCTCGAGGGCCGCGTCGTCCACGTCGAGGCCGATGAGCTGGCCGTCGGGAGCGGAGCGCTCGAGGATGGCCTCGGCGTGCCCGCCCCCGCCGACCGTGCCATCGACGAAGGTCGCGGCGGCGCGGGGATTCAGGAGCGAGAGGGATTCCTCGAGCAGAACGGGCCGGTGAGCGTAGTGCCTGGCCACGGGCCCCTCGGACGGGGTTGCGGGAAGCGGGGAGGGGCTCGGTTGGGGTGCCCCGGGGCACCTTCCTCAGGTGAGCGGTTCGTCCCCCCCAGTAACTCCCCGCCCACAGCGGAGGGGCACCCCGGGGACACCCCCAACCTCGACCGGAGAGGTCAGCCCCCTCCGGTCCCCCCCAGCGAAGACTCCTTGCGCTCGCGCCTCGCCGCCACGGCCGAGGAGAGCTCGTCGTATTGGCCCAGGATCGCGGACATCGTGCTCTCGTAGCGGGCCCGGTCCCAGAGCGAGATCCAGTGCCCGCGCCCGGCGATCACCACGTCCCGGCGGAGCTGCGCCTTCTCGCGCAGCAGCGGCGGCACGAGGATGCGGCCCTGGCTGTCGATGGGGCAGGTGGTCGCGTTCGCCAGCACGAACTGGGCGAACTTGTCGGCCTTGGCGTCGAACTCTGCTACGCTCAAGACCTTCGCCTCCCACGCGCACCAGTCGTCGTAGGGGTAGAGCGCGAGGTGGTCGCCCTTGAGAGCCAGGACGGGCGCGTGCTCACTGCGTCGCTCGAATTCCACCCGGAACTCCGACGGGATGCTGATGCGGTTCTTCGCGTCGATGGTGTGGACGGCCTGGCCTCGGAACATCCGCCGTCTCTCCCGCTCGAGCCTCGCTCACCGCTGCTTCCACCCCGCGATCCCTGCGACCCGCTGCGCGACCCGGCGCTTTGCCACTGGCATCCACTTCGTACCATTCGATGCCATCTAGCGCCACAGCGGCAGACCTTAGACCAGCTCGCAATCGGAATTCAAGCGGCGCCGCCCACTTTTTTGAACGGCTGCGAAGATTTTTTGCGCTGCACTCCGCACAGCACTACGGGTCGAGCATGGCAGGCGAGGCGACCACAAGGGGCTGCGGTGGGGGGCCGGGCTCCGGCTCGGCAAAAGGGGCGCAGGGGCGGCGCTTTCGAAACGCCGTTTGGGGCGATCCGGGGTCGGCTAGAGGGCGCCGAGTCCCGGGATCCGATCGCCGTGCACCGCCACCACGCCCGCCACGACCCGCCCGAGCGGGCTGCCCGCCTCGAGTTCCGCGCTGGGGGGAAGTGGCACGCGCGTCAGCAGGGCGTCGAGCAGGGCGCGCGTTCCCTCCCGCAGCCCCGTCTGCGCGTAACCGCCTTCGAGCACGCAGGCCAGGCGCCCCCCGCAGAGTTCGTCGGCCGCTGCGCGCAGGAGCGCCGCGATGCCGCGGAAGCCCTGCTCGCTGAGCTCCATGGAGCCCAGCGGATCGTCGCGGTGCGCGTCGAAGCCGCACGAGACGAGGAGCAGCTCCGGCCGGAAGGAGCGCGCGGCGGGGAGGAGCAGCCGCTGGAGCACGCCCAGGTACTCGAGATCGCCGCAGCCCGCGGGCATCGGGATGTTGAGGGTCGCGCCGAGGCCCTTGCCGCAGCCGGCCTCGCCGAAGCCCCCGGTACCCGGGTAGAACGGGAACTGGTGCGTCGACGCGTAGAGGAGGTTCGGGTCCTCGTCGAAGCTGTGCTGCGTTCCGTTCCCGTGGTGCACGTCGAAGTCGAAGACGAGGATGCGCTCGACGCCGCTCTCGGCCCGCAGCGCGCGCGCCGCGATCGCGACGTTGTTGAAGAGACAGAATCCCATGGGCCGGCCCGGCTCCGCGTGGTGTCCGGGCGGTCGCACCGCGGCGAGCCCCGCGCGCCACTGGCCGGAGGCGACGCCCCGGGCGAGGTCGATGCTGGCGCCGGCGGCCAGGAGCGCCACGTCGTAGCTCTCCCGCGAGACGTAGGTGTCCGGGTCGAGCTGGGTCGGTGCCCGGCGCGCCGCCTCGGCGACCCGCTCCAGGTGCTCCCGCCCGTGGACGCGCAGGATCTCCTCCGGGGTGGCCGGGCGCGGCTCGAGGCGCCCGAGCGCCTCGCGGCGCTCGGCGATCGCCGCCTGCACGGCGGCCAGGCGTTCGGGGCGCTCCGGGTGCCCCATGGGGCCTTCGTGGTCGCGGAAGCGCGCATCGAAGGCGACGGCGACGTCGGGCCGCATCGGCGCCGAGAGTATCCGACGGGCGGGAGGCGAGCGAGGCGGTCGCGCGCCGCCGCGGAGCGGGAGAGCGCATGAGTGCGAGTGCGCCCGGCGTCGTCGCGATCACGGGTCTCGCGACCTTCCTCGGGCGAGGCCTCTCGGACCGCCTGCTGAAGGAGCCGCGGGGGATCCGCGTGGTGGGAATCGACCAGCGGCGCCCCTATCGCCTCGACGAGCGCGTTCGCTTCCACCGCGTCGACCTGACCGAGCCCACGGCGGACAGCCGCCTGGCCGAGATCCTGGTGCGGGAGCGCGTGGAGGTGCTGCTCCACGGCGCCTTCCGCACGGCCCCCAGCCCCGACGTGGAGCTCGACCACGAGTTCGAGACGATCGGCACCCTTCACGTGATGCACGCCTGCGCGGCGGCCAAGGTTCCTCGCCTCGTGGTGGCGTCGAGCACGATGCTCTACGGGCCGCGGCCCGACAACCCGAACTTCCTGCGCGAGACGCACCCCCTGCGCGGGCACCCCCACGCCCACTCGATCCGGAACCGCGTGGAGGTGGAGGCGCTCCTGGCCGAGTGGTCGGCCCGGCATCCCGCGACCCAGGTGAGCGTCCTGCGCAGCTGCTGGGTCTTCGGCCCGAGCTACGAGGACGCCGTGGTGCGCTATTTCGGGCTCCCGGTGGTGCCCAAGGTGATGGGCTACGACCCGCTCCTGCAGCTGCTCCATGAGGAGGACTACCTGCACGCCTTCGAGTGCGCCGTGCTGGAGGAGCACCCGGGCGTCTACAACGTGGTGGGATCCGGCGTCCTTCCCCTGACGACGCTGTTGCGCCTGGCGGGCCGGCGCATCCTCTCGCTGCCCGCCCCGCTGCTCTACCGCATGGCCTGGATCCCCTCGCAGAGCCAGAGCGGGGATCCGCCGTCCGGCTTCTACGACTACCTGCGCTACCTGTGGGTCGCCGACGGCCAGCGCGGCTTCGAGGCCTTCGGCGAGCCCGTCTACACCACGCGCGAGGCCTGGATGTCCTTCGTCTCGAGCCGCCGCATGCGGCGCTACCGCTGATGGCGCCGCCCCGCCCGCGCGAGCCGCGCGACCCGCGGGAGGAGATCCCGCCGGGGACTCTGCCGGGCGACGTGGAGTGGGATGCGCGGATGGGCGAGCTGCGGGCCGCCCTGGATGGTCTGCGCGCCGAGATCCGCGCGCGCTTCCCGTCGCGGCACCCCGCCGGGCGGGGAGCGAGTGCGCTCGGCTTCGAGACCCTCTTCAGCGCCCTGCGCCGCCGCCTCGCCACCCTGGGAATGAGCGAGCGCTCCGGGGAGGTGGACGAATTCGGGCTCGACGAGGTGGTGCTGGAGCGGGCGCGGCCCCTCCTCGATTTCCTCTTCGAGCGCTGGTGGCGCGTCGAGCTCCACGGCATCTCGCGCCTCCCCGAGACGGGACCGGCGCTGCTCGTCGCGAACCACTCCGGGCTCGTGCCCTACGACGGCCTCATGCTCTGCCACGCGCTCTTCCGCGAACGCCCGAGCCAGGCCGTGGCGCGCTTCTTCGTGGCGGACTGGCTGTGGACGCTCCCCTTCGTGCAGCCCAGCCTGGCGCGCGTCGGCGGCGTGCGCGCCTGTCGCGAGAATGCCGAGCGCCTGTTGGCGGCGGGCCGCCGGGTGGTGGTCTTTCCCGAGGGCGTGAAGGGGGCCGCCAAGTCGTTCCGGGACCGCTACCGCCTGCAGCGCTTCGGGCGCGGCGGTGCGGTGCGCCTGGCCCTCGAGACCGGCGTGCCCCTCGTCCCGGTGGGTCTCGTGGGCGCCGAGGAGGCGCACCCCATCCTGTTCAAGTGGAACGCTCCCGCCCGCGCCCTGGGATTCCCCTTCCTCCCGGTGACGCCGACCTTTCCGTGGCTCGGCCCCCTGGGCCTCCTGCCGCTGCCCTCCAAGTGGGTGATCCGGATCGGCGAGCCGCTGCGCATCGATCACTTCGAGCGCGACGCCGCCGGCGACGAGCTCCTGCTCTCGCGCCTGACCGAAGAGCTGCGCGGCGAGATCCAGACCCTGCTGGAGATCGGCCTGCGGGACCGCGAGACGGTCTGGGGGTGAGAGGGAGCGGCGGGCAATTCCGCAGAGGCCGCGCAAGCGCCCCCTGCCCGGGCGGATCGGCGGCCCTGACGCCATGAACGCACCGGCGAGGTCGGCCGCCGTCGCCTCCGTGCCGAACGAAAACCGCGTTCCCGCCCTCGATGGCCTGCGTGGCCTCGCGATCCTGCTGGGCATGCAACATCACTTCTGCGGCCTGGGCTGATCTTCGTCTTCGGCCGGCGGACCATGATGTTCCTGTGTGCAGTGCTGGTCGTCGAAGCGCTCGTCTTCCGGCTCACCCTGGTCCATCTCGTCAGCTCATCGTTCGCCACCGTAGCAGCGCCGTACGCCCTGTTGCCGTCGCGCTTGGATCCGCTTGCGCTCGGCGCTCTACTCGCGCTCAAGCAGCGCGGTGGCCACGACCTCGGGCGCTACCGGCCGCACGCCCACGTCGTGATCGCGGCCTCGTCGGCGGCGCTCGCGATCCTCTTCGTGACCCGGGGCGGCCTCTCTGCCATCGACGAGCAGGTCCAGACGCTGGGCTGGACGGCGTGAGATCCACGTGTTTCACCTGCTCGTGGCGTTCGAGCTGGTCGCCCGGATGAAGGTCCATGAGCAGTGGCGCACGGCCCTCGTATCGCAGAGCCCGTGGGTCATCCTGTTCGGCGCCCTCTGCAGCCTCCTATCGATCGCTGCGGCATGGATGAGCTGGCACTTCTTCGAGAGTCCGATTCTCGAGCTGAAGCGCTGCGTGCCGTATGGCCGCAGAGCAGGGATGGAGGCGCCGTCCCCGGCAAGCGACACCGGACGCGCCCCCTAGGGTCAGCGAAGAGGGTTCGCCGAGGAGGCTCCCCTCCCGGCGGATCAGCCGCGCTCCGGGTCGAGCTCCGGCTCCGGCTCGGCGGCCGACGCGGGCGGGCCGTGGCGCTCGGCCTGGAGCGACTCGACGGCCTCGGCCACCCGCAGGAGGTTCTCGTTCAGGGCCTCGATGTCGGAGCGGCGCGGAAGATCCAGCAGCTTGAAGACGCGCTCGACGGCGTTCTGCACGATCGAGTCGAAGTCCGGGGTCGCGAAGGCGATCCAGTCGTTGAGGCGCCCGCCGCCCGGCTCCCGGGGCTTGATGAGGCGGCGCACGTTGCGCCCCAGGTCCTCGATGCCCTCGGTGGCATCGCCCACCCCGCGGCGCAGGGCGTCGTAGAGGGCGTCGCCGCCGCGCTGGATCAGATCCGAGAGCAGGGTGCGCGAGACGGAGCGACCTTCGCGCTCGCTGTCGACGAGCACCTGCGAGAGGGTGACGGAGGTGATGTCCTCGCCCGTCTCGTTGTCGATCACCCGGACGTCCTCGCCGGCCTCGACGAGCTCGGCGATGCCCTTGAGCGTGATGTACCGGCTGGTCTGGGTGTTGTAGAGCTTCCGGTTGGCGTAGCGCTTGATCAGGACACTCATGGATCCGCAGCCTCGGCTTGTCCTCGCACGCTAGCTCAGGCCGCGGGGCCGGTCAGCCCTCCACCGGCACGCGCTGCACCCGCCGGCGCGGGCGCGCGGGGACGGGCCGCGGGCGCGCCGGGGCCGGTGGCTCCGCGCCGGTGCGCGCCGGCTCGCGGCGCACGCCGAGCTCGAAGAGCAGATCGCGCAGGGCCAGGAAGGCGCGCAGGACGGCGCGCGCGTGGAGGTCCGAGCGCGCTCGCGCCTCCCAGCGCGCGACCTCCGCGTCGAGGGCCTCGGCCAGGGCCGCGAGGAGCCGCCCGTCGCCGGCGCCGGCCAGGCGCGCGGCGAGCTCCTCGAGCAGCGCGGAAAGGGGCGCGAGCCTCCGGCCCGCCGCCGGCCGCCGCTGGCTCGCCAGGAGCGAGGCGGCCTCCACCAGCGCGCCCAGCAACCCCAGCGCCTCGGCGGCCGCCGCCCGGGCGTGGCGCGCGCCGCGCGTGAGGGCCTCGTCGAGGCCCACCGGCGCGGCGCGCGGCCGCTCCCGGCGCCGGTGGCTCCGCCGGGGCTCGCTCACGCCGGCGCCTCCGCCTCCCCGGCCAGCAGCGCCTCCGCCAGCCGGGCCAGGCCCTCGAGGTCGTGCACGTCCTCGGAGAGCTCGGGGATCTCCGCCCAGAAGCGCCCCTGGCGCCGGGTCCGCTCGCGCAGGGAACGCGTGGCCAGGGCCTCGCGCCGCACGAGCGCAGCGTATCCCGCCGCGGTGGCGAGCGCCGCCCGGGCCGCCGCATCGCCGGAGCGGTCGGCTCGAGCGCCCTCGAGGGCGCGGGCCAGCCTCGCGAGATCCGCCGGCGCCGGCTCGTCCAGGCTCGCGGGGGGAGCGCCGCCCCCCGGCCATGCGTGCACGCGGTTCACGAGCACCCCGCTGAGCGGAACCCGGTAGGACTCGAGCCGGTCCAGGAACCCGATGGCCTGCCGCACCGACTCGAGCCCCGGGCCGCTCACCAGCACGAAGGCGGCGTCGGGGCCGAGGAGCAGCCCGCGCACCTCCCGGGCGCGCCGTGCAAACGCCTCCGCCATGCTCTCGAAGGCGAGCAGGAACTCGGAGATGTCCTCGAGGAAGCCGAGCCCCGTCAGGCGCTCCATCACGTGCAGCACGCGCCGCGTTCCGCGCTGGAAGAGGCGGAAGCCCACGCGCCCGGCCGAGAAGGCCGGGTGGATCAGCATCTGCACCAGGCGGCTGTCCAGGAAGTCGATCAGGCGCTGGGGCGCATCCAGGAAGTCGAGGGCGTGCTGGGCGGGCGGCGTGTCGACCACCACGAGGTCGTAGGTGCCCTGCTCGTGGATCTCGTAGACCCGCTCCATGGCCGAGTACTCGACGCTCCCCGCCAGCGCGTCGGAGACGTGCTGGTAGATCGCGTTCTGGAGCACCCGGTCCCGTGCGGCCGGGCTCTCGGCGAAGCGCTCGACGAGCCCGTCGAAGGTGCGCTTCATGTCGAGCATCATGGCCGAGAGGCTGCCGTGCGGGGGCACCCCTGCCTTCGCCAGCTCGGCGCGCGGGAGCTCGCGGGCCTCGTGGCCGAGCGGGCCCGTGCCGAGGGCGTCGGCCAGCCGGCGGGCGGGGTCGATGGTGAGGACCAGCGTGCGGCGCCCCCGCCGCGCGGCCTCGAGGGCCAGCGCCGCCGCGAGCGTGGTCTTGCCCACGCCGCCGCAGCCCACGCACACGGCGACGCTCCTCCGCTCCAGGGTCTGGCCCGCGAAGGCGTCCGGGCTCACGGGAGCGCCCCGCCGGGCGCGCCGAGCAGCCGCTCGCCCAGGAGCAGGAGCTCCTCCGGGCCGCGCACGCCCTGGGAGAGGAAGGGCAAGGGGACGATCGGGAGCCCGGTGCGCTCCCGGATCTCCTCCGCGTAGCGGCGGTTGAGCGCGGCGCGCGCGCGCAGGTGCGCGGCGCAGCGGGCGAGCACGAAGGGCGGCGGGAGGGCCCCCAGCGAAAGCTCGGGCTCGAGGTCGGCGAGCCGGGCGTCGAGGTCCTCGAGGCCCGGGGGAAACGGGAATGGCACGATCCCGTTCACGACCACCCGGTCCACGGCGATCCCGACCTGGCTCTTCAGGCGCTCGACCAGCTCGGCGGTCTCGCGGGTCGGGAGCTCCTCGGCCAGGGCCACGGGCAGGAGCACGCAGCGCGCCGGGTCCTCGAGCAGCGCCTCGACCCGGCCCGCCTGGCGCCGCAGCGGGCCCGCCCGCACCGCCGACACCACGACCCGCGGCGCGTCGAGGAAGGTGACGCCGTGGCCGGTGGCCGGGGCGTCGACCACGATCAGGTCGTAGCGCGGCCGGCCCGGCGCCTCCTCCATCTGCTCCAGGTGCCACACCTTCCCCAGCGTGATGAGCTCGCGCCAGCCGGGCGCCGCGTTCATGAGCTGGCGGAAGCCCTGGTTGCGGATCACGAGGTCCACCAGGGGGCGCAGACCCAGCTGCAGCGAGAGGTATTCCGCCAGGGCTGCGAAGGGCTCGAGGTGCAGGCCGCGGACGCCGGGCAGGAGGTCGCGCCCGGCGTAGCCCACGGGCTGCGCCGGCTCGGGGGCGAGGAGCCTCGCGATCTGCTCGTCGCGACCCACCTCGGCCACGAGCACGCGCCGGCCGGCCCGGGCCCCGGCCACGGCCAGGGCCGCCGCCACGGTGGTCTTCCCGGTGCCCCCCTTGCCGGTCACGATCACGAGCCGGCGCTCGAGGAGCGAGTGGGCTCCCGGGGAGGCTCTGGAGCGATCGGAACCGGCGGCCCTGTCTGCGATTGCCTCGAACTCCGCTCGCCCGCCCGGAAGCGGTGCCGCAGGTGGGCACTGGCCCTTCTCAAGGCAAGCGCGGCCGCCTCCGAAACGATCGGAGGCGGGAGAGCGACCTGCGAATCCACCCTAGCACAGGGCGGGCCGCAGACCGCCCGGCCGCGGAGGGGCGCGGGTGATCGTCACCTGTGGGCAATGCGACACGCAGTTCCGGCTCGGCGACGGCAAGGTCGGGCCCAAGGGGCTGCGCGTGCGCTGCTCCCTCTGCAAGCACTCGTTCTTCGTCCCGCCGCCCGCCGTCGCGAGCCGCGAGGAGCGCTTCGAGCAGCTGGCCCGCGAGGCGCTCGAGAGCGACCTGCGCGCGCCGGAGCCCAACGCCGATCTCGCGAGCGAGCTCCCGGCCTCCGAGGAGGCGACGGCGCCGGACCTGGGCCGCCCGGGGCGCGGTCTCGGCCCCGGCGCCGGCGGCTTCGACGATGACGGCGATTGGAAGTTCAACGAGGAGGGGCCGTCGGAGGACGATACCCAGCCCCTCGGGCTCTTCGCGGCGGCCGCCCCGGGCGGCCCGCTCGCGCCCGCCGGGAGCCGGCTCTCGCCGGGCGAGGAGCCCGGGAGACCGCCGCTGTCCGGGCGCTTCGAGGAGCACGCGAGCCGGGAGGAGCTGGGAAGCCCCGAGAGCTGGGACCTGCTCGGCAGCAACGCCGCCGACTCCCTGGCCTCGCGCGCGCCCCTGGCCCCGCAGGGCCCCGCCGCGGGCTCGCCGCAGGCCGCCGGGCTCGCGAGCGCGGAGCTCGGGGCCTCCCTGCGCGAGGCGGCCCAGGCCCTGGCGGAGGCGCCGGCGGGACTGCTCTCGGGGCGTCTCCCGCGGGCCGCGGTCGCGCTCGGCTGGGTCCTGGCCGCCGCCCTCTTCGGCGCCGGCCTCGCGGGGGGTCTGCTCCCGGGCTCCTCCCCGCTCGCCGGGACCGGGGTCCAGGAGGTCGGGGGCCTCGAGGCGCGCGTCGCCCGGGCGCGCTTCGTCGAGAACGCCGTGGCGGGGCCGCTCTACGTGGTCTCGGGCGAGCTTCGCAACCCGGGTGCGGCCGCGCTGCAACCGGGCGATCGGCTGGGCGTGCGGCTCGTCGACGCGCAGGGGCGGGACCTCCCCGTCCCCGCCGCCCCCCTCGGCCCGCCCAAGACCGAGCCGGAGCTCCGCGAGTGGCAGCCGGAGCGCCTCGTGCGCGAGCAGGCCGAGGGCGCCCTGCGCCTCGCGCAGGTTCCCCTGCGCCCGGGCCAGCGCTGGCTCTTCGACGCCGTGCTGAGCGAGGTCCCGGCCCCGGCGGCGGGCTTCCGCTTCGAGCTCGCGCGGGACGGCGCGAGGGCCCGGCCGGCGGCCCTTCCCGCCGCCCCGAGCCCGGAGGAGGCCGGGCCTACGGGGCGGGATTCTTCCCTTCCGTGACCTTGTCCTTCTCCGGCGTCACGTCGATCGCGTCGTCCCCCGAGAGGCCGGCCTTGAAGTTCTTGATCGCCTTCCCGACGCCCGAGCCGAGCTCCGGGAGGCGCTTGCCGCCGATCAGGAGAACCGCGAGCGCGAGGATGATCATGAGCTCCGTGGTACCGATGCCGAACATGCGAATGGCTCCCTTGGGAGCGGGGCTCCCGCCCGCTCCGGTCCCCGCTTCCTAGAGGGTGCCCTTCGGCACAACGCCGGTCAAGGCGGAGCTCCCGGCGGCTTCGGGCCCAGCGGCGAGAGGGTACACTCGGGCGCCATGGCGATCTTCAAGGCCTACGACATCCGCGGGATCGTCCCCGACGAGCTCGACGCCGTCACGAGCCATCGCATCGGGCGCGCGGTGGCGCGTCACCTGGGGGCTGCGAGCCTCGTCGTGGGGCGCGACGCGCGTCAGAGCTCGCCCGAGTTCTTCGAGGCGCTGGTGCGCGGGATCCGCGACGAGGGGACCTCGGTCCTCGACCTCGGCCGGGTCACGACTCCGATGCTCTACTTCGGCGTCGAGCACCTCGCGGCGGGCGGGGGCGTCATGATCACGGCCTCCCACAACCCGCCGCAGTACAACGGGTTCAAGGTCTGCCGGGAGCACGCCATTCCGGTGGGCGAGGCGAGCGGGCTGCGCGAGATCGAGTCCCTGACCACCGCCATCGCGGGGCAGGCGCCGCAGGCCGTCCGCGGCGGGCTGCGCGCCGTCGACGTGCGCGAGCCCTACGTCGACCACGTGCTCTCCGTCGGCTCCGGGCGCCCCTCGCTGCGCGCGGCCATCGACTGCGGCAACGGCATGGCGGGGGTAGGCCTCGAGCCGCTGCTCGCGCGCCTCGACCTCGCGGTGGAGCGCCTCTACTTCGAGCCGGACGGGAGCTTTCCGAACCACGAGGCCGACCCCCTGAAGCGCGAGAACCTGCGCGACGTCTGCGACGCGGTGAGGCGAAGCGGGGCCGACTTCGGCGTCGCCTTCGACGGGGACGGCGACCGGGCCGTCTTCGTGGACGAGACCGGGGAGCCCATCCCGTCGGACCTCTTCACGGCGCTGATCGCGCCGCGCCAGCTGCGCCGGCACCCGGGCGGGCGCGTGCTCTACGACCTGCGCTCGAGCCGGGTCACCGCCGAGGAGATCGAGGCGGCGGGGGGCGTAGCCGAGATGTGCCGGGTCGGGCACTCGTTCGTGAAGGCGCGCATGCGCGAGGTGGGCGCGATCTTCGCCGGCGAGCTCTCGGGCCACCTGTACTTCCGCTTCTCGCCGACGCTCGTAGCCGACGACGGGACCGCGGCCCTGATCGCCCTGCTCGACCTCCTGGCCGCGGAGCCCGGGCCGCTCTCCCGGCGGGTGGCTCCGCTGCGCCGCTACGCGGCGAGCGGCGAGATCAACCGCCGCGTGGCGGACGTGCCGCGGCTGCTCGAGGCCGTCGCCGCCGAGCACGCCGACGCCGACGAGGTCTCGCACCTGGACGGCCTGCTGGTCCGCTACAAGGACTGGTGGTTCAATCTGCGGCCGTCGAACACCGAGCCGGTGCTGCGCCTGAACCTCGAGGCCGACACGCAGGAGCTCATGGAGGACAAGCGGGACGAGCTCCTGGCCCGTATCGCCCGCCCCTGACGGGGACGTTCCTTGCGTTTTTTCGTTTTCGCGGTTGGAGCGGCTGCCGTTGGCTCGCCCATCCGCCCGCGAAAACGAAAAAACGCAAGGAACGTCCCCGCTTCCCGCTACTTCTCCGCCAGCTCCTCCTCGATCAGCTGGACGAAGGCGCTGGCGGGCCGGGCGCCGGAGAGGAGCACGCCGTTCACCAGGAAGGCCGGCGTCCCCCCGATGCCGGCCGCCGCCGCGGCGTCGGCGTCCTCCTGCACCCGGGCCTGGAAGGTGCGCTCGGTCACGCAGCGGCGGAAGCGCTCGACGTCGAGGCCCAGCTCGCTGGCGTGGCGCACCAGATCCTCCTGCGAGAAGGCGCGCGGGTTCTCGAAGAGCCGGTCGTGGTAGGGCCAGAACCGGTCCTGGTCGTCGGCGCAGAGCGAGGCCTCGGCGGCGGCCCGCGCGCGGGGGTGGAGGTTGTCCAGCGGGAGCTGCCGGTAGACGAGCCGCACGTCCTGCGGATAGCGCGCGAGCACCTCCTTCAGGACCGGGCCCGCGCGCTGGCAGAAGGGGCACTGGAAGTCGCTGAACTCGACGATCGTCACCCGCGCATCCGGGGGTCCCAGCGAGGGTCCCAGCGCGGCCACGTCGAGGCGGGGGCGAACCAGGTAGACCTTCACGTCGGAGCGCTCGCGCAGGTCGTCGATCCATTCCCGCGCGCGCTGCGCCGCCAGGTGGTCGCGCAGCCGCGGCGCCACCTGCTCCAGCGTCGCGCCGCCCATCTGCTGGGCGTGCTGCGCGTAGAGGGCCGCGACCTCCTCGTCGCTGACCTCGCTCCCCGCGGCCATCTCCTCCTGGATCAAGGCCTCCGGCGAGAGGCCGCGCCGGGAGCTCTCGGCCTCGATCACCGACTCCTCGATCATCCGCTCCAGGGCGCCGGCGCGGACCTCGTAGAGGCGGGAGGCGTTGCCGCGGGTCTCGCGGGCGAAGAGGTCGTCTCGGATGCGCTGGTCGACCTCCGCGACGGTGATGTCGCGGTCCGCCACCCGCGCGGCGAGCTGCGCGTCCTCCCCCGACGGGCCGGAGGGACCCGCGCAGGCGGGGGGAAGGAGGGCGAGCGGCAGGAGGGCGGCGAGGCCGGCCCCCGCGCGCGGCCCGGGTCGCTGCGTCATGGCACTCCCTCGAGACCGGATGGGGCGGCCCTGCGCCGGTTCGCTGCGCGGCAGGATACCCTAGGCGCCTCCGGGGCGGCGAGCGGGCGGGGGGTCGGGGTGGGGAGCCTGCGGGAGTTCGCAGCGTCCTTGGGCCGGGGAGCGGGCCTGGCGCTGGAGGGCGTCTCGCTCCTGGGGAGCGAGCGTCGCCTGTGGGCGCTCGCCTCGGTGCCGGCCCTGCTCTCGCTCCTGGCCGTGGGCCTCGCCCTGGCGGGCGTGGTCACCTTCGCGGGCGAGCTCCATGGGCTGGCCAGCGGCTGGCTGCCGCGACCCGCCGCCGCGGGCTGGGTCGAATGGATCTGGATCGGCCCGGCGCGGGCGCTGCTCGGGCTCCTGGGGCTCGTGCTCTTCCTGGCGCTCGCGGGCGGCTGCCTGGTGGCGGCCTTCCTGCTCGCGGGCCTGCTGGCCTCGCCGTTCCACGACGCCCTGGCCCGGCGCGTCGAGGCCCTGGTGGCGGGCGAGGTCCCCGACGCCGCGGGCGCGGGCCTGCTCGCGACCCTGCGCGAGGGCGGGCGGGCCCTGCGCGAGGAGCTGCGCCGGCTCGGCTTCTTCCTGGGGGTGGCGCTGCCCCTGGGACTCGCCGGCCTCGCGATCCCCGGGGCCCAGCTCGTGACGGGGCCAGCGCTCGTCCTCTTCACGCTGCTCTTCCTGCCCCTCGAATACGCGAGCTACGCGTTGGACCGCCGCCGCCTCTCCTTCCGCGAGAAGCGCCGCTGGATCCTGGAGCACGCGCCCACCATGCTGGGGTTCGGCGCGGCGGCCTTCCTGGCCTGCCTGCTCCCCGGCCTGAACCTCCTGGCGATGCCGGCCCTGGTGGTGGGGGGGACGCTCCTCGCGCTGCGCCACCCGCCCGGGATCGGGGCGCCGGGCTAGCGTGAAGCGGGGACCCCGGGGCTAGCGGGCCAGCAGGATGCGGCGGGCCCGGTAGAGATTCGACTTGACCGAGTCCTGGCTGCGCTGGAACGCGATGGCGAGGTCCTGGATCGAGCACTCCTCCAGGTGGTGGAGCTCGAACAGGCGCCACTGCTCGGGCGTCAGCTGCTGCGCCGCGCGCTCGAGCTGCGCCATCCGCTCCTGGCACTCGTAGTGCTCGTGGGGCGTGGCCTCCCGGCGCAGCATCGGGAACGGGAGATCGATCTTCTCGGGCTCCTCTTCGGGCAGCAGCGGCACCATGGTGTGGCGCTTGCGCTTGAAGCGGTTCGCCACCGTGCGCCGCGTGAGGCCCAGCACCCAGGCGGCGAAGGGCGCCTCGCCCCGGAAGGAGGCGAGCGACGAGAAGAGGTTGGTGAAGGCCTCCTGGACCACCTCCTCGGCGTCCTCGCGGCTGCGAACGCGCCGCTTCACGAAGGCGTAGACCCGCTTGAAGTAGCGCTGATAGAGGATCTCGAAGGCCTCCGACTCGCCTGCGCAGATCCGCTCGACGAGCACCTCGTCGGAGACGAGGCGCTCCCGGTCTCCGGGCTCCGCTGCTGCCACGACGACTCCCCTCCCAGGTTCCTGCCGTTGCCAGCCTCGACTGCCGTCCGGGCACGGCAGCCCCCGTGGTGGGAGTGGCCCGCGCGGGGCTTCAGGTGTCAAAAAACGTCACCGGTGACGCAGATCGTCACCGCCCTCCCCCCGGGGGCCTCAGGCGACCCTCCCGCGCAGGCGCAGCGGGCGCCAGAGCTCGCCCGCGCTGAAGCAGCGCCAGCCCCAGCGCAGCCAGCCGACCAGCGCCTGCGCGATCCAGAGCGCCCACGCCAGCATCGCCAGCCGGTAGACCGGCAGCGGCAGCGAGAGCGCCCAGGGCCGCGGCAGCGCGGGCTCGGTCCGGTCCTGGTACCAGCGCAGCAGCGAGGCGCTCGAGCCGTTGCCCGCGATCTGCATCTCCGGCTGGCCCAGGAGCCCCTGCCGGATCGCCGTGAAGAGCACCGCGAGGGCCGCCAGCGTGAGAGCCACGAGCGCCAGCTGGAGCAGGTCGAACCAGCGGCCGGGGACGTCGGCTCCGCGCCGGGCGCGCCAGCCCAGTGCCAGCAGCCACGCCGCCACGAGGGCGATCCCCGCGCTGGGCGCCTGCGAGAGACCCACGCCGAGGAGCAGCCAGTGGCGCGCGCGCAGCGGCGTCAGCGGGATACGCGCCAGGCCGAGCGCGAGCGCGGCCAGCACCGCGAGGAGCGGCCAGAAGAGGACCGCGGGGCCCAGGCGCGGGCCGCCCACCAGGAGCGTCCAGCGGCTCGCGGGCATCGCGACGTGGAGCTCGGCATTCACGCCGGGTACGCCCACGCCCACCCCGGCGCCGCGCAGGAGCGATCCGATGCCGCGCGGCTCGCGCCAGACGAGCTCGAAGCGCTGGCTGCGGGGGGCGATCGGGAGCGTGACCTCGCGTCCCTCCTGCCGGATCGGCTGCGCGCGGCCATCGAGCGCGAGGCTCTGGAGCAGGGCTCCCTCCGGGAGCGTGATCACGTGCTGGCCGCCCTGGCTGCTGCGCAGCGTGAGAGCGAGCGTCGCATCCGTCGCGCGCTGGCCCGGCCGCAGCTCGAGGCGGCTCGCATCCAGCGTGAGGGTCGGGCCGGCGACGCCCGCCGGTCGCCGGATCTCGAGCGCGACGCGCTCGCCCGGCCACGGGCGCCACTCCCGCAGCCGGCCCTTGCGCTCCTCGAGCTGCACGGCCGGAATGCCGCTCGCCTCGATGTGCCAGATGGGGCTGGCATCCACGCGCCAGACCTCGACCCAGGGCACCTCGCCGGGCGCCACCAGCTCGAGCGCGTCGCGCACCTCGAGGCTCGACTCCCAGCCGGCGCGCTCGACCCCCGGAGCCAGGCTCACCAGGGCGCGGCCCGCGGCCACGCGCACGTCCGGCGTGGTGACCGCCTCGCCCGGGAGCAGCGGGACCTCGAGCACGAGCGCGGTGTCGGCGGGCGAGACGCGCTCGATGCCGCTGCGCACCTGCCAGGTGAGGCCCAGCGCGAGCTCGCGCACGACGCGCACGAAGGGGGGCAGCGCGGTGGGCCCCTGCGCCTGCTCCGACGCCTCCGACGCCTCGCGCAGGCGCGTGAGCTGGAGACTGCTCTCCGCGCGCCCCTCCTCGTCGATCCCCTGGATCAGCCAGCCCTCCGCGCGCGCCTCGACGCGATGCGGAGCGAGGGGCAACGGCAGCTCGACGCTGTCGCGCCGGGGCAGGGCGCCCTGCGCCAGCACCTCGTGTCGGCCCGCGCGGAGCCGCAGCCAGAGCCGGCCATCGGGACTCCGCAGGAGGGCCTGCGCCGGCGCGCCGTCGACGAGCACGCTCTCGGGCACCCAGCCGCCCGCGGCTCCCGGCAGCGGAACCGCCGTCTCGGCGGCGACGTCCACGGCGAGGCGCGCCGCGAGCCGGCGCGGCGCGATCTCGAGCGTCAGGCGCGGGCTCGAGGCGCAGAGCGGCTGGCACGCGGGGCTCTCGAGCAGGCGCCGGCGCAGCTCGTCGAGGAGCTCCTGCGAGGGCAGCTCGGCGCGCGCGGGCGAGGGCGCAGACGCCGGGAGGAGGGCCAGCAGCGCGCTCGCGGCAGCAGCCGCCCCGCCCCGCGAGAGCCAGCGGCGCGCGCCCTGCTTCGAGATCCCGAGCGCGCAGGAGACGAGCGCAGCCACGAGCGCCACGCGGACGATGGCGAGCGCGCCATTGAGCCAGGGCGGCACGAGCACGAGCCGCAGCTCCTGCGGGCGCTCGACCGGGCCGCTCCAGCTCAGCTCTACGCGGCTCCACTCCCAGCTCGGGACGCCGGGCCCCGTGGTGATGCGCGCGGCGGGGTCGGGCGCGTAGCCGGTGCGCCGTCCCGTCTGCGCGTACTTCCGGGCGAGCGCCGGGGCGGACGGCATGGCGAGGTCCGCCTGCGAGAGCTCCGCCACTGCGGACTCCGCGGCGCGCCCCACGATCTCGAGCTCCTCCCGAGCGGCCGCGGGGGCGCCTTCCGGCCCGCTCCCGAGGCGGACGAACCCGGGTGGGGCAGCCGGCCGCTCGAGCACCGGGTAGAGCCCGCCGCGCACCTGCGCCACGGCGAAGGGCAGCGCCACCAGCACGAGCAGCGCGAGCAGGGCGCGGCGGCCTTCCCGGATCACGCGCGCGAAGCGGCGGCCGGCCGGCACGGCGCGGTGGAGCGCCTCGGCGCCGAGCACGGCCACCCAGAGCCAGCGCGGCGCGCCGGGCTCGGTGTAGGAGAGGGCCAGCGCGACCAGCGCGAGCGCGCCCCAGCGGCTCCCCCAGAGCCGAAGGCAGGCCATCGAGGCGATCATGACCGCGAAGAGATCGAGCAGCGTCCAGCGGTTCAGCCAGGTGGACTGCGCGCGGTCGACGCCGAAGGCGTGGAAGAGCCGCCAGCCCGGCGGGAGCTCGAGCGTTCCCGAGAGCCGGCTCACGTCGTGGTCCCAGCCCACGGCGGGGGTCCGCGCCGGATTCCCCTCCACGCGGCTGTCGGCCTCGATCCGCACCGCGCCGCCCGGCACCTCGATTCCGGCGCGCGCCGAGCCCGCGAGGCGCGTGATGAGCTGATCGCGGCCGTTCACGGCGACGCGGCCGAGCGCGGTCGCTTCGCCCATCTCGAGCCGGGAGCTCGCGAGGATCGAGCCCTCGATCCGGTCGGAGACCGTGGCGCCACCGCCGTCGAAGTCGAGGTACCAGGCGCGCGTGAGCGAGAGCTGATCGGGAGAGGGCTCGCTGTCGCCCCGGCGCTTCTCGACGAGGCGCAGCGCCTGGCCGGGCTCGAGGCGATACGCCGGCAGCTCCTTCCAGGCGTCGGGCAGCGCCGTCTGCTGGGGATCCACCGGCGCGCCCCCCTCGACCGTCGCGAGCCGGAGCTGCGGGCGCGCCTCGAAGACCCAGATCTCCTCCGCAGCCCAGGCGGCCGCTCCCTCGCCCCCGCCCGCCAGCGGCGGGAGCGCCAGGGCGGAGGCGGGGCCCGCGTGGCGGGCCTCGAGCTCGAGCACCCAGCGCCCCGGCCGCACCTGCACGCGCAGCCAGCCGTCGGGATCGGCGCGCGCCGGAAGCGGGGACTCGAGCGCGAGCGGCGCGAAGCCCTCGGGCAGCGCCGGCCCGAGCCGCACCTCGCGCGCTGGTCCCGAGACCTCGAGCTCGACGCGCGTCGTGAGGAGCAGCGGCACCTCGTCCCGGGCGAGGCGGTGGACGGTGAGCTCGAGCCGGCTCTCCTCCGGCGCGGGCGCCGAGCTCCGCCGCTCGAGCCAGAGCTGGCCGCCCTCGTCGCGGTCGGGCGAGGCCACGGGCTCCCCCCGCAGCCCGAGGACCACGATGCCCGTCTCGGGCGGGATCTCTAGGAGCTGCGGCAGCGACGCCCACGCGAAGGCGCCGCGCAGGCGGTGGAGCCCCGGGCCCAGCCGAACCCCCGGACGCCCGCCGCGCTCGACCACGGGCGCGGGCTGCCCGTCGAGGCTCACCGCCTGCGGCCACCGCTTCGCGTCGCCCGGCAGCGGAGCCCAGCTCTCGATGTCCGCGAAGAGCTCCTGGGAGAAGCGCCCGCCGGCATCTCCCAGCGCGAGCTCGAGGCGCGAGGGCCACAGGCAGGAGCGCGTCCCCGCGCCCTGGAGCAAGGGGCATCTCTCCGCCTCGTGCCCGCGCAGCACCCAGTCGATCCAGGGCGCGAGGGGCCCCGGGACCTCCTCGCGCGCGAGCGGCTCGGAGCGCGCGCCGACGGCGCTGCCCAGCAGGAGGACGAGCCCGAGGCCCGTGAGCCTCGTCGGCGCGTGGATCAGGAAGCGGACCCCACGGTCGACGAACGCCTGCAGCCGATGGCGAAAGTCGCTCGCCAGCTCCCTCGTCTCGCCAGCCACGCAGCCTCCCTTGCCGGGGTCCGGCCGCCGCCGGCATTCGCTAGGCCGAAGTTACCCGGCCCGCGACCAGACAGCCCATTGAATTCCAAGAGGAATCGCTGAAATCGGGAGGACGGTGTCTGCCTACACGAGGCGGACAGCGAGCAGGTCGAGGGCTTTCTGT
>Ga0187892_10003952_pt1 | contig 25963 bp, 29 predicted proteins | sample MA1701073metaG_FD_139345 | JGI IMG/M metagenome (GOLD analysis project Ga0187892, IMG submission 139345) | Bio-ooze microbial communities from a basaltic lava cave in the Kipuka Kanohina Cave System on the Island of Hawaii, USA - MA170107-3 metaG ... | reverse complement strand
GCTTTTGGACTGTGGCCGGAGTGTGTGTGATTCGATTGCTATCCGTGAGTCCCGCGCACCAGAGCAAGGGGGTGGGGAAAGCGCTGATACGGGAAATCGAACTGGTTGCGACCGATGCCCATAAGTTCTTTGCCTGCACCATGCTGCGCACTGCCCGGAACATCCATCTGTTCATGAGCCTCGGCTACAAGGCGGAATCGATTCTCCCCGACCACTACGACCACCTGGATTTGATCTGCTTCGCCAAATACCACTAGCAGGATGCTGAAAAAGCCCGCCAGCTTCGTTCTCGCATCGCTCAGACCCTCAACGTACCGCAAGGGTATGCCTCGGGCCTTCACTCGCTGTGGCCTTGCTGACAGCCTTTTTGAGCATCCTGCGTGAGTGTTCTCCTCTTCCCCGCAAGCTGCAACGAGATACTCGATTGGTCGTTACCGTCCATGGTGGCGCGGTCGCAACATATTCTTGAACACGTAGTCGGCCACGCGGCGGCCCTGCGCGATGCCCTCGGTTTTATCGAAGGCCCAGTGAATGCCGAGATAGATCCGGCTCTGACCGTTTTCTTCCTCTGCCTCCGAGAGGGAGGAAAAACTGCGTTCCACAAGCGGCCGCACGTTGCCGGCGTTATCGCGTGTCACCCCATTGAACTCGTCTGAAACGAATGTAAATCGGATGCGATCGGTCTTGTAGTAGTTCCGGAGTATTTCGAAGAGCGCTCCGCCGAATCCGGCATGCCCGGAGGGATAGGCCGGGAACGGAGGGGTAAAGTTCGGTCCCTTGAGATTACTGGCCGGCGCGCCGAGTGGTGAAAACGTCGTGTCTCCGGCTGTGGTCGGATTGCCGTCGCCCAATCCGCTCGGACCCATCTTCTCGTCGGCTTCGCGTATGCCGGTGATCGGCCGCCAGTATTGATAGTAGTATTTGGATTCCCAAACCGCGATACCTGCATCCGCCATGGCGAGATGCACGAGTGCCAGGAGCCGTGCCAATTCCATCACATCGTTATCCGTACCCATCTGATGTGCGATCTTCATGGTTATTTGGTTGTAGAGCCTTGGCGGTGCGCACAAGCTCGGCGTGCCATCGTAAGCCCAGTAGATCCCGATCTGGGTTTGTTCTGCCGATCTGATCGTGGGAGTCACCACGCCGTCGCCCCCCAACGTCTTCACTTCGTTAAAGGCGGCGGCATAGTCGCGGCTGTCGAGCCTGGGCGGAGGGGGCGTTCGAAATTGATCGGCTCGTTCGAGCACGAATGGCTTGACCTTGTCCCAATAGGCGCCCAAAGCGAGCGGAATCTTACTGATGGGGTCTTGCCGCCACTTGCCAGGATCGTTGCTCGTGAGATACTCAATGCCGACCCTTGGTTCAGCATGCTGAGATCCATCGTTGGATCGTGCAGCAAGGATGGCCGAGGCCGCGCGCTTCCCTAATGCAATCCCGTTGGTTTTCAGCCGTCCTTCTGGGATCTCCTCCAACTCCTCCTTCAAAATGGTATCGAAGGAGGCCGCTTGTGAGGGGAAGAGAGAAGCAAGCGTATCGTGGGCGGCTTGCGCAACTCCAGCCTGCAGTGACGCGCCCAGCTTCGCATGAGGCAGACCGACGTAGCTCTTATAGTCTCCTTCAATGGAGTTGACGACTTCGAAGACGGCGAGATGGACGATGGCCATCGCCCGGGCCGCGCGACCTGGCCCCAACTGTTCGCCGAACACGCGCGTCTCATCCGGAGCGACCGGTGTATGATCGAAGCCGCTGGCATCGACGGCAATCTGGTTCCAATGGCGGACTCCGCTGGCTCGATCGAACCCGTGCCGTGGGCGATGCTTCACATTCGGAGGAGCCGTTCTGGCATCTGGGTTAAACAGCGGGCCGAACGCGTCGTCGAATCCGCCGCGCGTTCCCTCCGCAAAAATCCCCTGCGAAGGTGCGAGCACAACTAGTATCGTAAGGAAAGTGAGAATTTTACCGAATTGAGCCATCATTTCTTTCTCCTCCTATGCAATACCGAAAATACGAGACAGGCGACACATTTAGCCGAGCTGCCTCATAGGGCACGAAGGAAATTCAGCACATGTTGCTTGTCGATCTCGTTGAGTCGATTGAATTGCCCGATCACTTGGTTCGCTTCCGAAGGCCGGTAGCGACCTCCGCCGCCGCTCGCATGTTCCTGAATTGCTTCGAGCAGATCTTTGGTACGCCCGTCATGCAAAAAAAAGATTCGCTTCCCAAGCCCCCACAAGGGCGCCGTGCGGAACTCGTCGCCGCCGGCATTACCCTGACTCACATCATCTGCCAAGCCCGGGCCCATATTATGGAGTGCCAAATCGGAGAACAGGTTGGCATCCTTGCCCCGCAACGCCCCCACAGATGATCTGCCGGTTTGCATCGTCGGGGTATGGCACATCGCACAGCCGACGTCTGCGAACAGCTTCCGGCCCCGGACGATGGTGTCCGTGTCGGGTGCAGGTCTTGGAGGCGCCAGGAACCGCATGAACATGGCGAATTTCACCACATCGCTTTGTCCTTCAAGGTGATCCACGGCTTCAAGGTCAGTCTGGCTCTCCGGCGTGGTGTTGAAGTAGCAATTCGGCGCCTCATCCCTCTCCTGCGGGAACAGATCGTTCGTGATCCCCTGCTCGACGTTGTAGGCTTCGCCCGAGAACATTTCGAGCGACTTGTTCTGGGCTTTCCATCCAAATCGGGTCACGGTGCCGTCGTTTCCGCTGGTATTTGGCCGGCCCGTCATCTTATTCACCCGGCCACCGATACCGAGCGACTGTTTCGCAGCAACATTGGCCCGCATGTTGGCGAGTATGGCATCGTCGTCGATCGCTTCGATCAACCCTAGCCCAAAGAGCGGCGTCGGAATGCGAAACACCACGTTCTGGCGGGCGATTGCGGTTCGGAAGTCCGGCTGCTGAAGAAAGCATCCCGGAGCATCGTTTCGCCCGGCGATTGTAAAGAGCGCATGAACTCCGCCGTCGGGGGTACCATCCGTATTATTTTTGAACCGGGCTTCACGCACGGGTCCGTCCCTTTTGATAAACGGCGGGATTTCATTGTTCGCGCCTTCTTTCTTGGCTACCTCGACCTGGGGGTTGACCACCGGGCTGGTCCCCCCGATGTCCGGCTGCGTATGACAGCCGGCGCAACTGTCCAGATTGAACCGGGGGCCCAGCCCAGCCTCAGTATCACGAATAGTACCCTGCACTGATGCCACTTCACCAAAGGCTTCCAACCCGACTTGAAAGCCCCTTTTTTCCGATGGTGTGAGGCCCGGTAACATGCCCCCCGCAGAAGCGGGACCGGGACGGACTCCGGGATCGCTTGCCGCAAACCTCGCAACCTGCGACCACACATCGTCCGAAAGAGACACCCCCGTCACCCCAAATGCTGCGATCGACAATACGGTGACTCCGACCTTCATGATGCATCTGCGATGAGTCATGTTCGCCTCCCTGTACGCTGAATTTCTGTGCGCAATTTTTACTCGCGAACATCCATGGCACCGCTAGTGAGCATAAGGTGTGCCCTAAGCGCTCATCTTCAAGCTTCTCGTAGACATTGAAATTCCAACCATTCCTCGTCGGGATAACAAGACTGGAGCCAATGCATACTGCAGAAGCTGTATGCCTCAACCTATGTATGGATACGCCTATTGGGGAGAATCAAGGAATCACTCGGCCATCTCACAGCTCACTGGAGATCCACACTATCCTCCGGCACTGTCGCGAGGCCAGTAAGCCGAACTCCTGCTAACTGTTGAATGAGGACTCTGGAAATGGAAGAACGGATGGCGTGTGGGGAACGGGAGGATGGGAACAAGAGCCTAGAAAAATGGTGCAAACTAGAGGAATCTATCGTACGGCTCACAATATATGATGGTCACAATCGCCACTTTACCTTTCAACCGGTGTATCGGATCACATCAGTCATCAGGCGAGCCTGTATCGTCGTAATATTTTTCGCGGTAGATGGGGCAGAGGCCCTTTTTCTGGAGCAACGATGTGGCGTCGGCGATCATCGCGCTGTTCCCACAGAGATAGACGGCGAGATGCTTGACGGATGCGATCCGTTCTTCGATCAGCCGCAACACACGGCCTGATTCGCCTGACCATCCGGGTTCTGGGCGGGACAGCGTCGTGATGGTTGTGACCGTAGGCGTCCGCTTGGACAATTCAGCCAGCTCCTCCTGATAATACAAATCCCGCTGGTTGCGCAGCCCCCAAAATAAAGTCGCCGGTCTCGAATTGGGACTTTCCGCGTTCGCCAGCAACATGGACCGAATCGGCGCGATCCCGGTGCCGCTGGCGATGAACAGCAGGTCACGTCCAGGGTCATCTCGCAGATAGAAGCTCCCCGCCGGCCCTTGGAAGTGTGTCTTCTCGCCTTCTTTGAGATGGAACAGAAAACCGGAACCAGGACCGCCCGGCACGAGATTGAACAGCAGCGTGATGACGTCAGCGCGACTGGGCTGCGAGGCGATGGAATAGGCTCTCGTCACAAGTCGGCCGGTCTGCGGGTGCGGCATTTCGAATGAGATAAACTGCCCGGACTTGAACGTGATCGTTTTTGGCTCGTGCAGACGTAGATGAAGCTGGCGTACGTCGTGCGCCAGATCTTCGATCTTTTCAACTTGTGCGGTAAACGTGTGGACCGGCATGGCGGGAGATTCTAGCAGGATGCCGAAACGGTCCGCCAGCGTCCGACTGGTTGCTCTGGTTTGTTTGGTTGATCTGGTTCATCTGGTTTATCCGGTTAGTCTGGTTCAACTAAATAAACAAGACAAACCAAATAAACGAGACAGACCAGATGAACCCTCACCCCTCCAACACGGCGATCCTTACTTATACCCCACCACCATACCGTCCGGTCCGATCAGTCGTGCAACTTGTGTCCGCTTGAATCCGACCTCTTTCATCCACTTGCGGCAGTCCGCGCCGGTGAAGTCGAATCCGCCGTGCGTTTCAATGAGCATGTTCAAACTCATGAGCAGTCCAAACGCGTTTTGCTTACGCGCGTCGTCGATAAGCGCCTCGTGGACGATCAACGCTCCGCGGGGTGACAGGGCGTCGTAGGCTTTACGAAGAAGCATCATCTTTTCGTCCAAGTTCCAGTCGTGGAGGATATGCCCCATGATCATGACGTTGGACTTCGGTAGAGGGTCTTTGAAGAAATCTCCGGGGTGAAAGCGCAGCCGCTGCGCGACGCCTCGCGTCTGCGCATATGCCTCGAACACCGGCTGCACCACTGGCAGATCCATGCCGACGCAGATGAGGTGCTTGTGCGCACGCGCGATCTCGACCGCCACACCGCCTTGAGCGCAGCCGACGTCCACAAATGTCCGAAACTTTTTCCAGGGGAACTTCCTTGCAATGACCTGCGCCGTTCCAACGCTGAGACCGGTCATGGCCTTGAGAAAGCCTTCCAGCCGTTGGGGATCGGCATACAACGTGCCGAAAAAATCCTCGCCGGTCTTGTCCTCGTTCTGCGGCTTGCCGGTGCGAAGACCCTCGGTCAGCGAACCCCAGAATCGATAGAGTCGCGCATTACACATTTCGAGTATGCCGCCCACGTATGAAGACTTGGCTCGATCGAGAAACAGCGCCGTTTCTGCCGTGTTGGCATAGCGCGCACCGGTCCGCTTCAGCATGCCGAGCGCAACCAGCGCATCGAAAAAGTCCCGCGCGCTGCGGGGGTGAAGCTGGAGACGCTTGATCAATGCCGCTGCATCGAGCGGACCTTTCGCCAATTCGGTGAACAGACCAAGCTCGATGGCGCTCAGTAACGTCTTCGAGCCCCAAAACGCCGTGCCGAGTTGCATAATCTTCGCCGGAGTCAATCGACTTTTGGCCACTGGGTCACCCCTTTCCTATCTCTTATCCGTTCTTTCCGTTCCCGATATCTTTCAGATATTCCGCTTCTTCTGTGAGGTGCTGTCGGATTGTCTGATGCGTGGGTCCGTTCGCAGCTCGGTCCCGCCAGAAGCTGTCGAGGGCCGCATTGATTTCTTCTGCGTTGAGCCCGTGAGGATCCGCGTCCCGTTTATATTCCAGATAGGCCACGATGGCGCCGGCTTCCTCTCTCGTGAAGACGGAAAGTTGGCAGCGCGCATGATCATGCCAGGTCATGGCCCCGTATCGGCGTGGATTGACGAACGCCGATTTGCCGATCGTCTTCTTATAGATTCGTTGGCCAGCTGGGATCTCGACGACTTTGTCGGAAAAGCCATTGGTGAGGTGAAATACCGGATCGGCGGTCTGCAGCAGGTCTTGGAGGTCGGCGATCAGATAGGCAGGCAGGAAATACCGAAAGCCTCCTTCGGAGAAGAAACTCAGCGCGGTGTAGCCGGCGTCAAGAACCTTGGGATCGAGTTGCGACCAATCGGTGACGCCCATGAACGGCGCGACAGACTCACCCGGTTCACAACCCTCGTGGCTTCCCTGCAGAAAAGCGTCACTGGGGCGCTCGGTGTCGCAAAAGGCCTGCCGAATATGCTCGATGACCCGCTGCTTGTCTTGCATCGCATCGATCCTCCGATAGGGCACAAGACCGACTCGCGGACAGACGCTGAGGGGGAAAGATAACTGTATGACTGTATGTATTCAAGGATCTGTTTCACTGAAACTTCTCCAGTGATACGAGACCTGGTCGTCTCCGACTTCAGAACCGTACGCACTGCGGCAGTTGAGTGGTTCTAATCAACGTGGCCATAGAGATACATAGAGATACATGGACCGACCAGGGGCATCTTGCAGGAGGGGTGGCAGACCGGCTGTTATTGACCGAGCGTTCCAATATATGCTACCTTGCCTGCCGAGTCGAAATTGCAGGAGAGGCCGTATGCCCCGCCCGAAAGAATTCAACCCGGACGATGCGATCGAGAAGGCCATGCAGGTCTTCTGGCACAAGGGCTATGAAGCCACGTCGATGGAAGATTTGTTGAGCGCGATGGATCTAAATCGCGGCTCGCTCTACGACACGTTCGGTGATAAACGCCAACTGTTCCTGAAAGTGATAGACCGGTACTGCACCATATTCGCCAGTTCCAAGTTTTCCCTCCTCGACCAACCAGGCCCGGCACTCCCGATGTTGCGGCAGTTCATCAACGGCATGATCGAGGGTGGCCTGACCGATCCTCAGCGCCGCGGTTGCCTCATCTCCAACACGGTTATGGAACTGTCGCCGCATGAGAAAGAGATCGCGGGCAGGCTCCGCCAGGCCCTGAAGATGGCTGAAGACACCTTCTTCAAAGTCTTGACCCGCGCACAACAACAGGGCGAGCTCCAAAAGGGGCAAGACCCGCGAGCATTGGCGCGATTCTTCATCACGATGATGCAAGGGGCGGTTGTCATGATTAAGGCCGGAGCGCCGGCTGACGTGGTGAAACAGACAGCGGAGACCGCCCTCTCGATCTTGAACTGACCCGAGCTTTTTTTTGATCTATTATGGAACGGTCGTTCCACACTTGAAATTAGAGCATTCGTCCAGGGGAGGAGGCGCCGTATGACATGTCAACGTTGTGAGGGGCTGATGGTTGTGGAGCAGTATGACGATCTTGAATTGGGCTCTGCGGGATATGAGGTCTCTGCCTGGCGCTGTCTCAACTGCGGCGCGATCGTCGATTCTGTGATCGCAGCTCATCATCGACCTGCCCACAAGACCGAGCCCGACCCGTTGCGTCGGCAACGGCTGAAGAAACTGGTGATGGCGACATAACAAACTCGTCGCTTACTGCAGCGCGGAGATATGCCGTAAGACACGTTCAACACAATTCTTTCACGGAGGTGCACCCATGAGACTCGCAAAAAAAATGGCTATTGTCACGGGCGGAGGGACCGGTATCGGAGAGGCGATCGCGAGAGCTTTCGCGCGGGAAGGCGCGACGGTCGCGATCACGGGTCGGCGGAAGGAGGAATTAGCACGAGTCGTGAAAGACATTGAACGCAACGGCGGCAAGGCGTTGGCCTTACCAGGCAGCGTGACCATCGAAGCCGACGTCCAGGAAGCAGTCGCCACGACTCTTAAGACATTTGGCCGGCTCGACGTACTCGTGAACAACGCCGGCAACCTGTTCCACGCCGGACCACTGCATGAAACCAGCGACCAGATTTGGGACGATACGCTCGACTTGTTCTTGAAAGGGACATTCCGTTTCATTCGTGCTGCGATCCCGCTGATGTTGAAGCAGGGCGGGGGCTCGATTCTGAACGTGTCAACGGTCGCGGGGATGAAAGCCATCCCATTTTTTCAGGCCCATGCGTACCAGGCGGCGAAAGCGGGCGTGAATATGTTAACCAAATCAGTAGCGGTCGAGTATGCAAAGCAGGGCATCCGTTGTAACTGCATCTGTCCCGCGGGCGTACTGACCTCGCCGGTCCGGGAGATGCTGAAGGACCCGAAGGCTAAAGCGTTATTCGAAGGCATCCATCCGATGGGTCGCTTGGGAGAGCCGGAAGAAGTAGCCGAAGCTGCGATCTATTTTGCGTCCGACGAATCGCGCTGGACCACCGGGAGCATCTTGGCTGTGGACGGGGGAGTGATGGCAGAATGAGTTCGCTGGTGAACCGCCAAGAAGATGTTCAACTTTCACCGTCAACGGATAGGCGTTGAGATCAGAGTGGATAACCCATCACTACAGAAAGGGGAGGCGTCATGACGACAATGGAGATCGGCAAGGAACTGGTCACCCTGTGCAAGCAGGGCAAGAATCAGGAGGCGATTGATCGACTCTACTCTCCGAATGTCGAGAGCGTCGAACCCGTTGCCATGCCAGGCATGGAACAGACCCAAAGAGGGATCGCGAAAATCAAAGGCAAGAATCAATGGTGGACGGATAACCACGAAATCCATGGGAGCGTAGCCGAAGGACCATTCCCCCATGGCGACCGCTTCATTGTGCGATTCAAATATGACGTCACGCCCAAACACATGGGAAAACGCATGACCATGGACGAGACAGGTCTCTACACGGTTCAGGATGGAAAAATCGTGAAGGAGGAGTTCTTCTACACGATGGGGTGACGACCGATTCGACCCTTTCATCGTATCGGTGAAACGGCGTCAACGCCGTGATCGTCGACGTATAGGTACATTCCACCCCATCTTGAGGCGCCATGATTTCTATTTTGACCGCCCGCATATCCTTGTCCCTGGTAGCCGCAGTCACAGTTTCGCTTTCGATGCTGTCATCGCAAGTCGTCGCGCGAGCTGACGCACCGGCTGCACAGCCACCCGTCACCATTACGTCGATCGACACCCGCGTCCGCTATCGAACGGTCGAGATCGACGGCATCAAACTGTTCTATCGCGAGGCGGGACCGGCCAATGCCCCGGTGATCGTGCTGCTACACGGCTTTCCGGCATCGTCGTTTATGTATCGCGACCTGATTGAACAGCTGGCTGGCCGATTCCACGTCATCGCGCCGGATTACCCCGGCTTCGGTCATAGCGATGCGCCATCCGCCCAGGCGTTTTCCTACACGTTTGATCACTTGGCGGACATCATTGAGAAGTTCACAGATCGGCTTGGCCTGGACCATTATGCCCTCTACATGCAGGACTTTGGCGGGCCGGTAGGCTTCCGGCTTGCAAGCCGGCACCCAGAGAAAGTCTCCTCCCTCATTGTCCAGAATGCCAACGCCTACGAAGAAGGATTGCCCGACAGTTTCTGGAAGCCGGCCCGAACGTTGTGGCGAGACCCATCGCAGGCCAACTTCGACAAAATCCGCGAGGCAGCCATGTCCGACCAAGCGCTTGAATGGAACTACACCCATGGGGTGAAGGAGCCGGCACGGGTCAATCCGGACAGTTGGGTTCTGCAGCGAACTTTGGTGAGCCGCCCCGGCAACAAAGACATCATGTTAGCTCTTCTCTATGACTACCGCGCCAACCTAGGTCAGTACGCCCGGTGGCATGAGTATTTCCGCAAGCATCAGCCGCCCATGCTGATTGTCTGGGGAAAGAACGACATTATTTTCCCCGCCGAGGGCGCGCGCGCGTACTTGCGAGATCTGCCTCGCGCCGAGCTTCATCTGCTCGACACGGGACACTTCGCGCTCGAAGACAAGGGGGATGAGATCGCCCGCTTGATACTCGACTTCTTCGACAAAAAGCCGTCGAGCCGGTGATCGACAAGGCACGAGGTATACCCAAATGAGGAAGATGCTCGGCGGGCTCGCCCGCGTGCCACGGAGAAAGATGTTGTGAGGGTTCGTCGTTATCGAGGTTGACCTCACCCGGTCAACATGTTTGACTAGGCATTCAACACGGTGAGAACGGAGGACCATATGACACGTGCTGTCGGACTGTTCGCTCTCTCGATGCTACTGATCGGGCTCAGCGGCTGCAGCTATTTGTTCTATCCGCGAGCAGCCGATTATCTGACGCAAGCGAGTGGCGCAAGCGGGGTTGAGACGATGATCAACCTCACAAACATGATGGAGGCGTCGGCGAACAAGGCCAAAGGCGGTAAGGGCGTCGATTCCGCCTTCGACGATTTGCATAATCAATTCCATGCGCTCGATGATGCATTCTGCGGTGTGACCGACGCGCAGGCCAAGTCGCCGGCTTACGACCTTGCCGTGACGCACAAGAAGGAATTGACGGCGATATTCAAGCGACTGTGGAAATTCAAAGGGGATCAACCGCAGCGCGACCTGCATCTTGATCTCCTGAGCGCAGAGTTAAGGGAACTGCGCGACACGTTGCAAACAATCAAGTAGCTGTCATCGCACCCTCTGCTCAAGCCGAGACATCCCGGTGAGCCAACGGGTGGGACGCCGGACGGAAAGAACGACATGACACAACAGACACCAGAACAGGTCATCGACAGCCAACGGCATGACTGGAACCGTGTCGCCGGGGGCTGGGAGAAGTGGGATCGATTCTTCGACGAACAGATGGCGTTTCTGAATCATCGGCTCGTGGCCGATGCGCGGCTGCGATCCGGCATGCGCGTGCTCGATCTCGGTTCGGGCACCGGCTATCCCGCCCTACTCGGCGCACAAACCGTTGGTCCGAGCGGAAGCGTGATCGGACTGGATCTCGCTGAGCAGATGCTCGCCGTCGCACGACGCAAGGCGACGGCGTTGGGCCTCGCGAACGTGACGTTCCGCACGAGTGACGTGACCGCGCTTCCATTTGATGCGAACTCGTTCGACGCCGTCACAAGCCGCTTCTGCCTGATGTTTTTGCCGGAGATTCCAAGGGCCGCCGCTGAGATCGCTCGCGTGCTGAGGGCCGGACGCTGGGTCGCGGCGGCTGTCTGGTCTGCGCCTGAGAAGAATCCTTCGATCAGCCTCTCGATGGAAGCCATTAAGAAGGTGGTCGAGTTGCCCCCACCGGACCCCACTGCCCCCGGCATCTTTCGGCTCGCCAAGCCCGGCGATCTCGCCGGGATATTGCAACAGGCCGGATTGGTCGATGTGATTGACCAGGAATTTCTCGGGGAATGGTCGTATCCGTCAGCCGAGGAGTACTACACGAGCCTCATGGAAATCGCGGCGCCGGTACAGAATCTCATGGCCAACCTCTCGGAGAACCAAATCCAAGAAGTGCGGCGGCTCATCACCCAGGCTGCGATCCAATACCAACGTGGCAGCAGAATCACATTTCCTCTCGCCGTCAGAATGGTCGCGGCGCGCAAACCCCTGTGAGACTACCGTGGTGCCGAAGCACGACGGATTCAAGGACTTCGTGCTGGATCAACTCAGCGAGCTACCAGACCTGGCCTGCCGCGCAATGTTCGGCGGCTATGGACTGTACTGTGGTAGGGTGTTCTTCGGCGTCGTCCATAAGGGCCGGCTCTATTTCAAGACAAATGCGACCACGGCAACACAATATCGCGCGCGTAAGATGAAACCATTCAGACCCAACACCAAACAAACACTCAAGAACTATTATGAAGTCCCGGTAGACGTCCTGGAAGATGCGGGAGAGTTGAGGATTTGGGCTCAGCAGGCCGGCACCCTCTGATGGCTTTTGCGTTGCACAGGTTCAACCGCATACCATACCGACACCTGCTTCTTATCGGACTACTCGGTTGCGTGTTTTCCTTTCCTGTGTGGGCCGATGAGCGCCAGCCACCAAGGAGCTTGTGGCAGACGGTCCTTATTCCTCTTGCCGCCGATCAGCCACCGACGCCGCGAAGGCCGTGGGTGCTCCGCGATCGAGAGATCTTCCTCGATCTTCCGCTGCTTCAGATATTGAAGGATGCCGGGGCCAGACCCCATCCCAGGATAATCATTGAACTCTTTGATGGCGTCAATCCCGAGTTGGATATCACGTCGACGGTCTCCCGCATCAACGATACCGCTATCATCCGTGGTACATTCAAACCACCTTCGCGAGGAGACTTTATCTTTGTCGTCAACGGCTCGCTCCTTGTCGGGACCATGCAGCTGGGCGGTCGCCTTTACAAAACCGAGCACATCGCCAACGGCCGACTGCGGCTACTCGAAATCGACCCCGAAAAAATGCCGCCGGATTGACCCCTCCTAGCTTGGCGATTCCCTGATCGCTGTGCCACACTCATCTATGCCTCAACAACCGACAATCTGGACCGTCGGCCATTCGATCAAATCGATCGCTGAATTCACCAATCTCTTGCGCGCCCATGAAATCGCCCTCCTCGTTGATGTCCGCACTATCCCTAGATCCCGCTATAATCCGCAATTCAACGCGGAAACGCTGGCCGAGAGCCTGAAAGAGGTGAGCCTCGTCTATCGTCACATGCCGGCGCTTGGGGGCCTTCGAAAGCCTGGGAAGGATTCGATCAACAACGGATGGCGCAATGCCAGTTTTCGTGGGTATGCCGACTATATACAAACAGCAGAATTCTGGAACGCGCTGGAAGAGTTAATGATGTGTGGTCGGCAAGGCCCAGTCGCGATTATGTGTGCCGAAGCCGTCCCTGGGCGCTGCCACCGGTCGTTGGTTGCCGATGCGCTGGTGAGTCGTAACTGGGAAATCCGGCATATCACGTCTCATGAGCAAGCCACTCCGCATGTCCTCACATCATTTGCCCGTTTGGAGAAGGGACGACTGATCTATCCGAAACCGACCGATCCTCTTTCTCTGTTCTAACAGGATGCTGAAAAAGTCCGCCAGCTTCGTTCTCATAGTTTTCCAAGCCCGATAGCCGAGTACGCCGATGTACCACTTCTTGGCCGATCTGGTTTTGGTTCTTCACCTGGCGTTCGTGATCTTCGTTCTGTGTGGTGGGCTGCTTGTGCTGAGGTGGCGGTGGATCGCGTGGCTGCACCTGCCGGCGGCTGTCTGGGGCGCGGTCGTCGAATTCACCGGCTGGATCTGCCCGCTTACCCCGCTTGAGAATTGGTTGCGCGCGCAGGGAGGTGAGGCCGTATATAGTTCGGATTTCATCGCCCAATATCTGCTGCCGGTGCTCTACCCTGGAGACCTGACGCGAGGCATTCAGTTGCTGCTAGGCACAGCGGCGGTCGTCCTCAATGCCGCCATCTATTGGTGGGTCTGGCGAACGCAGGCGCATGGACCTTCTCGGAATCGATAGGGTTCAGTGGCCGCCTTCATTCTGTCCTATCTCCGGCACCACATACCGTAACGGGTCAAGTGTTGGCCTGGGCCGGGGAGTGGAACCAGGCAACGATATGGGGCGACTTTCGTTCTTCAGCATGCGACATCGTGCTGATGGGACCGGATCGTGCCGTGACCCACACCATCGCTGTTGACAAATATCGGATGTCACAATAGACTGCGGCCCATGCTGGTTCTCTGAGTATTCTCAGAGAGTAAAAGGGAACCCGGTGCAACTCCGGGACTGCCCCGCAGCGGTAAACGAGAACGAATCCACGACACGCACTGGCTCTTTGAAGCTGGGAAGCGGTGGATAGTAGGAACGCGGCGAAAGCCGAAGTGCTCGCGAGCCCGAAGACCTGCCAGCATCCGGCCTGGGAGAGACAACCTGAGCCGGTTCGACCTGGAAACCTCGAGGGAGGCCTGTAGGTCTGAGCTGGTTCGGATCCATCCCCTCTTCCGTTCTCGTTCACGACCAATCCTCTCACATGGTTTTGCAGTCACCCGTGGGGGTGAAGGCCGGTCCGAGATACCGTCACGTATCCACACGCATCTCGGCTGACAATTTCTCTTCACGGTCCTGCGAAAAGGGTAACCCCTTTCGCATAACCCGTCGAAGGAGGAGCACATTCATGCTTAGCGAGCCTGTCGCAAGAATCACCAGCCCGCTGCCACGTCAGAAGCCGCTACTCTTCAAGAAATCCAGATCGACAACATCCATCTACCGCAGACCATGCAAGTCAGAAAACGCAACGGCCTCGGGGGGCCAGTCGATGTCGCCAAGATCGTGTGTGCCATCCAATGAGCTATGGTGAACGGCGCTTGTGATGATAGAGGCCGCCTCAGCCGTGCTGGGGTGGGTAATGATAACGGGGTAGTGACAGCGAGAAGTCTCTCACAGTGAACACTCGTGGAGTAGCTGCAAGCACAACGGTTTTGGGATGAACGGAATGGTCCATCATACCGACGGTTCCCTCGCAGGCAGGTCCTGGAAGGATTTTGTTCAGTATTGGGATATCATCCCGTTTCTGAGCATCCATCTGATGTGCCTCTGGGCCTTTCAGACCGGGGTTCGATGGGAATGGGTTCTTCTCGCCATTGGCAGCTATTATCTGAGGATGGTTGCGGTCACGGCGGGATATCACCGCTACTTTTCCCATCGCTCGTTCAAGACCAGCCGGGTATTCCAGTTTCTCCTGGCGTTCCTCTCCATGACGTCCGCACAGAAAGGCGTGTTGTGGTGGGCGGCCCACCATCGGCATCACCATAAATATTCAGATCAGGAAGAAGATGTGCATTCTCCGCTGCAAAGAGGGTGGTGGTTTTCTCACGTTGGTTGGATACTCTCTGCAGATTATATGCGAACCGATTTGAATCTCGTGAGGGACTTTCATCGAAACCCTGAGATCCGTTTCCTCAACCGGTTCTACTGGATCCCGCCATTGTGCTATGCGGCACTCATTTATGGTCTCTGGGGGTTCCCAGGTCTCGTCTGGGGGTTTTTTATTTCCACGACCGCGCTGTATCATTGTACATTTTTCATCAATTCTCTCGCGCACATGATCGGTCGAGTCAGGTACAAATCCAACGACGGCAGTAAGAACAGTTTCCTTCTTGCCATACTCTGCTGTGGAGAAGGCTGGCACAACAACCACCATCATTATCAGTCGGCCGCCAATCAAGGATGGTTTTGGTGGGAAGTGGACCTGTCCTATTACGTCTTGACTGTCCTGTCTTGGTTCGGGATCGTGTGGGATCTCAGAACGCCTCCCGAACACATCAAAGCCAGAACCATCGCCGTCGAGAGTGGATCCCATGGAGCGCGCTCCGCTAGCCCATAGTCAAGGACCGTCATAAGATCTCCACAACTCGGATCCGATTCAGGTCACGAAGGACAATCCTGCGATGAGCCACAAACAGGTCATTCAACAATTGCTCGACAAGGCCGAGATTCAAATCAACGGCACCAAGCCGGGAGATATCCTAGTGCATAATGACAGGCTCTATGGTCGTGTCCTGGCCGAGGGGTCGCTGGGGCTTGGCGAGTCATATATGGATGGATGGTGGGATTCCGGTCAGTTGGACGAGTTCTTTTCAAAGGTTCATACCGCCCAGCTTGACCAGGCCGTTGTCGATAAGCGTCTCATTGTCAATGCAGTCAAAGCGCGCCTCTTCAATATGCAGAATAAACAACTCTCCAAGAGAGTGGCGCAGCAACACTACGATTTGGACAACGACTTTTACGAAAAGATGCTGGACCCGCACATGCAATACACCTGCGCCTACTGGAAGGGGACGCAGACTCTGGCAGAAGCACAAGAACAGAAACTGGAGTTGATCTGCCGGAAGTTGCAGCTTCACAAGGGCGATCGCATACTCGAACTCGGGTGCGGGTGGGGAGGCTTTGCGCAATATGCGGCCAGCAAGTACGGCTGTTCGGTGGTGGCCCATAATATTTCCTCGGAGCAAGTCGCCTACGCGCGTCGATGGTGTGCGGGCCTTCCCGTTGAAGTGATTCAGGGGGATTACCGGGAAGCAACCGGCGAATTCGATAAAGTTGCTGCCATCGGTCTGTGCGAGCACGTGGGATATAAGAATTACCGAACGTTGATGGAAACGGCCCATCGCAGATTGAAACCGCACGGCCTCTTCTTGCTCCACACCATCGGGAACAATGCCTCAGTCACCACCTCCGATCCATGGTTCGACAAATATATTTTCCCGGGTGGCATGCTTCCTTCTGTGGCCCAGCTCAGCGCCGCAACGGATGGACTGCTTGTGATGGAGGATTGGCACAATTTCGGACCAGACTATGACAAAACGCTCGTGGCCTGGCAGAACAATGTGGATAAGCACTGGGGGGAATTTAAGGCAAAGTTCAACGAGCGGTTCCATCGAATGTGGCGCTACTATCTGTTATCCCTCGCAGGGTCGTTCCGCGCCCGGAAGATTCACCTCTGGCAAATTGTGATGTCCAAGCAGGGTGTACTGGGCGGATATGAATCGGTGCGGTAACCGGCATGATCTCACAGCAGGAATACGCCGGCAAACGAGAGCGCGTGGTGACAGCCATTCGCGCGACGAACGTAGCAGACCCTCTCGCACTTGAAAAATCTACGTCCAATTTATTCCGGCAGCGTGTGCAGGAGCGAGTGCACCGACTTGATCTGCGCGATTTCAATCATGTGATTCGGGTGGATGAATATGGGCAGTTTGCAGAAGTCGAAGGCTTGACAACCTATGAAGAGCTGGTTCGGGAAACACTCCCGTTTAAGCTTATGCCCACGGTCGTGCCCCAGCTCAAATCGATCACCATTGGGGGGGCTATCGCGGGCATCGGTATTGAATCGTCGTCATTCAAGTGTGGCTTTGTGCACGAAACGGTACAGGAACTCGAAATCCTTCTTCCCGATGGAAGAGTCGTCGTGGCGACGAAAGGGAATGAATACAGCGACCTGTTTTTCGGCTTTCCAAACTCCTATGGCACACTCGGGTATGTGCTGAAACTGAAAGTGAAGCTCGTCCCCATCAAGCCATTTGTCAAACTGACACACCACCGGTACTCAGACCGGGAACAGTATTTCCAAGCGATCGCACGATTGTGCAAGGAGCGGTCAGTGGATTTCGTCGACGGGACGATGTTCACCGACAAGGAACTCTATATCACCACCGGTGAATTCACCGACCGCGCAGAATGGCTCAGCGATTACACCTATCTGCAGATCTACTATCAATCGATCCGGCAAAAAAAGACTGACTATCTTACGGCTCATGATTACCTCTGGCGTTGGGACACCGATTGGTTCTGGTGTTCCAAACATTTCTTCCTGCAGTATCCTGTGATGCGGTGGCTCTGGGGGAAAAAGCGTCTTCGTTCCTCGGTGTATTGGAAGTTATTGAAGTGGTCTCGCCGTTCATCCATGGCACAATGGATTGCCAGGGCGATTGAAGACCGGCAAGAAGCCGTCATTCAGGATGTCGAGATTCCGATCGAGCATGCACCTGAATTTGCACAGTTCCTCCATAAGGAGATCGGGATCAGGCCGGTCTGGATTTGTCCTGTGACGGCCTATGATCCGTCGGTCTCGTATTCGTTGTATTCTATGAAGCCCTACAAGCTCTATGTCAATTTTGGATTCTGGGACGTGGTGAAGACCGATCACGAAGAGGGTTACTTCAATAAAGCCATTGAAGCCAAGGTACGAAAACTCGACGGCCAAAAATCCCTCTATTCGACCTCGTTCTACTCCAGAGAAGAATTTGGAGAGTTGTACAACGAAGGAAGCTACCGTTGCCTTAAGACTCGATACGATTCCACGGGCAAACTCAACAATCTTTATGAAAAATGTGTATTGAAGAAGTAACGGACTCTAGCAATGTGTAAGAATTCATACTGTTGGTAAGCAGCTCTGAGTCGGCGAAGGGGAAGAAGGGTATAAAACCGCCCGTGTAGAAATACGTTTGGTTGCGTAGCACGCAGAATGGATAATCACAAACGTGAAATAACCTGTCCAAATCTAAGCGAGGCAGGACAATCCCACATTACGCCTTCATCCGACGCTGAAGAAACAGGATGAGGACCATCAGCGTAGGCAAGGGGGCAAGAAGGAACGGTAAGAGCCACACCCACACATTCTTCCCGCGCATCCGCGTCTGATCGATCATCCACACGAATACCCACAGCATCAGGCCGACATAGTTTAGGGTGATCCAGCGTGTCGTATGCATTTTCAGCGCACTCCCCTCGTCCAACTGACCTTGAGTCAGAAACACCACGAGCATCAGCACAAAGGCGGCCAGCAGACCAATGACGAGCCGCTTACTCCAAACATACATGTCAACCTCCCTAATTGATTACACTGACTTTGCGTGTCGTGAAGAGCCTCGCGAACCACCGACTGATGACAACTATCAAGACTCCCGTGACGGCGCCGAAGAGCCAGCTCAGGAGTCTAAGGGGAAACCATAAGAACGCAATCACTGCTTCGGGTGCTGGAAATTGGAGCGTCGCCAATATCTGCTGCAGACCATTCTCCTGAAAGATTGGATGAATGAGAAAGGCGATTAAGCCCGCGATATATCCTGCTATTCCCCCGAAAACAATCATTGAGATACCAGGGAGTTGCTCAGGGTGATGGTGACGCAGCCGAACCAGAAAGAAGATCAGCAAGACGGTCAGGAAGATCGCTTGATAGGAGAGGTAGTACGGCCCACGTAACCAGAAGCTGATCCACCGGTTCATGAGCGTCAGCAGCGCAATGAGATACGCGAGTGAGAGACTCACCCCTACCAGGATGACGTGTTGCCAACCTTGACTCAATCGAACATCGGATCTTCGGAACAACATCGAACTCTCTATCGCGTCTCCCACTTTGTGGCCTTACTGTAAGAAGTATGACGGGGGGCAACTCCCTGAATGAGCCCATCATCACGAATGATGCCTCGGCACCATTCTCCTCGTTGGGCAAGCGTATGTGAACGTGACTCTGGCATCGATTCTCACCGTCCCTGCAGCCGCTTAGCTGTCTGCTTCAGGACTCTCATTGCACTCCCATCACCAGTTCACCCTCAAGATCCTGTCATGTTATGTCAAAACACATATAGATATCAGCATATGTCTTTATGTTAATGTACAAGCTGCGGCATGGCATCCGGACGTCGGAGCTACATGGTGGTCTCTCACCAACGTCCACCATTGTGGCTCCGCTGTACAAAGCATGATGGAGGGTTTCAATGTTCCCTGAGGAAAGCGCCATCACGGCCGACACGTCGGCAACATCCTCGATCACGGGGAAGATCCTTGTCGCCTTGCCGTTTGTAGCAGCAATCGGCGCCTTCTTCATCTTTGATCTCAAAACGTATCTGTCGCTGGACACACTCAAAGCCAATCGAGACAACCTGCTGGTCTTCACACAGGACCACTATGTGCCTGCCATTGCCCTGTTCATCTTGGTCTATATCCTCCAAACATCTTTCTCGCTGCCTTGCGCAACCATCATGACCCTTGCAGGCGGCTTCCTTTTCGGGAGTGTGTGGGGGCCTCTGTACGTCAATATCGAAGCGACGACCGGTGCGACATTAGCCTTTCTCGCTGCCCGCTACCTGTTTCGACAGTGGGTGGAACGGAAGTTTGGTGATCGGCTCGGACCGATTCAAGATGGCTTTGCAAAGAATGCATTCAGTTACCTTCTTACGTTGCGCCTCATTCCATTTTTCCCCTTCTTCCTCGTCAACCTCCTCTCAGGGCTGACGCGCGTGAAGGTGAGCACATATATCGTGGCGACTGCTGTAGGAATTATTCCGGGAAGTGTGGTGTATGCCTTCGCCGGGCGTCAGTTGGGCACCATCAATACCCTGTCAGAACTGGTCTCGCCGCGACTCCTTCTGGCTTTTAGCTTACTGGGGCTGTTCATCCTGATCCCGATAATCTTTCGAAAATTTACTGAAACCCCGATACCTCGGTCATAGAAAGAGGACGAAATGGATTCCTTCTATCATCCACTTTGATCCCGACAAATTCATGGACTCTTAATTCTTCTGCCATGCGATTGCTTGCAAAAATCCTGATCAGCCTTCTGGTCCTCGCGGGGCTCACCTATGTCTACTATACCGAGGTAAAGCCCACCGTCATCTTCGGATTGCGATCAGACTATGCGCATGCGATTCCATACCAAAATATTCCAGAAGGCCTCACGAGTTTGCGAGCGGAATCCTGTGGGTCTTGCCACAAGGAGATCTATGCAGAATGGAAAACCAGCATCCATTCCCAGGCCTATCGCGATCCATTCTTCCACGCCTATTGGACGAAGGATAAGCACACGTGGGTCTGCTTAAACTGCCACACCCCGTTAGAAAACCAGCAACCCACGTTGATCAAGGAGATCCCGCGCGAGCGGGTAGAAAGAGCTATTCAGGAACCGAATCCTCAGTACGACCCCGACTACCAGAAGGAAGGAGTAACTTGCGCGGCCTGCCACGTCCGGGATGGAGTGATCCTCGGACCCTTTGAGGATGCCGCCGCCCCTCATCCTACGAAATTCGATCCGACCTTCCGCACGACCCAGCTCTGTTATCGGTGCCATAGCGTCGTAGGGGGGCCGGCGCAATTTTATAACGGGGGGCCTTGCGGTACCTATGCCGAATACGAGGGTGGGTACTGGATGAAGGAGCGCGGTTTTATCTGTCAAAACTGCCACATGCCAGAGATTGAACGTCCGGTCACCACAGGCGGCCCCATTCGACGGGGTCGTCAACATCTCTGGCGCGGTGGACACGATCCCGAGATGGTCAAGCGGGCGGTCGGCATCAAGGTCGTTGCGGAACCGCCTGAACCAAAGCCAGGGGACAAGGTTCAAGTGACATTAACCCTCATCAATGCGGGAGCAGGGCATAAACTCCCAACGGGAGACCCCGATCGACACTTTACGGTGGAGTTTACTGTCGAGGATCAGAACCAACAGATTCTTGAAAGCCAGACGGATACCATGGGTCGATGGATTCTATGGCAGCCGGCGATCATTGAACTTCATGACAATCGCTTAATGCCTCTCGCGAGTCGGGATTACACATTTTCCTATCGACTACCGAAAAACATTGTGGGACTCAAACTGACGGCTAAGGTCCGATATCATATCCAGTCCGAACGGCAGCATCAAATGCTGATCAACAAATATGGTCTGACGGCTCCAGATCCCTACTTCTTTACGGTCTATGAGCAAGCGATGCCCTTGGCCGGCAACCTCGCGGCACACTTCGAACAAGCCCCAACTGATGCACCCATGGCTTGTGCGGCACCCCCTTCACAGCTCAAGAAACCCTCCTGAACCTGGGTTGAGTAGCATGACAAGGTCGAAAAATGGGCTCGATTTCGACGACCCAGTATTGGACTTCGCCCCATACATTGGGGCCATGCAAATGGTCCTAGTCCCCTCCCAATGCGTGACGGGGATCAAGGGAAAAACGGAGTTGACGAACCGCCATACAAGTTGATACATGGAAACGTCTGAATATATTCATTCGACCATGAGGCGGCTATGCCAATAGATAAGATCGCCCAAAAGGTCAGCGATCGCTATGCTCGGGCTGCCTCAACAGGCGAGCAGATGTGTTGCCCGACCAGTTACGACATGGCAGATCTCCAGTCCTTTATACCGGAAGAAGTGCTCAAAGTTTCATATGGTTGCGGGACACCGGCCGGATTACAGACGGTCTCCCAGGGGGAGACCGTGCTGGATATCGGTTCAGGGGGCGGGATCGATTGCTTCGCAGCCTCCAGGCTTGTCGGCCCGACAGGTCACGTCATCGGGATCGACATGACTGACACGATGCTGGCCATCGCCCAAAAGAATGCCCCCGTCGTTGCAGCCAATCTTGGTTATCCGACTTCCAATGTCGAGTTTCGCAAGGGAATGGCGGACGCGATGCCGGTGATTGAGGGTTCCGTCGATCTGATCATCTCCAATTGTGTGATCAACCTGGCGCCGGATAAGCGCAAGGTCTTCAGGGAAATGTTTCGCGTCGCCAAACCGGGCGGACGATTTACGATTTCCGACATCGTGGCCGATCAACCCGTTCCGCAGTATTTAGTGCATGACGCTCAAAAGTGGGGCGACTGCCTCTCCGGAGCGCTGACGCTCACCGACTATTTCGCGGGGATAGTGGGAAGCGGATTTCTCGGCACCCATCTGATCAACTCCTCGCCCTGGCAGGTGATCGACGGCATTCACTTCTTCTCCGTTACGTTGACGGGATATAAACTTCCCGCGAGCGCACTTGTGTCTGAGGTTCGTTATGCCACGCTCCGCGGGCCGTTCAGCCGAGTGGTCGATGAACTCGGCACGACGTATCTCCGAGGTATTCCCCAGCCGATCACGCCGGACACGGTTTGTCTCATGAGTCAAGCTCCATTGGCTTCTCATTTCGTCCTGTCCTCCAACCCGCTATGGTTGGATCGAGCCGATGACCGATGGACCGCGATCTACCCGACAGACGCTCCCTGCCACTGGCGAGGGCATTTCGCCATGTTCGCCGGCCCCTTCATTGAAGCCGCCGACGACGATCACCATGTCTATCGCCGAGGCGAACCGGTGGAGATCTGTTCCAAGACGCTGACCGTATTGAAAACGGACGGCTACGCTCCTCATTTCGCCATCATCAACCGCGCAGGCCAGAATGTCAGCGGTGACGCCACCACCTGCTCTTCAGACAAGGGAGCCTGCTGCTGATGAAGTCCCCTGCGAGCAGCAAGACGCTGACCCCGCGCCAATGCGCCACGGTGCTCAAAGCCATGGGCGATGAAACGCGGCTGCGTATCTTGGAATCCTTACTCGTCGGTGAAAAATGTGTGACGGATCTTGTGCAGGAATTGAAATGCTCTCAACCCCATGCATCTCACCATCTCCGTATTCTTCGAGATGCCGGTCTGGTCGAGGGGCATCGAGAGGGTAAACAGGTGTGCTACAAAGTCTCTCCTACAATCCAGCGAGCGTTGGCGAACAGGCAAGGACAAGCCCTGGATTTCGGCTGCTGTGAGTTGCGGTTTCCAGAATCGGCGTTGATGACGATCGGTCACGTGCGCTGATGGTGATCGGCCCCTTAGGAGTGTTCCCCCTGTCTGACAGGCATTGATATGGCGCTGACCCTGCTGGGGCAACATAATCCCCTTGCCTCCTCGACGGAGCAATTAAAGATGCTCGGGAAGACCACGAGCTGCCCACCCTTCGAGACACAACTCGATCGAATCGGCCTGTTCCCGCTTCGCGCCACCGGGATCACGGTCTTTCAGGTCAATGTCGGCAAACTCTGCAATCAGACTTGTCGGCACTGCCATGTCGATGCGGGGCCTGACCGGACCGAACACATATCCCGTGAAACGGCGGAGCAATGCATCCGCGCGCTTGCTCAGACCGATATTCCAACGGTCGATATCACGGGGGGCGCGCCGGAACTCAACCCCAATTTTCGCTGGCTCGTTGAACAGAGTCGGGCTTTGGGTCGCCATGTGATGGATCGGTGTAACTTGTCTGTCATACTCCTTCCATCTCAAGCAGACTTGGCAGAGTTCCTCGCCGGGCATCGTGTGGAAATCGTCGCGTCGCTTCCCTATTACCGCGCCAACCAGACCGATGCGCAGCGAGGCGAGGGCGTGTTTGAGAAGTCAATCCAGGCGCTTCGCCTCCTCAATCAGCTCGGCTACGGCCAGCCTGGCAGAGGGTTGTCGTTGAATCTCGTCTGCAATCCGGTAGGAGCCTTCCTCCCTCCCGAGCAGGAAGCGATCGAAGCACAGTTTCGAAAGGAACTCCGGGCTCGCCACGGCATTGAGTTCAACCATCTCTATACGATCACCAACATGCCGATCAGCCGGTTCCTTGAGTTCCTCCTGGAGAGCGGCAACTACGAGCAGTATATGGAGCGATTGGCCGGCGCGTTCAATCCCGCTGCCGCAGCCGGTGTTATGTGCCGCTACACGATCTCAGTGGGCTGGGATGGCACCCTCTACGACTGCGACTTCAACCAGATGCTCGATCTACCGGTGGGTTACGGCGCCCCCGCTCATATACGCGATTTCGATCCGGCGCAACTCAATCAGCGCCAGATCACGACCCGCAACCATTGCTACGGCTGTACCGCCGGAGCCGGATCGTCTTGCGGAGGGACGGTCGCCTGAGTCATGATTCACGGCCAAAATATCGAGGTATATAGATGAATAAATGTGGAAACTTTTTCGTATCGAAGAAAAATGTGGTGCTTGCTCTATCGATGGCGGCTCTCATGTGTGTCCCGCTTTCAGCGGGCGCCCAGAAGCCAGCTGCGGATCAACTGACCGGGAAGCTTGTGGTTACCGGTGCGAGCACCCTGGCCCCACTTATTGGCGAAATCGGCAAGCGCTTCGAGAGTCTCTACCCGGCGGTGCGGATAGACGTGCAGAGCGGAGGCTCCTCGCGCGGCGTCGCCGACGCCCGCCAAGGTCTCGCCGACATCGGCATGGTCTCGCGGGCGATGAAGGAGGACGAACGGGATCTGTCTGCGTTCCCAGTCGCCCGCGACGGTGTATGCCCCATTCTCCATCAAGAGAATCCTGTGCAGGCTCTCGCAGACGAACAGGTGGTTGCGATCTACACAGGCAAGATCACCAATTGGAAGGCGGTCGGTGGCACAGACGCGCCGATCACCGTCGTGAACAAGGCTGAAGGGCGGTCCACTCTGGAAGTATTCCTGCACTATTTCAAGCTGAAAAGTGTGGATGTCAAAGCCCAGGTCGTGATCGGCGACAACGAGCAGGGCGTCAAGACCGTGGCCGGGAATCGCAATGCAATAGGGTACGTGTCCATCGGAACGGCTGAATACGACGCCACCCACGGGGTGCCCATTAAGCTGCTTCCGATCGGAGGAGTAGAGGCCTCGACCGAGAGTGTACAGAAAGGAATCTTTCCGCTCTCAAGGCCCCTGCACATTGTGACCAGGACTCCACCGGTCGGATTGGCCAAAGCCTTCATCGAATACGCTCAATCGAAGGCGGTGCATGATCTCATCAGGCAGCAATACTTTGTCCCGCTGGCCGACTGACCGGCTCTTGCTCTGGTCACTGCGAGGAGTGGCCACGATTGCGGGAGCGATCGTGCTCCTGATTGTGGTGTTCCTCGTTATGGAAGCCCTTCCAGCCCTGCGGCATGTGGGCGTGGCACGGTTCTTTACCGATCCCTCCTGGCATCCCACAGAAGGTTTCTACAATCTCACACCGATGCTGTGGGGAACTCTCTTCGCGATGGTCGGCGCCGTCCTGATCGCGACCCCGCTGGGTATCCTCTCCGCAGTCTTCTGCCGCTACTACGCCCCTCCTGCTGTGGCGCAACTCTACCGGAAACTGATCGAGCTCCTCGCCGGCATTCCCTCGGTCGTCTATGGATTCTGGGGCCTCGTGGTACTCGTCCCGCTCATCGGGGCGATCAACCCGCCTGGACCGAGCCTGCTGGCCGGAATCATCATCGTGGCGATCATGATACTGCCCACGATTGCCTTAATGGCTGACGCCAGCCTCACCAACGTGCCCCAACAGTATATGCGTGGCGCAGCTGCGTTGGGGCTGTCGCGCTGGGCGACCATTCGGGGAATCGTGTTCCCTGCGGCCAAATCCGGGTTGTTCACCGGTGTCATCCTTGAGACCGGCCGGGCTATTGGCGAGACCATGGCTATTCTGATGGTCTGCGGGAACGTGGTGCAAACTCCGCACAGTCTGTTTGATCCGATACGTACGCTCACCGCCAATATTGCGCTCGAAATGGCCTATGCTCTTGGGGACCACCGCGCTGCGTTATTTGTCAGCGGCCTGGTCCTCATGGCGATGATCGCGTCGCTTGTCGCCGCCGCAGATTGGATCAGCCGCGGAAGAATTTATGGCTAAGACACTGGAACG
>Ga0187892_10003951_pt1 | contig 25981 bp, 21 predicted proteins | sample MA1701073metaG_FD_139345 | JGI IMG/M metagenome (GOLD analysis project Ga0187892, IMG submission 139345) | Bio-ooze microbial communities from a basaltic lava cave in the Kipuka Kanohina Cave System on the Island of Hawaii, USA - MA170107-3 metaG ... | reverse complement strand
CGTGATCATGCTCAAGGTCGGCGAGCGTTGCGAGCTGAGCCATGGTCTGGTCCGTGAGGTTCTCCGCTTGATCCACGATTAGAATGGATCTGTGATCCGCATGCGCGGAGCGGAGAAGGTGATGTCTCAGCCGGACGCGGCGACGGGACCGATGACGCGAGGTGGGAAGCGCGACCCCCAGACCCTTGCACACTTCTTGCATGAGGTCCATGTCGCCGTTTGCCGGGCACGTCAGCACAACCGCGTGTTCGCATGAGTGAAATCGCGAGAGCAAGGCACGGATGAGCAGCGTCTTACCGAGGCCCGCCTCACCCAAGATCAGAGCCAATCCCTTGCCGAATCGGACTTCATACTCCATAGCGGCCAACGCTTCGTCGCTGGACGGCGTGGGATAGTAAAAGTTCGTGTCGGCGCGGTCTTCAAACGGGAGGCAGCGGAGTCCGAAAAAATCGCAGTACATCCTCTCAATACCTCGCTTGAGCCAACGGGGACCGGGCGCGGGAGGTTGCCCCGGGCGCGCACGGCTGCCAAGTTCCTGGGATATATCGGACGGGTCGGCTCGCGGATGAAATTATCGGGCGAGTTTGAGATTTATGGCAACCGCGGCAGCCGTTGGGAGGCGCCTAGTCTGTCTGGTCCATGCATTCACGGGGTGTGGCGAACTGAACTGCGGCCGGACCGACCTGTGGCTCCATGGCCCACTTTCGAACGTTGAGACGCATCGTCGCGCCGTCCTTCGGCCAGGCGGCCTCGATCCGGTGTGGAAGCATCGGGCCGCCGGGGGCAAGCGGCTGGTAATCGCTGAGCTTCGATTCCATTTCGATGATGCCATCCGCATCTCGAAAAACGACGTACCGGATGAGGCGCAAATCGCAGCGGTCCAGCCAGCATTCCTTCCGCAGGGCGAGCTTGCCCGCGGGGTCCTCCTCGATGAAGAGGATTTCCTGGTAGTCTTCGACGACCCGCTGGATGGAGCCAGGGCCGCCGGCGGGGGGGGCATCGTCTCCAGAGATTCGGCTGAGCCCTAAGGCGTCGATGATTTGGTCCGGTCGGGCAGGCAGGGCGCCGGGAAAGTCCTCCACGGCATCATGGCGACCGCAGAAATACGAATCATCCTCGCGGTTGTAACACCAAAAGCGGTCCTCGTTGGAGCCCAGCAGCATTTGTCGGTCGCCGAACCTCTTGAGGTCGAATCGGAAATGCCGCGGCGCCAGATAGAACAGCGTTCCGTCCAGATGGTAGTTTCGGCGGCGCCCGTCCGGTCCGGAGTATGTCCCGTCGACCGGCCCCGCGGCTCGCAGCGTACCCGTGATCTTGGCGGTGTTGCGATTTACGATCTCGATCGCGTCGCGCATCGGAATCGGCGCCAGACGAACGGGGCCGCTGCTGCGCGGCGGTCCGCACGCGGAGATCGCCGGAAGCAGGACCGAAAAAACAAGGAGCGCAGCGTGGAAGACGACGAACGCCCTTGGTCTACGATGACTCATCCGCGTGTTGCTCCACGTCATGATCCTGGCTGGCGGCGGCTTCGAGATCCGTCGCCCAGACACCCATATCACCATGCAGAATGGCCGAAAGCTGGCTGCTGACCCCTTCGATCTGACTGTCGGTCAGGTGCGGGTTGAGCACGCCATGACGGCTGTGGTCCTTCACGAGCGACATCTGCCACGATTCCACCTCGCCGTCGATCGCCGATTCCTCATATCGGAGGATGCGCTTGCGCATCAGAATGAGGGCCAGCACGAACCGAAACTGGAGGCGAACCGGCTCGGTCTCCCTGGCCAGGCGAAGGAAGAAACTGACCAGGAGATCGTCGTCCACGAGCAGCTTCTTGCGTTTTTCCCGAACGGGCAGCCGCGTCTTGAAATGACAGAAGGACCCGTCCGGCGGACCTTGCCAGCCGGCCAGGCTGTAGTCTGCCCGACGGAAGGAATCGCCCTCCTCGAAGAGGACGGTGTAGAACTCCTCGCCTTCTTCAAGCGGCCGCCCGGTCACGGCGCATCGGCCCTTGGCCGCCTCCACCTGCCACTGTCGTTCCATACTCATGCGCTCTGTTAGCCGATTTCGTTCCTCATTCGAGAAGCTTACGGCGGTCTTCATGATGCCAGGGCGAATTCACTCGGCCGTTACCCCACCAACGGCCGCATCTCTTCAGGGGTCATGGCCGCGTAGTGCGACGGCGCCATCGTCGCAGTGGCTCGGCCCTGCGAAAGACTGCGCAGACGGGTTACATAACCGAACATTTGCGAAAGGGGAACATCCGCGGAGATCAGTCTTTCGGAACCGCGCAGCGTCGTGTCGTTCACGACGGCCTTTCGGCTGTTTAGGTCGCTCATGATCGCGCCCATGTACTCGTCGGAAGTAACGACTTCGACATCCATGATCGGTTGAAGCAGCACGGCTCCGCCGGCCTTCATTGCCTCATAAAACGCGAGGCGCCCCGCATTCTCAAAGGCTAGCTCCGAGCTGTCGGCATCGTGCTGGTCGATGGTCAGGATCGTCGCCTTCCAATCGATTACCGGGTAGCCGCCCAGCACGCCACTCTTGGCCGCGTCGTTGATCCCGGCCTCAACGGCAGCTGCATATTCCCGCGGAATTGTTTCATCATTGACGGCGCAGACCACTTCGGAATTGCTGCGGGTGGGCATATGGGCGCGCGGCTCCAGACGAACGCACGTCCGGCCGAAGTGGCGACGGCCGCCGATCTGCCGGTCGAAACAGCCCGTCGCTTCTCCCGCCGAAGTCACCGTTTCGCGATAGGAGACTCGGGGCTTTCCCACCGATACATCGACGTTCATGTCCGATCGCAGCCGCTGGACGACAACCTCGACATGCAGTTCACCCATGCCGGAGATAAGCGTCTGCCCCGTCTCGGCGTTGCTGGAGACGACGATCGTGGGGTCCTGCCGCTCGAGCGCCTTGAGGGCCTCCGTCAGCCTGTCGCGATCCCGCGACGATTTCGGCTCGACCGAAACGCTGATGACCGTATCCGGAAAGTCAATGGATTCCAGCGCAACCGGTTTGCGTTGATCACACAGGGTATGGCCGGTGAGGGCGTTCTTAGGGCCGATCACGGCGACGATATCTCCCGCTACGGCCTGATCGAGTTGATCGCGGCGCTTGGCGAACATGCGATAGATGCGGCTGATGTTTTCCTTTTCACTCGTGGCGGCGTTGAGAAGTCGCGAGTTGCTCTTGAGGGTGCCGGAGTAAATTCGCAGGTAGTATAGGTCTACCGGCTTCTCCGCGACGATCTTGAACACCAGTGTGACGAGCGGGCCCGCAGCATCGCAGGGCAGCGTGACGGTTGTTCCTGCGCGCTTGACATCCGTCGCCGTGACCGGCGGAACGTCCAGCGGGCTGGGGAGAAAGTCGCAGACGGCGTCCAGCATTCGCTGCACGCCGATGTATTTGAGGGCCGTGCCGCACAGAACGGGAAAAACCTCTCGCCGGATGGTCGCGGCCCGAATCGCCCGCCGTATCTCCACGGTTTCGATCGGCTCGTCGTGCAGGTACTTTTCCATCAGGGCTTCGTTGCGTTCGGCGAGCGTTTCCAGCAGTTCACGGCGATGCCGCCGCGCGGGGCCGATCAAGTCCTCGGGAATGTCAACGATCTCAAACGAGGCCCCCAGCTCTTCGGCGGCGTAGTACACGGCCTTCATTTCGATCAGGTCGATCAATCCCCGGAACTCGTCGGCGGAACCAATCGGGGTTTGAAGGAGGAGCGCCGTGGCGTGCAGCCGCTCCCGGATGGATTGGACGCTGCGCTCGAAATCGGCGCCGATCCGGTCCATCTTGTTGATGAAGCAAAGTCGTGGAACGTGGTACTTGTCCGCCTGTCGCCAGACCGTCTCCGATTGAGGCTCGACGCCCTCCTTGGCGTCGAATACGGCCACCATGCCGTCCAGCACGCGAAGAGATCTCTCAACCTCAGCGGTGAAGTCGACATGGCCGGGCGTATCGATGAGGTTGATGGTGTGTCCTTTCCAGGGACAACTCACGGCCGCGGAGTAGATCGTGATTCCTCGCTGTTGCTCCTGCTCATCAAAGTCGGTCGTCGTGGTTCCATCATCGACCTCGCCCATGCGGTGCGTCCGGCCGGTGTAATAGAGGATTCGTTCCGTCGTAGTCGTTTTTCCGGCGTCGATATGCGCGGCGATCCCGATATTGCGAAGCGTCGTCAGGTCCAAGTCCATACGCTACTGCGCCTCAGCGGGCCGCCGCCATCTATGCAGCGAGCCCACCCGACGCCGGGATGGGCTCGTATTCACGGGCTCGCCGTCGCCTATCCTACCAGGCGAAGTGGGCAAAGGCCTTGTTCGCTTCTGCCATCCGATGCACGTTGTCGCGCGTCGTCACCGCTGTCCCTTCGCCTTTGTACGCGTCCGTCAGCTCCTGGGCCAGTGCCTCTGCCATGGGCTTGCCTTTTTTGCCGCGCGCGGCCTCGCGAAGCCAGCGAAAGGCCAGCGACTGCTGCCGCCGGCGATCCACGGGCATGGGGACCTGATAGTTGCTGCCGCCCACGCGCTTCGAGCGAACTTCGACGTTGGGTTTGCAGTTGTTGACGGCCTTTTCGAATACCTCATTAGGCGGCGCATCCTTGATGCGCTTGGCTACGATGTCCAGCGCATCGTAAAAGACCCTACTGGCCGTGCTCTTCTTGCCCTCGTACATGATGCAATTGATGAACTTGGCCGCAACCAAGCTGTTGTATTTCGTATCCGGTTGAAGTTGCTCGGTCGAATTAGTGAATTTCTTGAATCCCATGAGTGGTTTTCCTTAGTCACATGCCCGGCGACAATATCGGTTACCAAAGCCTTGTACTCAGCGTAACTCCCGTGGGCGCCTCACTATCCATGCGAACGTAGCCGCCAGTGCTACCTCAAGGACCGCCTTAACGTAGAAGGGGGCCAAACCCAATGCGACCGCGGCACGGATGTCCGAAAGTTTAAACGCCATCCACCCCACACCCAATGCAAACACGACGCAGGCACCGGCCGTTCCCGCCGCCATGCGCCGCGGCAACGAGGTCCGCGCGTTGCCCCGAAGTACGCTCACCAGCGCGGCGGCGATAACGAACCCGACCAGGTATCCGCCAGTCATTCCCGTCAGGCCGCCGGCGTCAGCAAAAAACGGCAGCCCAGCCGCCCCGGCCGCAAGATACAACAACATAGACGCCGCCGCGGTCGGCGGGGGCAACAAAAACCCTGCCGCCAAAACCGCCGGCAATTGTAGTGTCATCGGGATGGACGTATGAGGCAGCGGTATCCGCACCTGCGCCGCTATCGCGGTCAACAGACAGAATCCGATAACACGCAACGCGGTGACGCCGGCCCGTCGCACTCCCGCCGAATCGACATCGACGAATACACTCGGCACAGGTCGGCCCAGAATGACGTCCGGGACGCGCGCCTTGGGGCGGGAGACGGACTGCGATGGGTTGGCCAATTCTGACACGGTTATTTTCGTCGCTTGACGCCGTACTTGCTTCGGCTGCGGTTTCGAGGCCGCCCGTCCTTGTCGCCCTCGACACCGGATGAATCGAGCGCCCCGCGTATAATGTGATACCGAACACCGGGCAAGTCCCTTACACGCCCGCCTCGCACCAACACGATCGAGTGCTCCTGCAGGTTATGATCGATGCCGGGGATGTAGGCCGTAACCTCCCTGCCGTTCGTCAGTCGGACGCGGGCTACCTTTCGCAGCGCCGAGTTCGGCTTCTTGGGCGTTTGCGTCTTGACCAGCAGGCAGACAGCCCGCCGCTGCGGACATTGCTCCAAATCGCGGACCTTCGACTTTTTTACGACGTCGCGGCGACCGCGGCGTACCAACTGGTTAATCGTCGGCATAAAGTTCCTCAGCCCTCATCCGAATCTTCCTATCGATCGCGCCGCCAGGAGCCGGTCAGCGACCTTGTGCGCTCCCGCGACCCGCACCAACCCCCGCGGACGAACCACCCGCCGTTGCCAGCGAGGATACCGTACCCGCCGGTTCAAGCGACATCCCGCCGCCATCCAACGATTCCGGACCGGCCACCGCCTCTACCGGAGCGGACGCCGGTTCCGCCGGCGCTTCCACGTGGATCGGCATCGGCTCCCCGATCTGCTTGATGCGCATTCGCTGGTAGCGCTTGAACGCCGATCCGGCCGGGATCAAGTGACCTAGTATGACGTTTTCTTTTAGACCACGCAACTCATCGGTAACCCCGCCCAAGGCCGCCTCCGTGAGGATTTTCGTGGTCTCCTGGAACGACGCCGAGGAAATGAACGAATCGCTCGACAGACTGGCCTTGGTGATACCCAGCAGCAAGGTGGTCGCCGACGCGGGCTTGGGCCTCTTTCCTTTGGCCGGCTCGCCTCCGGCGGCATCCGCCTCCTCGTTGGCGTCGGCTAGTTCCGACTTCAGAATCACCTGACCGATCGACAATTTGGTATCCCCGGCGTTGTGAATCACGACGCTGCGGGCGATTCGTTCGTTTTCCGTACGGAACCGAAACTTGTCGACGACTTCGCCGGGTAGGAAGGTTGAATCGCCCGGATTCTCGACCTTCACCTTGCGCAACATCTGGTTGATGATGATCTCCAGATGCTTATCGTTGATGCCGACGTTCTGGCTGCGATAGACGGCCTGAACTTCGGCCATCAGATAGTGTTGCAGCGACTCCTCGCCCTTGATCCGCAGGATGTCATGCGGAATCATCGGTCCGTCGATCAGAGGATCGCCCGCCTCCACGGTATCGCCGGCGTGAACCAACAAGTGCTTGTCTTGCGGGACATGGTGTTCCTTCTCCATGCCGCTGTCGCTGGCGACGATGATGGTCATCTTTCCGCGGCGTTTGTCCGGGCTGATCTTGACCCGTCCGGAGATTTCCGCCATCACCGCCGACTCTTTCGGCCGCCGGGCCTCGAAGATCTCAGTTACGCGAGGCAAACCGCCGGTGATATCCTGCGTGCCGCCCATCGCCCTAGGCTGTCGTGCGAGCAACATTCCCGGGAGAATCTCTTGCCCCTCCTGGACCTCGATGCGGGCCTTGGCCGGCAGATAGTGGTAATCCAGAACGTTGCCGCCCTTGTCTTCAATGACGATCTGCGGGTGCTTCTCGCCCTTGTGCTCGATGACGACAAACTTGGCGCTGCCGCCCTCCTGCTCCAGGCGAACGGTTTCTCCCTCGGCCACATCCTGAAAACGGACGAAACCGGGCACCTCCGCCAGAATCGGCGTCAAGTGCGGGTCCCACTCGCAGAGCCTGTCGCCTCGGGAAACGCGTTCGCCGTCCTTCACGAGCAGGATCGCCCCGTACGGAACCTTGTCCCTCGAAAGCTCCCGGCCCTTCTCATCGACCACAAGGATTTCACCGTTGCGCTTCAAGGCGACCCATCGACTCCCCCCGGCGTCCAGCGGCACCTCGACCGGGGTGAACTCGACGTAGCGGGCAACGCCCTTTTGCGATGCCTTCAGAACGTTCTCCATCGCGGCCTTTTGCGCGACACCTCCGGTATGGAACGTGCGCATCGTCAGCTGCGTGCCTGGCTCGCCGATGGATTGGGCCGCGATGATCCCCACGGCCATTCCCTCCTCGACAAGCCTGCCGGTGGACATGTCCATACCGTAGCACAGCGCGCACGTACCCATCGGGCTGGCGCAGGTCAGCGGGCTTCGCACGCGGATCTTGTCGAGGCCGAGTTCCTCGATCCGGACGGCGATCTCCTTGTCGATGATTTGGTTCTCCGACACGATCAACTCGTCGGTAATCGGATTGCGGATGCCGTCGCGGGCCACGCGGCCGATGATCGTCTCACGCAACGCGATGTCAACCTCTTCGCCCTTGTAGGTTGAGGCCTTGGTCACGCCGTTGATGGTGCCGCAATCGTATATGTTGACGATGACGTTTTGGGCCACGTCGGCCAGTTTCCGCGTCAGGTAGCCGGAGTCGGCCGTCTTGAGCGCCGTGTCCGCCAAGCCTTTCCTCGCCCCGTGCGTCGAACTGAAATACTCCAATACAGAAAGCCCTTCGCGGAAGTTGGCCTTGATTGGCGTTTCGATGATCTCGCCGGACGGTTTGGCCATGAGAGCCCGCATTCCCGCCAACTGCCGGATTTGATCAACGCTGCCCCGGGCCCCGGACTCGGTCATCAGGTAAATCGGGTTGAGATAGTGTATGGCGTTCGTGTCGTCCGGCGAACGATATTCTCCATCGCCGTCGCGAAAGTCTTCGCGAAGTTCGGTCATCATCGCTGCCGTCACCAGCTCGCGGGCGTGAATCCAGACGTCGATCACCTGGTTGTATCGCTCCAGGCGGGTCAACGTGCCTTCGTCAAATGCTTTTTGAATGCCATCAACGGATTTCTGGGCTGCGTCGATGATTTTCTGCTTGGCCGAAGGAATCCGCATGTCGGTGACGCCAAACGATAGGCCCGCCAGGGTGCTGTACCGGAAGCCGGCATCCTTGATGTCATCGAGGAGGTCAATCGTGGCCGCCCGGCCCAAATGCTCATGGCAATCGGCCACGACTCGTACCAGCCCCTTTTGCGATAAGGGGCAGTTGTAGTAGGCCATGCCCCGCGGCAGGATATCGTTGAACAGAATTCGCCCGACGGTCGTCAACAGCCGCCGGTTGGGGGGAGCGGGAGCTCCGCCGCCCTTGGCCGACGACACCACCCGGTCGCGCTCGACCCGCACCACGATCCGATCATGGATTGCGATCCGCCCCTGCTCATAGGCCATGATGGCCCCGAACGCGTCGGCAAATTTGGGCGCGTCCTTTTCGGTGATTTTGCGGCTGACGTGATCGGTGGTCAGGTAAAAGATGCCCATGACCATGTCCTGGGTCGGCGACATGATCGGGCTGCCGTTGGCCGGACTGAAGATGTTGTTGGTCGACATCATCAGGACATGGGCCTCGACCTGGGCCTCAATCGACAAAGGCAGGTGGACGGCCATCTGATCCCCGTCGAAGTCCGCGTTGAAGCCCTTGCAGACCAGCGGGTGAATCTTGATCGCGTTCCCCTCCACCAGCACCGGCTCAAAAGCTTGAATGCCCATGCGGTGCAGCGTCGGCGCCCGGTTGAGCAGCACCGGGTGCTGGTAAATCACCTCCTCGAGAATATCCCAGATTTCCTGGTCCCGGCGCTCCAACATCTTCTTGGCGGATTTGATGGTGTCCGCCAAGCCTCGCTCCTTCAACTTTCGGATGATGAAGGGCTGATAGAGTTCCAGGGCGATTTTCTTGGGCAGGCCGCACTGATGCAGCTTGAGTTCCGGACCGACGACCACCACCGATCGCGCGGAATAATCGACCCGCTTGCCCAGCAAATTCTCGCGGAAACGCCCCTGCTTGCCCTTGATCATGTCCGTCATGGACTTCAGCGGACGGTTGCTGGATCCCAGGACCGGGCGGCGGCACCGCCCGTTGTCGAAAAGCGCGTCGACTGCTTGCTGGAGCATCCGTTTTTCGTTTTGGATGATGACTTCCGGCGCGTTCAGGTCGACCAGCTTCTTCAACCGGCTGTTGCGGTTGATGATTCGCCGGTATAAATCGTTGAGGTCGCTGGTGGCGAAGTTGCCGCTGTCCAGCAGCACGAGCGGGCGCAGGTCGGGCGGAATGACCGGAATCACATCCAGCACCATCCAGGAAGGCTCGTTCGGCGAAGCGCGCAAGGCCTCGACGATCTTCAGCCGCTTGGCCAAGTCCTTCTCTCGCTGTTTGCTGCCGGTTTTGACCAGTTCCTCTCGAAGCTGCCCCGAAAGTTGATGCAGGTCGAGCCGGGAAAGAAGCTCCTTCACCGCCTCGGCGCCCATGATGGCCGTGAACGAACTGCCGTGGCTCTCCACAGCCGCCCGGTATTCCTCTTCGGTGAGCAACTGTCGCTCTTGGAGCGGCGTATCGCCCGGGTCCACGACGAGGTAGTCCTGGAAGTAAATCACTTTCTCCAGGCTGGTGGTCTTGATGTCGAGCAGCGCCCCCAGCCGCGATGGCATCGCCTTGAAGAACCAGATGTGCACCACAGGCGCCGCCAGGTTGATGTGCCCCATCCGCTTTCGCCGCACGCGCGAATGAGTCACCTTGACGCCGCACCGGTCACAAATGATGCCCTTGTGCTTGGTGCCCTTGAATTTTCCGCAGGCGCACTCCCAGTCGCGCTCCGGGCCGAAAATCCGCTCGCAAAAGAGTCCGTCCTTCTCCGGCCGGTACGTGCGATAGTTAATCGTCTCGGGTTTTTTCACCTCCCCGAAAGACCAACTACGGATATCGTTGGGCGAGGCCAGCGAGATGTGCACGCGGCTATAGTCATTGACCCGTTCGTAAATGTTGTCGATCATCTGTCGTGAATCCTTTGAATCCGTTGCGACGATTTCCGGCGCCGTCGCGTTCCAACCCCGATCACACGACCCGCATCGCTATCCGACGCGCCGCTTTTCCAGATAGATGTTCAGGCACAATCCCCGGATTTCGTTGCAGAGCACGTCGAACGAAACCGGCGTTCCAGCCTCCAGCGTGTTCTTGCCCTTGACCATCGTCTCGTAAATCTTCGTTCGTCCTTCCACGTCGTCGCTCTTGACGGTCAGCAACTCCTGAAGCACATAGGCCGCTCCATAGGCCTCGAGCCCCCAAACCTCCATCTCCCCGAACCGCTGGCCGCCGGTTCGTGCCTTGCCGCCCAGCGGCTGTTGCGTAATCAGGCTGTAAGGGCCCGTCGCCCGGGCGTGGATTTTGTCGTCCACGAGGTGGTGCAGTTTCAACATGTAGATGTAGCCGACGGTCACCGGCTGATCGAAGAACTCGCCCGTGCGGCCGTCGCGCAGCCTGACTTTGCCACCGGCCGGAATGCGGCTGAATCGCAGGTTGTCTTGAGCGGCCTTGGCAACCACGGCTGCGTCGGCCTCACGTGCGGCCGCGCACTGATTGGCCTCGGCCAGCGCCGCGTGAATCTGCGATTCCTTTGCCCCGTCGAATACCGGCGTCACCGCTTGGAAGCCCAGGAGCTGAGCCGCCCACCCTAGGTGCGTCTCCAGGATCTGTCCTACATTCATGCGCGAAGGCACACCAAGAGGGTTGAGCAGAATGTCGACAGGCGTCCCATCGTCGAGGAACGGCATGTCCTCTTCAGGCAGGATGCGGGCGATTACGCCCTTGTTGCCGTGCCGGCCGGCCATCTTGTCGCCCACCGAAATCGGACGCTTGGCCGCCACATATACTTTCACCATCTCCAGCACGCCCGACGGCAACTCGTCCCCGCGCTTCATTTGCGCGCCTTTTCGGTCTCGTTCTTCCTGGAGCTCCGCGATGCGGGACCAGAATCGGTCCGTGATCTTGAGACACTCGTCGCGCTTGGTCGCCGGTTTGACCCACTTCAAGTCCCGCGACCGCACGTGCTCAGCGAACACATCGATCTGCTCAAGGATCACTTCGTCGAGGTTGCTGTGACCGACCTTCTGTCGGGTGTTGGGATCGATCATCGGCCCCTCAATCAGGGTCTCGATCTCCTGGCACAGTTGCTTGAAGCACGCGATCACCTTGGCGTTCTGCGACGCAATGTACGCCTGAGTATGTTGTTCCAACTCGCGCTTCTGCTCGTCGGTCATGTGTAGACGGCGGCTGAACCGCTTGGATCCGATGACGATCCCCTCTTCCCCTGCGGGCAACTCCAGCGAATCGTTCTTCACATCCTCACCGGCGCGCCCGAAAATCGCGTGCAGCAGTTTTTCCTCTGGGCTAAGTTCACTCTTGGACTTGGGGCTCACCTTTCCCACCAGGATGTCGCCCTGCTGCACGCGGGTTCCCGTGTACACCACCCCGTGCTGGTCCAGATTCGCCAAAGCGCGCTCCGAAACGTTGGGGATGTCCGCCGTGAACTCCTCTCGGCCCAGCTTCGTCTCACGAACCTCTACGTCATACGAGTCGATGTGGATGCTCGTGAAGGCGTCCGTCCGCACCAACTGCTCGCTGATGATGATCGCATCCTCGAAGTTGTGCCCATCATAGGTCATGAAACCGACCAGAACATTCTTGCCCAATGCCAGTTCACCGTGCCAAGTCGCCGGGCCGTCCGCAATCACATCGCCCTTCTTCACCCGTTGTCCCGGCCGGACCAACGGCTTCTGGTTCATGCACGTCCGCTCGTTGAGGCCCTGGAACTTCCGCAGGATGTACTCGTCCGTGTCGTCGATCACGATACGCCTGGCGTCGACGTAAGTAACCTTGCCGCTCAACCGGCTGCGAAGGACCATCCCACTGTTGTAGGCCACGGCCTTTTCCATCCCCGTGGCCACGAGTGGAGGCTCCACCTGCAACAACGGCACCGCCTGACGCTGCATGTTGGAGCCCATCAAAGCTCGATTGGCGTCGTCGTGCTCCAGGAACGGAATCAGCGACGCCGAAACTCCGATCGTCTGCTTCGGGGAAATGTCCACGTAGGTCACGTTCGCGCTGTCCACCTGCCCCAGTTCGCCATGCGCCCGAACGATCACCGGCCCTTCGTAAACCCGACCGCGATCCGGATCGACCGCCTCTGGCGGCGCCAGGATCTCTCGCATCTCCTCGTCGGCGCGAAGGTAGCGGTGATCGCCGATCTTGCCCTCCTTACCGACCTTGCGGTAGGGAGTGATGAGAAACCCGTAATCGTCCACCAGGCTGTACAGGCTCAGCGAGGCGATCAGTCCGATGTTCGTGCCTTCCGGCGTTTCGATCGGGCAGATTCGTCCGTAGTGGCTGATGTGCACGTCACGAACCTCAAAGCCCGCCCGCTTTCGGTTCAGGCCCCCCGGCCCCAGAGCCGACAGCCGCCGCTCGTGCGTCAACTGCGACAGCGGGTTGGTCTGGTCGACCACCTGGGAAAGCTCCCCGCGGCCGAAGAAAAACTCGATCGCCGAGCTGACCGACTTGCTGTTGATCAACTCCGCCAAGCGGCCGATCTCGTCCGGGTTCTTCAGGCTCATTCGTTCCTGTACCGTCCGCCGGAGCTTGAGAAACCCCTTTCGCATCTCATCCGCGCACAGTTCGTCCAGCGTCCGCAGCCGCCGATTCCCGAGGTGATCAATGTCGTCGACGGCGAAGGCGGCCTCCCCTGTTCGCAGTTTCAGCAGATACCGCAGGCAGTGGATCAGATCCGCGACCGTCAGTGTCATGGACCCGCTGTCTCCTTCGATTTCGAACTTGCGGTTCAAACGGAAGCGGCCCACTTTGCCCAGACGGTAGCGGTTCTCGTCGAAGAATTTCTCGTGGAAGAGCTTGCGGGCCTTATCGAGCTGCGGCGGGTTTCCCGGACGAAGCCGCCCATAGATTTTCAGCAGCGCCTCCTCGTGCGATCGGCTGTTGTCCTCCGCCAACGTGTTGAGGATCAACGGATCGGCGACCTTGACGATGACCTTGAGGTTGCGCCCGGGCGCCTTGGCGATCCGCTCGACCGCATCGCCGATCTGGCAGCCCGCGTTGACGAGGACCTCCTCTGTCTCCTCGTCGAGGATTGGAGAGACGGCGTACATCTCCGGCTTCAGTGCCGAGGCCTTGACGGTTTTGCTCTTGTAAAACTCCTCTAGGATTGCCTCGTCGCTGGAATACGCTGAGTCCATTGCCCGCAGGAAGGTGGTTGCGGGCAGCTTGCTGGATTGGTCGATCCGCACGCCCAAAATGTCCTTCTTGGTGACCTCGATCTCGATCCAGCTCCCGCGTTCCGGAATGATCCTGCAGGAGTGCAGCGCGCGGTCGCCCTCGCTTTGATCCTTGATGAAATCGACGCCCGGCGACCGGTGGAGCTGCGACACAATCACCCGCTCGGCGCCGTTCACGATGAATTCCCCGCCGCCGATCATGATCGGCAGGTCGCCCAGGTAGATCAGGTCCTCCTGAAGCTCGTCGCTGTCCTTGCGGACCAGGCGAATGCGAACGCGAAACGGCATTCCAAAGGTCAGCCGCAGCTCGCGGCACTCGTCCGGCGTGTAGCGCGCCTTGCCCAACTCATACCCGATGTAATGAAGAGCCAGGTTGCCGTCGTAGCTTTCGATGGGGAACATCTCTCGCAACAACGCTTCCAGCCCGTGGACCTCGCGGTTCTCCGACGGAACTTCCTGTTGCAGGAAGCGAGCGTAAGAGCGAGTCTGGATGCCAATCAGATCGGGCACGGGAATCGCGTCGCCGACGCGCGCATAATTACGAACCGGAATCGCGGTATGCATGGAAAAGCCCTCGCCTCGAAAGGCCCGAAGCGCTAAGTCGCGCCGCGGTAAACACCTGGCGGCAGCCCGCGAATGCCCCAACTAGGGCCCGCGGAATGCTGCGCCGGCAGTGGGATGGGAGTGAATCGCCGTCCGGAGCTTCCGTTTGACCGGTCATCCCGTCAAACCGGTCGATCCCGCTCCACGACGGACGAGACTTCACCGTCCCCGCACCAAAGGGGGACGCAATAGGGGCTATCACTTGATCGTGACAGCCCCGCCGGACTCTTCGATCTCTTTCTTGATCTTGTCCGCCTCTTCCTTCGAAACGCCTTCTTTCAGCGGCTTGGGCACGCCCTCCACCAGGTCCTTCGCTTCTTTCAGACCCAAGCCGGTAATCGCGCGAACGACTTTGATGACTTGGATTTTCTTGTCGCCAAAGCCCGCCAGAATAACGTCAAATGTGGTCTGCTCTTCCACTGCGGCAGCGGCCCCGCCGCCTCCGCCAGCCGCCGCCATCATGACGCCTCCTCCGGCCGGCTCAATCCCGTGAACTTTCTTGAGACAGTCCACTAGCGATTGCGCATCCTTCACCGTGAGATTCACGATCTTGTCGGCCAGCGAGGTAATACTCGCACTAAACTCCACAGCCGGTGCTTCCGCCATCGGCCACTACTCCTTCCTCGTTGACGATCACCGCGCCGATAGGCAACCCGCCCCAAAGCGGGTCATTTCATTCGCTCTCGCAAACCAGTCGGCTTAGCGTCGTGATTACTCTCCAATCGTTAGTAAGGGCGGCCCCTTTCCCCGGTTAATCCCCCTTAGGCAGCCCTGTCTGCGATTGCCTTTAGGCAGCCGGCGATCTTCGCTTGAGGCGATTGGAGGCACGCTGCAATCGCCCGACCCGGCGAGCCGATCAGCATGGCTACCTCGGCCAGTATTTCGCGCCGACCGCGCATTCTCGACAGCGCTTCGATGCTGATGGTACGAGCGTCACCGTCGAAAATCGCCTCTTTCAGCCTAAGGGTCGTAAACTCCTTGGCGGCTTCGAGCAGGGCCTTGGCGACCTCAATGGTCGACTCGCTGCTGGTCACCAGGGCGCACGGCCCCACCAGGCGGTCCCCCAACGGAGCCAGTGCTCCGTCGCGAAACGCCTGACGCGCCAGGCTATTCTTGATCACCTCCAGCCTCGCCGACTTACCGCGAAGAGTCTTGCGAAGCTTTTCTTGCGCCAGCACGTTCATTCCTGTGATATCCACGACGCACGCGCTCGTAACCCCTTCGTAGCGCCCACGAAGCTCCGCCGTGATCATGTCCTTGACTGCCTTGCTCATCGCATGTTTCCCAACCGTACCCCACTGCCGCCCAGCCGGTCGGCCCGCACATCGTACGCCGCTAAGCCGTCTCCGTCGCCAGCGACACCGCCGGAGTCCGAGTCCCTGACAGGCTAATCCGCTTGATGTAGTGCCCTTTCGCTGAGGCCGGCTTAATCCGATGAATGTGACGCAACACGGCTTCGATGTTCTCCTTCAGATCTTGCGGTGCGAAGCTCGACTTACCCACCGGAAGGTGTACGTTGCCTCCGTCGTCATTGCGGAACTCAAGCCTCCCGGCCGAAAATTCCTGCACCGCCGTGACCACGTCCGGCGTCACCGTGCCCGCCTTGGGCGTCGGCATCTTTCCCTGCGGGCCCAGGACCCGACCCAGCTTGCCGACCTTGCCCATCATTGACGGATGGGCGATGGCCACATCGAACTCAAACCAGCCCTTCTGCACGCGATCGATCAGCTCTTCCCCGCCCGCCTCGATGGCGCCGGCCTTTTTGGCCTCCTCGGCGGCAGGACCCTCGCAGAACGCAATCACAGTACGCTTCGTGCCCAGTCCCTTGGGAAGCGAAATCGCACCACGCAGCATCTGATCCGCCTGTCGCGGATCGATGCCCAGGTGCACAACCAATTCGACCGTCTGTTCCGACGCCTTTCGCTTCTTTCCGTTCTTGTATGAGCGATCCGCCTTGAGAGCGGTCATCTCCTTAATTTTGGCTACGCCCTCGTCCACGCTTACCGGAGCGCCGTCCCCGGCGATTTCCTTCTGCTTACGGTACAGAACACTTCGGTATGGCATGCTCACACTCCGCCGAAAGCGGCGATCCGGTTGCTCAAGTGATAATGTCGATGCCCATCGAGCGGGCCGTACCCGCCACGATCCGCTCCGCGGCCTCCACCGACCCGGCGTTGAGATCCGGCAGCTTGCGCTCCGCGATCGTTCGGAGTTGCTGCCGCGTCACCGACCCGACCTTTTCCTTGTTGGGAACGCCGCTTCCCTTGGCGATCTTCGCTGCATCCTTCAGAAGCACCGCCGCCGGCGGGCTCTTCACCTCGAAGGTAAAGGAGCGATCCGAGTAAACGCTGATCACCACCGAAACGGTCATTCCGTTCAACGCGGTCGTGGCCGCATTGAACTGCTGGACGAACTGCCCGATGTTGACTCCATGCTGCCCCAGCGCCGGCCCGATCGGCGGTGCGGGCGTTGCCTGTCCGCCCGGGGCCTGGAGCTTGATCTTGGCCGTAAGCTGTTTCTTAGCCATTTAAGTCATCGCCCCTACAAAAAAAGCACAGGCACCGCCGAGATGCGCCCGCATGCTACTCCACCTTTTCCAACCGCCAGTATTCCACTTCGACCGGAGTGGATCGGCCGAAAACCGAAACGATCACCGACACCATTCCCCGCCGCTCGTCCACCGTCTCCACTTCGCCTTCGAAGTTCTCGAAGGGCCCATCCGTAATCTTCACCGGGTCCCCCTTGTGGATGCTCAGCCCGGACAGCCCCGGCTGCTCTTCCGCCTTTTCCGAGGCCGCCAGCATCCCCGCTACGTCATGCTGCGACATGCTCGTCGGCTTGCCATCCGATCCGATGAAGTCGCCGACGCCGGTGGTCTCCTTGATCAGGAACCACACATTCTCCGCGATCGACCCGTCTTCCTCGCACGCCATCTCCACAAACACGTAACCGGGATATAGGTTTTTTTCGATGATCTTCAGGACGCCGCCCTTCATCCGGCGCTCTTTCAGCGTCGGCACAAGGATCCGCCCGACGCGACCCTCCAGTCCTTCTATCGTCACCTTCCGAACCAGCGCGTCTCTGACCTGCTCCTCCTTGTTCGACGCCACCCGAAGTACGTACCACTTCATCGGCGCCGGGCCGCCGCCCGATGCCGTTGCGGTCCCTACCGTCGCCTCCGTTGGGCGAGCCTGGTCGGTCATGTTTTCAACACACCGATCGAACTGAACAAAAACTGGAACGCCGCGTCCACGAGGAACAACATCAACGCAATCAGCAGAACAAGGAAAATAACCACCTTCGTCGATCCGATCACTTCGCGCTTGGTGGACCAACTCACCTTCTTCATCTCGCCTTCGGTGGCGATCATGAAATCGCTGGCCCTGCGGTTGGCAAACGAAACCCACCATGCCAGTGCCGCCAAGGCCACCATGAACAGAATGGGAATGCCCGTGGTGATGAGCAAACGCCAAGCCTCGTCCCCTTGGAACGGCGAGAGCAAATCCCAGACGACCTTGCCGCCCCAGGCGATCAGCGCCAGCAGGCCCACGAAGGTGCCCACTCGCGTCCACTTCCCCTGCTCACCCTTGTATTGCCGAAAAAAGCCGCCGTCGCCCGTCCGCACCGGCGCCCGCGCCGGGCCGCCCCGAATTCCCACCTCCTTCGGGCTTTCGTCGTCTAATTCCCCGGCCGCGGCCGCCGTATCCAGATTGGCCATCTTGTTGCTCTGCATCAAATGCCGCCACAAGCCGACAATCGCCGCCCCTCCGCATCGGACGACCCCAGGGCGGGTCGCCATTCCACGTTGCTCGGAGGCTGCCCCTTTACAGGAGCGGAGGGACTTGAACCCCCAACCGCCGGTTTTGGAAACCGGTGCTCTGCCAATTGAGCTACGCTCCTAAGCAGACCCGATCCGTCACCTGCCGCCGCTCCTACTTTCTCTTGATCTTGTGCATCGTGTGCTTGCGAAGCCGGCGGCAGTACTTACTCAGCTCAATCTTGGGGACCCCACCCATCACGTTCACGCTCGTGCGATAGTTCAGGTCCCCGCACTCCTTGCACTGCAGCCAAACATATTCACGCTTTGCGGCCTTGGCCATGCTGCCTTACATCCACACCGAGAGACTACGAATACATCCAAGCAAAACTCGCCGGAACCCGAACGCTATTCCAGAACTTTCGCCACAACGCCGGAACCCACCGTGCGGCCCCCTTCGCGAACCGCAAACCGCAGACCCTGCTCCATCGCAATCGGCTTGCCCAGACTCACCTCCATGGTGATGTTGTCGCCCGGCATGCACATCTCCGCGCCCCGAAGGGTCAATCCCCCGGTGACGTCCGTTGTGCGGAAGTAAAACTGCGGCCTGTATCCGTTGAAAAACGGCGTGTGGCGGCCGCCTTCCTCCTGCGTCAGAACGTACACCTGCGCCTCGAACTTCGTGTGCGGGGTGATCGATTTCGGCGCAGCCAACACCTGGCCGCGCTCGATCTCCTCCTTCTTGGTGCCCCGAAGCAGACATCCGACGTTATCGCCGGCGATGCCGGAATCAAGGGTCTTGTTGAACATCTCAACCCCCGTCACCGTCGTCTTTTGCGTGTCGGCCAGCCCCACGATCTCAACTTCTTCACCCACCTTGACCTGACCGCGCTCGATCCGGCCGGTGGCCACGGTGCCGCGGCCCTTGATGCTGAAAACATCCTCCACCGACATCAAGAACGGCTGGTCAATCTGCCGCTGCGGAATCGGAATAAATGTGTCCAAGGCATCCATCAACTCTGCGATGCACTTAGTCTTCTCCGCATCGCCCGGATTCTGCAACGCGGGCAAGGACGATCCACGAATCACCGGCGTATCTGCTCCCGGAAACTCGTATTTGTCCAGCAGCTCCCGCACTTCCAATTCCACCAAATCCAGCAGCTCCGGATCATCCACCAGATCGATCTTGTTCAGGAAGACGACGAGGGACGGTACGTTCACCTGCCGAGCCAGCAGGATGTGCTCCCGCGTTTGAGGCATCGGCCCGTCCGCCGCGGACACGACCAGAACGGCCCCGTCCATTTGCGCCGCGCCGGTGATCATGTTCTTTACGTAGTCGGCGTGACCCGGACAATCGATGTGCGCGTAATGCCGCGCGGCCGTCTCATACTCAACGTGCGAGGTCGCGATCGTCAAGATTTTCGTCGCATCCCGGCGACCCTGCGATTCCGACGCCTTCGCCACTTCGTCATACGAAATCGCTTTGCCGAATCCCCGCGCTGCCTGGACCGTGCATATGGCCGCCGTCAGCGTCGTCTTCCCGTGATCCACGTGACCGATCGTACCCACGTTCACGTGAGGTTTATTCCGCGCAAAAACCTCTTTAGCCATCTAGCCAATACCTCCACTTTTGCGGCGTCATCGCCGGGTCTCCACTACACGCGCCTCGTCAGTCCGCAACGACGAGCTGCTGACGGGAATCGAACCCGTGACCTCGTCCTTACCAAGGACGCACTCTACCGGCTGAGCTACAGCAGCAACACGGCCGGCGCTGCGACAGGAACGACCGCCTTCTCGCCGCGTCGACGTAGCTACATTCGGTAAAACTGCGATATGGAACCGCTCCACATCGCGGGTCCGCGCCCGCGCTTACCGATCGAAATCCCAGGGCACACGGCAGCCGATCGCCCCAAGCCCAGGGACTAGGTGCCTAGAGCCATGCCAGTATAGATGGCTACATCGCTCTGTCAACGCCCGAATTTGCCCAGCTTTGACCTCGCATTGGATGCCGCACAATAGCGCGGATCGACGGTAGGCTCACACTCCACGACAATTCATTCGCCGTTCGGGCTCAAGATGGTGTGACACAATAGAAAACTACGCTATACTTCATGTTTCCGCCGGATCGATTGTAGCCTGGTTCGCTCTTTGTTAGAATCTCCGAGGTCCAGAGGCGCACGGGCATACTGCTCTGCTGTCGGACGACTGCAGGTTAGCCGAGTGGGGGTGGGGTTACTGAAGGGATTTGAGGAAATGTTGCGCATAAACCGCTTCGTTTTGGCTTTTTCGAGCGTGGCAATTGGGTCTAGCGCTGGACCGACTATGGCGGGGGGCGGCGACCTAACTGTAGTGTCGCAGCAGCCAGCAGCGCGGTCTAGCAACAACCCGATCCTGACGCCGATCAGCGTTACGTTCGATCGGCCGGTCATGCCTTCTTCCGTAACATCCACCAGCTTCAGTGTTTACGGTCGCTGGAGCGGGCCCAGGCCGGGGACCTTTAGCTTTTCCAACGGTGACCAGACCGTCACCCTGATGCCGGACGATCGCTTCGCCGCTGGCGACGTCGTACTCGTCACGCTCTCCCACGATCTTCAGGCGGCCGACTCCTCCTTCCTGCGCAGCGCCGGCTACTCGTATCAATTCTGGACAAGGACGCGTCCGTCGACCATGAACCTCGTTCAATTTGGCGATCCCTTTTCCAATCGGATTAACGGCGCGCAAACGCGGATCTACGGGGCCTCGGCATCCGATCTCAATGGCGACGGATACCTCGATTTGACCACGGTCAACGAAGTCAGCGCTGACTTGCGCGTGTTCCTCAATAACGCCGACGGCACGGGTACCTACGGTCCCATGCTACTGCCACCGTTCCCCATCGGCATTGAGGCCAGCCCCAATGAGCCCGCCGACTTCAATCGTGACGGTCGACCCGATCTCTGCACCGCGGCCAGCACCAGCAGCAGCGTTTGGATCGTCATGGGCAACGGGGATGGGACGTTTGCCTCGTCTCAAGCGGTCCCCGTCGGGAACTCTCCCCACGGAGTCGCCGTTCTCGACGTGGATGGTGACGGCGACATGGACATCGCGACGTCCAACACCGGCGGCAACAATGTCTCCTTGATGCTGAACAACGGAAGCGGCGTCTTCGGGGCGGCGTCAGCATTTGAAGGCGGCGGCAATGGTGAGTACGCCCTCTCCCCGGCGGACATGAACAACGACGGCATTATGGACCTCGTTGTCGGGGCTCGGGGAAGCCAACAAATCATCATTCAGCGCGGCAACGGCGATGGGACCTTTACGCCGATCTTCACTCAGAATGCCGGCGGGTTGGTTTGGATGATCGCCTGCGGCGACGTGAACGGCGACGGCAATATGGACGTCACGGCCGCCAACAGCAACAGCAGCAACGGCGCGATTCTGCTCGGCAATGGGGCGGGCGCCGTCGCGGTGCCCCAGACCTACCCAGCCGGCGCACAGGCGGTTGCCACCGATCTCGGCGATCTGGACGGCGACGGGGATGCGGACTGGATTCTGTCTGCCTTCACCGGCAACTGCTGGCGCATCTACCGCAACAACGGCGCCGGTTCGTTTAGCTTCGTTCAGGACATCTTTGGCGTTTCCAATCCTTCCTGTGCTGTTATCCTGGACATCGACAACGATCGCGATTTGGATCTGGCCCTGACCGACGAGATCGCCGACGTGATCACATTGCGCAAGAATAGCGGGACCGCGTTGCTCGGTGATTTCAACAATGACGCGGACGTTGACGGGAGTGATTACACCCAATTCGAAGCGTGCTTCACTCCGGCCGGGGTGAGCCCATCGTGCCAGCCGGGTGATTTCAACGGCGACGACGACATCGACTGCGACGACTGGACGCAGTTCGAGTCGGCGTGGACCGCCGGCGGCAGCCCTCCGAACCTGCCTCAGTGCGTCCCCAGCGACTGTAACAACAACGGCATCCCCGACGCGACGGATATCGCCAACTGCATGGGCGATCCGGCGTGTGGCGATTGCAATAATAACGGCTTACCGGACGAATGCGATTCGGACTGCGATGGCGACGCCATTCCCGACGATTGTGGGGCGGGGCCTTGCTGGGACGGCGACGCGTGCTCATGTGATACGTGCATGGGCGGCGCATGCGTTCACGATCCGGTTGCGTATGGAGATGTCAACTGCGCCGGGACCGCGGTCGACCTCGACGACATCCTGTGCGTGCTTGACGGCTTTGGCGCGTTTAATCTCTGCCCCAATGGCGACATCGCCCCATGCGCCGGCAACCGAATGATTGACCTGGATGACATCCTGGCCGTACTCGACGCTTTCGGCGGCGCCGATGCCTGCAGCTGTCCGTAGCGGAGCGCCGCAGTCGCAGATTAATTGCTCGCGCACCTGTGCTATGCGTTCTACATCGTCAGCTTCATCGCCGCCGATAGCCGCTCGGCGGCGTTGTCCCAATGGACGACGTTCCAAAAGGCCGACACATAATCCGCCCGCCGGTTCTGATACTTCAAGTAGTACGCATGTTCCCATACATCCAGGACCAGCAGCGGCACGCAGCCGAACATGGTCATGTTTTGATGCTTTTCGGCGCTCAGGACGATAAGTCGGGCGCTTAACGGCTCCCACGCCAGAATGCCCCATCCGCCGCCCTGCACCTTGGAAGCCGCCATGTTGAAATGATTTCGGAACCCGTCGAGCGTTCCAAAATCTCGCGAAATCTGCGAGGCCAACGAGCCTTTCGGCTCGCCACCGCCGTTCTTTTTCATGTTCGTCCAGAACACCGTATGCAAAACGTGCCCGGAACCGTTAAACGCAAGGGCGTCGGTCAGACCGCGAATCTTGTCCAGCTCATCCGGCGTTCCGCTCTTCCGCGCGGATTCGAGCTTGGCGATGGCCGCGTTCAGCCCCTCGACGTAGCTTTGATGATGCTTGTCGTGGTGTAGCCGCATGGTTTCGGCGTCGATATGCGGCTCCAGGTCGTTGACGCCATAGGGCAGGGGCGGAAGCGAAAATGTCCTCGGTTTTCCCTCCCCGGTGCTCGGTTCCTGCCCCGCGGTTTCGTCCGGCGTCAGGCCAATCCACCCGCCCGCGGCGACCAGGCCGCCCAATGTCCCCAACATCTCCCGGCGGTTCAAAGGCATCATAAAATCGTCTCCTCTCGGAGCGTTAATCGCTCCGGCGCTGACCCTACCCGACTCCACCGCCTTGTGCAACGCGCCTCCTGTCTGCCCGAGCCGACACTGAGGGTCGGTTGTGGCCCGCGCTCTAGCGAAACCGTCAGTCCGGGAAGGCGGCGGGCGTTACGCCGATGTCGAACGATGCTGCACGCGGCGATGGGGTTCAGACCGAGCCGCCGGGCTTCGTCAAGGAGTTCATCGCTTTCGGCGCCGGGGTTCACCCAGAGCTCGCCCGGTTTGACTGCGGCGATGGATGGCAGCGCTTTCATGCCCACTACCGGCGGCAGGTACATCGTCACGCGGTCGAGTGGGACGGGAACGGCCTGGATCGACGTGAAGACGGCCAGCCCTTCAATCGTGCCGCCTTTGGGATTGATCGGATAGACGTCCCATTCCTTGGAAGCGCACGCCCGAACGGCCTTGTTGCTGAACTTGCTACGATCGGCGGAGGCGCCGACGACGGCGACGGTTCTCGCTGGTCTCGGCGATTCATTGTGAAGATTGATGGTGCTCACTTTGAGCGACTCCGACGCAACCTACTGAGGATGCTCCTGCTTACCGCCGTTGTCCCGGCTGTTGCCGAGCTCGGTCCGCAAGGCCGTCGCCGCTTCGCAGGAATACTTGCAGAACGCGCGAATGCGACCACTGGACCGCACAAAGAGATGAGCGGGTGAGTGGTCTTTTGCTATAGGGATCATGAGCTTGGTGATGGCCAGCGGGCTACCCTGCACGCGCACGTTCCTGGGCGGATTGAAGGTGAGAGACACGTTGTCTCGTGTCTCAAAGTGGCGCCACCTATCCGGGTTGGCCACTTCTTCGTCGTTCTCGTAGCCACTGCTCTCGAGTAGCTGTACTGCGAGGGCTTCGATCCTTGCGGCGCGGGACGCGGCAAGGTGAAAGGGTCTGCCCTCTTGAATTCCACTGATACACACCCGACCTGGTCCCGCGCAACCGGAACCAAGCCCGAACGTCGCACTGAGAACCGCCAGAGTTCCGGTTTGCCCGATGAGCTTCATTCTTCGCATGCCGCCGCCCTTGCCGCCTCACGTTTGCACAAACCGTGAGTACGCCTCCCGGCGCTGCAGCCGGTCGGCCGTTGACCTCAATCCAGCCACTGCTTCTTGTCCTTCAGTTTCATCGGCACGTACTCCTCGGTCAGATACGCGAGGTTCTTGCTGATCATGGCCTCGACTTCCATCTTGAAGCCGTTCTGCAGCATCTTCTTGATCTCCCGCTGCCACGGGCGCTTATCGCGGAACCAGGGGTACTCCGCGATCTGCTTGGCCCGGCGCTTGTCGTTGTCGTCGAGCTCGATCTTCACGTCGTCGCTCATGCCGCAGCCCTCGTAGTCGAACGCCGAAACGCCGATGTACTTTGCGTCCGGGATGGCCATCCGACGCGATTCGTAGGCCAAGTTGATCGAACCATGTTTGATTACTGAATAGATGTAGTACCCCCACGGATCACAATCGAGCAGCACAAACACCGGCAGCTTTAGCTCCTCGTGCATCCGCTGCAGCAACCGGCGCATGCCGCGGGCCGGCTGCCCGCCGCCGTGCGAGATGATGCAGCTATGCTCCTGCCAGAACCGGTCCTCATGGAACCGCCGCCAAACCGTGTCTTTTTCGACGTGCAGAATGAACTTGGCCGAGCACTTCCTGAACTGGATCACGTCCGGCTCGACGATGCTGGGCACGGCGTAGCCCGCGCTGCCCATCGCCGTACAATCCAGCGTGCTGCCCGCGTCGACCAACGTGATCGGCCCGGCCAGGTTGCCGCGATTGCTGGCGAAAACGTGCAGCTCCTCGCGCAAGGCGTCGATGGCCACCTCGAGGTCTTCGATGATCGGGTCTGATTCGGCCTGATCGTCGAAGGTCTTCTCGCTCGTGCCTCTGATGGTGTGCTTGCTCATGTAATAAATCTGGCGGATGCTGGCCGTCTTGCCGATCTCGGCCAGTTCCTTGCACTTGCTGGCCACTAACAGCGTCTGCATGAATCGTTTGGCCTGGCCGTAGTTGAAGAAATTCCGCGACTGCTTGGCCGGGCCCATTTCGACGTGGCGGGTTTTCTCGTTGAAGGCCACGTTGGAAAGCGCCCGGATGGGAATCGCCACGGCCGGGTCCTCCGCCCGCCCGGCCATCTCCACCACCGATCGAGCCAACTCCTCAAGCCGCCCGGCCGCCATGCCATTTCCACGCCGGGTCGCAGCGCGACCATCACCTGCCTTCTTGCGACTCTTCGCCATGATCAACCTCCGTGCCTCAAAAGCGGCGCAAGTGTAGCGTCAGGCGTGGCGCGTTACGAGCACTGTGGGATTGCGAGCGGACTCAACGCTTGACTCCGTCGCTCCCGAAGGAGTTTTCGCGCAGAGGCGCAGGCAACGCAGAGAAACCCCTGCTTTCTCTCCGCGCTCTCAGCGCCACTGCGAGAACATTATTTTGCCGGCATCGGTTCGCGTGCGGACCAAGCGCAGGCTTCGCGCGGCGGATGTTCGACTTTGGGACCATTTACCGGCCCGCGTGCAGGAACGGGATCGGGACGATACCGGTGGCGGATGTGGCGATGATCTCCTGTCCTTCTTGGCTGAGGACGAAGCTGATCCAATCCGCAACGGGTCCGGCAGGCCGGCCGGGGACGTACAGGTACAGATAGTGAGCCAGCGGATACTCGCGGCGCTGCACGGTTTCGACGGTCGGCAGCACGGGCGGCGATTCGGCGTCGCGGCGGATCGGTACGACCTTCACTCCCGCGAAATCCGTCATCGGGCAGACCCCCAGCGCCAGCCCGTCGCGCTGGACGGCCGTCAACACGGCGGTCACGTCGGCGTGTG